>Ga0210394_10000166_pt1 | contig 159273 bp, 151 predicted proteins | sample IncBWC12MmetaG_FD_160121 | JGI IMG/M metagenome (GOLD analysis project Ga0210394, IMG submission 160121) | Forest soil microbial communities from Barre Woods Harvard Forest LTER site, Petersham, Massachusetts, United States - Inc-BW-C-12-M | ecosystem: Environmental > Terrestrial > Soil >... | reverse complement strand
GCAAGTTCGTGTGGCCACTGGCGAGCTCAGGCACCGTGCACTTGTCGGCAGCGCAGCTATCGATGCTGCTGGAAGGGATTAACTGGAAGCGCCCTGAGCGCACATGGCAACCGCAGACGATGGTGTAAAAGGCCTTATTTTATAGGCAGTTCGCGTGCATTGAGCGCGCGCATCGATTATAATGCTGCATGCCCGCAGCCCTCGATCTGCCGGACGACATCGAGACTCTCAAGCGACTCGTGATCGAGAGTCAGGCGGCCCTTGAAGAGGCCGAGGCGCGGCTTCTCTCCCGGCAACTCGAGATCCAGACCCTTAAATTGCAGATCGCGCAACTCAAGCGCATGCAGTTCGGGCGATCCTCCGAGCAGCTCAACGAGAAGATTGCCCAGCTCGAGCTCGCCCTCGAAGATCTGGAGGCTGCCGAAGCGAGTGCCCCTGCGGTAGCGCCCGTGCCTGAGACGGTGCGTGAGAAGTCCGTCCGTCGGCCACTTCCGGCGCATCTGCCGCGCGAGAACGTGCTTCACGAGCCGCTAGCCTCCGAGACCTGCACCTGTCCGGCCTGTGGCGGCACGATGCGCCTGCTGGGTGAAGATGTGGCAGAGCTGCTCGAGTACATTCCAGATCGCTTTAAAGTCATCCGCCACATAAGGCCGAAGCTCGCCTGCAGCCGCTGCGAGAAGATCATCCAGGCGCCGGCACCCTCGCGGCCTATTGCCCGCGGGATCGCAGGTTCCGGCATGCTCGCCCACGTCCTAGTCTCCAAGTATGCCGATCACTTGCCGCTGTACCGGCAGAGCCAGATTTACGCCCGCGCAGGGCTTGAGCTTGATCGCTCAACGCTCTCCGACTGGGTGGGCGGTGCCCATGCGCTGCTCGAACCTCTCATCGAGGCACTGGGGCGCCACGTGCTTTCCGGCACGCATTTGCATGCCGATGATACCCCGTATCCGGTGCTGGCGCCGGGGACGGGCAAGACCAAGATGGCACGGATATGGACGTACGTGCGCGATGAGCGGCCCTGGGCAAGCACCACCCCAGCGGCCGTGCTGTTTCGCTATACGCCCGATCGCAAGGGACAGCATCCGCGGGTCCATCTGGCAGGCTTTACCGGTGCGTTGCACGCCGACGGCTATGCAGGCTTTGATCGATTGTTCGAGAGCGGCAGGATCCACGAGATCGCCTGCTGGGCACATGTGAGACGCAAATTCTTTGATCTGTACGAGGCGACGCAGTCTGCGATCGCAAAGGAAGCCCTTGATCGGATCGGCGCGCTATATGCCATCGAGAGCGAGATCCGCGGCAAGCCACCGGAGGAGCGGCGCGGCGCGCGCCAGGCGCGTGCCGGCCCACTGCTTACCGATCTGCACACCTGGTTTCTTGCCACGATGCGCCCATTGTCCAAGAAGTCGGAGCTCGCCGGTGCGATCCGCTACGCGCTCTCCCGCTGGGAGGCACTCTGCAGATACCGCGAGGACGGACGGGCCGAGCTCGATAACAATGCGGCAGAGAGAACCCTGCGAACCATCGCACTTGGGCGTAAAAATCATCTCTTCGCCGGTGCGGACACCGGCGGCGAGCGCGCTGCTGGCATCTACTCGCTGATCGGCACGGCCAAACTCAATGACATCGATCCGGAAGCCTACTTGCGGCGCGTTCTCGAACGTATCGCCGAGCACCCGATCAATCGCATCGATGAACTATTGCCGTGGAATGTAGCAGCATCGCTCACACCCATGGTGCAGCAAGCCGCCTAGCCAGCGCACCAGGTGTCAATGCGGTACGCGCCGGACGCTTACGGATATCCTGGCATCGCCGCCCAAGGACTGGGCCATCGATCGGAAGCGGGAATACTTTGAATGGTCGATGAAGGTGATCGACCGGTTCAGGGGGAATAATCCGAAGCTCGAGAGGCGGTTTGATCAGCTGTATCGGAAGAGGCCGTGATGGCGCCAGCGGTTAGTCGAGGGATAAAATGCAGACAATTACCACCGCGCTGAAACGCAGATTCTTTGAATGCGCGTAGGAACCGCCAATCTCGATTTCGCTGTCCGTCGGCCGGAGAAAACGTCTATGCAGGAATTCACACCCAATCGTCGCGCTCTGCTGCTGGCCGTCGCCGGCGCTTCCTTCGGGATCGGCGCGGCGCAGGCGACGGGGGTCGACCCAGGCATGACCATCATCACGCCGCCGGACAAGATTCCGTGGCAGCCGTTGTACAATTTTCCGCCGGGAATGGCCGAGCAGGCCGCCATGATTGGCGCCATCGGCGATCCGGGCCAATATTTCGTGCTGATCCGCTGGCATCCCGGCTATATGAGCGCCCCGCATTTCTACGAGACGGAACGTCTGTGCGTGGTTCTGTCCGGAACCTGGTATGTGGCAAGCGGCGAAGACTTCGCCCCTGAAGCAACGGTGCCAGTTCGAGCCGGCTCCTTCGTGCGCCGCGTCGCCCTCACGCCGCACTATGACGGCGTGCCAAAAAAAGTGTCGGAACCGGCGATCATCGCCATCACCGGCATGGGCCCAATCCATTATCACTTGACCGACCCGAGCAAGCCTGGCTGGCGGGAAGCGTAAGACGGCGCGGGTTTTCCCTACCCGCTGCCCCCAGAGGCCGCGCGGCGGCTGACGCCGGTGGACCGCAGCTGATGGGCGGTAATTCTAGTACGGCAACTTTCGGGCGATATAGAGGCCGGGTTGGCCGCGATGATTCACGCCCAGAGCGAGCAGGGTCTGCGTTCGCTGCGACCGCCATAAATGCACCACGGGCACGGGTGCTTTGCGGCGACGGCTTTCCTTTATCTCACGCAGCCACTCGGGCGGGTTGCGAATCCAGTCGTTCGAGTCCGCCCACGGCAGTTCATTGATCGATCGTGCCACCGGTGTTTCGCGCTCGGTAGCATCCTGACCGGCGACGCTGGCGGCACCAAGCACTCGCGCTGTCTGCCAACGATTGTCATTGAGACGGGTACCGGATCGACCTTCGTTATTCGGACGATTGACGTGGGAGGCCTGCGGTAAGAAGTCGCGCAGGCAAGAAGATCTAGCGTTATATGCGGGAACACCGAGCACGCATTCAGCATTGGCGCCGGTAGCCGAGGCAATCCCCACCAGCATCAGCGCTAACATAATCCTTGTGCGTGGCACAGGCATCTCGACTCTTCCCTATCCTTTAGCGTTGGACCGTAGTGTGTTCACGAGCGAGCTGTGGCGACAGAAGGTTATGGATCGCCTTGGGGTAAGCCCACACTGACAATCTGCCGGAGAATGCCGATGGCGTTCAGTTATCGTTCAGTTACGTCGCCCAATAGGTGTCCGAGGGGTGGTCGACCATTTCCTTTCCTACATCGAGGCTGGATCTAGACCGACAGGCGACCGATCGCGTCTGAGGGATCGTTGACCCGCGGCTGTAGGGGCCGGTTAGAGGCAACGACGATCGTGACAACATTCAAGCTCAAGCATAAAACCCGGTCGCTTTACTATCGGGTGCGCGGCAAAGGAGAGAATCTGCTTCTCATCCACGGACTGGGATCGAGCGGAGCCGATTGGGAATTCCAAGTACGTGCCCTGGAGCGCCACTTTCGCGTCATCGTGCCGGATCTGCCGGGCAGCGGTTACAGTCCACCGTTTGAAGGAGACTTCAGTATTGGCGACTGTGCCGACGTGCTGTGGGCACCGTTGGATCACTTGCAGGTCTCGCTGACGAACATCGCTGGATTTTCACTTGGAGGCGCGATCGCCTTGGAGATGGTGTTACAACGTCCGCGGAGCGTGGCTCGCCTTGCGTTGATCAACACATTACTGTCCTATCGAATTGATCACTGGGGTAAGTGGCTTGAGGCCAGAGCGCACGGATTGTTATCCGATTGATAGGGACGCGATGCGCTGCAAGGCTGGCGGCGACACGACTCTTTCCAATGCCCTGGCAACGAGGGTTGCGCGAACGCGCTGCTGAGGTGATAAGCCGGGTGGCTTCGAACGTCTACCTTGGTATGGCGAAGGCGTTGGAGCGCTGGACGGCGATCGAGCGCTTGGATCGGCTTCAGGCCAGGACTCTAATAATCGCGGCAGAGCATGACTTCACGCCGTTGGCGGAGAAAATGTCCATGGCAAAAGCAGTGCATGCCGACCTCGCGATTGTACATGGCTCGAGACATGGCACTCCTTTCGATTCGATCAAAGCTACCAACGCCTGCCTGTTGGCCTGGTTCACCGATTGGCGCATTAGAGCATCGCGACGCTGGGTTTGCGACGGGGTCCCAGCGTCTGGGCGACTCTCGCGCGTCACGCGATTCGTCGAGGAGCAGACTGCATTGAATCGGTTGGAATTCGGCGCGTAGGTAAGTCACGCGGCGCGGTCAAATCCTCATCGCGCGACGAGCGGCGCGCCACACATTCCTCCTCTGGATCGAATTTTGTCGATCCAAAAAACGTTCACGCGCACTCCGCCGGACACTAGCGCCGCAGAAATGATTCCCCTATGATGCCGCCACGCGCCGATTTGATTGTCAGCTTGCGGGCGCGAAACAAATACGGCTAAAGCGGAGGCAGGAGACCTGCTCGGCTTGGCCGGGTGGGCTTTTTTCATGCCCTTCCCGAGCCCGCGTGGTCCTCCTTTTTTCGATGAAGATTAACTAACGACAGCGGAGGAAGATTCGGTCGTGAAAGCTCTGGTAAAGAATCGTGCGGAAGTCGGTCTCTGGCGTGACGACGTGCCAATGCCCGAGCCCGGAATCAATGATGTTCTGATCAAAGTCCAAAAAACCGGCATCTGCGGCACGGATCTGCATATCTACGAGTGGGACGAGTGGGCGCGCGGGGCCATCCGCACGCCACTCGTAATCGGTCACGAATTCGTGGGCGAAGTGGCCGAGGTCGGCTCCAACGTTGCTGACTTTCACGTCGGCGACATCGTCAGCGGTGAAGGTCACGTGGTCTGCGGACGCTGCCGCAACTGCCTCGCGGGTCGCCGTCACCTCTGCGCCAACACGCAAGGCGTCGGTGTCAATCGCGCCGGGGCGTTTGCCGAGTACATCTCACTTCCGATGAGCAATGTCTGGCGCCATAGCGCTCATGTGACGCCCGAGATCGCGGCCATCTTCGATCCCTTCGGCAATGCGGTTCACACCGCGCTCACCTTTCCCGTCCTGGGCGAAGACGTGCTGATCACGGGCGCAGGTCCCATAGGTATCATGGCCACGGCGGTCGCGCGGCACGCCGGCGCGCGCCATATTGTCGTCACCGATATCAATCCCAAGCGCCTCGAGCTTGCCAGACGAATGGGGGCGTCGCTCGCTATCGATCCGCGGGCGCAGTCGCTGGCCCAAGTGCAGCAGAGTCTGGGGATGAAGGAAGGCTTTGACGTGGGACTTGAGATGTCCGGCAACCCGGTGGCGCTAGAGCAAATGCTCGATAATCTGTGCCACGGCGGCAAGATCGCCATGCTTGGGATTCCCTCGAAGACCCTCGCTTTCGATTGGCGTAAAGTAATTTTCAACATGATCACCATCAAGGGTATCTACGGTCGCGAGATGTACGAGACCTGGTATCTGATGACTGTCATGTTGGAGTCGGGTCTGGATATCTCACCGGTGATCACACACCGCCTGCCGTGGCAGGACTACGAGCAGGGCTTTGCCGCCATGCGTTCGGGCGACGCCGCCAAGGTCGTGCTCGACTGGTAGTCCTGGTGGCAGGACTTAGGTCTCACACGCTGCGAGGTGATCGCTATGTACGGGGAAGTTCAAAACGCATTGTCGTCGGAGCTCGAAGTGCTCCGCCGCACAGGCCTGTACAAGACCGAGCGCGAACTCGCCTCGCCGCAGCAAGCGCACATCCAGGTCAAACGCGGCGAGGTTCTGAATTTCTGTGCCAATAACTACCTGGGGCTTGCCAATCATCCCGAGGTCGTGAAGGCCGCCCACGAGGCGCTGGATCGGTGGGGATTTGGCATGGCCTCAGTGCGCTTCATTTGCGGCACGCAGTCGATTCATACCGAGCTCGAGCGAGGCCTATCGGACTTCCTGGGTACCGAGGAGACCATCCTCTACAACTCCTGCTTCGATGCCAACGGCGGCCTGTTCGAGACCCTGCTTGATGAACAGGACGCAGTGATTTCCGATGAACTCAATCATGCTTCGATCATCGATGGCATTCGCCTTTGCAAAGCCAGGCGCCTGCGCTACCGCAACGGCGACATGGCGGATCTCGAAGCGCAACTGGTGGAGGCCACTCGGGGCTGTCGGCGTGTGCTGATTGCCACCGACGGCGTCTTCTCGATGGATGGGTATATCGCGAAACTTGGCGAGATTTGCGCACTGGCCGATCGCCACGGCGCACTGGTGATGGTGGATGACTCGCACGCGGTGGGCGTTCTAGGCGCTACCGGGCGCGGAACGCCCGAGTATCACGGCGTCACGGACCGAGTCGACATTCTCACCGGCACCCTCGGCAAGGCACTCGGCGGCGCCTGCGGCGGCTACACCTCCGGCAAGCGCGAAATGATCCAGTGGCTGCGGCAGAGATCGCGTCCGTATCTTTTCTCAAATTCACTGCCACCCACCATCGCCGCGGTCACGCTTCGTGTGCTGGCGCTTCTCAAGCAATCCGGCGCCCTGCGCCAAACTCTATCTGACAACACCGCCTCGTTCCGGCGGCGAATGCTTGAGGAAGGCTTTGAGATCCCGAGCGGCGAACATCCGATCGTGCCGGTGATGATTGGCGACGCGGTGGTGGCCGCGAAGCTCGCAGATCGCCTGCTCGAGAAGGGCATCTACGTGACTGCCTTTTCCTATCCCGTGGTACCCAAGGGCAAGGCGAGAATCCGCGTGCAGCTCTCGGCCGCCCATACGCGATCGGATCTCGATATTGTCGTGCGGGCATTCGCCGAAGCAAAGCGAGAGCTCGGGCTCTAGTTCCGCCCCGTTATCGATCCTCGCGACTCATGTTGCTGGCTCACGATTGATAACCACCGTTGCCGAAGTCATCGCCGTAATCGATGGCGACGCCAGCAACGAGCAGGTAGAGCGCGATCAGCAGCGCCGGCAACGCCATCACCATCGTGAAGGCCACGGTGCCAACGATTGACGGTGAGTGTCCTTGTACCTTTTCAATCTGTGCGCCATCCAACGTTACAATAGTCGGCGGCAGTAGTGGGGGAACAGGGGCGTATCCCGAGACGGCGGCGATTGCGAGCAAAGTCAACGGAATGGGCGCAGGTTTTTCCATCGACTAACGTACGTCCGATCTTAAAGGTCGAGCGTGATGGATTTGGGGAATAGCCTAAAACAAATTGAGGGCGCATGAAAAACCGCGCTGCCGACTACCAGAGCTACGCCGATCTTGCCAAGGCACAAGTCGAGGGGACCGACTATGAGATCTACGTCCGGACGAATGTCGCATCATCAGTTGCCGTCATAGCACCGCACGGCGGTCACATCGAGCAGCCTACCTCCGAGATAGCGCGCGCGGTCGCTGGGACCGAGTTCAATCTGTATCTGTTCGAGGGTATCCGCCCTACCGGAAACTATACTGACCTGCACCTGACCAGCCACCGATTTGACGAGCCGCGATGTCTGGAACTTCTCTCGAACTGCGATCACGTGGTCGCGATCCATGGATGCCGTGGCGAGACAGCGCAAGCGCTGATGGGTGGGCTCGATGCAGGGCTCAAGGCGGACCTGGCGCGGGCGATAGCATCCGTGGGTGTTGAAGTGCGGCTGGATAAACACCAGTTTCCCGCGATCGAACCCAGGAACATCTGCAATCGTGGTCGACGCGGGATGGGGGTGCAGATCGAGATGACGCTGCCTCTTCGGGTTCAAGGCACCTATGCCGCATTTGTTGCCGCGATACGCTCGGTGTTGCTGGCGTTAGGGTGATTGGTCATGAACCGGTTTCTCCTCGCCCTCGGGATCGTATTTGTCCTCACCGGCCTGCTCTGGCCATGGGTCAGGAGGTTGCAGTTATTTCACCTGCCCGGCGACATCTTCATCGACCGGCCGGGTTTCAGGTTCATGTTGCCGATCACGACCATGCTGATATTGAGCGCGCTCGTCTCGCTACTGGCCTGGCTGATGCGGCGCTAGGCCATTCGTGTTTGTGAGCGAACTGCCACTGGGGAGAAGGCAGGACACCTGTGAAATCAATGTACTCGGGACGTTAACTGGAGGGGGGTGTCGGCTATAAGTGCGGTACCGCGCAGACGGCGCCCACCGATCCGACGTCTAATGCGGCGTCCGAAATCGATGGAGAATCAAATGTATATTGGTGGCGGCATTCTTGGAACCGTTCTGCTCGTTCTTCTCATCGTCTTCCTCGCGCGCAGAGTATGACTTGTCTTGCCGGCGCACGTACGGCGTAGAGGCAAGCGCCAGCGTCCAACGTGGCGCAGGCGAGAGGATCTAGCGTCCCACGGGCCGTCGGCGATCGATAAGGTCGGCCGGCGGTTTCTGTGTCCCACTCGACCTACCCGGTACTGTGTGTTCGATAGAGACAGCTGCATTCGGTGATCGAAATGAAGCGTACCGGTTCGGTGTTTTCGCTGGCTTGCGAGTTTGACGACTTTCTATTGGCGCCGATCGGTGACGACAACAACGGCATGCAGCTCAGTGTCCTTTCAGCGCTGGCGCGGCTGGATGTGGATCCCTGGGACGAGGCGGCCACATTAGCCCGGTTGCCGCGCGCTGCCGCGACATCGAAGCTGGCCGCACTGATTGCCGCCCTACCTGCTGGTCCCTCGGCGCGTCCAGATCCCAGGACGATTGCTGCTCGCCTGATCGCGCTGTTACCGACGCGAGTTGATCCCGATGTGCCGCCGCGCCCAACGTTGCCCGGCATCGGGGCAGTGACCCGCTCCCCGATCCTCACCTATCTGATCCTCTATGGGATCTCCATGCTCCTCATGCTTGCCTTCCAATGGCTGCTGGCAAGCCCTCAGGTGCCGGCGCCGGCTAACAGCGCGCCAACCCTGCCCACCCACATCGTCTCCCCATCGTCGCCCGCGCCGGGCAGCACTCACTGACAATCAATGGCTCGGCAGTGGATTTGACGCCGCGGGTCAGTGATTGTGGCGGGGAATACCCTTGCTGCGCGCAATACGCTGGTATTTGACAGCCGGTTCCAGCACCGCACCGGTCTGCAACTGGCCGATGACGCCGCGTTGCATCTCCTGCCACGGGGTCTGGTTGTCCGGATAGACGTAGCCGCCGGCGGCCTTGAGCGCCTGATAGCGCTGCTGCAGCTCGGCGTCCGACAGCAGCACGTTGACCTCGCCCTTCTTCAGGTCCACGCGCACGCGATCACCGGTCTTCAGAACCGCAAGACCTCCTCCGATCGCCGCTTCGGGCGATGCATTCAGGATCGACGGAGAACCCGAGGTACCGGACTGGCGGCCGTCACCGATGCACGGCAATTGGTGAATGCCCTGTGCGATCAGTTGCACCGGTGCGCGCATGTTCACCACCTCGGCGCTGCCCGGATAACCGATCGGGCCGGTGCCGCGCATCACCAGGATGCAGTGTTCATCGATCGCCAGCGCCGGATCATCGATACTCGCGTGGTAGTTCTCCGGCCCGTCGAACACGATCGCACGCCCTTCGAATGCTTCCGGGTCCTTCGGATCCGACAGGTAGCGCTTGCGAAATTCCCTGGAGATCACGCTGGTCTTCATGATCGCGGAATCGAACAGATTCCCGCGCATGACCCGAAAACCGGCGTTAGATGCCAGCGGCCGCTCGAACGCACGGATCACCGACTCATCGTGAATGACGGCGCCCCTGCAGTTCTCCCCGAGCGAGCGGCCGTTCACCGTGAGCGCCTGCTCGTGGATCAGCCCCTGCCTGATCAACTGCGCCACGACCGCCGGCACTCCGCCGGCGCGATAGAAGTCCTCGCCCAGGTATTCGCCGGCGGGCTGCAGGTTCACCAGCAGCGGCACGTCGTAGCCATAGGTCTGCCAGTCGTCGATCGAAAGCGCGACACCGATGTGGCGCGCCAGTGCGATCAGGTGGATCGGCGCATTGGTCGAGCCGCCGAGCGCCGAATTGACCCGAATCGCGTTGATGAAGGCTTCACGCGTGAGAATATCCGACGGCTTGCGATCGGCGTGGATCATTTCGATGATCCGGCGTCCGGTCTCATAGGCGCATTCCTGCCGATCGCGGTGCGGGGCCGGTATCGCCGCGGAACCCGGCAGCGACATGCCGAGCGCCTCGGCGAGGCTATTCATCGTGGTCGCCGTGCCCATCGTGTTGCAGAAGCCGGTGGAAGGCGCCGCGGAGGCCACCAGCTTGATGAACCCGGCGCGATCGATTTCGCCGGCAGCGAAGCGCTCGCGCGCCTTCCACACCACCATGCCCGAGCCGATGCGCTTGCCTTCCGCCCAGGCGCTGATCATCGGGCCCACCGACAGTGAGATCGCCGGGATGTCGACCGTCGCGGCTGCCATCAGGCAGGCAGGCGTGGTCTTGTCGCAGCCGATGGTCAGCACCACGCCGTCGATCGGGTAACCATAGAGAATCTCGACCAGTCCCATGTAGGCCAGGTTGCGATCGAGCGCCGCCGTGGGGCGCTTGCCGGTCTCCTGGATCGGATGCACCGGAAATTCGATCGGAATACCGCCCGCGTCGCGGATGCCCTCCTTGATGCGCACGGCCAGGACCAGGTGATGACGATTGCAGGGCGACAGATCGGAACCGGTCTGCGCGATGCCGACGATCGGCCGCCCGGACTGCAGCTCCTCCAGCGTCAGGCCGAAATTCATGTAACGTTCCAGGTACAACGCGGTCATGTCGGTGTTGTCCAGGTCGTCGAACCAGGCGCGGGAGCGCAGGCGCTGAGGTGCAGTGGCCGATGTCATGTCGGGTATCCGATCGCCAGCGCGCGGGCTGCGGATGGCGCCAGTTGGTTCCGGTATTTACTCAGACAAATTGCCATAGCGACCCCGTCTTGGCAAGATCATGCTCAGGTTGCGCCGGAGAGCAGTCGGTGAAAATCCATACGCTGACCAACGTTCACGGCATCGAAGCCAGGATCATGACCTATGGCGCGGCCATCGTATCGCTCAGGACGCCGGATCGGGCAGGCAATTTCGCAAATATCGTGCTCGGCTCGGACACGCTGGCGCCTGGTCTGGCAGGTGTCTCCTATTTTTTTGGCGCCACGGTCGGGCGCTTCGCCAACCGCATCGCCAATGGCCGCTTCACGCTGGACGCCAGGACCTATCAGCTCTCGCAGAACGATGGCGTCAACAGCCTGCACGGCGGTCCGCAGGGCTTTCATCAATGCGTCTGGAGCGCCGAGGGGAGCGAGACATCGCACGGGACGGCGCTGCGGCTGACGTACGTCAGCGCGGCAGGCGAGGAGGGCTATCCGGGCGAACTGAGCGCACACGTCACGTATCGGCTGGGTGACGACGATGCACTGACCATCGACTATGAAGCGACGACGACGGCTCCCACAGCGGTGAATCTCGCCAATCACGCCTATTTCAACCTGACCGGCGATCCCAGCCGCACGATCCTCGCGCATCTGCTGACGATCAATGCCGAACGCTACACACCAGTCGATGCGACGCAGATCCCGACCGGCGAGCTGCGCGCGGTCGCCGGCACCGCGTTTGATTTTCGTACGCCGCAAGCCATTGGCAGCCGGATCAACGATGCGGATGAGCAGCTGTCGCGCGGACACGGTTACGACCACAACTGGGTCCTGAACCAATCGCAGCCTGGGATGATGACGCTCGCTGCGCTGCTGTCGGATCCGGACAGCGGTCGCTCGCTCGAGATCCGAACGACGCAACCGGGCCTGCAGTTCTATTCGGGCAATTTCCTGAACGGCAAGCCGGCGGCCGACGGCGGTTCGGTGTTCGGGTATCGGACCGGTTTATGCCTCGAAACGCAGCATTTCCCCGATTCGCCGAATCAACCGGCGTTTCCGCCAACGATCCTGCGGCCCGGACAGACCTATGCCGAGAAGACGGTGCTGATCTTTCGCACGCTTCCCGATGGCAGCGCTGCCCCCAGCGGATCAACATCAATTGTCGCGTAAACCTTCACCGCTGACACAGCTCGCCCGCGGACCCTCGGGTGCCGTATCGGGCCTGAAGGCGCGCGACAAGGCGCTGCGACTGCACGGCACCATCGCCAGAAAGCTCGGGATTTCGATCGTGTCCGGGCGCCTCAAGCCAGGCGCCCTGCTCAATAACGAGATCGCCGCCAGCGAACAGTTGGCGGTCTCGCGCACACCGTACCGCGAGGCAGTGCGCATCCTTGCGGCCAAGGGCCTGGTGGACGCGCGGCCCAAGGTCGGCACCCGCATCACTGCGCAGTCGCAATGGAATCTTCTCGATCCGGACGTGCTCGACTGGATGTTCGAATCCGAGCCCGATCTGAAACTGCTGACGAGCCTGTTCGAGCTGCGCAACGTGGTCGAATCGGCCGCGGCAGGGATGGCCGCGCAGCGGCGCTCGGCGGCGCACCTGAAGGCGATGCGCGCCGCGCTCGACGGCATGGCAGTGCATACGCTCTCGACCGAGGCCGGCCAGCAGGCGGATCTGGATTTCCACACCGCGCTGCTCGATGCGACTAACAATCCATTCTTTATCTCGCTGACCAACGGCGTGAACGCGGCGATCAGGACCACGACCATCTTCAAGCAGCGCACGCGGCCGCTGCGCCGCGATGCGATACCCGACCACGAGCGCGTGTTCGACGCCATCGCCGCGCGGCAGGCGGCCAAGGCGCAGCGTGCGATGAGCGAGCTGATCGAGCTGGCGCGGCTCGATACGCCGGTCTCGAAGCGCCCGGCGCGCAACCCCGCCGGCTAGGCTTGCGCGCAGCCCCGCTGCGCTCGGCGCGCACCGGGCAGCTACTGAATGATTGTCTGAGTTATCTTATGATGCCGGCCGCTGCTACGGACCGTGCCAGCGGCGTCGACCGCGGTTAGCATTCTTTGAAGAGTCTTCAGGCAGGGGTCTCCTGCCTGAGGTCGTGGGGAGAATTCGTGCAGCCGATTCGCATGGCCATCATCGGCGTCGGGAAGATCGCGCGCGATCAGCACATCCCGGCGATCCTCGCCAATCCGGCTTTCCAACTCATCGCCGCGGTGAGCCGGCACGCGACCGTCGCCGGTGTGTCCAATTTCCCGAGCATCGAGGCGCTGCTGGCGGCCCCGCTCGCCATCGATGCGGTCGCGATCTGCACGCCGCCTGCGCACCACTATCAGGCGGCGAAGCTTGCGCTGGGCCATGGCAAGCACGTGCTGCTGGAAAAGCCGCCCTGTACGACGCTGGCGCAGTTCGACAGCATGGTGATGCTCGCAAAACTCGCCGACCGCACGCTCTACCAGACCTGGCACTCACGCCATGCGCCTGGGGTGGCGCCGGCGGCGCGGCTGCTGCGCGAGCGGCGGCTGCGTCGCGTGCACGTGACCTGGAAAGAAGATGTGCGCCGCTGGCATCCGGGCCAGACCTGGATCTGGCAGGCCGGTGGATTCGGTGTGCTCGATCCCGGCATTAATGCGCTGTCGATCCTGACGCAGCTGATCGACGAGCCGATCTTTGCCAGATCGGCGCGCCTGCTGGTGCCGTCGAACTGCGACACGCCGATCGCGGCGCAGATCGAATTCATCGGCGACAGCGGCCTTGAAATCAGCGCCGAGCTCGATTTTCGGCACACCGGCACACAGACCTGGGACATCGAGCTGAGCACCGATAGCGGCCCGATGAAGCTCTCGGCCGGTGGCGGGGTGCTGACGGTCGGCGATGAGCGCGTCGCTCCGGATCCGGCAGGCCTTGCGGGCGAATACCAGTCGATCTACCGGCGCTTCGGGCAGCTGATCGCGACCGGTGAGACGGAGGCCGACGCGCGCCCGCTGCGCCTGGTGGCCGATATCCTCCTGGTCGCCAGCGACATTGCGATCGAGCCGTTCGATCCGGAAGCCGCATGAGCGCAGACTTCGCCTTCGAACTGGTGGACGTCGTGCGCGTTGCCAACACGCTGGGTGAGGGCGTGTTGTGGGATGCACTGGGTCAGCTCACCTGGTGGACCGACATCCACGAGCGGCGGCTGTTTCGTTACGATCCCATCCTGCGCGTGCTGGAGAGCTTCGAGCTGCCGGAGCGCCTGGGCTCGTTCGGGCTGGTCGAGGGCAGCGAGCGGATCATCGGCGCGTTCGAGTCGGGATTTGCGTTCTATCACCCCGAGTCCGGGCAACTGGACTGGATCGAGCGGCCCGGGCACGAGGCAGCGAACGTGCGTTTCAACGACGGCCGCGTGGACCGGCAGGGCCGTTTCTGGGCCGGTTCAATGGTGGAAGGCGCCGGCGCGCCGACCGGCAAGCTCTATAGCCTGGACGGCTGCGCCTCGAAGGTGCGCCTCACCGGCATCGCGATCTCCAACAGCATCTGCTTCAGCCCGGACGGCCGGCAGCTGTATTTCGCCGACACGCCGCACCAGCTGATCCTGCGCTATGACCTGGACCCGGCGAGCGGCGCGATCTCCAATCGGCAGGTCTTTGCGCGCACGCCGCCCGGCGCGTACCCGGACGGCTCGCACGTCGACGCCCAGGGCTACCTGTGGAATGCGCATTGGGGCGCGGGGCGCATCGTGCGCTACGCGCCGGACGGGTCGATCAGCGGCGCGATCGAGGTGCCGGCGTCGCAGGTGAGCTGCGTTGCGTTCGGGGGCAGGGAACTCGATCAGTTGTTTGTGACCTCGGCACGCGTGGACCTGACGTCCGCGCAACTGGCGCGCGAACCGTATGCCGGGGATCTGTTCGTCTACCAGCTCAACGTCAGGGGCCTTGCGGATGCGCGCTTCGGCGCCAACGGCGGGACGACCGCGGCCTGAAAAGCTCGCGTATTGAAAGTCATTCTCATTTACTTGTCGCCAAATGGCAGCAGCTCCTTGCGGGGTGACTTCACGCTCTGAAAAGCGTCCCGCATTCCGGCGCGTTTTGGCCGCTCGCAATGACACGGCCATGACAAATTCATCCCGGCCCACGCTAGCCTTTCCATCGTGGAGCTATGCGATCTCAAGGCCCTAAACTGGCGCGGCGCGCGGCGCGCGGGCGCGGCTGCGGCCGAGGCTGCCCTGGGCCTGGATTATTTGCCGATTGATACCTGCCAGCGCCGTGTCGCGATCTGCAACGGCGCTGACATGCTCTCGCTGGTGCGCCGCCAATTCCCCGACGACGGTGCGCTCGAGAGCTTCGAGGGCGCCGACGCCTATGCCTTCCTGCTGCGCTTTGCTGCCGGTCTTGAAAGCAAGCTGGTCGCCGAGACGGAAATCTTCGGCCAGATCAAGACCGCCTGGCGAGAATTCTGCGATCGCGGCTCGGCGCTGGCCTGCCAGCTGTCGCCGTGGATACAGCTGCTGTTCCAGGACGCGAAGGAAATCCGCTCGCAGCACCTGTCACGGCTCGGCAGCGCCTCCTACGGTTCGCAGACGCGGCGCCTGCTGGGGGACGAGGCCGGCGCGGGGCCGACGCTGCTCATCGGTGCCGGCCAGCTGGCCCAATCGGTCGCCCCGTGGTTGCCGGGCTCGGAACTGTGGCTCTGGAATCGCACCCGCGAGCGTGCGCTCGAGCTGGCGCGCGAACTGGCCAAGCGCGAGCCGGCCCGTCCGCTGCGCGTCATCGAGGCCAGCGCGGATGCGGAGCTTGCCGCCTGGCGCGGCGCACGCAATGTGATCGTCTGTGTACCGGGTGATGCGGTGCAGGACGCGGCGCGCGTCGCCGCATGGCAGCAGCGCGCCGAGCGCGCCGGCCGCGTGATTCATCTGGGGCTTCCCGCCGATGGTGCCGCGCCGTGGAAGGGGCTGCCGGGGCTGGTCAGCCTCGGTGCGCTGTTCGAGATGCTGCAGCTGCAGTCGGAGCAGCGGCGGCGTCAGTTCGAGCGCGCCCGGCGCGCCTGCCAGGAAAAAGCGCTGTTGCGCTCGCTCGGGGCGACCTCCTCGCACCCACACAGCTGGGAAGATCTCGCCGCATTCGATAGTCTGTGAGTCATGGCGCCGCGAGCACTGAAGCTCGGCACGCGCCGCTCCGCTCTCGCACGTGCGCAAAGCGCAGCGGTCGCGCGCCAACTGGAACAACTGCACCCCGGTCTTAACGTAGAACTGGTTGGCATCGAGACCCGTGGCGATCGCATCCTCGATACCCCGCTGTCCTCGGTCGAGGGCAAGGAATTCTTCACCGATGAGCTCGATGCCGCACTGCTCGGTGGCGCGGTCGATTTCACCGTCCATTCCTACAAGGACCTGAGCCTCGAGCGCTCGGCGCGCCTGCTGCTGGCCGCGGTGCCGCGCCGCCAGCAGCCGCACGACATCGCGCTGTTCAGCGCCGATGTGTCCGAGCGTCTGGCTGCGGGCCATGAGCTGATCATCGGCAGTTCCTCCCCGCGCCGCGCCGCCTTCGTGCCCGATTTCCTGCAGCGCGTGCTGCCGCGGCGCGCCGCCGACCGGCGCGAGCTGGCCCGTGTGCGGCTGGTGGACCTGCGCGGCAACGTGGATTCGCGGCTGCGGCGGCTGCGCGAGCCGCGCGGCTCGACGCGCCATCTGGACGGCATTGTGCTCGCGTTCGCAGGCTTGGCGCGGTTGTGGGCCGATGGCGCCGGACAGGTACTGCTGCACGAATTGCTGCCGGCATTGCCGCGCATGCTGCTGCCGCTGTCGCAGTGCCCGGCAGCCCCCGCACAGGGCGCGCTGGCGATCGAGTGCCGGCGGGAGGACGAGCAGACCGCGGCGCTGCTGCGCAGCATCGATGATGCGCCGACGCGGCGCGCAGTGGAGGTCGAGCGCTCGCTGCTGGCGCTGCGCGGCGGCGGCTGTCACCAGCGCTTCGGCGCCACGCAGATCGAATTGCCGGGCGTCGGCACACTGCTGTATCAGCGCGCCGCGAGCGACACCGGCGCGCCGCTCGAGTCCGACTCGGCACAGCTGCAGTGGACGCCCGAGCAGCCGCTCGATGCCCCTAAAGGCAACGTCGTCCCCTGGGACGGCAGCCAGGCCGCGAAAAGCAGCGTCGAGCCGATCGAGGCCGGCATCGCCCGAAGCGCCCAGCGGCTGAAGAGCGCCGCGGCCTTGTTCGTCGCCCATCGGCGCGCGCTGCCCGGGGGCGACTCCCTGCAGATCAACTCCGCCGCACATATCTGGGTCCCCGGCATCGACACCTGGCAGGCGCTGGCCGCACGCGGCGTGTGGGTCGAGGGGTGCGCGGAAGGCTTAGGCTTTGCGGCGCTCGAACCGATGCTGGCCGAGCCGCTGCTGCAGTTGCCCGCGCGTGATCACTGGACCGTGCTGACACGCCTGGACGCGGTCGGCGGTTGGCCGGCCTGCGAGGTGATCGCCACCTACCGCTATTGCGACGCGGACACGGCGGGGGAGGCCGACCAGGCGCCGCCGGCCAATGCGACGCACCTGTACTGGTCGAGCAGCGCGCAGTTTGATCGCTGGTGCGCGCTGGTGGCGCCCGGCGCGCAACACGCCTGCGGCGCGGGCAAGACCTACGAACACTTGCGACGCGCCGGGGTGCAGAATCTGCGGGCATTTCCGCAACCGGCGCACTGGCGCCAATGGCTGGGCGTGTGAATCGCAGCCCCGGGCAGGGGACCTTAAGCGTCGCACCGATGCGTCGAACGGCGCTGGTCGCGGGCGCGGCCGCGCTGTGGCTGCTGCTGCAGCTGGTGCTGGTGGTGTGGTGGGCCACAGTGATCGAGCGCCAGGCGCGTCGCCTTGCCACGCTCGAATCCTTCGGCGGCGCGGCACAGGATCTGACCACTGCGCAGTGGACACGCACGCGGCTGATGCTGATCGGCGAGTCGAGCACTTTCCTGGCGCTGCTGCTGGTGGTGACGCTGCTGCTGGCATGGCTGTACTGGCGCGAGCAGCTGCGCGCTCGCAGCATGCAGGCGTTCTTCGCCTCGGTGACGCACGAGCTGCGTACCCCGCTGACCAGCATTCGCCTGCAGGCGGAAGCGATCGCCGAGGGCGACCAGCGGGTGGAACTGGCGCGGCGGCTGCTGGAGGATTCGCACCGCCTGGAATCGCAGATCGAGAAGACGCTCGAGCTGGCGCGCATCGAGGGCGGCGGCTCGCTGTCCGAACAGGGCATCCCGCTGCACCCCTGGCTGTCGCATTCGATCCGGGACATTGCCGGTGCGCACGGCGAGCGGCTGGATTTGCGGGCGCACCTTGATCCTTCGCTGCCGCCGGTGCGGGCCGATGCCGCGGCGCTGCAGTTGATCGTGCGCAACCTGGTGGAGAACTCCGTGCGCCATTCCCGGGTCAGCCCGGTCAGCGTGCGGCTCACCGCCTCAAGGCACGCAGGCTTCGTGGTGCTCGAGTACCAGGATAACGGCCAGGGTGTTGCCCCCGGCACCGGCCGCCTGGGGCGCCTGTTCGGCCGCGGCGCGGCTTCCCCGGGCGCCGGCGTCGGACTGTACCTGGTGCGCCGCCTGATGCAGCGCATGCACGGCCGGGCGCACTTCAATACCGCCCCGGGCGACGGCTTTCGCTGCGAGCTGTGGTTTCGGATGGACGCATGAGTTTGGACGCCCGCCTGCTGCTGGTGGAGGATGAACGCAACGTCGCCGAAACGCTCGGCGAGCGGCTGCGCAGCTCCGGTTTCCTGGTCACGCGCGCCGACTCGGTCGCCGCCGCGCGCCGCGCGATCGGTGAGGCGACCTTCGATCTGGCGCTGCTCGACGTGGGCTTACCCGACGGCAATGGTTTCGAGCTGGCGCGCGTGGTGCGCACCCGCTCCCCGGCCACCGCGATCATCTTCCTCACCGCGCATGCCGCCGCCGAAGACCGTATCCGCGGGCTGGAGCTGGGAGCCGACGACTACGTCGGCAAGCCGTTTCATTTCCGCGAGCTGTTGCTGCGCATCCAGAACTGCCTGAAGCGCGCTCAGGACCTGGCGCGCGTACCGGGCGAGATGCGCGGCCAGGTGCGCATCGGTCGTGCGCTGGTGGATTTCGAGCGCTTCTCGGCCACCGTGGCGGACGACAATGTGGCACTCACTCATAAGGAGTGCGCGGTGCTGCGGCTGCTCGCCGAACGGGTCGGCAAGGCCGTGAGCCGCGACGAGATCCTCGATCGGGCCTGGTCGACCGACGAGTTCCCGACCTCGCGCACCGTGGACAACTTCATCGTGCGGCTGCGCAAGCTGATCGAGATCGACGCGGCCGATCCGCGCGTGATCCGCAGCATCCGCGGGGTGGGCTACCTGCTGACCGAGATCAATCGTGTCGATTCCGAAACACGCTGAACCCGGCTCATTGCTGCAGCAGGCGCTCGCGCGCCGCAATCGCGGCCGTCCGCCGGTCTGGTTCATGCGCCAGGCCGGACGCTATCACCGCCATTACCAGCGGCTGCGCGCCAGGCATGATTTCATCGATCTGTGCAAGCGGCCGGAGCTGGCAGTCGAGGTCACGCTCGGGCCGATCGAGGACTTCGGCTTCGATGCGGCGATCCTGTTTTCCGATCTGCTGTTTCCGCTGGAAGCGATGGGCATGGGGTTGCGCTATGAGCCCGGGCCGAAGCTCGACTGGCACCTGCGCGGCCGCGCCGACCTGGGGAGGCTTACGGGCGGCGCCGCGCGCGCCGCGCACATGTCGTTCCAGGCCGAGGCGCTCGCCCGGCTGCGGGCACGGCTGGCGCCTGAGACCGCGCTGATCGGCTTCGTCGGCGGCCCGTTCACGCTCTATGCCTATGCGGTCGCGGGCTCGCACGAGGGCTTTGAGCGCGACAGGCTCACCGGGCTCGACAATGGGTTGTACGCCGGCTTCAACGAGTGCTTATGTGAACTGCTGGCCGCCAACATGGCGCTGCAGGCCGAGGCCGGTGCGGATTGCGTGGCAATCTTTGACACAGCGGCCGGTACGCTGTCCCCTGATGAGTTTGCGCGGCTGGCGGCGCCGGCGCTGGCGGCGGTGGTGCGCGAGTTTCGCAGCCGCTGCCCGGACACGCCGCTGATCTACTACTCGCGCGATACCGGACCTGCGCACTGGGCGGCGCTGCGCGGCATCGATCTGCAGTGTCTGGGGATCGACTGGCGGCACGATCTGGAGCAGGCGTTGCGCTCGCAGGTAGAGCACTGGAGCGTGCAGGGCAACATCGATCCGCAATGGCTGCTGCTGCCGGCGGATGAACTGGAGGCACTGGTGCGTGGGGTATTCACGCGCGTGCTGGCGCTGCCGCAGGCCAGTCGCGGCTCCTGGGTCTGCGGGTTGGGGCATGGCGTGCTGCAGCACACGCCCGAAGACAATGTGCGGCTGGTACTGAAGCTGCAGCGGGAGATGTTCTCATGAACGCCACTCTGGCCGACCCCCTGATCGCGAAATACGACGTCGCCGGCCCGCGCTACACCAGCTATCCGACGGTGCCGTACTGGGATGTGACGCCGAGCGCCGGGCAATGGATCGAGCACATTCGCGACGCGCTGGGCGCGGCCGGGGATCACGGGGCGGCGATCTACCTGCATATCCCGTTCTGCCGTGCGCTGTGCACGTTCTGCGGCTGCAATACCCGCATCACCCGCAGCCACAGTTTCATCCCGCCCTATATCCAGTCGCTGCTGGCGGAGCTCGATCTGTACCGGGGCCATCTGGGGGCATCGAAGCTCGAGTTCGGCGAGCTGCATTTCGGCGGCGGCACGCCGACGTTCCTGACGCCGGAGGAACTGGAGAGCCTGCTCAAGGGTCTGTTCGAGCGCCTGCAGCCGCGCGCCGACGCGGTGGCATCGATCGAGGTCGATCCGCGCGTGACCACGAGCGCGCAGCTCGAGGTCCTGGCGCGCTACGGCTTTCGTCGCATCAGCCTGGGCGTACAGGATTTCGATCCACGGGTGCAGGACATCGTCAATCGCGTGCAGAGCGAGGCCCAGGTGCGTGAGGTCACGCTGGCCGCGCGCGCGCTTGGCTACCACAGCGTCAATTTCGACCTGATCTACGGCCTGCCGCTGCAGACGCTGGCCAGTGTCGATGCCACGATGGATGCGGTCTGCCGGCTGCGGCCCGATCGCATCGCGCTCTATGGCTACGCCCATGTGCCGTGGATCAAGCCCGGACAGCGGCGTTTTACCGAGATTGATCTGCCGGAAGGCGAACAGAAGCGGGCCCTGTATGAGCTGGGCCGTCAACGCCTGGAGCGAGAGGGCTATCGGGAGATCGGGCTCGATCACTTTGCGCTCGAGACCGACAGCCTGTGGCAGGCGCTCACCAGCGGCACCCTGCATCGCAATTTCATGGGCTACACGACCGCCTTCACCCGGCCGATGATCGGCCTGGGCGTGTCCTCGATCGGCGATGCCGGGGATGCCTTCGCGCAGAATGAAAAAGACCTGCAGCGCTACCAGGAGCGTGTCGCGCTGGGCGAGCTGCCGATCCAGCGCGGGCACCTGCTCGATCCGGAAGACCAGGTGCTGCGCCGGCACATCCTGCGGCTGATGACGCGGCTGGAGACGCACTGGGATGAGCCGGACGACTACACCGATTTTGTCGCCACTGCCGCGCAGCGGCTGGCCGAGCCGGCGGCCGATGGACTGGTCGAGCTCGGCGCCGCCAGCTGCACCGTCACCGAAAAAGGCCGCGGCTACCTGCGCAACATCTGCATGGCATTCGATGCACGCCTCGCGCGCCGCATGCCCGACAAGGCGCTGTTCAGCCGCACCGTGTGAGCGCGAGAGCTCGTGGGACGATACCGCGACGGCGAATAGGGGAGCAGGAATGAACGGACGCGTGGCGCTGGTCACGGGCGGCGGCCGGGGGATCGGGCGCGAAGCCGCATTGCTTCTGTCAACAGCGGGAGCGCGCGTGATGATCGTGTCGCGCAGCGAGACGGAACTGGCGGGCGTTGGGCTCGAATACGTTGCGGCCGATCTCGGCACCGCCGAGGGTTGCGCCCTGGCCGTCGCCGAGACCGAGCAGCGGCTGGGGCCGATTGACGTGCTGGTCGTGAACCACGGCATCGGCTCGGCCCACGAGCGGCTCGTGTGGGAGCAGGATCCCGAGGTCTGGCGCGAGACGATGCGCATCAACCTCGACGGTCCATTCGAGCTCGCGCGGCTGACGGTGGGCGGCATGTGCAAACGCGGCTTCGGCCGGCTCGTATTCACCAGTTCGACCGCCGGCGAGAAAGCGGAACGCTCCGGCAGCGCGTACACGGCTTCCAAGCACGGCGTTATCGGTCTCGCGCGCGCCGTCGCCCAGGACGCCGGGCCTTTCGGCGTCACCTCCAACGCAGTGCTGCCCGGCTGGGTGCGAACGGCAATGGCTGAGCGCTCGGCGAAGACGGAGGCTGAGCGTCGCGGCATCAGCGTCGAGCAGGTGTGGCGGGAACGCGCCGAGATTTACCCGCAGAAGCGGGTGCTGGAGCCGCACGAGGTCGCGCAGGTGATCGCGTTCCTGTGCAGTGATGCTGCGGGGGCCGTGAACGGCGAGGCGATCACCGTGGCTCTCGGCGGCATTTGGTAGGCCGTTCGGAGCGTCTTACATCGAGCCGATGTGGGGGTACGGACTCGCGCACCGGAGTTTCGGTACACCTCGGAATCGAAGTCGACGGCACCGGAGATGGCCGAACAGATGCAAGCGTCAGCGAATGTCCGGTCGGCGGCTGCCCTCGACAGTCGCTGACCGGCCCAACGCCGGCCACTCGAGTAGAACCCTCAATTGTCTACACTGCGGACATTGGAACGATCGTCGAGGGACCGAAGGAATTGCGTCGGAACCGCACCGCCACTTAGCCTTAGCTCGGAAACTTTAATTCCCGCTCAATCGCCTGGAAGCGCGGCTCTTTGCGCAAGGGGTCCAGGAGCGAGTCGGACTTCAGCTGGGCTAGGCCCGGGTCCCGCAACCGCAGCGCGGTTTCCAGCCACTTGAGTGCCGTGGAGGCGTCGCCCCATTGTGCGTAGATCTCAGCATATTGATACGCAGCATCGTCGGCGTTTGCAGCAACCATTTTCACCAGTACGGCTTCTGCATCGGCGTGTCGAGCGAGCTTCTCATAGGTCATGGCCAGACACGTCTGATTTCCCCAATAGTCGGGATCGGGTTCGCACGAGGCACGGGCCCCCTGGAAGTTGCCGCGCTGGTAGGACGCGAAACCACGGAAAGACGATGCCCGTCTATCGCCGGGGTCCAGAGCCAGGGCATCTTGAAACGCGGCGATGGCGTCATCGTAGCGGCGCGCGTAATACAACGTTACGCCGAGAGTGGAGTGGGTGTCTCGATTCAGCGGATCCAGCGCGACCGCGCGACGAACGGCGGTGATGCCGGCCTCGCTACGGCCCGTCAACGCAGCAAACCTGCCGTACAGTCGTGACACTAGAGCATTGCCCGGCGCCAGTGCCAGGGCGCGCTCGTACTCCTCATGTGCTCGCATGAAATCGAACACTCCAGTCTCGAACGATTCGCCTAACGCCAAGTGACCTTCAGCAAGTTCAGGCGCGAGCGCGATCGCCTGTCGCGCGTCCGTCCGCGCCTTATCAAAGTACTCGCGAATGGCAGCTCCGGCCGCGAACTCGGATGCATAACCGTTGAGAGCCATTGAGCGGCCCGAGAACGCGAGCGCATAGCTCGGATCCAGGCGGATCGCCTCTGTGTATTCCGCGATCGCGTTTTGGAAGTCCTTCGCATCGTGGGCTGCATTCCAAGCCTTCGAGGCCCGCAGATACGCATCAAAAGCGGCCGGATCGTGCGTTCCGCCGAGCTCGATCCTGGCCGCCACGTCGCCGAGCAGGGTGACCTTCAGTGCATTTGCCACCGCGCTTGCGATTTCAGCCTGCAGTTTCAGCACGTCGCCCAAGTCGCGGTCATAGGTCTTCGACCACAAGTGAAAGCCCGTGACGGCGTTAATGAGCTGCGCGGTGATGCGGATAGTGTGCTCCGAGCGCCGCACGCTGCCTTCGAGGACTGCGCCCACGTTCAGTTTACGCGCGATCGTACCAATGTCGGTGTCTTTGCCTTTGAACGAGAAAGCCGAGGTGCGGGCGGCGACCTGCAGCTCGTTGATCTCGGCCAGCGAGTTGAGCAGCTCCTCCGTGAGGCCGTCGGAGAAATACTCCTGGTCCTTGTCCCCGCTCATGTTCACGAACGGCAGCACAGCGATCGAGTGCGGAGGCGGGTTGAAGGCGGTGGGGGCCGCGCCTGGGCGGGCAGGTGTCTCTGGCGTCGCGTGTTTGGCGATCCAGAACTTATTGGCAACGAAGTACGCCAGCGCCACGAGGACGACGAGGGCGACGGCCGCGAGCAGGAATGGCTTTGACCGCCGGGAGGCGCGGACCGGCTCCCTGAGTCCCGGTGCGGCAGCGGACGCTGCCCTTGCTGGCGGCTGAGTCGGGGGCGACACCTCGGGTGACAACAATCGATGTACGCGCTCGATGAATGCTGGCGATGTCTGCCCGTCCGGCAGTCGCGACCACTGAACGTCACGGAAGCGATCGGGTACGCGAGCGGTGGCATCTGGCGTGCTGTCGATGACAACCGGGAGCAGAAATGCGACGTCCTCGGCCATATCGGCGGTACGATCCACGGCCAGCTTCCACTCCCGACGGAAGTACCCCTCGCGACGAGCGTCAGAGTGCACGGAGATCACCGGTATGAAGAGAGCGCAGTCGTGGATCCTCTTGCGAATCTGGCGGTCCCAGACGTCCCCGCCGCGCAGCTCACTCTGATCGAACCACACTTCGACACCCGCTGAGCGCAGTGCCGCGCAGACGCGCTGAGCCGCCTCTGCGTCCTGCGAGGCATAGCTTAGGAACACCGCTCCGGTCGGTGTTCTCGCCGGCTTGGGCGACTCTTCCCCCATCCGCGCCTCTTGATCTTGTACCGGTCGCGGGAGAATGCCCTGAGAAGGCAGTCTCACGCAACACGGCTACGTGAGGGTCCGCTGTACCTCGGGACAATGACCGGTATCGGGAAAGCTCGAGGATCGCTCCGGGTCAACACCGATCGCTCGATCGATTACGAGGGCGATCGGCCATTCCCCGCCGTTCGCTACTTCGCTCCAAAGCCCTAATCAACTCACCAAAATCTGACTAGAGGGACTCGCTCACAGCACTCCCGCGCGTCCCGCCCATGTAGCAACGTAGCTCTTGAGGAAAGAGGTGAACTCATCCGCTCCCGGCGGCAGCTCTCTGCCACGGCTACTGATAAGGTGAAAGTCGAAGCGCACCACAGGGTTGATCAGTTGGCTCATCACCACCTTTCTGTTGCGGCAAGCTGGCATCCCAAACGACGGAATGATGGCGATGCCTTGTTCTGCTTCGACCAGGGCAATCTGCGTGTCGAGCAGGTTGACGATGGATCCGATCTGCACCTTCACACCGGCTTGCGTGAGATGCTTGTCGATGAGTCGTCGTTGTTCTGCGAGGCGGAATGTCGTCCTTGGGAGCTCGAGCTACCATCAGAGAAAATCGGAAGAAAGGCTCGCGGCGCACGTCGGCCATGGCCTTGAATATCCCCAGGCTCATGTCGAGCTTACCGGCCTCAACCATCCTTATCAGGGTCGGTAGGTCAGCATCGAACAACTGAATCCGCACGTCGGGCCGCTGCTTTCGGAATTCACGCATCGCCGGCGGCAAAATGTTGGCGGCCACCAGTGGGGTCGTGCCGAGCGATATCTGCTGCTGAGTGCGCTTGGCGCTACGTGCGATGCTTGCGATCGCGCTATCAAGCTCCTCGAGGCTTCGCTGAATGACGTCGAGCAGCTCCCTGCCATGAGACGTCAGCTCTACGTGGCGGGTCGTGCGGTCGAACAGTCGGAACCCGACTCGACTTTCCAGCTCTCTGATCAGCACGCTCAGCCCGGATGGCGTAATGAAGAGCGCTTCGGCAGCGCGCGTGAAACTTCGATGTTGCGCCACGCTGCGGGGGCCGTGAACGGCGAGGCGATCACCGTGGCTCTCGGCGGTATGTGGTAGGCCGTTTAGCAGCCGTTCGTTCCGCGCGGTAAACTGAGCACAGGCGTCGAATGATGAGGGCCGACTGAAGACGCTGCTGCTTCGTTTCTATATGAGGAGGCACGAGATGCGAGCGCTGGCGCTAATGGCAACGATGATCCTCGGGTTTGGCCTTGCGGGGCAACAGGCCCGGGCGACTGATAGTCCAATGGACCCTTGCTCGCTGCTGACGGCAGCTCAGGTGAGCAGCGCACTGGGCGCTACGTACGGCGCGCCGGAAAAGAGCGTGGCACCGCGGCCCTTCATGAACACGGTGCAAGGAACGGACTGTAAGTACAAGGCGGCGAGCGGACAAGATCAGGCGCTTTTCCGCATGTACTTCGATGGCTCGGCGGCGCAGGCCACGGATCTGCATGCGCGGCTGAAGTCGTTCTTTGGGAAGGACAGTACGCCGGCGACCGTGGGTGACGAGGCGTACGTCGATAAGGGTGACGCCATCCATGTGCGCAAAGGCAACGTGCGCTACTTTCTTTCGATCAGCCATGGCGACACGCCCAGTGGACGCGCACAGATCCTGGCGCTGGCGGCGCTGGTTGCAGGGGAGCTGTAGGAAGTCGGCGCCTTGGCGGTCCCAATGCATAACGGGCTTGGCGTGACTCTCACGTGCGTGCTTCTGAGCGTTCGAGCAGACATCAGTGCGGCTCAGACCCAGCCTGTTCCCGACAATCCGATACAGGCGCAAACGACCTTTGGATTCAATGCCAAGACACGGTGTCCGGACCTGCGGATCGCGGACCTGCGGATCGCTGACGAGGGAACCATCGCAGTGGTTGTTTTCTGGCTTCCAAGCGGTGGCACCGCATCACAGATCTCCATCAAGTCGTCTTCGGGTTCGAATGCTCTGGATTCCGCGGCGATCAGCTGCGTCTCCAGGCTTCGATTCGCAGCCGCAACCCGGCTGGGCGACGGTGAGCCGATCGACTCGTGGCAGCAGATTGCCTTGGGATGGGCCAATCAAGACAACGCCGATGCGACGCGAGCGATGTCCTCCCAGAACCCGTCATCGGTGGCAAGTCGAGCATCCGGACCCATCGCGGGAGCGCCAACGCAGATTGCGGCCAATGCGAGACAGAATGACTCCGGTGGCCAGGCTAACAGCGTGACGGTGCATGTTTGCGTCGATGAAACGGGAAGACTCGAACAGGACCCGACGATCGTCCACTCTTCGGGCATTTCGTCTCTGGATCAGGCCGCTTTGAAAATCGCAGCATCCGGCTCCGCTTATTACCGGCCAGACACGTCGTCGAACGGGCGGCCCGTGTCCGGCTGCGCGCAGCTGGCGATCAAGTTCGACACGAAATAACGCGGGGTTCCGGTGGGGTTATCGGCCTGGCGCTGGGGCAAGTGACCGATCAGAACGGCTTCACCACCGCCAGCAGGATGATCGGCACGACCAGCAGCAAGGCGGCCTCGTTGAACACGCGCAGCGCGAATCCACTGGGCATTGGCGCCGAACGCTGCAGCCGCCCGAGCAGCGCGCGGCAAGCCAGGTGATAGCCGATCAGTCCGAGCACGAACACCAGCTTGAGCATCAGCCAGCGGCCGCTGTCCTGATAGCCCAGCCACAGCCACAGCCCGAACAGCAGCGCAAACACCGCCATGATCGTCATGAACGTGAACAGCCGCCGTGCCATCACGACCAGGCGCCGGACGTCTTCGCCCGCGATCGCGCCTTCCGCGTAATGCACGAAGATACGCGGCAGGTAAAATAGTCCGGCAAGCCAGCCGATGACCGCAAACAGATGCAGCGCTTTGATCCAGAGCATGATGGGGCACCTTAGCGCGACTCGGAGCGCTTAAGCTATCCCTCAGCATGACCCAGATTCCGGAAACCGAACCCGACGCGAGCGACAGCGGCCGAACCGCGCTGTGGCTGCGGGCACTGGCGCGATTGCCGTTCGGCGCTCTGTATGCGCTGATGGCGCTCGTCATGTGGCTGCTGCGCCATGGGCTGCGATTTCGCGTCGCGGTGGCGCGCGACAATCTGCGGCGCTGCTTTCCGGATCGCTCGGAAGGCCAGATCGAGGCGCTGCTCGATGCCTACTACCGGCAGCTGGCGCAGGTGGCGGCCGAGTTCATCAAGATGGCGGACCTGTCCGCCGATCAGTTGCGCGCTCATATGCAGATGCACAACGTCGAGCGGGTCAGCGCCGAGACCCGCGCCGGTCGATCGGTGCTGCTGCTGGGTGCGCACCAGTGCAACTGGGAATGGGCGCTGCAGGCGACGGTGCTGTACCTGGGCGTGCCGATCGATGCGGCCTACAAGCCGCTGCACGCCGAGCGCTTCGACCGCGAACTGCGCAAGATGCGCTGCCGCTACGGTGCGCACCTGGTCGCGGCCAAGAGGCTGGTGCGCGAGGCGGTGCGCCGGCGCGGCCAGCTGCATGCGCTGGCGCTGCACGCCGACCAGATGCCGGCCTCCAGCGGCCGGCGCCAATGGCTGAGCTTTCTCGGCCGTGATACCGCGTTCTATCCCGGGCCGGCCGAAATCGCGCGCATGACCGGGTACGCCGCGTTCTTCGTATCGATGCGCCGCCTCAGTCGCGGGTACTACCAGCTCGACCTGATACCGATCTGCGCGGCCGGGGAAAAGCTCGATCCGCAGGTCTTTACCGCGCGCTACGCCGGCCTGGTCGAAGCGATGATCCGGGCCAATCCGGCCGACTGGACCTGGATACACCGGCGCTGGAAAGCCGCGCGCCCGCCCGAATTAACGAGCGCACCGGCGGCGCAGGAAGCGCAAGGCAAAGCGGGAAGCTGACCGGGAAGCAGGAAGCCGACTAAAAAGCAGGAAGCTTAAGGGGCAGGCAGGCGCATCCCGCCAGCTCAGGCCGGAAGCGGCTGGGTGGTCTTCAGCTCCGCGCAGTGCTGCTGCGCACGCCGTCCCACCAGCGATGGACGCTGTGCCCCACCTGGTGCATGTCGGCGTTGACCTGGTGTCCCGCCTCACGAGCGCCGTGCGCCACGCGCCGGCCGAAGTCGGTCGAGCTGCGTTTGACGGTCGCGCCAAACTCGCGTGCACTGCTGCGGATCGAATCCGGCTGGCTGGCCAGGACCGGTGCCGCCGCGGCGAGTAGCGCGATGATTGCGGGTAGACGGAGGCGTCTGCGAGTCATTGATGCATCCCCTGACGCGTAATCCAACGGTCATGATCTTAGCATTTTTGGGGTCAGTGCGCCCTGTCGTCGATTGGCGACAAGCAAAAAAACTATTATAAATCAGCTCTTTACTTCGGAAGAAATCGTTTTGTAACGATCGTCTTGGGGGGTGAGGTGGTGGTGCCGCCGACGGTCTTGCCCGGCTTGGGCGCCACGCGCGGAACGGTCAGCGTGTGCTGCTTGAGTAGCGCCTGACGGGCCGCTTTCGCCTGCCCGGTGGACGCCGGTTGCACCAGCGTGGGGTGCTTGGGTGCTGCCAGCGCTGGTGCGGGCGCTAACGCGAGCGCAAGGACAGGAATCAGCGCCAGCGCGCGCTCGGCTGGCCGCTGGCGGGTGCTCGGCGGATGGCGGGTGGTCGGCAGATGACGGCGTTCGGTGGGCATGGGGGCCATTATACCTGCCGCATCGGCCGGACCGGTCCGCCGTGCCGGCCGGTCAGTACATGCCGCCATTGATTGAGATGACCTGGCCGGTGATATAGCCGGCGCCGTCGGCGGCCAGGAAGTCGATCAGGCTCGCCACCTCAGGCCCGGTGCCGGCGCGCTGCATCGGCACCAGTCGTGCGATCGCGGCGGCGTCGAAGCTGGCTTCGGTCATGCTGGTGGTGATGATCCCCGGTGCGATCGCATTCACGGTGACGCCGCGGGTGGCGACCTCGAGCGCAAGTGCGCGCGTGGCCGAGATCAGTGCGCCCTTGGCGGCCGCGTAGTTGACCTGGCCGCGATTGCCGATCAGCGCCGCGATCGAGGAGATGTTGAGGATGCGGCCCCAGCGCGTGCGCAGCATCGGTAGCAGCAGCGGTTGCGTCACGTGGAAGAAACCCTGCAGCGAGACATCGATGACGCGCTGCCATTGCAGCGCTGACATGCCGGGAAACACCGCATCGTCGTGAACGCCGGCGTTGTTGACCAGGATCTGGATCGGTCCGGCGGCCAGCATGGCGTCGATCGCCGCGTGGGTGGCCTCGCCGTCGGTGACATCAAAGCACAGCGTCTCGGCGTTTAGGCCGTCATCCTTGAGTGCCTGCACCAGTGCTTCGGCCTGCGCGCGCGCGCGATGGGCATGCACGTACACATGATGTCCCGAGCGTGCCAGCCGCTCGCAGATCGCAGCCCCGACGCCGCCGCTGCCGCCGGTCACCAATGCTCGGCGTGCCGTGGCCTTCATCGGGGTCATGGGCGGCTGCCGGCGAGGCTGTCGGATGTGCCAGCCAGATTCAAGGTCGCGATCGCGCCGTGCAACAGGCTGAGGCGCCCCTGGGCCAGCAGCCGCTCGCCATCGTTTAGCGCAAAGGAATACAGCGCGCTGACCGCATCGCTGTGCAGTCGCTGCGCATGGACCTGCAGCTGCTGCGGCAGATCGTCCAGGCGCTCGACCGCGAACTCGACCCGGCGTGCACTGGTGAGCATGCCGAAGCCGCTGCCGGTCGCCGGCGGACACTGCAGCAGCGCGCCATGAACGGCCACCGCCTGGGCGGCATATTCGATCGCGCAGCCGGCGCCGAGCCGGCCGTGGGCGCGCAGCGGGTTATCCGGCAGGCAGTGACTGATGCTGCGACAGGCAATACGCTGCAGGTCCCAGGACAGCACCTCGTCGAGCAGGCACATGCTGCCGTGGTGCGGGATATGGGCGGCGATCCAGGCGTGATCGAGCTTCAACTGTGCACCTCAACCGCCAGTCGGGCGGTGTCCAGGTAATCCAGAACGACCGTGCCAGCGCGCCGCCGCGCCAGGCGCTCGAGCAGCGGCAGGCTGCGTGCCGCCGGAATCGAGGCGCGCAGCGACTCGAGGCCGGGATGCACCATGCTTGCCGCCGGAGCGTTGCTCAAGGCGAGCTCGAGGCGCGGCAGCTGGGCCGCCGTGTCCGGCGCCACCAGCAGCAGCGCGACGCCAAACGCATCGGGTATCGGCCGCTTGGCGTACAGGGGCTGCGGATAGTCGGCATCGTAGGCCAGTAACAATACCGCACGCGCGCCGCAGGCGAGCTGCGACAGCGCCTCGAGCAGGCCGGCGCCGAAGCTCGCGTCGCCGGCGCACAGCGAGGTTGACCCCTCGGTGCAGCCGTAGGCGATGCTCCAGTAACCCGCCGCCGCGTTGTGCACCGAGTTGTGGAAGCGCGTCGGTGAGATCAGCCGCTCGCGGCTCGCCAGCGTGGCGCAGATCTCATGGCAATTGTCGCCGTCGCCACCCGAGGAGCTGAACACGGTCGGCAGCAGGCGCGCGTCGGCCGCCGCAGTGCCGGCGGCGGCGGCGATCGCTTCGGCGCCGATCGCGAGCGCAAGTTTGATGACGCGGCCGGCCCGACGCCGTTCCGCCGGCGGCAGCACCGCCGGCGGCGGCAGCACGGTGCGCGCCGCGGCATGCGGCAGCTCGCCGCTGAGCACGGCGCGGGCAGCGCTCCAGTCGGCCAGACCCGGCCCGAGCAGCCCGTAACTCTGGATACAAGCTGACAGGGTGCTCATCGGCAGGCCTAGGCCGCGCGACCGAACAGTAGTGCGCAGTTGGCGCCGCCAAAGCCGAACGAGTTGCTGAGCACGTGGCGCAGCGCGCCGCGCTGATTGTGCGTCAGGTAATTCAGCTGCAGCTGTGGATCGCGCTGGCGCAGGTGGAGGCCGCCGGGCATCAGCCCGCGCTCGAGCGCGATGGCGCAGATGATCGCCTCGAGCGCGCCGGCGGCGCCGAGCGCGTGCCCGGTGGCGCCTTTGGTGGAGCTGCAGGGCGTGGTGCTGCCGAACAGCGCTACGACCGCACGGCTCTCGGCGCTATCGTTGCTCGGCGTGCCGGTGCCGTGAAGATTGATGTAGTCGACGTCGCCCGTGGCCAGGCCGGCATCAGCCAGTGCGTTACGCATCGCGCTGCGGGCGCCGGCGCCTTCCGGATGCGGACTGGACATGTGGTAGGCATCGCTCGACTCGCCGGCGCCGAGCAGCAGGATCGCCTCAGGGTCGGCCTCGGCCGGTGCGCGCTCGAGTAGCGCGAACGCGGCGGCTTCGCCGATCGACAGCCCGTCGCGCGCCGCATCGAACGGACGGCAGGGTTCGGCCGAGGTCAGCTGCAGCGAGTGAAAGCCGTACAGCGTCGTCAGGCACAGCGAATCGACGCCGCCGACGATGGCGGCATCGATCTGGTTGGTGGCGATCATGCGCTGGGCGGCGGCGAACACCTTGGCGCTCGAGGAACAGGCGGTGCACACCGCGACCGCGGGGCCCGCCAGGTCGAACAGCCGGCCGACATAGTCGACCACAGAAAACGAATTATGGGTGCCGGCATAGTCGAAGCCTTCCGGCAGCGCACCGCTGACCGGATCTCGGTGCCGGTAGGCGATCTCGGTCGTCAGGATCCCCGAGGTGCTGGTGCCGAGGTAAACCCCGACCCGCCGGGGGCCGAAGCGTTCGACCGCCGCGCGCACCGCGCTGTCGAAATCGTCCTGCATCAGCCCGAGGTGCGCCAGGCGGTTATTGCGGCAATCAAAACGCTCGAGCGGTGCCGGCAGACGCACCGCGTCGACGCCGGCGACCTCACCGATGTAGGTGGCCAGCTCGACGGTTTCGAACCGGCATGGCGTCAGGCCGCAGCGCGCCTGCTCGAGCGCCGCCCGCGTCGCGGAGACCCCGCGGCCCAGGCAGCTGGTGGCGGTGAAATGGGTTAGCTGTAGTGGTGTCATCTGGGCCGTAATGGTGTCATCTGGGCCGTGCACACAGCAGCACGTTGGCAAATGGTGTTCCTTCACGCATCGGCAGCACCTGGCTGTCGAACCCGCACTCGAGCAGCAGCGCGCGCCACTCGCCAAGGCTGCGGCAGTGCTGCCGGATCCAGCCCTGGCCGCGTGCCAGCATAACCGCCTGGTCCCAGCCTTGGCCGATTCGAAACCGCAGGCCGCCATCCGCGTCACCGACCCGCAACAGCAGCCGTCCGCCCGGGGCCAGGGCGCGGTGCACGCGCGCCAGCAGCGCTCGATGCGCATCGGCCTCGATATAGTGCATGACATCCAGAATCACCACCGCATCGGCGGCGCCAAGCTCGGCCACGCAGATGTCGCCCTGGACGATCTCGGCCGCGCCCCCGAGTGCGCGCCGGGCGCGCTCCACGGTGCGAGGCCGCAGCTCGATGCAGCGGATCGACAGTGCGCGGGGCGCTGCCGCCCAGTTCGCGGGCCAGCGTCCGTCCTGGCTGCAGCGCTCCGCCGCGCGCAGCACCGCGGCCAGCAGGGCCAGTCCGCAGCCCAGGTCGAGCACCCGCTCGTGCCCCTGCAGCAGGCCGCGCTCGAGAATGGCGCGATAGGCCGGATCAGCGGCGAGCTTGCCGCCGGCGAAGCCGTGGGCGAAGCGGCCGATGCTCCGATAGGGCGCGCGGGCCGCCTCCAGCAGCTCGGCCGGCAGCGCCGCGACGCTCATCGCAGCGCCTCGCGCAGTGTAACCGGCCGCAGCGAGCGCTCGCCGATGGCCGCGATCAGGCGCGGCAGGACCGCCAGGACGACTGGCGTGCCGGTGCTATCACGGCTCGCGTGGCCATCGTGCAGCAGCAGGATATCCCCGGCGCACAGGTTACGCGTCAGGCGCGCCAGCACGCCGGCCGCATCGGTGCTGACGGTGTCGAAACCACGGCGCGTCCAGCTCACCAGCTGCAATCCCTGCCGCTGCAACACCGGATCGAGCAGCGGATTGCGCAGGCCCGCCGGGGCGCGAAAGAAGCGCGGTGCCGAGCCGCTCAAGGCGCTGAGGACTTGCTGTGCGCGGGATATCTCGCGCCCGATCGACCCGAGGCCGAGCAGCGAGAAATTGTGTCCATGGCGGTAGCTGTGATTCTCGATCGCGTGTCCGGCCGCGGCGCAGTCGCGCACGCAGCCCGGGAAGCGCGCCGCGCGCTCGCCGATGCAGAAGAAGGTCACCGCCACACGATGTTCGGCCAGGATCGCCAGCACCCGCGGCGTGACCTCGGGATCCGGCCCGTCATCGATCGTGATCGCGACTTCACCGCGCGCCGCGGCCGCGGCCGGCAGGCGCGTCATGTTGGCGCCCAGGCCGCCGCTGCGCGGCCACAGGCCGAGCGCGGTGAGCAGCAGCTGGTTGCCGATCACCGCCCCCAGCGTCCACGGCCACCACTGCGGGCGCAGCAGCGTAGCGAGCGCCGCGCCGGCATGCAGCAGTACCGAGGCAAGCAGCAACGGCGAGGGCTTCCAGCGTGGCGCTGTGGGCGGCAGTTGATCGTTCATCGGCGTGGGTTCGCGCCACCGGCATTCGCGCCACCGGCGAGCGCATCCAGAAACCTATCCCACAGCGCTCGCCACACCGGCCAGTCGTGGCCGCCGGCAATCACGCAGCTGCAGGCCGGGGGCAGCGCGCCGCTAAGCAGCCGCTGCGTGTCGGCAAAGCGATCCACGCGCCCGTAGCCCAGAAAGACACGCGGCGCGGCGCGCATCGCCGGCAGGCGCTGCACGAAGCGCCAGATGCGCCGATCGTCGTCATCGTCGGCGAGCGCGCCGGGCTTCCAGCTCGCCAGGCTCGCGTGCGCGGCGATTTCGGCCGCAATGATGCGGCTGCCCAGGTACGGCGCCAGCAGGCACAGGCCGTCGATCTCATCGGCACCCTCGGCGGCAAAGCGCAACGCCATGTAGCCTCCCAGCGATATGCCACCGAGCCACAGTTGCCCGCCGCCACCAGCGCGCGCCGGGGCGATCACCTCGGTGTGCAGCTGCGCCAGCCAGCCGCGATCATTCAGGTGCGCCAGCTCGGGGGCGGCCAGGATCAGTTCCGCCGCCAGTTGGCGCTGGCGCAGCGCCTGATCAAAGCCGGCCGCAATGAATTCCTCGAGCGCATGATAAGCCCCCGGCAGCAGCACGATGCGGGTGGCAGGCGCCCCGGCGGCGCCGAACGCCAGGCGCTGGGTGCGCATCAGGGGCTCGCCATCAATCGGCGCGGCGCCAGCAACGCGGCGAACAGCAGCGCCAGCAGCGTACCGGGGGCGACCGTGGCGCCGAGCGCGCTGAGCACCGGCACGCGTGCGAACGCGAGCACGCCGAAGCCGATGACCGTGCAGGCATTGGCGATCAGCAGTGATGCCAGCGTCAGCGGCAGCGCCGAACGGTCGCGATCAGCGGCGCGCCGGTCGAAGAACAGCGCGTAGTTGGAACCGACCGCGACGATCAGCAGCATGCCGATCAGGTGCAGGATGGTCAGGCGGGTGCCGGACAGTGTGAAGCCGGCGCCGACCACCAGCACGGCGAGCAGCAGCGGTGCGATGATGCGCGCGGCACGCGCGGCACTGCGCAGCGCGATCAGCAGCAGCAGCACGATCGCGGCCAGACCTGCCAGCGATAGGTGCACCGCCTCGGCCAGGTAGCTGCCGTACAGGGCATCGAGCTCGTGCTTGATATTCATCACCAGCACTTGGCCGGGGGCCAGTGGCGCGAGCGCGGCGCGTACGCGCCCGATGTCGATGTCGCCGGCACCGGCGATGCCGGCGGCGCTGGCATTCGCGCGCAGCGGCAGCAGCGCGTGCCAGGCGCCGTCGCGGTGCCACAGCAGCGCGTCCGCGCCCAGCGCGAACGAGGTGCCCGCCAGATCCGCGCGCGTGATCGGCGCGGCGCGGCGTGCGCTGGCCACCTGCTGCACGAACGCGGCCAGCGCATCGGGCCGCAGCGCCAGGCTGGCCGCGGCGGGCGCAAGGCGCGCACGCAGCGTTTCCTCAGCCGGCAGGCTCGCAAGCCGCGCGGCCTGGGTCTGCTGACTGGGCAGAAAGCGCGCGGCGCTGTCGTAGCCGGCGATCACCTGCTGGCTGACCAGCGCATCGAGCCGCGCGCCAAGCGCTTCCGACAGTTGCAGGGCGGCCTGTTCGCTGTCGGCATTGACCACCACCAGATTGCCGATATCGGGCGCGCCCAGGTCGGAACGCATGCTCGCATCCAGCGCCTGCGCGGCGGCCGGCACCGGGCTCAAGGCCGACAGGTCGCGATTCCACAGCCGATCGCGATCATGGAAGAGCAGCAGCGCGCAGGCCAGCGCCAGTGCGGCGGCGAGGCTAAATGGCAGCCGGGCGCGCCCGATCAGCCGTGCGGCACCCGACCCGAGCGGGGTAAGGTTGGCGACCCGCGGCGTCAGCGGCAGCTGCGGCAGTACCAAGCGCGTGACCGCGGCCGCGGCTATCAGGCCGCTGATCGAAAACAGCCCAAGCTGCGCCAGTCCCGGAAAGCTCGACGGTAGCAGCGAGGCGAAGCCGCAGATCGAGGTCAGTACGCCCAGTCCAATGGTCCGCCACAGCGCTCGCCGGGTGCTGTCGTCGGCGCTGCCCGCGCGGGCGCGCTGGCCCTGTACGAACAGGTAGATCGAGTAGTCCACCGACTCGCCGATCAGCGTGACGCCAAAGCCGAGCGTGATGCCATGCACGACGCCAAAGCCGAGTGCCACCGCCGCCACGCCGGCCAGGGCGCCCGATGCGACCGGCAGCAAGCCTGACAGCAGAGTCGGCAGCGAGCGGTACACCAGCAGCAGCAGCGTCACGATCAGCGTGGTACTGAGCAGCGATAGCCGCACCGCCTCATGCTCGATGGTCGCGCGCGCATCAACTGAGAACACCGCCGGACCGGTCAGTAGCAGCTGCAGCGGTGCCGGTGCCGGTGTCGGCCGCGGCGGCAGCGCGGCCGACGCGCTTGGCGCAGCGGCTGTCGGTGAGTGGCTTGCCGCGAAGGCGGCGCGGATTAGCGCGATCGCCTGCGCTTGTCCATCGGTGTCCGAGCCCGCGGCCCGCGTCTGCGCGATCAGCAGCGCGCGCGCGCCGTCGCCCGAACTCCACACCCCCTGCTCGCGGCGCGGCTGGGCGGCGCCTTCGAATTGTTCGATCACCTGCAGCGTCTCGCCGGTCGGATCGCTGACGAACAGCGGCTTGGCCGACAGCCCGGCGGGCGAGGCCATCAGCTCGAGGTTGTCGGCGATCGCCGCGCGTAGTCCCTCGACCGTGAAGCGCTCGGGCGTGACCGCCGCGCTGAGCTGATAGCGATGCTCGAATACGAATTGCCGGTCCTTGTCCTGGCTGGCGGCCTCGCCGTTGCTGACGCTGACAAACCCGGGACCGGCGCGCAGCGTCGCGGCCAGCGCGCGCGACGCCTGTGCGCGGGTCACGCCATCGGCCCCTTCGATGCCGATCAGGATCAGGCGCGAGGCCAGCCCGTCCTGCAGCTGCTGCACCAGCAGCTGTTGGGTGGCGGACGGCGAGCGTGGCAGGAACGCGGACAGGTCCGCGCTGTAGCGGGCGCGCGCGACGATCAGCGTGGACAGCGCCACCAGCGCCAGCCACAGCGTCAGGCTCAGCACACGCGGGCGCATCATTCGCGCGGCGTGATACTCATGACCGAGCGATCGCCATCGCTCTGCTGCACCTGCACCTCACGCACCGCGTCGCCCTCGCCGCGCATGTCGATGCGCTTGAGCGTGGCGGCAAGTCGCGCCTCGCGAGGCTCCAGCCGCAGCTGCCAGTGCGCAAGCGTGCCGCTGAAGCCGAGCTCGAACACGCGCTCCAGCGCCGCACGGTCACCCGCCAGGGTGGCACGGATGCTGTCGATCAGTGGCGCAAGCTCCGGATAGTCCGCCAGCCGCAACACGCGCCGGCGCTGGCCAATCTGCATCGTCACGATGCCCTGATCGAGCACCACGGATTGCGGTCGCGGCCTGTCGGTGCGCTGCTCGAGATGAGCGGGCGCGTCGTAGATCAGAACCCCGGAGGACTCGAGCGGTTGCCTGAGCATCGACAGGTATTTCTTCTCGCTGAAGTCGGCCTCGCCGTGCCGGCGCTGGGCCAGCAGCGCCATCAGGCTGTCGAGCTCCGGGTCCGCGTCGGCACACAGGACTGGCGGCGCGATCGCGCCCAGCGACAACGTGATCAGCGCAGCAGCGGGCGCCAGTCGCGCTTTCATCCGCGCTGCGGCTGTGGCTGCGGCGCGGGTCGCGCCGAGGCATCCGCGGGGCTGCGCCAGAAGTCGAAGAAGTTGAACCAGTTGTAGGGATCGCTGCGACAGTACTGCTCGAGCAACGCCGCGTAGCGCGTGACCGCCGCCTCGATCGCGGCCTGGCGCTGGCCCGGCGGCGTGGAGGAGAAATCCGCCAACGGTTCGAACACCACGTGATAGCGATTGCCGCCGCGATACAGCCCGAGGATGAAGATCACCCGACGCTTGAGCATCGCCGCCGCGCGCATCGGGCCGGTCGGCAGATAGGCGGTGGCTCCGAGGAAGGTCACCGGCAGCACGCCTTCATCCCCGAAGGTGCGATCGGCGAGCATGCCCACCAGCGCGTTCTGCTCGAGGCGGGCGCGAATCTTCAGCATCGCATCGATGCGGCCCACGGCGATGATCTCGGGCGGATGGCGCGGTGCGAGCGCGGCCAGCATCGCGTTGACCTTGCGCGCGTTGTCCTCATACATGGTGATCACCACGCTGAAGCCGGCGCGTCGCTCGCCGATCCAGCGCAGCACTTCGAAGCTGCCCATGTGCGCACCCATCAGGATCGCACCGCCGCCGGCGGCGACGACTTGCTCCATCAGCGGCTCGCCCGACAGCGACACCTCGAACAGGTGATAGCGTTCGGCCATCAGGTAGATGCGATCATGGATCATGGTGGAGAACGTCATGATCTGGCGAAAGCGATCGCGCGCTCGCGGCTCGCGCCCGAGCGCCCGGCGCAGGTACTCACGCATGCAGCGGCGCGCCTTGGGCGCGAACAGGAAGTAATAGCCCGCGACCAGATGCAGAATCAGCCGTCCGACTGGCCGCCCAAGCCGCAGCGACAGGAAGGCCATGCTACGCAGTGCCAGCGCACTGCCACGCTCGGGGCGGCGGCGCCATTCCGCCACCGCGTCGTGATCGTGCGCGGTCAGGGGCGGCGACGGATGGCTCACGGCGCCGACACCGCCAGCAGCGGGGCTAGCGGGCGGCGCTCGAGGGTGCCGCTGGCTACCAGCGCATCGGCGGCGCGCAGCTCGAAGCGCGCCCGCCCGTCGGGCTGCAGATCGTACTCGAGCTGCAGCGCCTCACCGGCTCGCACCGCGCGATGAAACTTGACCGTGCCGATATGCCACAGCGAGGCCGGCGCCGCGCCATCGGCCGGCAGCTCCGCGTCGATCGCATGCAGTGTCTCATCCAGCAGCACCACGCCCGGCACCACCGGAAAGCCCGGGAAATGACCGGCCAGCGCCGGGTGATCGGGCGCTATGCACAGCCGCAGGCTTTGCCGGCTCATGCAAATAAATTCGGCTGCAGCAGCGCCGCCTGCGCGGTCAGGGCGCGCAGCGTGTGCTGTGGCAGCTTGCCGGTGGCGTTGCGCGGCAGATGCTCGACCAGCAGCAGCGGCCGCGGCAGGAACACCGGGTCGATGCGCTGGCGCAGGGCCTGGATGATGCTCGCGGCGTCGAGCCGCGGGGCCACCGCCAGAGCCCCGAGGCGCGTGACGCCGGCGAGCGAGGCTTGCGAGTCGTCGCGCACGAAGAACACCGCGTCGGTAACGCCCGGGATCGCATTCAACTGATGGGTGAGGTAGGCGAGTGAGCTGCGCTTGCCGGCGATGTTGACCAGGTCGGCGGTGCGCCCGTGCAGCAGGAAGTGTTCCTCATCGGTCGGCTCGAGCACATCGGCCAGCGCGGTCGGACGCGCGACATGGCCGCCGTGCGCCGAGCAGTGCGCATCGCTCACCGTGAGCCGTACGCCCGGCCACAGCCGCCACTGATCCTCGAGTGCGGTGCGGCGGCTGGCCATCTGGCCGGTTTCGGTCGAGCCGTAGATCTCCAGCAGCGGCGCGCCGTAACGAGTCTCGACCGCACGCGCAAGATTGACCGGCAACATCGCGGTGGCTGACATGATCAGTGCCAGCCCCGGCAGCTCCTGCTCGGCCGTCAGCAGCGCGCGCAGGTGCACCGGCGTCGACACCAGCACCCGCGGTCGGGGCACGGCGGCGAGCGCGGCGGCGATATCGGCCGGAAAGAACGGCCGCTCGGCGCACAGCGCGCCGCCGCTCTGCAGCGGCAACAGCACGGTGGATTCAAAACCGTACATGTGTTGCGCCGGCACGGTGCCGAGGATCGAGCAGCCGGCCAGATCAGCCACCGGCAGGCGCGTGACCTCGGCGCGCACGCACTGCACCAGCCGGCCCCAGGTCTTGGCGTGCGGCACCGGCATGCCGGAGGAACCCGACGTGAACACATACGCGGCCAGCTGCCCGGCGTCGATCTGCGGTACCGAGAATTCCCCGCGCTCAGGTGTAGCGGCACGCTCGGGCGTCGCCGATTCCACATACAGCAGCTGCGGCAGTGCCAGCGGACACTGCGGATCATCGCTCAGGCAGAACACGTCCGGCGCAAACGAGCGCAGGTGCCGCACCACCTCCGGCGTATGGGTCGAGGGCAGGATGCTGCACTTGCCGGTGGTAAGGCTGGCGGCAAGTCCGACCGCAAAGCGATAGCGGTCGCTGCAGAAATTCAGCAGGTGCGTGCTGGCCGGTAAGCGCGCCGCCAGTGCGCGCACATCGGCGAGGAACTGCGCGGCACTGATCGGCCGGCCGGCGCGCCAGGCGATGATGGCCGCGGGTCGATCGTGCGTTATGAGAGGCAGTGCCAACATACGCTGTGACGCCTCAACAGCGCGGCGCGGTCCCGCAGGCCCGCCGGCAGGCGCGTATCACTTGACTCTCTGCTCGGCCACGTACTGGGCGAATTGCCGCAGTGAACGAAAGATGCGCGTGTTCTCCTGGTTGTCGGCCCGCAGCTGGATGCCGTACTGCTTGGAGACGATCAGCGCGATCTCGAGGATGTCGATCGAGTCGAGTCCGAGTCCCTCGCCATAGAGCGGGGCGTCGGGGTCGATCTGGTCCGCCTGCATCGGTAGGTTCAATCCCCTGACGATCAATTGCGCGATCTCACGCTCCAGTGCGAGCGTGTCGAGAGCCGGCGCCGACGGGATGGGCAACGCTTGTTCCGACATGATGGGGTAGTTATCTCCCGCCCTTAAGGCCTGTAATGCCCAGGCCGGCGCACTGCTCATCCAGCCAGATCGGCGCACATTATATCGGGATTGCCATCAGCGTGAGCGGGTTTCAGCCGCGCAGCCGGCGCCACGCCAGCAGCGGCAGGCGCAGCCAAAACCCTGCAAAAAGGCGCATATGCATCCATGTCAGTAGCACGTTGTCGCGCCAGTAATTGAAGTGCGACACGCCGCCTTCCTCCGGCCGGAAATACCTGACCGGCGCCGGCATGTTACGCGGCGTGAGCCCGCGCCAGCACAGCCGTACCGCGGCCTCGGCATCGAAGTCGAAGCGTCGCATCCAGGGCTGGTAGCGCATCACCCGCAACAACGGCTCGATCGGATAAACGCGAAATCCGAACAGGGAATCGTGGATCCCGGCCCACAGCGTCTCGACGTTGGCCCAGAAGTTCGACAGCTTGCGCCCTTGCACCCGCAGCGCCGGCGCGCTGGCATCGAATTGCGGATCGCCCAGGATCAATGCGGCCGGCTCGGCCAGCGATGCCGCCATGAATCCGCCGATATGATCGGCCGGATGCTGGCCGTCGGAATCCATCGTCAGGATGTGCGTGAAGCCTTCCGCCTTGGCGGCGCGCGCACCGTGTGCTACCGCCGCGCCCTTGCCGCGATTGCGTGCCAGTGTCAGTACGCGCAGGCCTGGGTCGCGTTGCGCCATCGTTGCCAGCGCCTCGGCGCTGCCGTCAGTGCTGCCGTCGACCACGACCCACACCGGTGCCCATTGCGAGCGCGCCGTCGTTACGGTCTCGAATACCTTGGGTCCCGGGTTGTAGCTCGGGATCAGTACCACGTGCGTGGCCGAGGGCATCATCATGGGTGCGAGGCAGTTTCGATCGAGGCGACGCCGATCGTGCGCAGTTCATTCATCGCTGTCGACCATCCTGGAAGAGGCGCTGATCATCCACACGATCGCCACGCCACCGGCCCAGTAGCTGCGTTGCTGCACCAGCGGACTGTCACTGAACACCGCTGCCTGCAGCCAATCATGGCGCACATAGGCGCCTATCCAATAGTTCGGGTAGCGCCTGCTGAGCGCGAGCAGCAGCTGTGTGCCGGCATAGCCGCCCGGCGCCTGGTAGGCCGGCCGCGCCGCGGTCGCGTACTGCGGTGCCACGCCGTAAAAATACTCGTGATAGCGGCGCTGCGCATACAGTGGTCCGCCGAGCACGCCCAGGTTCCAGCCGGCCGCCGGCCCTTGCGGACGGTAGTCGAGGCTGAGGTTGGGCGCAAATACCCAGCCGATCGAGCGCGGTGGGGAAGCCAGGGTGATGGCGTTGCGTACCGGCGCGCGCACATCCAGCCGCAGCCGCCCATCCTCGGCGCGCCACAGGTGCCCGATTAACGATGGGCCGAGCTCGACCGTGGAATCCAGATTGGGCATGCCGTTGCGCGGCGCGCTGTTGCGGCTGAACACCGGCGCGGTGGCATTGGCACTGAGGTCGAATTCCACATAACGCTGGTTCAGGAAGCGGCCGTGCAGGCCGTCGCGATCGGCGCGAAGGATGGGGCCGCGATAGGTGAAGTAAGGTACCGGCAGCGGATAGGCATGCATGGCCGACGCACCGCGGTAGTCGTTGAACACCACCACCCCGACCCCCAGGCCGAATTCCCACAATGGCAGCTCGCTGGCGTGCGCAGCGCCGGCGCGCGTCGCACCCAGCACCAGCACCGCCAGCGCCACGCCGCGCTGGCGCCAGGGGCCGCCAGGCGCCGTATTCAGAACGGCTCCGGCGTGCCGACCGCTTCGATCTCGACCAGCAGGTCAGGCCGGCAGATATCCGCCCGCAGGTACAGCACGCGCACCGCGGCGCCGATCTCACGGCGCAGCTCCCGGTCGATGCTCGGCTGGTGCTCGGCCTGGCGCACGTAGACCTTGTAGCGCAACCGATCGAGCGTATAGCGCTCGGCGCCGACCCGATCATTGGCGGTACCGATCAGGGCACGAATGTTGCGCACGATCTCGCGCGTCTGCTCGCACTGATCCCCGGCGTGCGCACTCTCATGGCCGACGATGCTGGCGGTGCCGGAGATGAACAGGGTGCGCGCCGCATCGTCGGCGATGCAGGCGCGCGCGAACGTCGGGCTGCGCGGACCGTACTGCAGCGGGTAGTCCCAGGCGCTGCACTGGCGCGGATTCTCGAGTGCGATCGGCGCGCGGGCGCTGGCGATGCAGTAGACCGTCAGCGGATTGGTCGGCGCCACGCCGACGGCGCTCGCGGCCGGCACGTTGCCGGCGATGCTGCGATTCAGGCCGATGAGTGCGTCCTGGCGTGCGCCATTGAAGTGCCAGTAGCGCTCGCCATCGCCGCTGACGGCATTGATCTCGGATAGGAAATTCCAGATCCGCAACGGATAGGGAAACGCCAGTGTCTCGAGCGCGCCGAAGATCTCGCGGTAGCCGGCCTCGGTCGCGCGCCGCAGCGCGCTGGCCGCACCAGCGGCTGCGCCGTGAGCGAACTCGGCTTCGGAAATCGTAAGGCTGGCGAACAACAGGCTGCCGTTGTGACGATAGCGCACCCGGCCGCGCTGGCCGGAGTGCATCGGACCGGCAAGACGCCAGATCTCGGCGGTGCCGCCGGCCGCGGCGAGCACCGGCACGTTGACTTCGGTCACCGGGATCTGCGCCGCCGCCGGCGCGTTCACGCCACCCTCGAAGCTCACCACCGCCAGCACGTCCTGCCACCATGCCGCCGGATGCGCACGCACAGCATTGGCGGGCGCGTAATCGACTTGTAGGGCCGCTGCCGAAGCCATCAATGCCTAAGTGCGCCGCCGCTTCAGGCCGGGCGGATGTTCAGGCTGCGACGGCGCGCGGCCAGGAGCGTGCGCAGCGGGTGCAGCAACGAGAAAATGCGGTAGGTGAGCTTGAAGGCGCGCACCGACTTCCAGATCGGCGTGCGCCCGAAGATATCGCCCGCCAGCACCGACATCAGCGCCTCCTTCATGCGCAGCAGATTGCGCGGCGCCAGCAGCATCTCGCGCATCGTCGGCGTGGTGACCCGATAGATGAACCACGAGTACTCGCGCGGACCGCGGCGCACCGAGCGGTCGAATGCGCGCAGCGCCGCGCCGGCGCGCGCCGGTGCACGCAGGCAGGCATCGACTGCATCGGCGCCGACGAAGGCGCTGTTCATCGCCAGCATCACGCCGGAGGAGAACACCGGGTCGATGAAGGCATAGGCATCGCCCAGCAGCAGATAGCCCTCGCCATGGCTGCGCGTCGAGCTGTAGGAATAGTTGCCGGTGGCCTCGACCTCGGTGATCAGCGTGGCAGTGGCCAGGCGTTGCGCCAGCGGCGCGCACAACCCAATGGTGGCAAGGAAGAACTCGTCCACCGGGGTGCTGCGCGACTTGAGGTAATAAGGCCAGACCACCGCGCCGACGCTGGTCGCGCCATCGTGCAGCGGGATGAACCAGAACCAGCCGTGATCGAACCAGTAGATCGAGATGTGGCCGGCACGCTCGTCCGGGTGGCGTCGCGCGCCGCTGAAATGGGCAAACAGCGCCGCGCTGCTGTGCCTGGGATTGCGCCGCTTGGCGCCCAGGCGATTGGCCAGGAAGGTATCGCGGCCCGATGCATCGACGAGGTAGCGTGCCTGCCAGCACTGCTTGCGCCCATCCTGGTGCTCGGCCTCGATGCGCACGCCGCGCTTGCCAAATTCGACGCTGCGCACGCGGCAGTGTTCGATGACCTCGGCACCCGCCAGCGCGGCATTTCGGATCAGGATCTCATCGAACTGTGAACGCCGCACCTGGTAGGCGTACGGCATCGATTTGTCCCAGGCCTCCGCGAAGCGAAAATCCTGCTCTCGCCCATCCCAGGGCGAGATGAATTCGGCGCCCCATTTCTGCATGCCGATCGCGCGCACCTGCTCGGCGACGCCGAGCTGTTCGAACAGCGGCAGGTTGGCGGGCAGCAGCGATTCGCCGATATGGAAGCGCGGGTGCTGGTCTTTCTCGACCAGCGTGACCTGGTGGCCGCGCCGTGCCAGCAGGGTCGCGACCGTGGATCCGGCCGGGCCACCGCCGATCACCAGCACATCCGTTTGCTGCAGCGCCGCATCGCCGTTCAACGCAGCGGCATCGGGCGATCCGCGCTCCATCATGGCTCGGATTCTAGCAGGGTGCGGTAGCGCACCGTCACGAGCTCGTCGCTGCTGCCAGCTTTTGCTCGATGAGGCGAGCCAGCGCGCCGATGCTCGGGTGATCGAAGATATCGGTAATATCTACCAGGCCCGGCCACAGCCGCTCGATGCGCTCATGGATCGCAATCAGCTTCAGTGAGCTGGCGCCGAGGTCGAACAGGCTCTCGTCGAGGTCGATGCTGCGCCCGTCGAGCTCCTGCTCGCAGATGGCGCGCAGCTGGCGGGCGATGTCGCTGCCGTCGCTGCGCGCCGCGGGCTGCTGGGCGCGCAGCCGCGCCAGCTCGGCCAGTTCGCTGTTGAAAGCACCGTCCAGATACTGCTGCTCGAGCAGATGGCGCTGAAACTTGCCGCTGGTGGTCTTCGGAATGCGCTTCACCGGCACCACGGCGCCGACCTCGAGTCCGGCATGCTCGCCGATCCGGGCCGCGACCTGGCGTGCGATCGGCAGGAATTCGGCCAACTCAGTGCGATGGAGCACGAAGATCACTAGCTCGTCGGCCTGGGCATCGGGTGCTCGCACGCCGGCGACCATGACCTTGCCGAGCTCCAGACCCGGGACCTCCTCGGCGATGCGCTCCAGGTCGTGCGGGTAATAGTTCTGTCCGTTGACGAACAGGATCTCCTTGTGGCGACCGGTGATGTAGAGCTCGCCGTCATGGATCAGACCGAGATCACCGGTGCGCAGCCAGGCGTCGGCGGTATGACTGACAGCGTTGGCATCGGCATCCTCGAAATAGCCGCCGGTGACGTTGCCGCCGCGAATCTGGATGTGGCCGACGTGCTGCGCTGGCATCGGCGCATCATCGTTGGCGGCGATGCGCAGCTCACAGTACGGGATGGCGCGCCCGACGCTTGCCAGCGTCACCGCGTCGGCCTGTCCGGGCGCGAGGGTTTGCGGTTGCTCGCCGACACCGAGCTGATGGCGGTTGAAGCCGGTCGCGCGATAAGGCACGCCGGGCTCGGGAAAGCTCACGGCCAGCGATGCCTCGGCGAGGCCATAGACCGGGAACATCGATGCGCGCGCGAGCCCGCAGGGTGCCAGCCGGTCGAGAAACTGATCGCACAGCTCGACGCTTATGGGCTCGGCGCCGTTGAAGATCAGCCTCACGCCCGACAGGTCGAGCTCGCCCGGCGCCCGATCGCCCAGCACCTTGAGGTAGTGACGGTAGCCGAAATTCGGTGAACACAGAATGCTGGCGCGTATGCGCGCGGCAAACTGCAGCCACAGCAGCGGCCGGCGCACGAACAGATCGGTCGGCATCAGGTGGCTGTGCATCCGATTGGCGAACATCACCAGATGAAATCCGATCAGGCCCATGTCGTGCGTCAGCGGCATCCACGACAGGCTGACGTCATCCTGGTTGAAACGGGCGATCTGGGTCACGCCGCGGATATTGGCCAGCAGGTTGGCGTGCGTGAGCACCACGCCCTTGGGATCGCCGGTGGATCCGGAGGAGAACTGGATGAAGGCGACATCGGCCGCTCGTGCGCGATGCAGCTTGCCAGCGCGTCCGAGCTGCTCGAGTTCGTCCACCAGAAAGGCGCGCGCGCGCAGCGCCTCGAGTGTTGCCAGCTCATGGGCGTCGCCGGCGGTGGCGCCGACGCGCTCGAGCAGGCGCTGCTCGGTGTAGATATAAGGCGACTTGAGTTTGGCGGCGATGCGCAGCAGCTTGTGCCGGTGTTCATCGCTGATACCGGGGGCGACCGGCACTGCGATGATGCCGCCGAGCAGCGCCGCCCAGAAGGCGTCGATGAACGGCTCGTTGCTGGACAGGAACAGGATCAGCTTGTCGCCGGGCCGTGCGCCCAGTCGCTGCAGCCGATGCAGGATGGCGAGCGCTCGCTCGTAGAGCTCGCCGAAGGCCACGCTGCGCGTCTCGCGTTCGCCTTCCAGATAGCTGATGTGGCGCGCCGCGCCGCGGTTGGCTTCCAGCAGCTCGGTCAGCGTGTGGGCGCTCATCGCGCCGGAGCTATTCAGGGGGGTCGCGTTCATCTTCAGCGCGCGATTCTAGCCCAGCGCGCGCTTCGACCGGGGCGCTGCCTTGTCTCAGGTGGCATCGATCACGCAGAATCGGACAGGCCCTAAGCATGAGCGAAGACAAGCCCGGCGGCGCATTCCGCAACACGATCTACCGGCAGGTAACCACGTCCGGCCGGCGCATGGGGCCCATGCGCCGCTGGCTCTACCGCTTGGCCGCGCCCACGCTGCTCGGATTGATGCGGCTGTGGTGGGCGAGCTGCCGCATCGTGGTGGTGGTCGGCGAGCAGCATCTGGATGCGGTGCTGGCGCGCTGGCCATCGTTCCTGCCCTGCTACTGGCACCAGCACCAGCTGTTCTGCGCGCGCTACCTGCTGCTGCAGCAGGCACGGCGCCCGTTGCGCCTCGGCTTCCTGATCAGCCCCTCGGTCGACGGGGAACTGGGCGCGATGATCGTGCGGCGCGCCGGCGGCTATGTGATCCGCGGCTCCTCCTCGCATACCGGAGCGCTGGCGCTCAAGGCTTATTTCGAGGCGCTGATGCGCGAGCAGGTTTCCCCGATCATCACCCCGGATGGGCCGCGCGGACCGCGCTTCAAGTTCAAGCCGGGCGCCATCCTGCTGGCGCAGATGTCGGGCCGGCCGATGCTGCCGCTGGCGTTCGCGGCCTCGCGCGCCGCGCTGGTGCACTGGGATCGCTTCGTGCTGCCGCTGCCGTTCTGTCGAATCGCGATCGCGATCGGTGCCCCGCGCGAAGTGCCGCGCACGCTTGATGCGGCCGCGCTGGCGGCGTTGCAGCTCGAAATGCAGCAGTCGATGCAGGCGACGTTCGCGGCGGCGAAGTCGGCGCTCGGGTTATAGTGCTCAGGCTATAGCGGGCGCTGCAAGCATGCCCCCAAGCGCCCGGGCAGCGCCCCCGATTTCGTCTCAATCCTAGACGTGTGTCAATAAATCAGCGGCTTAGCTTGAATTTCGCCAGTGCTGTGCGAGAATTTGGCACAAATGTCCAAGCCGCCGGGCACCATTACCGACCTATCGGCGTCCGACGTCCTCGTTCCGCAATTCTGGACCGGCAAGGCGGATCGGGCTGCGCCGGGTATTGATGTCGCCTGCACCAAGATCGCGGTCGACCTGCAGAATCTGGAACGCGACACCGCCGAGCAGTGCATCCAGCGCAGCCTGGAAGCGTTTCGCGATGCCACCTCGGCCGACGCCGCCTTCATCGCGCAGCTCGACGCCAGTGGCCAGCACATCGAGTCGGTACTGTGCGCACGCGGCCACTTTGCGCAATGTAACCCGGAAGCGCTGCGCGGCACCCCGACCAAATCATTGCCCTGGCTGAATTCGCGCTTCGATCACCTGCGGCTGTCTGAGTTTCGCGATACCGGCTCGCCGCGCAAGGAGCAGGCCGAGGATGCCGGCGCGCTGGCGGAGCTGGCGATCGGCTCGGCGCTGCTGGTCGCCTACCGCATCAAGCAGCAGCCCGCCGGGCTGCTCGCCCTTGCCTACGGCGTGCCGCGCGGCGGCTTCGACGTCAATCTGCAGCTGCTGATGAAGCTGCTCGGCACCAGCCTGGCGACCGGCCTGGAGCGCGTGCGCCTGTCGCAGGCGCTGCTGCGCGTCGAGGAGCGCAATGCGCTCGCCGAGCTGGCCGCCAACGACGGGCTGTGGGATTTCGATGTCGAGGGCAACGATGTGTATTTCTCGCCGCGCTGGCGCGCGATGCTCGGCTATGACGAGGCTGACCTGAAGGGCGGTTTCGACTGGCGCAGCCTGGTACATCCGGACGACATGTCGCGCGTGCAATCGGCGATCCGCGAGCACGTGGCCGACAAGACGCCGATCTTCGAGAGCGTACATCGCATGCGCCACCGCAGCGGCGAATGGCGCTGGGTCATCAGCCGCGCGAAGGCGCAGCTCGATGCGCACGGCCGGCTGCTGCGCCTGGTCGGTGTCGAGCTCGACATCACCGAGCGCAAGCTGTACGAGGAGGCGCTGTTTCGCGAGAAGGAGAGCGCGCAGATCACGCTGCAGTCGATCGGCGACGGCGTCATCACCACCGATGCCGCCTCCACCATCGATTACATCAACCCGGTGGCCGAACAGCTCACCGGCTGGCGGCTTGAGGATGCGATGGGCCGGCCGGTTGAGGAGATCTTCCGCGCCTTCCACGAGGAGACCTGCGAGCCGCTGGAGAATCCGCTGTCGGTCTCGATACGGCGCGCCCGGCCGATCAAGTCGGTGCGTCCGATGCTGCTGATCCGGCGCGACGGCAACGAGCTGTACGTCGAGAGCAGTGCCTCCCCGATTCGCTCGGGCAACGGCAAGGTCGGCGGCGGGGTGCTGGTATTCCACGACGTCAGCGAATCAAGAGAACTCAACCGGCGCCTGAGCTACCACGCCAGTCATGACCTGCTGACCGGCCTGGTCAACCGGCGCGAATTCGAGGAGCGGCTGGAGCGCGCGCTCAAGAGCGCCAAGGCGCGCGAGGCGTCCTACGCGCTGTGCTACCTGGATATCGACCAGTTCAAGATCGTCAACGACACCTGCGGCCACAGCGCCGGCGACGCACTGCTCGGCCAGGTCGGCGCGCTGCTGAAGTCCAAGGTGCGCTGGCGCGACACGCTGTCGCGTCTGCGCGGCGATGAATTCGGCATTCTGCTGGAGAGCTGCACGCTCGATGAAGCCATGCGCATGGCCGAATCGCTGCGCGAGGCGGTGCGAAATTTCCGCTTCAGCTGGGAAGAGCGGGTGTTTCGCCTCGGCGCCAGCATCGGCGTGGTGCCGATTACCGCCGACAACGAGGACGTCGCCTCGATCCTGTCGGCCGCCGACAGTGCCTGCGCGGCGGCCAAGGAGCAGGGCCGCAACCGCGTCCACAGTTTTGCCGAGAACGACATCGAGCTGATGCGCCGCCGGCGCGAGATGCAATGGGCGGCGCGCATCAACGCGGCGCTGGAAGAGGGCCGCTTCGAGCTGTTCCGGATGCCGATCCTGCCGCTGCAGGTACCCGAGACCGGCGCGCACTACGAGCTGCTGCTGCGCATGCGCGATGAGAACGGCCGCATCGTCGCGCCCGACAGTTTCATCGCCGCGGCCGAGCGCTACGGCATCATTCCGAGCATCGATCGCTGGGTGGTCGAGAATGCGCTGCGCTGGCTGGTGTCGGAGGCCGACGAGCGCGAGCGGCTGTCGATGTGCTCGATCAACCTGTCCGGCCAGAGCCTGGGCGACGACAAGTTCCTGCCGTTTGTGATCGATCAATTCCACCGCAGCGGCCTGGATGCCTCCAAGATCTGCTTCGAGATCACCGAGACCGCCGCGGTCGCCAGCTTCTCCCAGGCCAATCGCTTCATCCAGGCGCTCAAGGAGCTGGGCTGCAAGTTCGCGCTCGACGACTTCGGCACCGGACTGTCCTCGTTCGGCTACCTGAAGCATTTCCCGGTGGATTACCTGAAGATCGACGGCAGCTTCGTGCGCGAGATCCTGCACGATCCGATCGATCGCGAGATGGTGCGCTCGATCAACGAGATCGGTCACCTGACCGGCAAGCAGACCATCGCCGAATTTGCCGAGAACGCCGAGATCATCCAGATGCTCAGGAACATCGGCGTCGACTTCGCGCAGGGCTACGGCGTCGCCCAGCCGCAGCGCATCCTCAAGTCCGTCAGCAGCAGCTAGTTCTATTCGGGCAGCGTGTAGGGCAACGGCAGCGCGCTGGCCGCCACGCCGCCGCTCGCCAGCAACTGGCCGCTCTCATCCGCCTCCTGCCCGGCGCCGGCCAGCGACGCCACCGCGAGGAACTCACACTGTCCCGCGGCATGCTGCGTGGCTTCGACCACGCGAAAGCTGCGCCCATCGTCCAGGCGGCCGGCATCGCCGGCGGCCAGCCGCAGCGCCGAACGGCTCACGAAGCGTTGCAGCCGGCGCTTGATGCGGCCGCGATAGTGCGCGCGGGCGATGACTTCCTGACCGGTGTAGCAGCCCTTGGTGAACGAGACGGCGTCGATGCAATCCAGGTTGAGCATCTGCGCCACGAACTGGCCCGAGGTGGCGCTGTAGACCTGCGCCAGCCCGGCGGCGATGTCCAGCGCCCGCCACTGCTCGCGCGACAGCAGCGGCAGCGAGGGCGGGGGCTCGAGCGCGCTCTGTAGCAGCAGCGCGCGCGGCTCGTGCGCCAGCCCATAGCCCACCCGCTGGCCGGTGAGCCCGCCGGCGGCATCCGGGCTGGCAAGGCCAAGCACGCGATAGTGCGCGCTGGCGTCGCTGATGGTGACTTTGGCGCGCAGCAGGTAGCGGCGCAGATGCGTCGCCATGCTCGCCACCAGCTCGAGCGGCAGCAGCGCCAGCACCTCGCCCTGACCGGCGCCGATCAGCCCCAGCAGTGCCAGCGTGCGTCCCTGCGGATTGTGCACACCCGCGCGCAGCAGCGCGCCGGCCGAGACCCTCGATACATCGTTCGACAACTGGCCCTGCAGGAATTTCTCGACCTCGGCGCCGCTGAATCGCAGCGCTCCCAAGTCATCGAGCAGGCAGACGGCGGCGGGCTGGTTCATCGCATGAGCCGTGTTTTACCGCGCTGGCGCGGTGGTCGGTGATGGGCAATTCTGGCACACTTGTGTGCATGCCGGATTTTGCAGCAGGGCCCCTCGCGTCGGTTGAGCGCACAGCGAACGACGCCGGCCCGGCATTGCCGGCTGCGCCGATGGTCGCAGCGCCGGGGGCACCCACGCCGGGCCAGACGCGGCGGCCGCCGGGGGAAATCGGCGGTGCGCCGGGTCCGGATCCCACGCGCTTCGGAGACTGGGAAAAATTCGGGCGCTGCATCGATTTTTGACGGGAGCAGGCATGGCTGAGCGACCGTTATCACCGCACATCACGCGCTACCGCTGGGCCTACACGATGACACTGTCGATCGTGCACCGGATCACCGGTGTGGCATTGGCGCTGGCGCTGCTTGGACTCATCGCCTGGCTGGTCAGCGCCAGCCTGGGTGCCGAGACCTATGCGGCGATCCTGCCGCTGCTGACCGGCATTGCCGGCAAACTACTGGCGTCACTGGCGGTGGCCGCGCTGATCTATCACTTCTGCAACGGCCTGCGCCATCTCGCCTGGGATCTGGGCTTCGGCTATGAACGCGTCGATGCGCGCCGCAGTGCCGTGCTAGTGCTCGCCGTCACGCTGATCGGCGCCGCGGTCTGCCTGTATTTCATCTTCCGGCCCGGCGCAGGCGCCGCATGAGCCTGCGTGCGCCGCTGGCACGGGCACTGCATCACGGCAGCGCGCACGATGGCGTCGGCCACTGGCTGATCCAGCGCGTCACCGCCGTCGCACTGGCGCCGCTGGCGATCTGGCTGCTGATCGCGCTGCTGTCGTTGCCGTCATCCGACTACCCGACCGTCACCGGCTGGATCGGTGCGGGCCTGCACCCGGTGCTGCTCGCCCTGACGCTGCTGATCGCCAGCTGGCATTCGTGGCTCGGTATCCAGGAGGTGATCGAGGACTATGTCCACGGCTTTGTGTCGAAGAGCAGCGCGCTGCTGGCGTCACTGTTCGTGCACGTGCTGTTCGCGGCCGGCGGGGTGTACGCGGTGCTGCGCATCGCGCTGGCGGGTGGCGCATGAGCGCGTACGAGTTCGTGGATCACACCTATGACGTGGTCGTGGTGGGCGCGGGTGGCGCCGGCCTGCGCGCCACGCTCGGGCTGGCCGAGGCCGGGCTGTCCACCGCCTGCATCACCAAGGTGTTTCCGACCCGCAGCCACACCGTGGCGGCACAGGGCGGTATCAGTGCCGCGCTCGCGATCATGGGCGAGGACGACTGGCGCTGGCATATGTATGACACGGTCAAGGGATCGGACTGGCTGGGCGACCAGGACGCGATCGAATTCATGTGCAAGGAGGCGCCCGCCGCGGTGATCGAACTGGAACACTACGGGGTGCCGTTTTCGCGCACCGACGATGGCCGCATCTATCAGCGCCCGTTCGGCGGCATGACCACCCATTACGGCAAGGGCATCGCGCAGCGCACCTGCGCCGCCGCCGATCGCACCGGGCACGCGATGCTGCACACGCTGTATCAGCAGTCGCTGCGCCATCAGGCGGAGTTTTATATCGAGTACTTCGCGCTCGACCTGATCATGCAGAACGGCGAATGTCGCGGCGTGGTCGCGCTCGATCTGGCCGACGGCAAGCTGCATCGCTTCCGCTCGCAGACGACGATCCTCGCCACCGGCGGCTACGGCCGCACCTACTTCTCGTGCACCTCGGCGCACACCTGCACCGGCGATGGCGGGGGCATGGTGCTGCGTGCGGATCTGCCGCTGCAGGACATGGAATTCGTGCAGTTTCACCCGACCGGCATCTACGGCTCGGGCTGCCTGATCACCGAAGGGGCGCGCGGGGAGGGCGGCTACCTGACCAACGCGCTGGGGGAGCGCTTCATGGAGCGCTACGCGCCGAATGCGAAGGACCTGGCCTCGCGCGACGTCGTCAGCCGCGCCGAGACGATCGAGATTCGCGAGGGCCGCGGCGTCGGTGAACACAAGGATCATATCCACCTGCACCTGGAGCATCTGGGCGCCGCCGTGATCCACGAGCGCCTGCCCGGCATCGCCGATACCGCCCGCATATTCGCCGGCGTTGACGTCACGCGCGAGCCGATCCCGATCCTGCCCACGGTGCACTACAACATGGGCGGCATCCCGTGCACGATCCAGGGCGAGGTGGTGACGCTCAAGAACGGCGATGCCAACGGCGTGGTGGCCGGGCTGATGGCGATCGGTGAAGCCGCCTGCGTGTCGGTGCACGGCGCCAACCGCCTGGGCAGCAATTCATTGCTCGACCTGGTGGTGTTCGGCCGCGAGGCCGCCCGCCACTGTGCCGCCACCTTGACGCCGGGCGCCACGCAGCGCTCGCTGCCGAAGGACGGCGTCGATGGGATGCTGGCGCGCTTCGACCGGCTGCGCTTTGCCAGTGGAGCGCGTCCGACCGCCTCGATTCGCCTGGAGATGCAGCGCATCATGCAGACCGATGCGGCGGTGTTTCGCACCGGCGAGTCGCTGCAGCAGGGCATCGCGCGCTTGTCGGACACCGTTGCCTCGTTCGCCGAGGTGGCGGTGTTCGATCGCGGCCTGATCTGGAATACCGACCTGGTCGAGACCCTGGAGCTGCACAACCTGCTGCTGCAGGCGCTGGCGACCATTCATTCGGCCGCCAATCGCCAGGAGAGCCGGGGCGCACACGCACGCGAGGATTTCCCGCAGCGCGACGACGTCAACTGGATGAAACACAGTCTGTGCTGGGTCGATAGCGAGGGCCGTGCGCGCATCGACTACCGGCCGGTGCACCTGCATACCCTGACCAACGAAATCGAAGTCATCGCCCCCAAGGCCCGGACGTACTGACATGGCTGAATTCAGGTTGCCGCCCAATTCGCGCATCGATCAGGCTGCCGGTAAGACCTTCAGTGCGCCGGCCGGGGCCAGGAACCTGCGGCGCTTTCGCATCTATCGCTTCGATCCGGCAGCCGGCAGCCGGCCGCGCATCGACAGCTACCAGCTCGACATGGCCAGCTGCGGGCCGATGGTGCTCGATGCGCTGCTGAAGATCAAAAACGAGATCGATCCGACGCTGTCGCTGCGCCGCTCGTGCCGTGAAGGCATCTGCGGCTCGTGCGCGATGAACATCAACGGCCTGAATACCCTCGCCTGTACCAAGGCCTGCAATGAGCTCGGCCGCGGCGACATCAGTATCTATCCGCTGCCGCACCTGCCGGTGGTGAAGGATCTGGTGACCGACCTGACGAATTTCTATGCCCAGTACGCCGCGGTGAAGCCGTGGCTGCAGACCGCCACCCCGACGCCGCCCGACCGCGAGCGGCTGCAATCCAAGGAGGAGCAGCAGAGGATCGACCGGCCTTCCGCCTGCATCCTGTGCGCCTGCTGTTCCACCGCCTGCCCGAGCTACTGGTGGAACTCCGAGCGCTACCTGGGACCCGCCGCACTGCTGGCCGCCTATCGCTGGATCGTCGACAGTCGCGACGAGGCCACCGGCGAGCGGCTCGATGCCCTCGAGGATCCGTTCCGGCTGTATCGCTGTCACACCATCATGAACTGCACCGAGGCCTGCCCGAAGGACCTGAACCCGGCCAAGGCGATCGGCGCCATCAAGAAAATGCTGGTCGAGCGCCAGCACTGAAGCGCCTTGACCGTGAGCACGCCACTGCCGGCCGCGAGCCTGGCCAGGATGCGCTGGCGCTGCCGTCGCGGCATGAAGGAACTCGACCTGCTGCTGATCGGCTGGCTGGAGCGCCGGTTCGAGGCCGCCAGCGACGCCCAACGCGGCGAGTTTGAGGCGCTGCTCGAGCTGCCCGACCCGCAGCTGGCGGGCTACCTGCTGCGCCGCGAGCCCCCCGAGCGGGCGCCAGTGGCCGCGCTGGTGGCGTCGATCCTGGCCGAGGGTTGCATTATGTCGAGCAAGCGCGGCGGCGGGAACCTTCGCTGAGCCCCCGGCTCCAAGCTCGTGGGCGCCCCGTATCACTGCCGACTGGCTCCAAGGTCCTCATGTCCGCTACTGCTGATAGACTCCATCTGAAGAACTTAAAGTACGGTTCCGAGTCTGTTCAGGTCGTCGATGCGCGGCCTGGCAGTGCGATGACAGGATTGCCCATGGTCGTGGATGCGAGTGACTTGAGTCTGGTAAGGCGGGTGCAGCGCGGCGAGCGCGGCGCCTATGACCTGCTGGTGCTCAAGTATCAGCACAAGGTCGTCAAGCTGGTGATGCGCTACCTGCGAAACCCCGCCGATGCCGAGGATGTGGCCCAGGAGGCGTTCGTCAAGGCCTACCGCGCGCTGCCACAGTTTCGCGGTGACAGCGCCTTTTATACCTGGCTGTACCGCATCGCGATCAACACCGCCAAGAACGCCCTGGCCGCCCGCGAACGCAATCCGGTGAGCTACGAGCTGGATCTGCAGGGTAACGACGAGTCATCGGACATGGTCAGTCGGCTGAAGGATCCGGAAACCCCCGAGGGCTTGGCACTCACCGAGGAGATCCGCGATACCGTCAATCACGCGATCGGTGAGCTGCCCGAGGACCTGCGCACCGCGATCGTGCTGCGCGAGCTCGAGGGCATGAGTTACGAGGAAATTGCCGCCTCAATGGACTGTCCGGTGGGCACGGTGCGCTCGAGGATCTTTCGCGCCCGCGAGGCGATCGATCGACGGCTGCGTGAGGTATTTGACGGCGGCTTGGGTCGAACGGAGGAACTGGTGTGATCACGGATGAAGTAGAGAGCCAGCTGTCGGCGATGTTCGACGGCGAGTTGCCGGCGACCGAATGCGAGTTGCTGGCGCGGCGTATCGACCGCGATGAGAATCTGCGTGCCCGCTGGTCGCGCTACGCGCTGATCGGGGCCGCGATGCGCTCGGAGCCGGTGGCCACCGCGCGCAGCGGCTTCGCCCGTCGCGTGAGCGCCGCCCTTTCCGGATCGGAGCTGCACCCGCGCTCGCGGCGCGGCAGAAAGTTGATCGTCAACGTCGCGCTGTCGGCCTCCCTGGTGGTGGCGGTGGCCGGCCTGTCGATTTCACTGCTGCGAACCGCGTCCGTGGGCGCCGGCAGCGGCACGCTGGCTCAATCGGCGGCTGCTCGCCCCGATTCGCAGGCGCCCGCAGCGGCGCTGACCCCCGGCCGCGACGGCGCCGTGCTGGCCAATGTCGCGACTGCCGATCCGGGCGCCGCTCTGGCGCGACGCGGCAGCACTGGCGAGCCGGTCAGTTACGTGACGCCCGCCAGCGTCGTCAATGTCAATAACGCGCTGCGCACCGAGCTGGCTGATTTCATTGTCGCCCACAGCGAATATTCCACGCCGCTGATGCGGCGCAATCTGCTGTCCGCGCTGGTCAGCAACGAGGATGGGGCCGACAGCGCGGTGCCGGTCGCGGCCGTGGCTGGCGCGCCTGCAAGTCCAGCGGCAGGTGCAGTGCATGCGACCGTTGCGGCTTCAGCCTCGGGCCGCTAACCGCTCCAGCGCCGCGGCAACGCTATGGGCCGCCGGCAGTTGCGCGGCGCTGCTGGCCAGTGCCGTCGCTGCGGTGGCCGAAGACGATCCCCTGGAATGGCTGGCGCGCACCGATCAGGCGCTGGCGACGCGTAATTACGAGGGCGTATTCGTCCACGAACATGCCGGGGAGACCGAGACGCTGCGCGTGATCCATCGCGTTGGCAGCGACGGCGTCTCCGAGCGGCTGCTGTCGATGGACGGCTCGGGCCGCGAGTTCATCCGCAAGGGCAGCCAGCTGACCTGCTACCTGCCCGACAAGCGTACCGTGCTGGAAGAGAAGAGTAACGACGCCGGTCTGCTGCTCGGCAGCCTGCCGCAAGTGGACGCCAGCTCCGTGCGGCTCTACCAGGTCACCGAACTGCAGAAGACGCGCGTCTCGGGCCGCGATGCGCGCGTGATCGCGGTGGTGCCGATGGATCAGCTGCGCTACGGCTATCGCGTCTGGATCGACGAGGCCACCGCGATGCCGCTCAAGACGCAGTTGCGCAGCAGTTCGGGCCAGGTGCTCGAGCAGATCGTGTTCACTGACCTGCGCCTGCCCGCGCATATCGCCGATTCCGAGCTGGAACCGGCGGTGGACGCGCGCAATTACCGCCGCGTACAGCACCTGGCCGATCCGGTGGATTCGCGTGGCCTGTCGATCTCCTGGGAGGAGAGCGTGCTGCCGCCCGGATTTCGGATGACCGTCAGTGCGCGCCAGGTGCTGCACAGTGGTCCGGTGGAACACCTGGTATTCAGCGACGGGCTGGCCTCGGTATCGGTATTCGTCGAGATCGGCCGCAAGCAGCCCACCGAGCATGGCTCGGACGATGCCGCGACCATCGGTTCCTCCTCGGCCTACTCGACCGTGGTGCAGGGTTACCGGGTCACCGCGGTCGGCGAAGTGCCGCCCGATACGGTACGCGCGATCGCGCTGTCGATCCGCACCGCAGCTCCCGCGCCGAGCATGCCCGAATCACTGCTGGGCATGGGCGGTCTGCTGACGCCAGCGCGCCACACCGACGGCAGCGGCTCGATCTTCGATGAGATTTCAGCCACCCAGGGCCCGGCTGCCAGCCCGGACAACCACGGCCTGGGCAGCGGCCGCGCGGGCTTTGGCAGCGGCAATGGTACGACCGCTTTCGGCGCCCCCGGCGTCTCCGGCGTCCCCGGCGCTGCCCCCGGCGTGGCCGGCGGTGCCGCCTTCGGCGGCGCTGCCGGTGCGGCCCCGGGTCGGCATTGAGTGTGCCGCAGGGTGCCGTCGGGCACCGGCTGACGCTACTGACTCGCGCCGAGTGCGGGCTGTGCGACGACATGCTGCGCGAGCTGACGGCGCTGCGCGAGCGCCATGCGCTGCCGCCGCTCACGCTTAAGGACGTGGACTCGGATCCGCAGTTGCAGCGCCGTTATGGGCTGAAGATTCCGGTGCTGCTGCTCGATGAGACCCCGGTGTGCAGTGGCCGGCTGGATCAGGCCGAGTTGCTGCGCGCGCTCGCCGACCGGCCCGGCGCGGCTTAAGGCTATAATCCGCGCGCCCCGCCTCCGGGGCTTCCAAGCCCCTAGATGCAACGCATACGCAATTTCTCCATCATCGCGCACGTTGACCATGGAAAATCGACGCTCGCTGACCGGCTGATCCAGCTGTGCGGCGGCCTCGAGGCGCGCGAGATGCAGGCCCAGGTGCTCGACTCGATGGACCTGGAGCGCGAACGGGGCATCACCATCAAGGCGCAAAGCGTGACGCTGAACTATCAGGCGCGCGACGGCGAGGCCTATCAGCTCAACCTGATCGACACCCCCGGCCATGTCGACTTCTCATACGAGGTGTCGAGGAGCCTTGCGGCCGGCGAGGGCGCGTTGCTGGTGGTGGATGCCTCCCAGGGCGTGGAGGCGCAGAGTGTCGCCAATTGCTACACCGCGATCGAGCAGGGCCTGGAGGTGCTGCCGGTGATCAACAAGATCGACCTGCCCTCGGCCGATCCCAAGCGCGTCATCACCGAGATCGAGGAGATCATCGGCATCGACGCGCAGGACGCGGTGTGCGTCAGCGCCAAGACCGGCGAGGGGGTACCGGAGCTGCTGGAGGCGATCATCGCCCGCATTCCGCCGCCGCAGGGCGACCCCGACGCGCCGGTGCAGGCGCTGATCGTGGATTCCTGGTTCGACAACTATGTCGGCGTGGTATCCCTGACGCGCATGGTCAATGGCGTCCTGCGGCGCGGCGACAAGATTCGCGTGATGTCCACCGGGCGCGCCCACAGCATCGACAAGCTCGGCCGCTTCACCCCCAAGTCGATCGCGCTCGACACGCTCAGCGCCGGGGAGGTCGGGTTCGTGATCGCCGGCATCCGCGAGATCGACGGTGCACCGGTGGGCGACACGATCACCCTCGATGCTCGCCCGTGCGATGCGCCGCTGCCCGGCTTCAAGCAGATACAGCCGCGCGTATTCGCCGGCCTGTTCCCGATCAATGCCGAGGACTATGAGAGCTTTCGCGATGCGCTCGCCAAGCTCAAGCTCAATGACTCGGCGCTGCATTACGAACCCGAATCCTCCACCGCACTGGGTTTCGGCTTTCGCTGCGGCTTCCTCGGGCTGCTGCACATGGACATCGTGCAGGAGCGGCTCGAGCGCGAATATGGGCTGAACCTGGTGACCAGCGCGCCGACCGTGATCTATGAGGTCGCGCACACCGACGGCAGCGTCGACTATGTGGACAACCCGTCGAAACTTCCGCCGCTGAACGTGATCGCCGAGATCCGCGAGCCGATCATCACCGCCAGCATCCTGGTGCCGCCGGACTACGTCGGCGCCGTGCTCGGGCTGTGCAGCGAAAAGCGCGGCGTGCAGAAGAAAATGCTCTACCTGGCGGCGCAGGTGTCGCTGCAGTACCAGCTGCCGCTGGCCGAAGTGGTGCTCGACTTCTTCGACCGGCTGAAATCCGCCACCCGCGGCTACGCGTCGTTCGATTACGTTTTCAGCCATTTTCAGGTCGCGCCGCTGTCAAAGCTTGATATCCTGATCAACGGCGAGCCGGTCGATGCGCTGTCGATCATCGTGCACCGCGAGCACGCCTATGCGCGCGGCCGCGAACTGGTCGACAAGATGCAGGAGCTCATTCCGCGGCAGATGTTCGAGGTTGCGGTGCAGGCCGCGATCGGCAGTCACGTGATTGCGCGCGCCACGGTAAAGGCGCTGCGCAAGAATGTGCTGGCGAAGTGCTACGGCGGCGATGTCTCGCGCAAGCGCAAGCTGCTCGAAAAGCAGAAAGAGGGTAAGAAGCGCATGAAGCTGGTGGGGCAGGTCGAAATCCCGCAGGAGGCCTTTCTGGCGGTACTGAAAGTCGGGCGCAAATGAGCTGCCGCCGCGCTCCAGAGGACCAGGCATGCTGACGCAGGTACTCACGGTGCTCACCCTGCTGGCGATTCCGGCGGCGCTGATCGCCATAGTCGATGACTGGTTCCTGCGGCCGCGCCGGCGCATCGCCGGCAGCAGCGCGGTGGACAGGCCGCTGCTGGCGGCGATCTACTACGCGTTGCCGCTGCTGCTGCTGGCGGCGCTGTTGCGCCTGCTGCTGTCCGAGCGGCTGGATTTCAGCATGGTGCTGGTCACGGTGGTGACGGCCGCCGGCCTGGTGTGGCTGGTCGATCACCTGCTGTTCGAGCCGATGCGGCGCCGTGCGGCGATCGCCGCCGGTCGCGATGCATCCGAGCAGCCGGTGCCGGTCACGGTGGATTACGCGCGCAGCTTCTTCCCGGTCGCGGTGATCGTACTGCTGGTGCGCTCGTTCATCTTCGAGCCGTTTCGTATTCCGTCCGATTCGATGATGCCGACGCTGCTCGACGGCGATTTCATCATCGTCAACAAATACGCCTACGGCCTGCGGCTGCCGGTGCTCGACCAGAAGGTGGTCTCGATCGGTGAACCGCAGCGCGGCGACGTGGTGGTGTTCCACTACCCGCCCGATCCGGCGGTCAACTTCATCAAGCGCCTGGTCGGCCTGCCGGGCGATCACGTGCGCATCCGCTCCGACCAGCTGATCATCAACGGCGTGCCGGTGCCGCTGCAGGCCGATGGCCGCTACGACGATGGCTGCTACCACAATATGCGCCAGTCGACCGAGATCCTGGGGACGCACCGCCACCAGACGCTGTCGTGCCTGACCCCGGACGAAATCGTGGCGGCGCCCAGTTCCAGCTGCAACCGCAAGCTGGAGCGCAACTACGAATGCATCGAGCCGAGCACGCCCGGACTGCGCGATCCCAGCGACCGGGACGACATCGACGTTCCGCCGGGCCAATACCTGATGATCGGCGACAATCGCGATAACAGTTACGATGGCCGCTACTGGGGTTTCGTGCCGGAGGATCATCTGGTCGGCAAAGCGACCCGAATCTGGTTCAATTGGGACCTGCATCGCTCCGGCGGGCCGGTCTGGAGTCGGATCGGCCGCCGCATCGAGTAGCGCTGTAGCGCGGCACGGCGATCGAGTGCAATAGGGCCTAGGGAAAGCCAAAAGGGAGTCTACTCATGCGCCATTCACAGCGTGGCATCACATTCATCGGCTGGCTGGTCTTGCTGGTGCCAGTCGCGATCGTCGTCTATGCGGGCATCCGCCTGGCCCCCATGTACCTGAACTACATGCGCGTCGCCAAGGCGCTGTCGCAGACGGCCAGCGAAGCCAAGGCGGGCGATGCGACCAACGGGCAGTCGCTGCGCGTGGCGCTGGAGAAGCACTTCGATATCGAGGGCATTGAGAAGCCGAGGACCAAGGACATCGATATCCACCGCGAAAACGATCACTGGGTGGCGATCGCCGACTACGAGGACCTGGCGCCGATGTTCGGCAATATCTCGCTGCTGGTGCAGTTCCACAAGGAGGCCGTGGTCCCCTAAAGCCCATGAACCGCTCCGAGCGCCTGCGCTGCTGGCTTCGCGAGGCGATCGCGTACGAGCCGGCGGATCTGGCGCTGTTCGAAACCGCGCTGACACATCGCAGCGCCGACGGCCCGAACAACGAACGGCTGGAATTTCTCGGCGACGCCGTGCTCGGCATGATCACCGCCCAATACCTGTTCGAACGCTTCACCGACGCCGACGAGGGGGCCTTGAGCCGGTTGCGCGCGCGCGTCGTGAACGGCGAGTCACTGGCACAGCTGGCGGCGGGCCTTGAACTCGGCGAACTGCTCTCGCTCGGCCAGGGGGAGCTGAAGACCGGCGGATACCGGCGCGAATCGATCCTGGCCGATGCGCTCGAGGCGCTGTGCGGTGCGCTGTATCTGGACGCCGGGCTGGCGGCGGCGCGCGTCGCGGTACTGCGGCTGCTGGCCCCGGCGCTTGACTCGCTGACGCTGCCGGCCGAGCTGAAGGACCCGAAGACACGGCTGCAGGAGCTGCTGCAGGCGCGCGGCCTGCCGCTGCCGCGCTACAGTGTCGACAGCGTCGCCGGAGAATTGCATGCCCAGGTGTTTCGCGTCACCTGCGAAGTCGACCCGATGGCGGTGCGCGCGACCGCCGCCGGCTCGAGCCGGCGACGCGCCGAGCAGGCTGCCGCCGCCTGCATACTCGAGCAGCTCCAGGGCGAGCCATGACGGACTTTCGCAGCGGTTTTGTCGCTCTCGCCGGCCGCCCGAACGTCGGCAAGTCGACGCTGCTCAATGCCCTGGTCGGACACAAGCTCAGCATCGTGACGCCGCGGCCGCAGACCACGCGCCACCGGGTGATCGGCCTGCTGCAGCTGCCCGACGCGCAGATTGCGTTCGTGGACACCCCGGGGCTGCACCTGGGGCCAAAGCGCGCGCTCAACCGCGCGATGAATCGCAGCGCGACCGCCGCCGTCGGCGAGGCCGACCTGGTGGTGCTGGTGGTTGAAGCGCTCAAATGGACCGATGAGGATGAGCTGGCGCTCGGCCGGATAGCGGCCAGCGGGCACGAGGTGGTGGCGGTGGTCAACAAGGTCGATCGGGTGCGGCCGCGCGAGCGTCTGCTGCCCTTCCTCGGGCAGCTGGCCGCGCGCCACGGGTTCCGGGATATCGTGCCGGTCTCGGCCACCAAGGGCGACAATCTCGAGGCTCTGCGCCGGGTGCTCGTCGCCGCGCTGCCGGTCGCCGAAGCGATGTTTCCGCTCGATCAGCTGACCGACCGCAGCGAGGCGTTTCGCATCGCCGAGACCATCCGCGAGAAGCTGACGCTGGAGCTGGTGGAGGAGCTGCCGTACGGTGTGGCGGTGGAGATCGAGCAGATCGTGGTGGAGGAAGACGGCCGCAAGGCGGTGTCGGCCGTCATCTGGGTGGACCGCGCCGGCCAGAAGCCGATCGTGATCGGTGCGGAGGGCTCGCGGCTCAAACGCATCGGGCGCTCGGCGCGCCTGGAGCTCAATCGGCTGCTCGGGCAGCGCTTTCACCTGATCCTGTGGGTCAAGGTGCGCGCGGACTGGGCCGACGACGCCCGCGCCCTGCAGCAGCTGGGTGTGGAATGAGCCGCTCCACCCAGCGCGTGCAGCTGACGCGCGCCTACGTGCTGCATCAGCGACCGTTCCGCGACACCAGCCTGATCGTCGAGGTGTTCGCGCGCGACCACGGCCGCCTGACGGTGTTTGCGCGCGCCGCCCGCGGTCCGCGCTCGCGCTTTGCGCTGCTGCAGCCGTTTCGCGCGCTGCTGCTGTCCTGGAGCGGGCGTGGCGAGGCGCCGGCCCTGAGTGGTGCTGAGAATGCCGACAGCCCGCCGGCGTTGCCGGCCGCGTGCCTGATGAGCGCGTTCTATCTTAATGAGCTGCTGCTGACGCTGGTGACGCGCCACGATCCGCATCCGGAACTGTTCGATCAATACGAGGCGACGCTGGCGCTGCTGCGCCAGCCACTGCCGGCCGATGCGTCGCTGCGCCAGTTCGAGGCGCGGCTGCTCGAGTTCATCGGCTACGGGCTCAATCTTGCGGCCGAGGCGGATACCGGACTGCCGGTTCGTGCCGATGCCCATTATCATTTCCAGCCCGGCGTGCACGGCGTCGTGATCGCCGAGCCCGGCAGCCCGGGTGCCATCGGTGGCAGCGTGCTGCAGCGGCTGGCACTGGGCAGCGGCTTTGACAGTGACGCGGAGCTGCGCCAGGCGCGTGCGCTGATGCGCGCGGCACTCGATCACTGTCTGGATGGCCGTGAACTGCGCACCCGCATCGTGGCCCGCTCGATCCTCAATTACCCGCGCAGGGAGCGCACTGGCTGATGCATCAGGCAATTGCGCTCGGTCTGAACATCGATCACGTCGCCACCCTGCGCCAGCAGCGGCACACGCGCTATCCGGAGCCGCTGCAGGCCGCACTGCTGGCCGAGCAGGCCGGCGCGGACAACATCACGCTGCACCTGCGCGAGGATCGCCGGCATATCCAGGAACGCGACGTGCGGCTGCTGGCGGGTCTGCTCGGCACGCGCATGAACCTGGAACTGGCCGCGACCGGCGCGATGATCGAATTTGCCTGCGCTCTGCGGCCGGCCGATTGTTGCCTGGTGCCCGAGCGACGTGCCGAGCTCACCACCGAAGGCGGCCTGGATGTGGTGGCCGGCGGGGCGGAACTGCGCGCGGCCTGCGCTCGCCTCGCCGGTGCCGGGATTCGCGTTTCGCTGTTCATCGACGCGCACCAAGCGCAGATCGAGGCCGCGGTCGCCGCGCGCGTGCCGGTGATCGAGCTGCACACTGGCCTGTATGCTGAGAGCAGCGGCGCGGCCCAGGCACGCGAGCTCGAGCGGCTGCGCGAGGCGGCGCGCTTTGCGGCCAGCCGCGGACTTACGGTGCACGCCGGTCATGGCCTGAACTACCACAATGTCACGCCGGTCGCGGCCATCGCAGAAATCGTCGAGCTCAATATCGGTCACGCGATCATCGCGCGGGCGCTGTTCGACGGACTGGCCGCGGCGGTGCGCGACATGAAGGCGATGATGCTTGCGGCGCGTGCATGATCTTCGGCATCGGTATCGACGTCCTGGAGGCCCGGCGCATGCACGCGAGCTACGCGCGCTTCGGCACCCATCTGCTCGACCGGCTGCTGCTGCCGCAGGAGCGGCGGCAGTTCGAACTCACCCGGCGGCCGGAGCGTTTCCTGGCGATGCGTTTCGCCGCCAAGGAAGCCATCGTCAAGGCGATGGGGACCGGCTTTGCGCACGGTGTCTGGATCCGCGACGTCGGCGTGGTGCAGAACGCCTGGGGTAAGCCCGAGGTCATCTACTCGGCGCGCGGCGAGCGGCTGCGGCGCCGACTGGGCGTCGGTGAGGGCCATGTCACGCTGACCGATGAGGCGGGCCTGATCGTCGCGGTCGCGGTGCTGCTGCGCCGCGCCCCCAAGGTCCGCGCCGGCAGGGCCCGCGCCGGCAAGGTCCGCGCCGGCAAGGTGCGCGCCGGCAAGGTGCGCGCGGCGGCGGGTTCGGTGTCGAAGCGCGGCTCGGTCCGATGAACTGCCTGGTGTTCGACATCGAAACCGTGCCCGACGTCGAGCTGGGACGGCGGCTGTACGGCCTTGACGGACTGGAGGATGCCGCGGTTGCCAAGGCGATGTTCGCCCGCCAGCGGGCCGAGAGCGGCAGCGAATTCCTGCCGCACATCCAGCAGCGCGTGGTCGCGATCGCCTGCATACTGCGTAGCCGCGAGCAGCTCAAGCTGTGGAGCCTGGGCGATCTGCAATCGAGCGAATCGGAACTGTTGACCCGTTTTTTCGATGGCATCGAAAAATACTCCCCCGACCTGGTCTCCTGGAACGGCGGCGGTTTCGATCTGCCGGTGCTGCACTATCGCTCGCTGAAGGCGGGCGTGCAGGCGCCGCGTTATTGGGAAACCGGTGAGGAGGACAACGCGTTTCGCTACAACAACTATCTCAGCCGCTTCCACTGGCGCCACCTCGACCTGATGGACGTGCTGGCGGGCTTCCAGGGGCGTGCCCGCGCCAGCCTCGCCGATGTGGCGGCGCTGCTCGGTTTCCCGGGCAAGCTCGGATTCTCGGGCGACAAGGTCTGGGATACCTATCTGGCAGGCGGCCTGGCGGACGTGCGCCGCTACTGCGAAACCGACGTACTGAATACCTTCCTGATCTATCTGCGCTTCCAGTACCTGCGCGCTCGCATCGACCGTGCCGGGCTCGATGCAGAACTGGAGCGCGTGTGCGCGCTGCTGCGCAGTTCCGGCGAGCCGCACCACGCCCAGTTCCTCAAGGCCTGGGAGGCACTGACGTGATCGGCGCGGATGCGGCGCTCGCCGCCAATTTCGAACCGATCACACCGCGCTGCGCGCATTTTGATGTCTGCGGCGGCTGCGCCCTGCAGCACCTCGACAGCGGCGCGCAACTGCAGCTCAAGCAACAGCGGCTGCGCGACACGCTCGAGCGCGTCGCGCAGCTGGCGCCCGCGCGCTGGCTGCCCGCCATCGCCAGCCCGCCCTGGGGCTACCGCCGCCGCGCGCGGCTCGGCGTGCGCTACGTGTGGCAAAAGGAACGCTCGCTGGTCGGCTTTCGCGAGCGCAGCTCCAACCGCATCGCCAACATCGCGCGCTGCGAGGTGCTCGCGCCGCCGCTCGACGGGCTGATCCTGCCGCTGTCGGCGCTGATCACACAGCTGTCGATCCATGCGCAGCTGCCGCAGATCGAGGTGGCGATCAGCGAGGAGGCGGTGGCGCTGGTGCTGCGCGTGCTGGCAGCGCCGTCGGCGACCGACCTCATCAGCCTGCGTGAGTTCGAGCTGCTGCACGGCGTGCACTTCTATCTGCAGAGCGGCGGCATCGACACGGTGCGCGTGCTCACCGAGCCGGCGCCGCGGCTGTCCTATGCGCTGCCGCAGGCGCAGCTCGAGATCGAGTTCCTGCCGACCGATTTCATCCAGGTCAATGCCGCCGTCAATCGGGCACTGGTGACGCAGGCAGCGCAGCTGCTGCAGCTCAGCGCCGATTCCGGTGTGCTCGACCTGTATTGTGGACTGGGGAATTTCTCGCTCGCGCTGGCGCGAAGCGCGCACAGCGTGGTCGGCGTCGAGGGCGATGCCGGGCTGGTTGAACGCGCGCGCGGCAATGCGCACCGCAACGGCATTGCCAACGCGACATTCTTCAGCGCCGATCTTGCGGCCGATGTGAGCGCGGCGCCGTGGCTCGCGCGCCGCTACAGCCACGTGCTGCTCGACCCGCCGCGCGCCGGCGCACTGGCGATGCTGCCGCATATCGCGCGCCTGGCGCCCGAGCGGCTGCTGTACGTGTCGTGTGATCCGGACACGCTGGCGCGCGACATCGGTCTGCTGGTGCAGTGGCATGGTTTTGAATTGCAGGCGGCCGGCGTGGTGGACATGTTCCCGCACACCGCGCATGTCGAGTCGCTGGCACTGCTCACTCCAGGATCGGCGCATGGGCATTGAGATCGAGCGCAAGTTCCGGCTGGCTAACGACGCCTGGCGTGAGCAGGTGTCGCAAAAGACCCTGCTGCGCCAGGGCTATATTGCCAACACGCCACGCGCCTCGGTGCGCGTGCGCCTGGCGGGCAACATCGGCTGGCTGTCGGTCAAGGCGATGACGCGCGCACTGTCGCGCGCCGAATACGAGGTGGTCATTCCGGCGATGGAGGCGAATGAAATGCTCGACCGGCTGTGCGAGGGCCCATTGATCGAGAAGTGGCGCCACATCGTCGTCTACCAGGGCAGCGAGTGGGAGATCGACGAGTTCCTGGGCGCCAACGCCGGACTGGTGATCGCCGAGCTGGAACTGGAAGCGGAGGATACGGTGTTCGCCAGGCCGCCGTGGCTCGGTGTCGAAGTGACGCAGGACGAGCGTTACTACAATTTCAGGCTGTCGCAGAAGCCGTTTCGTCACTGGCCGGAAAACCTGCAGGCGGCCCGATGAGCCTGGGGCCGCTGATGATCGATGTGGCCGGCACGACGCTGAGCGCGGCCGACCGCGAGGTGCTGGCGCATCCGCTGGTCGGAAGCGTCATTCTGTTCAGCCGCAACTACACCGATCCGGTGCAGCTGCAGGCCCTGGTGGCCGATATCCAGTCGCTGCGAAGTCCCGCACTGCTGATCGCGGTCGATCACGAGGGCGGCCGGGTGCAGCGCTTCCGGCCCGGCTTCTCGGAGCTGCCGCCGCTGCGCCGCATCGGCCATGCCTTCGACGCCGACCCGCAGCAGGGGCTGGCGATGGCGCGCGCGCTGGGCTGGCTGATGGCCGCGGAGCTGGCGGCCTGCGGCCTGGATTTTTCGTTTGCGCCCTGCGTGGACCTGGACTACGGACTATCGGAGATCATCGGCGATCGCGCCTTTCATGCCCAGGCGCCGGCCGTGGCGCAGCTGGCAATCGCCTATACGCACGGCATGCGCGATGCCGGCATGGCGGCCACCGCCAAGCACTACCCTGGCCACGGCGCCGTGGTGGCCGATTCGCACGTGGCGCTGCCGGTGGATCGGCGCCAGCTGGTGGACATGGAACAGGATCTGCTGCCATACCGGCGCCTGATTGCCAACGGCCTGCCGGCCGTGATGGCGGCGCATGTGCTGTATCCGGCCGTGGATTCGGTCCCGGCGAGCTTCTCGCGCCGCTGGATCAACGGCGTGTTGCGCAGCGAGCTGCAGTTCGGCGGCCTGGTGTTCGCCGACGACCTGACCATGGGCGGCGCCGCGGCGGTGGGAGATCTGTTGCAGCGCGCACGGCGCGCTTTGGCCGCCGGATGTGACGTACTTCCGGTTTGCAATGACCGCCCGGGGGTGGAGCGATTGCTCAAGCGCCTCAAGCTGGAGATCGATCCCGCCTCGCAGCTGCGCCTGGTGCGCATGCGCGGCCGCCGACACACTAGTTTTGAGACCCTGAGCGCTTCCGCGGCCTGGCAAAGCGCGCGAGAATGGTTGGTACGCAGCGCCTCGCCGCCGCCGGAATTGACATTCAAGTCCGAGGGCGCCGATGCGGGAGGCACATAAGAACAATGGGCGAGTGGTCAGTCGAATTCCTGCGCGGGGTCCTGGATGCAGCGCCCGAAGGCATCGTCGTGTGCGAATCCGGCGACACCGACCAGCCGGTGATCTATGCCAATGCCGCGTTCCAGCACCTGACCGGCTACTCGTCCGATGAACTGATCGGGCAGGACCTGCGCCGCCTGCAGGGTTCGGATCGCGAGCAGGAAGGGCGCACCAGGCTGCGCGAGGCGATCACGCGCGCGCAGTCCTGCCGTGCGCTGATGCGCAACTATCGCAAGGACGGTACCCAGTTCTGGAACGAGGTGGTGATTCAGCCGATGCGCGGCGGCGACGGTAGCGTGACCCACATCGTGGGTTTCCATCGCGATGTCGGTGAACGTGCGCCGCGCGCGGATCTGCGCCGCGCGCCGGGCCTGCCGAGCTGGCTGCGCGAGGATCGTCTTTCCGGCCTGCACTCGCGCGCCTACTTCGAAGAGCTGCTGCTGCATGACTGGCAGATCGGCGTGCGCGAGGCGCAGCCGCTGACGCTGATGATGTTCGACATCGATGAACTCGGCAGCTACAACGACACCTACGGTCGGCCGGCCGGCGATGCCTGTATTCGTCGTGTCGCGGGCATCATCGGTGCATCCTTCAAGCGCGGCGCGGACCTGGTGGCGCGCTGGGAAGGTGGCTGCATCGTCGCGCTGGTGCGTAACGGCGACGTCGCCGCAGTGCCCGAGTTCGCCAACTCCGTGGCGCGCAAGGTGCTCGGCCAGCACATCCATCATCCGCGCGCGTCGCGCCAGAAATTCGTCAGCGTGAGCATCGGCGCGGTTAGCCTGAATCCGACCGCCGAGCGCTCGATGGAGCAGTTGATACAGGCGGCGACGCGAGCGCTGCAGCGGGCCAAGCAAGGCGGCGAGGAGCGGGTCGCCATCGCCCAGGGAGAGGAGATCAGCTGAGGCGGCGTAGACTGGCGGCCGCGCCCGCAGGGCCGGGAGATGCTCATGCATGCGAATTCGGGTTGCCGGCCGATGCTGCTGGCCACGCTGGGCCTGCTGGCCGCACTCGGCCTGCCACTGGCGCCGGCCGCAGCCGGCGATGATCCGGCATCGCAGATTCTGGGTAACTGGCTGACCGAGCCGCGCGACGGCATCATTCAGATCAGCCTCGCAGCTGATGGCAGCTACCAGGGCCGGATCGTCGGCGGCAACGATCCGCAGCGCCTGGATCAGCACAATCCGGATCAGGCCAGGCGCGCGCAGACACTGCTCGGGCAGACCATCCTTCAGGCGATGAAATACGACGGCGGCGGCAAGTGGTCCGGGGGCACGATCTACGATCCCGACAGCGGCCGCACCTACAAGTGCCACCTGGAGCGCCTCGATCAGGACCGGCTGCAGGTGCGCGGCTTCATCGGTTTCGCGCTGCTGGGCCGCTCGCAGGTGTGGACGCGCTATCTGGGCAGCTCGATGACGCTGCCGCCGGGGCCGCGATGAGCGTTGCGCTGTGGTGCGTGCTGGTCGCCGGCCTGCTGCCCTACGTGGCCACGGTGATTGCCAAAGCCGGCGTCGCCTTCGACAACCGCGACCCGCGCGCCTGGCTGGCGCAGCAGCAGGGCTATCGGCGCCGTGCCAATGCGGCCTCGATGAATGCATTCGAGGCGTTGCCGCTGTTTGCCGCCGCGGTGCTGATCGCACACCTGGTGCGTGGGCCGCAAGCCAGTGCGAACCTGCTGGCCATCGGCTTCATTGCCGCACGCGTCGCGCACCTGGCCTGCTACCTGGCCGACCTGGCCACGCTGCGCAGCATCGCGTGGTTCCTTGGGTTGCTGTGCGTGATCGGATTGTTCGTGATCAGCGCCTAGGGTGTCGGGGCAGCCTCACCGCGCTTGATCGGCGTCACCACGGCGATGATGCCGAAGGCGGGGTGATCGAAGTACTGCCGGTCGTTATAGCGCACGCTGCGCATTTCCCTGATGGCGTAGCTGGCGCCGGCGCTCAGGCGCACGTCGAAGCCGAGATGCAGATAGATCGGTGCGCGCTCCAGATACACCATGCCGCTCAGGCCCGGCACATTGATGCCGACGTCCGAGAGCGAAATGCCCGCATGCGTGCCCCAGTTCGCCGCGGTCTGCACCCAGGCGGCATGGGCCACCGAGCGCCAGGCACCGCTGGCCTTAAGGGAAGCCTCGAGCGCGCCCAGACGATAGTCGCTCGGCGGAAGCACCCGCAGCACCTGCGGGCTGCCGCCACCGCGAGCGGCGCTGCTGCCAAATCCTCGCCCCGGCGGCACCGCGTCCCAGTCCTCATCGGACGGCGCGCCGGAGACGCGAAACACGATCACTTCCACGCCGTAGGAGGTGGCGGGGCTCTGCTGTGCCCGCGGTGCCAGCGGTGCCAGCGTCAGCAGCGCGAGCAGCGCGCCCGTGACGGCGGCCCGGCGCTTGCGATGGCCACGGTGGTCGTCGGTCGCAAAAGCACAGTCTGGCGCAGCGGGGTTCATCGTGCCGCCTATCCTAGCAGGGGCCGGCGCCCTCATGGCTCGACTCCGGCGAGCCACTGCAGCAGGCGCTGCGCATATTCGAAGCGCTGCTCGGGCTTCGCCAGCGCGCGCGTGATGCGCAGTTTCAACGGCCCTTCGAGCCGGTACTCACTGCCCGGACGCTGCACCAGCGCGAGCGCACGTGCGGTGTCGACGCGATTGTCTTCCTCGAACTGCACGCTGCCGCCGGCCGGCCCGAGGTCAAGGCGGCGCAGTCCGAGCGTGCGTGCGTCGAGGCGCAGCGCGGCCAGGCGCAGTAGGTTGTGCGCAGCTTCCGGCAGCGCGCCGAAGCGGTCGATCAGCTCGGCAGTCATGTCCTGCAGCACGCTGGCGTCAGCGGCGGCGATACGCTGATACAGCGCCAGGCGCAGGTGCACATCCGGCACGTAATCCTGCGGCAGCAGCGCCGGCACATGCAGCTCGATGTCGCTGCTCGCAGCCAGCGGCCGCTCGAGCGCCGGTTCGCGGCCGGCGCGCATCGCCTGCACCGCGTGCTCGAGCATGTCCAGGTACATGCTCAGGCCGACCTCGCTGAGTTCGCCGCTCTGCGCTTCGCCGAGGAATTCGCCGGCGCCGCGTATTTCCAGGTCGTGCGTGGCGAGCACAAAACCGGCGCCGAGATCCTCGAGCGACTCGATCGCCTCCAGGCGCTTGGCCGCATCGCCGCTCAGCGCCTTGCGCGATGGCACCAGCAGGTAAGCATAGGCGCGATGGTGCGAGCGACCGACGCGGCCGCGCAGCTGGTGCAGCTGCGCCAGGCCGAGCCGGTCGGCGCGATTGATCAGGATGGTGTTGGCGCTCGGCACGTCGATGCCGCTCTCGATGATGGTGGTGCACACCAGCAGGTCGAAGCGTCGATGGTAGAAGTCGACCATCAGCTGCTCGAGCTCGCGTTCGCGCATCTGGCCATGACCGATGCGCACGCTCGCCTCCGGCACCAGCGCCGCGAGCTCGGCGGCGATCTTCTCGATGCTCTGCACCTCGTTGTGCACGAAATAGACCTGGCCGCCGCGGCGCAGCTCGCGCAGCACCGCTTCGCGCAGCGTCGCCGCGTGCCATTCGGTGATGAAGGTCTTGATGGTCAGGCGCCCCGCAGGAGGGGTCGTGATCAGCGACAGCTCGCGCAGGCCGCCGAGCGCCATGTTGAGGGTGCGCGGGATCGGTGTCGCGGTCAGTGTCAGCACGTGCACCTCGGCGCGCAGGGTCTTCAGCCGCTCCTTGTCGCGCACCCCGAATCGATGTTCCTCATCGATGATGACCAGGCCGAGATTGCGAAAGCGGGCATCGGCATGCAGCAGCCGGTGCGTGGCGATCACGATGTCGACGGTGCCGCGCTGTAGCCCTTCGAGCACCGCGGCGCTCTCACCGCCGGAGCGAAACCGCGACAGCACCTCGATGCGTACCGGCCAGTCGGCGAATCGGTCGCGAAAGCTCTGCACGTGCTGCTGCGCCAGCAGCGTGGTCGGCACCAGCACGGCGACCTGGCGGCCGGACTGCACGGCGACGAAGGCGGCGCGCATCGCCACCTCGGTCTTGCCAAAGCCGACGTCGCCGCACACCACGCGATCCATCGGCTTGGTGCCCTGCATGTCCTTGAGCACCTGGCGCACCGCCTCGGCCTGATCGGCGGTCTCCTCGAACGGAAAGCCGTTGGCAAAGCTCTGGTACTCGAGCTCGCCGGCATTCAGCGGTGCCGCCTGATGCGCCGCGCGGCGTGCGTGCAGGTCGAGCAGCTCGGCGGCGACGTCGCGCACCGCCTCGGCGGCGCGACGGCGCGCGCGCGCCCACTGGTCGGTACCGAGCTTGTGCAGCGGTGCACTCTCGGGCGCACCGCCGGTGTAGCGGTTCACCAGATGCAGCGCGTGCACCGGCACGTAGACGCGATCGCCGTCGCGATATTCGAGCGCCAGGAATTCGCCGCTCTGGTCGCCGATTTCCATCAGCTGCAGGCCGACGTAGCGCCCGACACCGTAGGTCTCGTGCACCACCGGAGCCCCCGGCTCCAGGCTCTGCAGATCGCGCAGGATGGCGGCCGGATCCGCCAGCGCGCTGCGCCGCCGCCGCCGCTCCTGGCGCGCGCGGGTGCCGAACAGCTGCGATTCGCCGAGCAGCAGCAGCGGCGGCTGCGACAGCGCCAGACCGGCGACGTCCTCGGCGACGCAGATCGCCAGCAGCGCATCGCCGGAGGCGAACTGCTCCCAGGACTGCAGCCCGCGCGGACGGCGGCCATGGGCGCTGAGCATCTCGACGATGACTTCGCGCCGCCCGGGAGAGTCGGCGGCGATCAATACGCGCCCGGGGTAGCTGCCGAGGAATGTGGTCAGCGGCGCGAGCGGGTGGGCGGCGCGTGCATCGAGCCGCAACTCGGGCGGGGCGGTGCTGTGAAAATCGTGCGAGTACGGCGACGGCGCAAGCTCGACGCCGGCAAAGCGCTCGATGCGCACGCTGGCGTGGGCCGCGAGCGCACCGGCGAGCGCGGCCGGCTCGATGAACGCCTCGGCCGGCGGCAGCAGCGGTCGCTCGATATCGTGGCGCCGGTCCTCGTAGCGCGCACCGATGCCCTGCCAGGCCTGTTCGAGTGCAGCGCCAATATCGCAGTCGCTGGCCACCACCAGCTGGGGCGGCAGGTAATCGGTGATCTGTGCCGTGCTTTCAAAGAACAGTGGCAGGTAGAACTCGATCCCGGGCGGCGCGATGCCTTCGCTGACCCCACGATAGATCGGCATGCGCGTCACATCGCCCTCGAAGCGTGCGCGGTAGCGGCGCCTGAATGCCCTGACTGCCTCGGCATCGAGCGGCAGTTCGCGTGCCGGCAGCAATCGCAGTTGCTCGATGCTCTGGAGCGAGCGCTGCGTGTCGGGATCGAAACGGCGGATCGAGTCGATGCGATCGTCCAGCAGATCCACGCGCACCGGCTGTTCGATCCCCATCGGAAACACGTCGAACAGCGAGCCGCGCAATGCGAATTCGCCCGGGCTGGTGACCTGGCTGACACTGGCATAGCCGGCCGAGGCCAGTTGCAGCCGCAGTGGCTCAATGGCGAGCGGCGCGCCGGTCTTGAGCTCGAAGCTGCGTGCCTGTACGTAGCTGACTGGCGGCAGGCGCGTCAGCAGGCTGTCGACGCTCAGCAGCAGGATGCCGCGCGCCAGCTGCGGCAGGCGCGACAGCGTTCGCAGCCGCTGCGAGACGATATCCGGATGCGGGGAGAATATGTCGTACGGCAGCACTTCCCAGTCCGGCAGCGTCAGGATCTCGAGCGCCGCGCCGCCAAAGAAGCGCAGTTCCTCGGCCAGTCGCTCCAGCTCGCGCGTGTCGGCGGCAACGAATACCCACGGGCGCTTATCGCTGCTGACCGCCTCGGCCAGTGCCAGGGCGCGTGCGCTGCCGTGCAATCCGCTCCAGCGCCAGGGCGAAGCGGCAGCGAAGGGCAGCGGTGGGTGCAGCAGGGTTGGCATGAACGGCGGGCAGGCGTCGATGGCGGCGTGAGCGTGGTGAAGCGCGCGAGCTTAAACCGCTGCGCCGCGAATACAAGCTTGCATCAAGGCCTGCTTCTACGTTAGGGCGCCACCGGGCTGGGGCAGGCGCGCGGTTGATTTTTCCGGCGGCCGGATGTTCTATGTGCGGCCCGCGTTCGCATCGCCAAAGTTTTGGGAGTGGTCATTGGCCGGCGAGTCCGACAAGAGCAGGCTGCTGCAGGAGCTGCGCATCGATCGCGACGCTGGCGAGCACGGTGCAAGCCCTTGGCGCGGCTGGCGCCTGGCCGCGCTGATCGTGCTGCTGGGCCTGGCGGCCGCAGCGCTCGCTGCCTACCTGCTGCTGCATGCGCCGCGCTTTGAAGTGGACAGCGCGAGCGCGCTGGCGCCGAGCGCCGGCGGCGGCCCGAGCGCCATTTTGCAGGCCACCGGCTATGTCACTGCGCGCCGGGAAGCCACCGTATCGGCCCAGATCACCGGCGCGCTCACTGCGGTGCTGATCGAGGAAGGCGAACACGTGACGGCCGGCCAGATCCTGGCGCAGCTGGACAATTCGGCGCAGAAGGCCAGCTGGTCGCAGGCGCAGGCACAGCTGATGGCGGCGCGCGCGCTGCTGGTGCAATACCAGGCGCAACTCGAGCAGGCGCGGCGCGACAACCAGCGCAACGAGGACCTGATCGATCGCAAGCTGGTGTCGCAACAGGCGCTCGAGACCTCACGCACGCAAGTGGCGACCCTTACCGCGCAGGTCGAGTCGCAGCGCAAGCAGGCGCAGCTGGCCGAGGCGACGCTGCGCGGCGCACAGGTGCAGCTCGATTACACCACCATACGCGCGCCGTTTTCCGGCGTCATCGTCGCCAAGGCCGCACAGGCGGGCGAGATCATCTCGCCGATCTCGGCCGGCGGCGGCTTTACGCGCACCGGCGTCGGCACGATCGTCGACATGGACTCGCTGGAAATCGAGGTCGACGTCAATGAGGCCTATATTCACCGGGTGCAGCCGGCGCAGAGCGCGCAGGCGGTGCTCGACGCCTATCCGGACTGGACCATTCCGGCGCACGTGATTGCGATCATTCCAACCGCGGATCGAAGCAAGGCCACGGTCAAGGTGCGGGTCGCGATCGAGCAGAAGGATCCTCGTATCCTGCCCGACATGGGCGTGCGGGTGTCGTTCCTGGAGGCCGCTACCGATCGAAATGCGTCCGCTGCGGGCGCGGGCGCGGGCGCGGGCGCCGGCGCCGGCGCCGGCGCAGCCGCTGCGACGCACGGGGTACTGGTGCCGGCGGCGGCGATCGTCGAGCGCGATGGTAAAAGCGTCGTATTCGTCATCGATAGTGGCCATGCGCGCGCGCGGTCGGTCAGCCCGAGGCAGAGTTTCGGGGATCTGCGGCTGGTCGAGGGCCTGGCGGCCGGTACCCAGCTGGTACGCAGCCCGCCGCAGCCGATGAACGACGGTGCGGCGATCGTCATCAGTAAACAGTGAGGCACGTATGGGCGCGTTGGTCGAACTACAGAACCTGAGCAAGATCTACGAGCGCGGCAGGCAGAAGATCGAGGTGCTGCACCACGTGCAACTGGATATCGAGCAGGGCGATTTCATGGCGCTGATGGGGCCCTCGGGTTCGGGCAAGACGACGCTGCTGAACCTGATCGGCGGCCTCGACTCGCCGACCGACGGCAGCATCACCATTGGCGGCAAGCGCATCGATCGGCTGTCGGAGGGCGCCCTGGCCAGGTGGCGCGCCTCGAACGTCGGCTTCGTGTTTCAGTTCTACAACCTGCTGCCGATGCTCTCGGCGCGCAGGAACGTCGAGCTGCCACTGCTGCTGACGCGCCTGTCGGCAGCGCAGCGCAAGCGCAACGCCGCGGTCGCGCTCGAGCTGGTCGGACTGGCGGATCGGGCCGCGCACAAGCCGAGCGAGCTGTCGGGCGGCCAGCAGCAACGCGTGGCGATCGCGCGCGCCTTCGTTTCCGATCCGACGCTGCTGATGTGCGATGAGCCCACCGGCGACCTGGACCGGCAATCGGCCGCAGAAGTGCTGACGCTGCTGCAGCAGCTCAACCGCGATCATGGCAAGACCATCATCATGGTGACGCATGACCCGAAGGCGGCTGAATTCGCCAAGCACACGCTGCACCTGGACAAGGGCAGCCTGGCGGAGCAGCTGCAGCAGGCGGCGTCGTGAAGTATCTGCGGCTGATCTGGAGCGCGATGTTCCGGCGCAAGACCCGAACCATCTTCACGCTGTTGTCGGTGCTGGCGGCGTTCCTGCTGTTCGGCCTGCTCGACTCGGTGCGCAGCGCCTTTGCCAATGCCGCCAGCAGCATCGCCGGGGTCGATCGGCTGGTCACGGTATCGAAGATCAGCTTCACGCTGTCGCTGCCCAAGAGCCTGCTGTCGGGCATCGAGGCGCTGCCCGGGGTGGCGAAGGTCACCTACGCCAACTGGTTCGGCGGCATCTACCAGGATCCAAAGAATTTCTTCGCCAACGAGGCGGTGGCCGACAATTTCTTCGATCTGTACCCGGAGTGGCAGCTGTCGCCGGCCGAGCGCACCGCGTTTCGAAATACCCGCACCGGCGCGGTGGTCGGGGAAGGCCTCGCCAAAAAGTTCAACTGGAAGCTGGGCGACAAGATACCGCTGCAGGCGACCATCTTCCCGCAGAAGGGCGGTGCCAACGCCTGGACCTTCGACCTGGTGGGCATCTTCCGGGCTACCAATCCCAAGCTGAAGGCCGAGGAGAGCGTGCTGTTCTTCAACTGGGATTATTTTGACGAGGCACGCGCCTTCGGCAACGGCACTGTCGGCTGGTACATCACGCAGGTGAGCGATCGCAAGCTCGCGCAGCAGGTCGCCAGCGCGGTCGATGCGCTGTCCACCAATTCGGATCACGAGACCAAAACGCAGACCGAGCAGGCCTTCAATGCGGCGTTTGTCAGCCAGTACGGCGACATCGGCCTGATCGTCGGCTCGATCATGGGCGCGGTGTTCTTCACGCTGATACTGCTGACCGGCAACACCATGGCGCAGGCGGTACGCGAGCGCATTCCGGAGCTGGCGGTGTTGAAGACCATCGGCTTCTCCAATCAGAGCGTACTGGGCCTGCTGCTGGCCGAATCGGTGTTGCTGGTTCTGCTCGGCGGCGCGATCGGGCTGGTGCTCTCAGGTCTAGTGGTCGATGCGGTGCGCGCTGCGGTGGGTACGGCGGTGCCGATGACCCGGGTCGGCGCGAGTATCTGGCTGCGCGGGCTTGGATTGATGGTGCTGATCGGCCTGATCGTCGGTGCGCTGCCGGCGCGCCGCGGCATGCGTCTGCGCATCGTCGATGCGCTGGCCGGGCGCTAGCGGCAAGCCGCGATGCGAGAGTCACGCCTGCGCCGCTTCGGATCGCTCATCGCCAGCCTGATCATCGCCGCGGTGGCACTGGCGCTGCTGGTGCTCTCGCCGTGGTGGCTGCTGCTGGCCGTGCTGCTGCTGGCGGTGCTGTGGACGCTGGCGACGCGCATCGGGCATCAGGCCTGGTCGGTCACCGAGGTCGGACTGGCGACGATCCCGCAGCGTCTGGGTGCCTCCTCGGTGGTGGTGGTGGGCATCGCCGGCGTGGTCGCGGTGCTGGTGGCGCTGCTGGCGATGGCCGCCGGCTTCGAGGCGGCCTTGCAGCAGGGCGGCACCGATGACACGGCGATCGTGCTGCGCGCGGGTTCGCAGACCGAGATCAACTCGGTGCTCGATCACGACAGCGCCAATCTGGTGGCGCAGGCGCCGCAGGTGCTGCGCGACGCGCACGGCCAGCCGATCGCCTCGCCCGAGCTGGTGCTGGTGGCATCGCTGCCGAAGAAGAGCAGCGGGCTGGATGCCAACGTGGAGATCCGCGGCATCGGCGAGCGTGCCTGGAGCCTGCGCCCCAACGTGCGCATCATCGCCGGTCGCAAATTCGGGCTCGGGCTGCGCGAGATGATCGTCGGCAAGGGCGCACGCGAGCAGTTCGCAGGGCTCGAGCTGGGCTCAACGCTCAATCTCAACGGCCAGACCTGGACCGTGGTGGGTGCGTTCGACTCGGGCGATGCACACAACTCGGAGCTGTGGGCCGACACCGACGTGATGGCCGCCACCTACCGGCGCGGCAGCAGTACCGCCGCGGTGACGGTGCGATTGACCGGCGCGGATGCCTTCGATGCGTTCAAGGCCGCGCTGGCCAGTGATCCGCGGCTGACGGTGGATGCCAAGACCACGCGCAGCTACTACACCGACCAGTCGGCCGCGCTATCGAAACTGATCCGCATCCTGGGCATCACCATCGCCTCGATCATGGCGATCGGCGCGGTGTTCGGCGCGCTCAACACCATGTACGCGGCGGTGGCCACGCGCAGCCGTGAGATCGCGACGCTGCGGGCGATAGGCTTTCGTGCGCTGCCGGTGATCTTCTCGGTGCTGCTGGAGACCATGCTGCTGGCGCTCGCGGGCGGGCTGCTCGGAGCGGCACTGACCTGGGTGATATTCAACCACTACACGGTCTCCACGCTGGGACAGAACTTCACCCAGGTGGTGTTCGCGTTTCAGGTGTCCCCGCCGGTACTGTGGACGGGGCTTAAGTGGGCGCTGGCGATCGGGCTGATCGGCGGCCTGTTTCCGGCATTGCGCGCGGCGCGCCTGCCGGTCACCGCCGGCTTGCGCGAGCTGTAGCGGCGAGCGCTAGGACGCCGGATCGACCACGGCGTGGATCACGCGGTCTCGCTCGAAGAACACCCGAAAGCCGGGGTAATCCCAGCGTGAGATCGGCGGCTCACCGACCGCCTCATGGCGCGCCGCCGGGGCGCCGAACTTGGCCTCGACCGCGTGCATCGTCATGCCGCGCCCCGGGCGCGGCAGATCCGACTCGCGCACCATGACCTGGTCGCCGTTGGCCACCGTCTCCGCCTGCGCGGCGCCGGCGAACATGGCGGCGAGCGCCGTGCCCAGGCCGATGGCCAGGGTCACTGCAAGGTTCTTCGTGCCAGTCATGGTGCACCTGTACGCTTGGGCCAGAGGCAGAACTATAGCACCGGCGCGACAGCGTGCGGACTTCGCCGCCTGCATACCGGCCCGGTTTTGTGATCCAGGTCCTGTTTTACGGGGGGCTGTGCTTTAATGCCAAGCGCATGTTTCAGCCGCTGTCAGTCTTCATCGGTCTGCGTTACGTACGCTCGCGGCAGCACAAGTTCTTCGTCTCGCTGATCACCTGGGTGTCGCTCGCCGGCGTGTCGCTCGGCGTCGCCGCGTTGATCGTGATCCTGTCGGTCATGAACGGCTTTGAAGGCGAGCTGCGCGAGCGGCTGCTGTCGCTCAACGCGCAGGCTCACGTCACGGCCACCGGCGAGGCTGCCGGCGATGCCGATGCCGCGCTGCGCGCGCGGCTGCAGCGCCTGCCGGGCGTGGTCGGCGTGGCGCCGTACATGGAACTCACGGCGTTGGCGGTGCGCCAGCCGGAAATGCTGCCGGTGCAACTGCGCGGCATCGATCCGACTCTGGAGGCCGCGGTCGCCGATGTGCGGCCGCTGCTGGTGCAGGGCGATCTCGGCTCGCTGCAGCCCGGCAGCAATGCGATCATCCTGGGGCGCGACATCGCCGATCAGCTTGGCGTGCAGCTTGGCGATGCGGTCACGCTGCTGGTGCCGATGGCCACGGCCAATGGCACGCCGGAACCGCGCTTGCGCGAGTTCAAGGTGGGCGGGGTGTTCCAGGCGGGCCTGGAGGACCACGACAATACGCTGGTGCTGGCCCAGCTCGCCGATGTGCGCGCCTTCGCGCCGCTGGCGCAGGGCGCGAGCGGCCTGCGCCTGCGCTTCACCGACGCGCTGAAGGTGGATCAGTTCATGCCGGCGGTGCGTGCCGCGGTGGGCAGCGGCTACACCACCAGCGACTGGACCCAGGAGAATGCCAGCTACTTTCGCGCCATCCGCATCGAGAAGACCATGATGGCGCTGATCCTGCTGCTGATCGTCGGCGTGGCGGCGTTCAACATCGTGGCGATGCTGGTGATGGTGGTGAACGACAAGCGCACCGACATCGCGATCCTGCGCACCTTCGGCGCCTCGCCGCGCAGCATCATGCAGACCTTCATCGTCCAGGGACTGGCGATCGGATGGTTCGGGGTTGCCGCCGGGATCGTCCTGGGTGTGGGGCTGGCGCGCAATGTCAGCACCATCGTGCCGCTGCTCGAGCGGCTGCTGCATTTTCAGTTTCTGGATTCGCAGGTCTATTACATCACCAGCATTCCCGCCGAGCTGCACCTGCATGACGTCGCCTGGATCAGCGCCGCGGCATTCGCGCTGACGCTGCTGTCCACGGTGTACCCGGCGCTGTCCGCCGCGCGTACGCCGCCGGCCGACGCGCTGCGCTACGAGTGATCGCGGCGTTGGCTTACGAATGGTTGCTCGGCACACGCTACCTGCGCTCGACGCGCGGACGCGGCTTCCTGTCTTTTATTTCGCTGGTCTCGGCGCTCGGGCTGGCGGTCGGGGTTGCGGTGCTGATCGTCGTGCTGTCGGTGATGAACGGCTTCCAGCGTGAGCTCAGGATGCGCATCCTGAGCGTCACCTCGCATGCCACGCTCACCGGACTGAGCGGCAGGCTGGACGACTGGCGGCGCGACCAGGCACAGGCACTGACGCTGCCGGGTGTCGAGGCGGCGGTACCGTACATCGAGGCACAGGCGCTGCTGATGCATGGTGCGCACACCGCCGGCACCACCATCCGCGGCGTGTTGCCGGAGCAGGAACGGCGCGCGGTCGGGCTGGCCGAACGCATCCGCGGCGGCCGCCTCGAGGATCTTAGCGACGGCGGCTACCGCATCATCCTCGGCGATGCGCTGGCCGCCGCGCTCGCGGTCGCGGTTGGCGATGACCTGGTGCTGATTGCGCCGCAGGGCAATGCGACGCCGGCCGGCGTCGAACCACGCATGCGCCGCTTCCGGGTCGCGGGGATCTTCCACTCCGGGATGTACGAATACGATCGTGGCTTGGCGCTGGTGCAGCTGAAGGATGCTGCGCGCGTCTACCAGATGGGCGATGGCGTCACCGGCGTGCGGCTGACGCTCACGGATGCTTTCCAGGCGCCGCGCGTGGTGCGCGATCTGGCGCTGAGCCTCGGCGGTGGCTACTTCGTCAGCGACTGGACGCGCGTGCACAGTAATTTCTTCCGTTCGATCGAGATCACCAAGTCGATGCTGTTCGTGATCCTGCTGCTGGTGGTCGCGGTGGCCGCCTTCAACATCGTCGCCGCGCTGGTGATGGTGGTGAAGGAGAAGCGCTCCGACATCGCGATCCTGCGTACGCTTGGCGCCGGACCTCACAATATCCTGGCGGCGTTCTCGATCCAGGGCGCGTTCATTGGCCTGGCCGGCACCAGCGCCGGGGCGGCGCTCGGCCTGATCCTGGCGGCCAATCTGGAGGCGCTGGTGCACGTGCTCGAGCGTGCGCTGGGCACGCACTTTCTGGATGCCAAGGTCTACTTCATGAGCGACCTGCCGGCGTATGCCGAGATCGGCGATGTGCTGCGCATCTGCGGCGTGGCGTTCGTGCTATGTGCGCTGGCGACGCTGTATCCGGCCTGGCGCGCCGCCGGCACGCAACCGGCCGAGGCACTGCGGCATGACTGAGGCCATCGGTAACGCTGCGGTACTGACGGCGCGCGCGGTGTGCCGCAGCTTTCGCGAGGGCACGTCCACGCTCGAGGTGCTCACCGGCGTGGAACTCACGGTCGCGCGCGGCGAGCGGCTGGCGATCATCGGTGCCTCGGGCTCGGGCAAGACCACGCTGCTGCAGATCCTGGGCGGACTCGACCGGCCCGATGCCGGCGTGGTCGAGGTGGCTGGACGCAACATTCACGCGCTGGCGGAGAAAGAGCGCAGCGCGCTGCGCAATCGCACCATCGGCTTCGTCTACCAGTTCCATCACCTGCTGCCGGAATTCTCGGCACTGGAAAACGTCGCGATGCCGCTGCTGGTACGGCGCGAGCGCAGCGCCAGTGCCGCCGCGCGTGCGCGCGACCTGCTCACGCGCGTAGGCCTGGCCGAGCGGCTCAATCACCGGCCGCATCAGCTCTCGGGTGGCGAGCGCCAGCGCACCGCGGTGGCACGCGCGCTGGTGACCTCACCGGCGCTGGTACTGGCCGATGAGCCGACCGGCAACCTCGACGGTCGCAATGCCGAACAGCTATTCGCGCTGATGCTCGATCTGAACCGTGAATTTGGCACCAGCCTGGTGGTGGTGACGCACGACGGCCGGCTGGCCGCGCGCATGGACCGGGTGCTGGAACTCAGCGGCGGCCGCTTGCGTCAGCCGGCGAGCTTATAAGCCCGACGCCGCTCCCTGCGGTGGCGGTAGCGGTGCAGGGTCGCCAGCCGCCAGCTCCACTCGAGCACGAAGCGTCCGGTCAGGCCGGTGACGATGCCACACACCAGGCAGCCGAGCAGGAACGGCTTCCAGGCCGGGCCCAGACCGTGCTCGAGCCAGTTCCAGTTCGGATGAAATTCGAAGTGACGCGGGCGATAGCGCAGCAGCCAGGCGCCGACGCGGTAGGCCGAGTAATAGATCGGCACCATGGTGAGCGGATTGACGATATAGGCGGCGGCAATGCCGACCGCAACATTGAGCCGCCAGGTGATGGCCGCCAGCACCACCAGCAGCACATGCACCGGCAGCGGGATGAAGCTCACGCCGATGCCGACACCGAAGGCCGCGGTGATCGCGTGGCGGTTCAGCGACCACAGGCGCGAATCGGTGAGCCGTTCGCCGAAGATGCTCAGGTACCACTTGTGGCGCCGCGTGTGGATCAGCCGCGCAATGTATTTGACGATTCTTCGGGACATGACCATGCCACTGTAGCAGTTGGCGCGCCGCACTCATAAGCGCGGCGTAGCGAAACTGCGCTGCCGGTCGGGCGCTTTAGGTATCATGCCCTCGCCTAAATCGTGAGCAAAGTCACAGGAGTGGCACTGGCAGATGTGGGAAATCGTGCAGGCGGGCGGGGCATTGATGTGGCCCATCATTCTGTGCTCGATCGTCGCCGCGGCGATCATCCTGGAGCGGCTCTGGACCCTGCAAGATCGACGCGTTCTGCCGCCGGATCTGACCCGTAAGGTCTGGAAGCTGGTGGAAGCGAATCAGATCAACGACAAGGTCATCGCCGCCCTGGAGCAGAATTCGCCGCTCGGTAAACTGCTGGCGGCGGGGCTCGCCAACCGCGACCGGCCGCGCGAAGTGCTGATGGAGCGGCTCGAAGATACCGGGCGACATGTGGTGCATGAGCTGGAGCGTTTCCTGAATACCCTGGGCACCATCGCCGGGGTGTCGCCGCTGCTCGGGCTGCTCGGCACCGTCACCGGCATCATCAAGGCCTTCAATGCGATCAACGCCGGCGGCGCCGGAGATCCGCGCATGCTCTCGGGCGGCATCGCCGAGGCATTGGTGGCGACCGCGGCCGGACTGTGCGTCGCGATTCCCTCGCTGGTCGCCTACCGCTATCTGCGCGGTCGCGTCGATGGGATAGTGGTCGAGATGGAAAAGCATGCGCTGCGCCTGGCCGACGCGGTCGAGCACGCGGCGCGCAACGACGCCGCGCCCCAGGCGGCGCCGAGCTAAAGGCTCGAGCACCGGATTTCGCCAACGCAACCATGAAATTCAAGCCGCGTCGCAGTGAGGAGCCGGAGATCAACGTGGTGTCGCTGATCGACGTGGTGCTGCTGCTGGTCGTGTTCTTCATGCTGTCATCCAACTTCACCGCCGAGGGCCGGCTGCGAATCCGCCTGCCGCAGGCGAGTTCGCTGCCCACGCAGCGCCCGGCCGACGAAGGACTGGTGGTCACGGTCAGCGCCGGCGGCTCCTACCTGGTGAACTCGCGCGAGCTGATCAATTCGAGCCCCGACACGCTGCGCGCGGCCATCCTCAAGAGCGTCGGTAACAGCTCGCGCGCCGCGCCGGTGACCATCCGGGCCGACGGCCGCGCCAGCCATCAGGCGGTGGTCACGGCGATGGATGTGCTGGGTCGGCTCGGCTTCACGCAGATGAACGTTGCCACGGTGAACGACTCCGGAGCGGCGCCGCCTTGAACGATGCTGCCACGGGTGCTGCTGCAGCGCCGGAGGGCGTGCAGCGGGCGCGCAAGATCTATGCGCGGCTGCTGCGCTACGCCTGGCCTTATCGCGCCATGTACCTGGTCGGCGTCGTGGGCATGGTGCTGTACGCCGGCAGCGATCTGATCACGGTGTTCTTCACCAAGACCTATCTGCACGATGCGCTGGCGCTGCAACAGCACCAGAGCGTGCTGCGATGGCTGCCGCTGGGCGTGCTGCTGATTTTCCTGTCGCGCGGGGTGGGTGATTACCTCGCCAATTATTTTCCGTTCTGGGTCGGCCGGCAGGTCGTCAAGGCGATCCGCGGCGAATTATTCGCCCACTACCTGCAACTGCCGACGGCGCAATACGATCGCGAGTCCTCGGCGGTGAAGCTCAACCGCCTGACCTACAATGCCGAGATGGTGGCGGCGGCCACCACCGATTCGTTGACGGTGATGATCCGCGACTCGCTCGCGATCATGTTCAATGTCGGGGCGCTGTTCTACCTCAACTGGCGCCTGGCCCTGTGCCTGATGGTGGCCGCCCCGGTCATCGCCTGGCTGGTGCGCAACGTCAACATCCGTTTTCGCCGCTACAGCACCCGCATCCAGAACTCGATGGGCGACGTCACGCGCGTATCGAAGGAAGCCCTCGAGGCCCATCGCGTGGTCAAGGTGTTCAATGCCCAGGAGCACATCCTGCGGCTGTTCGATCAGGCCAACGAGCTCAATCGCCACACCAACGTGCGGCTGATCTCGGCGCGCTCGATCAGCAATCCGATCGTGCAGATGCTGGCCGCGCTCGGGCTCGCCGCCGTGCTGCTGATCGCCAACCGCGAGATCGCCGCCGGCACCATGACGGTCGCCGATCTGATCCCATTCATCATCGCAGCCATGCTGGTGTCGCAGCCGCTGCGGCGCATATTGAACGTCGCCGGTCCGCTGCAGCAGGGCATCGCCGCCGGTGCCAGCGTGTTCGCCGTACTCGACGGGCCAAGCGAACCGCAGGGCGGCAGCTACGCGCCCCGGCGGGTGCGCGGCGAAGTCGAATTTCGCGACGTCAGCTTCGAGTATGCGACCGAGAACGGCGCGGTGCTGCGCCAGGTCAACCTGACGGTGCCGGCGGGCAGCACGCTGGCGATCGTCGGGCGTTCCGGCAGCGGCAAGTCCACGCTGGTCTCGCTGCTGCCGCGCTTCTACGATCCGACCTCGGGCGTGGTGCTGATCGACGGCGTCGATATCCGCGACTACCGCCTGGCCGACCTGCGCCGCCAGATGAGCCTGGTGAGCCAGGAGGTGGTGCTGTTCAACGAATCGATCCGCAACAACATCGTGTTCGGGGCGAGCGACATCGGCGAACAGCAGCTGCTGGCGGCGGCCAGCGCCGCCTACGTCATGGAGTTCGCCGAGCAGCTGCCGCAGGGCCTCGACACCATGGTGGGCGATCGCGGCGTGCTGCTCTCGGGTGGCCAGCGCCAGCGCATTGCGATCGCGCGCGCACTGCTGCGCGACACGCCGATCCTGATCCTCGATGAGGCGACCTCGTCACTCGATACCGCGGCCGAGCGGCACATCCAGGACGCGCTCGATCGGCTGGTGAAGAGCCGCACCACGCTGGTGATCGCGCACCGACTATCGACCATCGAGAGTGCCGATCGCATCCTGGTGATGAGCGACGGCGGGGTGGTGGAGTCCGGAGCGCACGCCGAGCTGCTCGAGCAGCACGGTGTCTACGCGGAGTTGCACCGGCTGCAGTTCAGTGCCTAGGCGGACACTGGCCGCGCGGCTGCAGGCTATCTGGTACGCTCGCGCGCTGCCGCCCTGGCCGCTGCGCGTGCTGGCACGCCTGTTTGGCCTGCTGGTGCATCTGCGGCGCTCGGCTTATGCGCGCGGGCGGCTTCACAGTCACCGCCTGCCGCGGCCGGTCATCGTGGTGGGAAACCTAAGCGTCGGTGGCAGCGGCAAGACGCCGCTGGTGATCTGGCTGGCGCAGCAGCTCTCCGAACGCGGGCTGCACCCGGGGGTGGTGCTGCGCGGCTACGGCGGTAGTGCGGCGGCCGGCCGCGCGCCGCAGCTGGTGGCGCCCGACAGCGACGTGGCCGTGGTCGGCGATGAGGCGCTGCTGCTGCGGCTGCGCACCGGTATGCCGGTCGCGATCGGGCGCGACCGGGTCGGCGCGGCGCAGCGGCTGCTCGGCGCCGGCGTCGACGTGATCATCGCCGACGACGGACTGCAGCACCTGCGGCTGGCGCGCGATTTCGAAATCGCGGTGATCGACGCGGCGCGCGGCATGGGCAACGGCTACCTGCTGCCGGCCGGTCCATTGCGCGAGCCACCGCAGCGACTGTCGACGGTGGATGCGGTCGTGATCAACGGCGAGGGTGGCGTGTCACTGCAGGGGGCGGGGTTGAAGCGCGGGCTTGTTATGCGGTTGCGCGGTGAGTGGCTGCGGCCGCTGGCCGGCGACGGGCAGCCCATGGCGCTGTCGAGCCTGGCCGGCAGGCGCGTGCACGCGATCGCCGCTATCGGCAATCCGCAGCGCTTCTTCACGCAGCTTGCGGCTGCCGGACTGACGGTCGTGGCGCATGCGTTTCCGGACCACCATCCCTATTGCGCGGCCGAGCTTGAGTTCGGCGATGATCTGCCGTTGCTGATGACCGAGAAGGATGCGGTAAAATGCCGCCGGTTCGCGGCAGCCAACCGCTGGTATCTGCCAGTTGCTGCGAGTTTTGCCGGCACCGACGGCGCGGCGCTGCTGACGCGGCTGCAGCGCAGTCTGGCGCCTTAGAAGCCGCCGTATTCGCGGGAGAATCACTTGGATGCACGTCTGCTCGATATTCTGGCCTGTCCGGTGTGCAAGGGCCCGCTGCGCTACCAGCGCGCGGAGGCGCTGTTGATCTGCCGCGCGGATCGGCTCGCTTTTCCAATCCGCGACGACATCCCGGTGATGCTCGAGGATGAAGCGCGCGTGCTCGCCGCCGACGACGCGCTGCTGGAGCGCTAGCCCGCGATGTACCGGGTGGTCGTGCCGGCACGCTATGGCTCCGCGCGCCTGCCTGGCAAGGCGCTGTTGCCGCTGGCCGGAAAGCTCCTGATCCAGTGGGTCTACGAGCGGGCGCAGCGCTCCGGCGCGGTGCAGGTCATCATCGCCACCGACGATGAGCGCATTGCACGCGCCGCGCGCGGCTTCGGGGCCGAGGTGCGAATGACCGCCAGTACGCACGCCTCGGGTACCGACCGCATCGCCGAGGTCGCGCGCCGCGAGCACTGGCGCGACGCCGATATCGTGGTGAATGTACAGGGCGATGAGCCGCTGATGCCCGAGGCGCTGATCGATCAGGTGGCGGCGATGCTGGCCGCGCGCGCCGGCACCGACATCGCGACCCTGGCGGTGCCGCTGGCCAGCGTGGCCGCGCTGCTGGATCCGAACGTGGTCAAGGTGGTCAGCGATCTGCAGCAGCGTGCGCTGTATTTCAGCCGCGCACCGATTCCGTGGTCGCGCGACAGTGCTCCGGCCGGAATCGATAGCCAGGCCAGCTACGCCGGCGCCCGCCGGCACCTGGGCATCTACGCCTATCGCGTGGCAGCGCTGCAGCGCATCGCCGCGCTGCCGCCGAGCGCGCTTGAATTGCTCGAGCAGCTCGAACAGCTGCGTGCACTCGACCACGGCATGGATATCCGCGTCGCCGACGCCCTCGTGCCACCGGGGCAGGACGTCAATACCGCCGCCGACCTCGCGACCGTCGAGGCGCTACTGGCGGCGGCCGGCTGAGGGCGCGCTAGTCCTCGCGCGGCGGGCGCTCGGCGTCGTGGTCGGCCGGTGTGGATGGCGGCGCCGAAGACCACGCCACCTGGGGGCGATGATCCGGCGCCGGGGCGGCAGGCGCGTGTTCGGTGCCGGGCGGTTCGGACAGGCGTGACGGTGCCTCGTCAGGGCGTTGCGGCGCGGCGTAGGCAGGGGGCTCGCTGCGAGCTGCACTGTGCACCGGGGCCTCGCTGGGGCCATGCGTGCTGCTCGTGTCGGCGGCTGATCCGGTCCAACCCATCTCCTGCTGGCCGTTGTCCCCACCAAACCCGGTCTGGCTGTCGATCGACTGGTCGGCGCCGCCCGCGGCGCCGCCCTGGCCACCGATGCCCTGGTCGCGATTGCCGGCACCGCGACGTCGGCGTCGGCCGCCGCGACGCGAGCGTCCGGTGCGTGGCGGCCGGTCGCTCAGCGGCGGCCCTTCAGGGGCTGCCTCGCGCGGCTCGTGTGAGGACTCGCGCTGCGGCTCCATTTGCCGCGGTTCATCGCGGCGCGGTTCGTCACGTTTCGGCTCCATATTCCGCGGTTCATCGCGGCGCGGTTCGTCACGTCGCGGCTCCATATTCCGCGGCTCATCGCGGCGTGGTTCGTCACGTCGCGGCTCGCGCCGTGGCTCGTCGCGACCGCGCTCGACGCCACCCCGGGGCTCGTGCCGCGCCTCGTCGCGGCCGCGGCTGCTGCCATGCCGATCGGGCCGCCGGTCGCGCCCACGTCCACCGCGCGCACCGCGATCGCCACGCTCGCTGTTGGCGCGGCGCGGCTCGCGCGCCGGTTCTCGCTCCGGACTGGGGCTGCCGGACGCCTCGCCGAGCGGTGACGCGGCGGCCGGCGGCGCAAACAGGCCTTTCAGCCGGCCCCAGAACCCGGTACTCGGCGCCTGTTCGATCGGCGGCGCGTGCCTGGGCGCGGCCGGCGGCACGACCGGTGCGGCGGTCTTGGGCAGCAACGCGGCCACGGCGGGCTGCTCGGCGACCGGCTTGCGGTCGCGCTCGGCCGCGTCGACCACCGCCGGGGCGGCCGGAATCTGGTAGCTGACCTGGGAGTTCTCGGCCAGCTGCGCCTCGTCGTCGCGCACCCGCCGGATCGAGTACTCGGGGGTCTGGATGTGCGGATTCGGCACGATCACCATCTGCGCGTGTGACTTGTCCTCGAGGGCGCGCAATGCGTCACGCTTCTCGTTGATCAGATAGGTGGCCACGTCCACCGGCACCTGCACGATCAGGCGTGCGGTGCGGTCCTTGCGCGTCTCCTCGCCGATCAGTCGCAGGATCGATAGCGCCAGCGATTCGATGCTGCGAATGCTGCCGATGCCGTTGCAGCGCGGGCACACCAGGTGGCTCGACTCGCCCAGGCTCGGCCGCAGGCGCTGGCGCGACATCTCCAGCAGTCCGAAGCGCGACAGGCGTCCGATCTGGATGCGTGCCCGGTCCATGCGCATCGCTTCGCGCAGCCGTTCCTCGACGTCGCGCTGGTTCTTCTGCGACTCCATGTCGATGAAGTCGATCACGATCAGGCCGCCGATGTCGCGAATGCGCAGCTGGCGCGCAATCTCATCCGCGGCCTCGAGATTGGTGTTGCAGGCGGTGGTCTCGATGTCGGCGCCGCGAGTGGCGCGGGCCGAGTTGATGTCGATCGAGACCAGCGCTTCGGTGTAGTCGATCACCAGGCTGCCGCCCGAGGGCAGCTGCACCTTGTGTGCGTAGGCGGACTCGATCTGGCTCTCGATCTGGTAGCGCGTGAACAGCGGAATATCGTCCACATAGAGCTTGAGCCGGCGCTGCGTGTCGTTCGGCATGAAGCGTTGCATGTACTCCAGGCCCTTCTGGAATGCGCCCTCGTCATCGACCAGGATCTCGCCGATATCGTCGGTCAGGTAGTCGCGCAACGCGCGCGTCACCGCATCGCCCTCCTGGTACACCAGGAACGGTGCGCCGCGGCCCTTGGCCGCCTCGGCGATCGCCTGCCACTGGGTATTGAGATTATCCAGATCCCACTGCAGCTCCTCGACCGAGCGGCCGACACCGGCGGTGCGAACGATGGCCCCCATGCCGTCGGGTACGTTCAGCTGGTTCATCACCTCGCGCATCTGGTCCCGATCCTCACCCTCGATGCGGCGCGATACGCCGCCGGCACGCGGGTTATTGGGCATCAGGACCAGGAATCGCCCCGCCAGGCTGATGAACGTTGTGAGCGCAGCGCCCTTGTTGCCGCGTTCCTCCTTTTCGACCTGCACCAGCAGTTCCTGGCCCTCGCTCACCAGTTCACGGATGTTGAGCCGGCCCTGCGGCTGGGCGCGAAAGAATTCGCGCGAGATCTCCTTCAGCGGCAGGAAGCCGTGCCGCTGCGCGCCGTAGTCGACAAACGCCGCCTCGAGCGAGGGCTCGACGCGCGAAATGCGGGCTTTGTAGATGTTGGCTTTTTTCTGTTCCCGTGAAGGAATCTCGATGCTCAGGTCATACAGTTTCTGTCCATCGACCATTGCCACCCGCAGCTCTTCCTGCTGGGTCGCGTTGACTAACATTCTTTTCATTTGCCTCTGCCAGAATTGGATGAGAGGCCGCGGTTGCCGGAATGTGCACTTGTGGGGGCACAGACTCGCAGCCGCCATGGACAGCGGAACACCCGAAGATCGATTGGCGCGTCAGATGTGTCATCGATTTTGTGTCATCGACTTACGTGCTAGTGACTCGTGGCCGCCCTTACATCGGCGGCGCGCCGGAAAACCTTGGGGTCCACTGACCGGCGGCGCGCTCGTGGGCTCGAACTTGCGGAGGAGCAACGTGGGCGAGCGCGGACCAGATCGGCCGACTCATGCGCGATGGCCTCGATTTCGAGGACCAACTACCATGCGGCGCTTGGCCGCAGTCTCGTTGCCATCACCCGGACCCGTTCCTTGAAGATGTGGGAGTCCGGCCTTGGACAACGACATGATTATAGACACAGACGCTACTGGAAACAAACACTTAAAGCGCCGCTTGCACCTCCGGAGCTCCCTTTGACCCAGATCGACCCACAGCCCGAGCCGCCCGGGCGCAGATCCGCCGTGCGCCACGTCGCCATCGACGCCAACGAGCAGGGCCAGCGTCTCGACAAGGTCTTGGGCCGGCTTTTGCCTGGCGTGCCGCGCAGTCGCCTGTTTCGGCTGATCCGCCGCGGCGAGGTGCGCGTCAACGGCCGCCGGGCGGATCCTGCGCAGCGGCTGGCCGCCGGCGACTCGCTGCGCCTGCCGCCGGTGCGCGAAGTCGCGCCCGATGCGCCGCGGCGAGTTCCGGCCGGCATGATCGCGGCGATCGAGCACGCGATCATCCATGAAGATGAACGGCTGCTGGTGCTCGACAAGCCGGGCGGCATCGCGGTGCACGGCGGCAGCGGCCTGTCCTTCGGCGTCATCGAGGCGCTGCGCGCGTCGCGTCCGCAGCAGACGCTCGAGCTGGCGCATCGGCTCGATCGCGACACCAGCGGCCTGCTGCTGGTGGCGAAGCGCAGTTCGGCACTGCGCGCGCTGCATGCGCTGCTGCGCGACGGCGCGGTGCAGAAGAGTTATCTGGCACTGGTGGCCGGTCACTGGAACCTCGGGCATAAAAAAATCGATGCGCCGCTGCGCACCGATCTGCGGGTGGGCGGTGAGCGCACCGTCAAGGTGGACCTGCACGGCAAGAATGCGCTGACCGAGTTCAGGCTGATCGAGCACTACGGCGCACGCGCCTCGCTGATCGAGGCGATCATCCATACCGGCCGCACGCACCAGATCCGTGTACACGCGGCCTACTGCGGGCATCCGGTCGCGGGCGATGCGAAGTATGGTGATGAAGTCTTCAACCAGGTCCTCGCCGGCTTCGGACTTGGGCGCATGTTCCTGCATGCGCACAGCCTGTCGTTCGTCTGGCCCGACAGCGGCAGCGAGCAAAGCTTCAGCGCGCCGCTGCCGCCACCGCTGCGCGCCGTGCTCGATCAGCTCGGCAGCAAGCGCAGCCGCGCCACACGCGCGGCGCGCCCGGCGCGCCCGGCGCGCCCGGCGAGAGAGTAAACTGCCGCGCGAAACACCATTCCCGGGAGTGCCCCTGATGAAGATCGTAGCGGGACTGTTGCTGCTGGTGCCCGCGATTTCGTTTGCCCAGGGGCCTTTCGACGGCACCTGGAAGACGCGGGTCGAATCGTTCCAGGCTTCCGGAAAACCGGAAGTGTTCGACATCACGCAGGGCATGTATCGCTGCAGCAGCTGCGTGCCCGAGATCAAGGTGAAGGCCGATGGCAGCGACCAGGGCGTCAGCGGCCACGACTACTACGATGCGGTGGCGGTGCGGGTGCTGAGCCCGACCTCCTTCGAGGTCGCGAGCAAGCGCGCCGGCAAACCGATCACTAGCGCAAGTTATTCGGTCTCGGACGGCGGCGCCAGCCTTGTCGTCAGATTCACCAACAGCAGCGGCGGGCAGCCCTACACCGCCAGCTATACCGAGAAGCGCGTCGGTGCGGCGCCGGCCGGGGCGCATCCGGCCTCCGGCTCCTGGCAGATCGACAAGGTAGCGGACATGGGCGACATCGGCCGCACCATCAGCTATGCGATGAGCGCGGAGTCGCTGAAGATGAGCTGGAACGGCCAGAGCTATGATGCGAAGTTCGACGGCAACGAGTATCCGCTGGCAGGCGATCCGGGCCACACGGTGGTATCGCTCAAGCACATCGGCTCCGACACCATCGAGGAGATCGACAAGCGCGACGGCAAGGTGACAGGCATCATCCGCTCGACCGTGTCGGGTGACGGCAAGACCATGCACGTCGTGGACACTGATCCGGTACACGAAACCCGGCTGTCGTACATCCTCGACAAGCAGCCCTGACCGGGCAGGCAGTCACGGCAGTTGGTAGCCGAGCTGCCGCAGCGCGCGCGCCACCGCGATCAGCGGCAGGCCGATCAGGCCGGTGGGATCCTCCGACACCACGCGGCTGAACAAAGTGATGCCGAGGGCTTCGCAGCGGAAGCCCCCGGCGCAGTCGAACGGCTTGTCGATCGCGATATAACGCTCGATCTCCGCGTCGCTGAGGGCGCGAAAATAGACCGTCGTGGTGTCGACGAACTGCAGGATGTTGCCGCGCTCCACCTGCAGCACCGCCACCGCGGTATGGAAGGTCGCGGCGGCGGCCGACAGCCACTGCAGCTGCGAGCGCGCACGCAGCGCATCGCCGGGTTTGTCGAGCAGTTCGCCTTTGCACACCCCGACCTGGTCGCTGCCGATGACGGTGGCATCCGGATGGCGCGCGCCCACTGCGGCCGCCTTGGCCAGTGCCAGGCGCACGGCCCGATCCGGATGGCTCTCTGCCGGCAACGGGGCCTCATCGACGTCCGGCGCTGCGCACTGGAAGGGCAGGGGCAGGCGCGCGAGCAACTCGCGCCGATACAGCGAGGTCGAGGCCAGGATCAGGGGCAGCATGTGCGGCGTGAAAACGAATTTCGAATCAATGGCTTGGCATCGCCGTGTTTTTTGACTTGCCGCGCCACTGAACCTATTATACGCGGCCCATGCCGGGCGCCGCCTCCAAGCTACGCGACGTCAGAAAGCTAGCGGACGCTCGCGCGACCTTAGACTTGGATATCCCTGTGGCTGAGCTGCCGGGCCTTCCGGGCGAGATGATTTTGGGTGGCGGCCAGGTGCATGCGCGGGTGCAATTCGGCCGCGAGCAGGGATTCATGGTGGCGCAGGTCGCGCTGCGGGCGCAATTGGAGCTGGTCTGCCAGCGCTGCATGGGGCCGATGCCCGTGCCGATCGAAACCAGTTCGCCGGTGCTGCTGGTGGAGTCCGAGGCCGATGCAGAGGCCGCGCCGGTCGAGTGGGAGACCTATCTGGCCGCGGAAGGGCGCCTGAGTCTCGCGGCGCTGGCGGCCGAGGAATTGTTGCTGGCGCTGCCGGTCGTGCCGCTGCACCCCGACAGTGGCGAGTGTGAGGCCTCCGCCGGCCGACCCACGGCGCTGCGCGGCAGCGAGCCGGCGATGCCGCCGCAGGCTGCGACCGGGGAGGCGACGGTGCGCCCGTTCGCGGATCTGCGCGCGCTGCTGGATGGCGGCGGCAAGACCAAGAGTTAGTTTCCGGATCTGTTGCAGGAGTTTGGATCATGGCCGTACAAAAAAGCCGCAAGACACCCTCGAAGCGCGGCATGCACCGTTCTCACGATGGGCTGTCGACGCCGGCGTTGTCGACCGATCCGCAGTCGGGTGAGCAGCACCTGCGCCATTGCGTGACACCCGATGGTTTCTATCGCGGCCGCCGCGTCATAGAGAAAAAGGCCGAGCCGGACAGCGCGGAATAACGCCGCGCCGCGGCGGGCCTAGACGGTGTTTTCGCGCATCATCGGCACCGGCAGCTATCTGCCGGATATCGTCGTTACCAATTTTGATCTCGAGCAGCGCATGGATACCAGCGATATCTGGATCCGTGAGCGTACCGGCATCGAGCGCCGCCATATCCTGCCCGAAGGGCAATCGAACGTGGACATGGCCGAGCATGCCTCGCGCGCCGCGATCGCCGCGGCGGGACTTACGCCCCGCGACATCGAGATGATTTCCTACGGCACCACCACCCCGGACCTGATATTTCCGAACGCCGGCGTGCTGCTGCAGGACCGGTTGGGCTGTCACGGCGGCCCGGCGTTTGCGCTGGAGGCCGCCTGCAGCGGCTTCATCTACGCGCTCGCGGTCGCCGACAAATTCGTGCGCACCGGTTCGGTGCGCCGCGCGCTGGTGGTCGGGTCCGAGGTGCTGTCACGGATCGTGGACCAGAACGATCGCAGTACCGCGATCCTGTTTGGCGATGGCGCCGGCGCCGTGGTGCTGGAAGCATCCGAGCAGCCCGGCATCATCTCGACCCACCTGCATGCCGATGGCAGCTACAAGCACCTGATGTATTGCACCGGCGGCCCGTCACACGGGGCGGCCCCCGGGGCGATGGCGGCCGGGGATTTCGTTCGCATGGCGGGCAGCGAAGTATTCAAGCTCGCCGTGACGTTGCTCGGGCGCGTGGTCGATGAGACGCTGGCGGCGAACGGTCTGCAGAAAGCCGCCATCGACTGGCTGGTGCCGCATCAGGCCAACATGCGAATCATCCAGGCCGTGGCGAAAAAGCTCAGCCTGCCGATGGCGCGCGTCATCGTGACGGTGCAGGACCACGGCAATACGTCGACCGCCTCGGTGCCGCTCGCGCTGGATGTGGGTGTGCGCGATGGGCGCATCAAGCGTGGCGACATGCTGCTGCTGGAAGCGCTGGGTGGCGGTGTCACCTGGGGATCGGCGCTGCTGCGATATTGATGCTGGCGTGATCGACAGGCCGATCACAGCGCAAATAGCGGCGTGTGCGCGGCACGCCCACGCGGCAGCAGCCCCATAGCCGGCAGGCCGCGGCGGGGCGGTTACCGACTATTTGCTCAATAAAAAACGCCGCTGGAATCGCGGCGTTTTTTCTTCAAGGTCCGGCCCGAAATTACTTCGAAACCGACTTCTTGAACATGCGATCGATCTTCTCGTTGGTCGCATCGGTCGAAGCCTGCGCCGCCTGGGCCGCAGATAGCGCCTGGTTGGCCGTGCTCTGTGCGCCGCTCGCAGCCGTGGAAGCCTGATTCGCAGAACTCTGCGCAGCACTGGCAGCGCGCGAAGCGGCATCGGCCGACGCCTTCGCCGCGTCCACATCAGTTCGCAGCTGACCGACCTGCTGCTTCAGCGTGTCGACTTCGGCCTGCAGCGGCTTGAGGTCGGTGCAGCCGGCGAGTCCCACCACCAGAGCGGCGGCGGCCAGCTTCACTACGATTGAATTGTTCATCTAAATCCCCTTTGACTTGCACTGAAATAAACCGCATCGCACCGAACGTTTGCGCGGCGGTACGATTTTGCGGGCCACAACTTGACCAAATTTGACCTACGAATGCAATAGCCACATCGAATTACGTCTGTCAGCCGGGGCCGACAGTTCAACAGGATATCCGGCCGATAATGAACCCGGCATGAATGTTTGCTCGCTGTTGCGCGCTCGCATCGCGCACAGCGCATCGAGGCTCGTTGGTCGCGCGTCAGCATGGTCGCGGCCCGCAAAGTCCTCGGTGCGCTAGCACACGGAAAGCCGCCGCGCCACCGCTGCACGCTGCGCACACACCCGTGCCCCCGTTACCGGTCGTTCGGCGCGTCGATGGCGTGCCCGCCAGGGAGGCAGCCAGCCGTCATCGCTCATCAGCGATCGGGCATCGAGGGGCTGCATCGGCTTGCTGCGCGCTGACGGTTGCAGCCGGTTGGTACTACTGTATATAATTACAGTATGTCCGATCTGACTCCGCGCCAGGCCAACGTACTGCGCTTCATCCAGCGAGCCTTGAGCGAAACCGGGATGCCGCCAACGCGCGCCGAGATTGCCGCCGAGCTCGGATTTCGCTCGCCCAATGCGGCCGAGGAGCACCTGCGGGCGCTGGCACGCAAGGGCGTCATCCAGCTGCTGCCGGGGGCGTCGCGCGGCATCCGGCTGCGCGACACGATGCGCGAGCAGCTGGCATTGCCGCTGGTCGGCCGCGTTGCTGCCGGCCGGCCGATGCTGGCGGAAGAGAACATCCTTGAGCACCTGCGGGTCGATCCGGCCGTGTTTCACCCGCGCCCGCACTACCTGCTCAAGGTGGTCGGTATGAGCATGAAGGATGCCGGCATCATCGACGGCGATCTGGTGGCGGTGCATCGCACCAGTGAGGTGCGCAACCGGCAGATCATCGTCGCACGGCTGGAGAACGAGGTCACGGTGAAGCGCTATAAGCAGGAGGGCAGCGTCGTGTGGCTGCTGCCGGAGAACCCTGAGTTCGATCCGATCCGGGTCGATCTGACGCAGGAATCGATGCTGATCGAGGGTGTCGTGGTGGGCGTGCTGCGGCGGGGCGTGGCGGCGCTGCCGGCTGCGGCCGGCGCTGGCACCGCCAGGGCCAGCTAGCGTCGCGACTTGGCTCCGCCGTTCGCCTGCGGTCCGGCGCGCGAGCCCGGGTCGCCGATATCGTAGTCTTCGAAGTCGCTGATCAGTTCCGCGGTGCGCTTCTGCTCCAGGCGCTGCTCGAGCCTGCGCCAGGCCGGCTCGCCAACCTTAACGCTGCGGCGCTTGGCGATCTCCATGTCCTTGATGGCGCGGTCCAGGTCGAGATCGTCATCGCCCGCGACCTGCTCCGCGTCATCTTCCTCGAACTCGTCGGAATCGGTATTGCCGCCCATGGCCTTTAAGATCTACGAGATCACCTGGTTGTTGACCTGTCGTTATGTCAGCCTCGGGACGGAAAATAATGCGATTCAAAAACCGATGCAACGTTCGGTTTATCGGATCAGCGAATTCATTTCAAAAATTGGTAACAGCATCGCAAATACGATGCCCATGACGAACAGGCCCATGCCCACGATCAGCAGCGGCCCGAGCAGCCCTACCAGGGCCGCCAGCAGGCCCTCCAGTTCGCGCTCCTGGTTGGTCGCGGCCCGCTCCAGCATGGTCTGCAGCTGGCCGCTGGACTCGCCGCTGGAGATCAGATGCACCGTCATCGGCGGAAACAGCCGGCTGGCGGCCAGCGAGCGGCCGATCGGGGCGCCCTCGCGCACCCGCGCCGCCGCCTCGGTGACCGCATCGCGCATCGGCAGATTGATGATCACTTCGCTGGCGATGCGCAGCGCATCGAGCACCGGCACCGCGCTGGCGGTCAGGATGCTCAGCGTGCGGGTGAAGCTGGCGGTGTTGACGCCGCGCACGATGCGGCCCATCAGCGGCAGGCTCAGCATCCACTGGTGCACGCGCCGGCGCGTGGCGCGCGATTTCAGCGAGCGCCAGAACGCGAAGGCGGCGATGGCGATGGCGATCGCCAGCCAGATGCCGTAATTGCGCAGGAAGCTGCTGACGCTGACCAGCACGCGCGTGGCCAGCGGCAGCTTGGCGTGATTGGCTTCGAACACGTCCACCACCTTGGGCACGACGTAGGTCAGCAGGATCGAGACGATGGTGAAACACATGATCGTCAGCACCACCGGGTACAGCATCGCGCCCATCAGGTTCTGGCGCATCTGCTCGCGCGACTCGGTGTATTCGGCCAGCCGCTCCAGCACCGCGTCGAGGTGGCCCGAGTGCTCTCCGGCCGAGACCGTGGCGCGGTAGATCTCGGGGAACACGCGCGGGAATTCCCCCAGGCCGGTGGCGAGGGTGTGGCCCTCGATCACCTTGGCGCGCACGCCGAGCAGGATGCTCTGCACGCGCGGCTTCTCGGTTTGTTGCGACACCGCGAGCAGCGCCTCTTCGAGCGGCAGTCCGGCGCGTACCAGGGTCGACAGCTGGCGCGTCATCAGCGACAGGTCGGCGGCCGACACGCCGCGCGCAAAACCAAAGCGGCTGCCGCGCTGCCGGCGCGATTCGCGCGCCGCTACCTCCTCGACCGTGACCGGCATCAGCTGCCGTTCGCGCAGCAGCGAGCGCACGTGCCGCGGGGTATCGCCCTCGATGACGCCCTTGCGCGATCGGCCGCCCGCGTCGAGGGCCGTGTACTCAAATGCGCCCATGGGCGGTAAGTCTAGTCCTCGCGGGTGACGCGCAGGACTTCTTCGACCGTGGTCTGGCCCTTGAGCACGCGTCCCAGCCCGTCATCGCGGATCGACGGGGTGAACTTGCGGGCGTAGCGTTCCAGCTCATGCTCGCCGATACCGTCGTGAATCATGGTACGCAGCGTATCGTCGATCAGGATCAACTCGTAGATGCCGGTGCGGCCGCGATAGCCGCCGCCGGGGTCGCGGCCGGGCCGGTACAGTGTCGGGGACGGTTCGGTCGGCTCCAGTCCCAGCAGGCGGCGCTCGTATTCGCCGGCCGGAAACGCCTGGCGCGTTTCGGGGCTGAGCACGCGCACCAGGCGCTGCGCCAGCACCCCGATCAGGCTCGAGGACAGCAGGAACGGCTCGATGCCCATGTCGCGCAGCCGGGTGAGCGCGCCGGCAGCGGTGTTGGTGTGCAGCGTCGATAGCACCAGGTGTCCGGTGAGGCTCGCCTGCACCGCGATCTGCGCGGTCTCCAGATCGCGGATTTCCCCGACCAGCACCACGTCCGGGTCCTGGCGCAGGATCGCGCGCAGACCGCGCGCAAAGGTCATCTCCACCTTGGTGTTGACCTGCGTCTGGCCGATGCCATCGATGTAGTACTCGATCGGATCCTCGACCGTCATGATGTTGCGGGTGTTGTCGTTGAGCCGTTCGAGCGCGGCGTACAGCGTGGTGGTCTTGCCCGAGCCGGTCGGGCCGGTGACCAGCAGGATGCCGTGCGGCTTGTGGATCAGCTCGTCGATCAGCTGCTGCGTGTGCTCGCCCATGCCGAGGGAATCCAGCTCCAGCCGGCCGGCCTGCTTGTCCAGCAGGCGCAGCACCACGCGCTCGCCGTGTCCGGACGGTATGGTGGACACGCGCACGTCGACCGCGCGGCCGGCGATGCGCAGGCTGATGCGCCCGTCCTGCGGCAGGCGTTTCTCGGCGATGTCGAGCTTGGACATGACCTTGATGCGCGACACCACCAGCGGGGCGACGCCGCGCCGGGACTGCAGCACCTCGCGCAGGATGCCGTCGACGCGAAAGCGCACCACCAGGCGATTCTCGAACGGCTCGATGTGGATATCCGAGGCGTTCTCGCGGATCGCCTGGGTCAGCACCGCGTTGATCAGGCGGATGATCGGCGCATCGTCGTTGCTCTCGAGCAGATCGGCCTGCTCGGGCAGTTCCTGCGCCAGCTGTCCCAGATCGGTGGTGTCGTCGAGACCGATCTGCATCGACTCGCCGCCGCCTTCATAGGTCTTGCGCAGCAGCTCGTCAAAGGCCTCGCTGTCCACCATCGTCAGCCTGACCGGCAGACGCAGAAAGCGCCGCGCCTCCGCCAGCGCCACCGGCGAGGCCGGCGCGCGATAGACACAATCGGCAACTCCCGCCTCGATGCCGCGCACCAGAACCCCGTGGCGGCGGGCAAATGTAAACGGCAGCCGATAGTCGACAGCCGCCTGCTCGACCACCGCGCTCACTGCGGCGCACCGCTGGCCGGGGCCGGCGTGGGGACGGGGGCGGGGGCGGGGGCGGAATTATCGGGTGCGCTGCCGGTGCCGCCATACGGTGTTACCACCGGCGCGGCGGCGTTGCCGCCGGAGCTGGCAGCGCCACTGATGTCCGGCTTCCTGGTGGGCTTGCGCCCCGAGTCGGCGTCCGGGCTGAGGATGCCGCTCGAGGTGCGGCCGTTTTCCATCGACGGCAGCGGATCCGACGGTGCATACGGCTGCAGCGGCAGCGCCCGCGGGTCCTTGTTGAGCAGGCGCTGCTGATCGCGGATGTATTCGTACTTGGCGTCGGTCTCGACCGAGGCCTGGGCGTCGTTGCGCAGGATGTGCGGCTGCAGAAAGATCAGGAAATTGGTCTTGGTCTTCTCGGTATTGCGGGTGCGGAACAGCTCGCCGATGAACGGAATACTGCCCAGCAGCGGTACCGACTGCTCGCCGTTGGTCACACTGTCCTGGATCAGCCCGCCAAGCACCAGCGTGCCGGCGTCCTTGATCAGCACGCTGGTGGTGATCGCACGCTTGTTGGTGATCAGGTCCACCGCGCCCTGGGAACTGGCAGCCAGGCTCGAGCTCTCGACCTGCAGCTTGAGCAGCACGGTGTCGCCTTCACTGATGGTCGGGGTCACCGTCAGGATGGTACCGACCTCCTCGCGCTGGATGGTCTGGAAGGCGCTGCCGGTGCCGTTGGTGGTGGAGTACTGGCCGGTCAGGAACGGCACTTCCTGGGCCACTTCCATCTTGGCTTCCTGGTTGTTGCGCGTGACCACCGACGGGGTGCCGAGGATATTGGTGCGCGAATCGCCCTGCAGCGCGCGCAGCATCAGCGCAAAGTTGACGCCCGATGCCTTCAGCCGGCCGATGCCGAGCGTGGTGCCGTTGAGGGTGGCATCCGACAGGCTGCTGGTGCTGGTGGTCGTGGTGCCGGTGGTGGCCGAGGCGCTGCCGCTGGCGCCCAGTGCCGCGGTCACCAGGTCAACGATCGAGCTGCCGCCGACCGGGGACACAAAGCCGCCGACGCCGACGCTGCTGTTGGTGCCGTCGATGGCCCAGTTCACGCCCAGATCCGCGGTCTTGTCGACCGTCACCTCGGCGATGATGGCCTCCACATAGACCTGCGGCTGGCGGATGTCGAGCTTGTCGATCACCGCATTGAGCGCACGCATGCTGCGCTGGCCGGCGGTGATCACCAGCGCGTTGTTGGCCTTGTCGGCCCAGATGGTGGCGGTGCCGCCGGCGAGCGAGATGGTGGCCGAGCCGCCGGCGGCGGCCGGCGTGGCCGCGCCCGGGGGCGGGGTGTTGCCCTGGGCGTTCGGCTGCGGTTGGGTTGGCTGGCGGTTGAGCAGCGCGGCCATCGCGGCAGTGGAACTGCTGCTGCTGCTGCTGGTGCCCGACATCTGCTCCTTGAGGCGCGTCGCCAGGTCCTCGGCGTCGGAGAAGCGCAGGTAGCGCACCTGCGTTTCGCTGCCGGTATCGACCGGCGTATCTAGGTGCGTCACCAGCGCCTTGACGCGCATGCGTATGTTGTCGTCGCCGCTCAGCAGGATACTGTTGGAGCGATCGTCGGCGACGATCTTGAGGCTGCCGCCGGTCTCCCCGCTCTGCGCCAGCAGCGAATTGAGTACCCGCGCGGTATCGGCCGCGGTGGCGCTGCGCAGCGTGATCACGTCCACGTCCGGATTTCCGACCTCATCGATGCGCGCAATGATGCGCATCATCCGATTCACGTTGCTGGCGCGGTCCGAGATGATCAGGATGTTGGCGCCGGTGACCGCCGAGAGCTGCGCATTCTGCGGCATCAGCGGCCGCAGCACCGGCACCAGCTGCGCGGCACCGACGTTCTTGACGGCGAGCACCTGCGTGACCAGTTCATCCGAGGTCGAACTCACGCTGTGCGGCAGGTCGTTGGCCGGATACTGGCGCATGTTGGCGTCGGGAATGATCTTGACGACATTGCCGGCCGGCACGGCCACGAAGCCATGCACCTGCAGGATCGCGAGGAACGCCTGGTAGAACTGGTCCGGTGTCATCGGCGTTGACGACAGCATCGTCACCTGCGCACGCACGCGCGGGTCGACGATGAAGTTCTTGCCGGTGGACATGCTGACCGCCTCGATGATCTGCGTGATGTCGGCGTCCTTGAAATTCGGCGTAATGCGCTGCGTGGAGGGGTGATCGCCCGCGGCGATGACGTGCTGCGCACCCTGCTGCTGGCCGAGCGCCAGCGCGCTTAACGCCAGCGCGGCGAGCACGATCGCGAGCTGGCGCGGCCGGCGCGGCGCACGAACGATCGTTGGTCTATGGGACATCAGTGCTCATTCCTGGGTATGTGCTAGCGGTCGCGTTCGCTGCTGCCGCTGCCGCTGGGCGCGGGTGGCGCAGCCGGCGCATCGGCGCCGGGCGCAGCGGCGTTCATAGTGCCTGCGGAGGCCGCCGGGGCGCCGGGCGCAGTGCTCAGATTCAAATTCGGGGCCGGGCGGCCCCGAGGCGGGACCCCAGGGGTGGGGGCGGCTGCCGGCTCACCCGCCGTGCCGCCGGCGCTCTGCCCCGCCGCTGCCTGGCCCGGCGCGGCATTGTCACCCGAATCGGCATCAAGGTTAAGGTTGGCAAGATTAAGATTGACCTCCTGCGGCTGGCCGTTGCGCGACACCGTGACGGTGGCGGTGGCCGAGGAGGACAAGGTCTGCAGCACTTCCATCGCTCGCGCGGCATCATCGAGCGCGGTGCCATTGACCGCCTCGATCAGGTCCCCGGACTTGAGCCCCAATTGAGTAAAGGCGCTGGTGCCGCGGGCGCCGCCCGGGAAGATCCGATAGCCGGTAAGCTTGCCCTGGTTGAATACCGGCTGCACCCGCACCAGGCCTGCCAGCAGGGTCGCCGGGTCGCGCCCCGAGACCGCTCGCGGTGCGGCTGTGGCCGTGGGCGCCGCCGGCCTGCCGGACATGGGCGTGCGCGGCAGCATCAGCGTCTCCAGGCCTCCATTGCGCTCGAGCAGCACCCGATCGCTGTACACCGCATGCAGGTGCACGCCGCCGGGAATCGCCGCGCCGACCGCGTAGAGTTTGCCGGCGGCCGCGTTCTCGCCAATGATCGCCACGCCCTTGCCCGGGTCGGGGTCGGCGATCACGCCCGCCAGGATCAGCGGCATGCTGGTCGCCGGGGCATTCGAGCCGCCGGCCACCGCGCCGGCGCCAAACAGATGGGCGTTGACGATGGTGGCGAGCTGCAGCGTCGGGTTGACGCTCATGCGCGGCAGTGACGGGGCGGCACCGATGCCGGGCGGGGGCAGGTCCGGGCCATGGCTCAGGGCCCGGGTCAGGATCAGGGCGCCGTCGACCCCCAGGGCCAGCAGCAACAGCAGCGCAGCCAGCTGCGCACCGCGGTCTGCGAACAACCGCGTCAGTCCCTGCACAGACTTGAGCTCATCGATCCAAAGTACCGCACTGGCCAATTACAAGCTCCGGGGGAGCGCCTAGGTATGACATGATACGGCGCACTCGTTGGCGCTCTCAAGTGTTTGTTTCGTCTAATTTCTTTTAGTTCCGTGCGTCGCTCAATGCCGACACCGCCCGGCGCTTCTATCGGCAGATACACCGATGCGTCCCAGTGGATTAGACTTCAATGACAGACGCGCTGCAGATCCGCTGCGATTTTGTGACGGGGCGCCTTTCACGTGACGGAGCACAGAGCATCTAATCGCCCCGAGCATGGTGTAATAGTCGAGGAGGCTCCGCCGGAGACGGCGCAGCCGCCGCTGTATCGCGTCATACTGCTCAACGACGACTACACCCCGATGGAGTTCGTCGTCGAAGTGCTGGAGCGATTTTTCGCCATGGATCGGCCGACGGCAACACGGGTGATGCTGGAAGTGCATACCCGTGGCAAAGGTGTGTGTGGAGTCTTTACATACGAAATCGCAGAGACCAAAGTGTCGCAAGTGACCAGTTACTCGCGCGAGCATCAGCACCCGTTGCTGTGTACGCTCGAGGAAACCTGAACCATCCGCGGGAGAGACGGAGCAGTGTTGTCGAGCGAGCTCGAATTTTGCCTTAACCAGGCCTTCCACCAGGCGCGCGGTGCGCGTCACGAATTCCTCACGGTCGAGCATCTGCTGCTCGCCATCCTCGACGCACCCAAGGTGCGCGAGGTGCTCGAGGGCTGCGGCGCCGACATCGAGCGCCTGAGCGCTGACCTCAAGCAGCACGTGGAGAGCAATACGCCGCGCCTGGCGCCTAGCGAGGAGCGCGAAGTGCAGCCGACGCTCGGCTTCCAGCGGGTGCTGCAGCGCGCCGTGTTTCACGTCCAGTCGAGCGGCAAGAAAGAAGTGGGCGTGGTCAACGTGCTGGTGGCGATCTTCAGCGAGAAGCAGAGCCACGCGGTATTCCTGCTGGCGCGCGCCCAGGTCACCCGGCTCGACGTGGTCAATTTCATCTCCCACGGCCTGTCGCGTACCGGCGAGTCGAAAGCCGACAAGGAGCGCGATGATGCCGGGGTCGAGGGCGAGCGCGACAATGAGTCGGGCAGCGCGCTCGAGAAGTATGCGGTCAATCTCAACGCCCAGGCCCAGGAGGGGCGCATCGATCCGCTGATCGGCAGGAAGCTCGAGATCGAGCGCACCATCGAGATCCTGTGCCGCCGCCGCAAGAACAATCCGCTGTACGTGGGCGAGGCCGGCGTGGGCAAAACCGCGATCGCGGAAGGGCTGGCGCGACTGATCGTGGAAGGCCGGGTGCCCGAAGTGCTGGCCGACTGCACTATTTTCGCACTCGACATGGGCGCGCTGATCGCCGGCACCAAGTACCGCGGTGATTTCGAGAAGCGCCTGAAATCGGTGGTCAACGAGCTCAAGAAGCAGCCCGGGGCGATCCTGTTCATCGACGAGATCCACACGGTCATCGGGGCAGGGGCTGCTTCCGGCGGCGTGATGGACGCCTCCAACCTGATCAAGCCGGTGCTCGCCAACGGCGAGATCCGCTGCATCGGCTCGACCACCTACCAGGAATATCGCGGCATCTTCGAGAAAGACCATGCCCTGGCGCGTCGCTTTCAGAAGATCGACGTGGCCGAGCCCTCGGTGGCCGAGACGGTCGAGATCCTGATGGGACTGAAGCCGAAGTTCGAGGAGCACCACGGCGTCGAGTACACCGACGAGGCACTGCGGGCGGCCGCCGAGCTGGCCGACCGGCACATCAACGAACGGCATCTGCCCGACAAGGCCATCGACGTGGTCGATGAGGCCGGCGCCCGGCTGCGCCTGCGGCCGGTGGGCGAGCGCGAGGCGCGGGTCGAGGTCGCCCAGATCGAGGATGTGGTGGCACGCATGGCCCGGATCCCGGCCAAGAACGTCTCGGCCTCCGACCGTGACCTGCTGAAGAACCTCGAGCGCAATCTCAAGCTGGTGATTTTCGGCCAGAATCAGGCGATCGAGACGCTGGCGGCCGCCATCAAGATGGCGCGCTCGGGCCTGGGCGATCAGCGCAAGCCGGTCGGCAGCCTGCTGTTCGCCGGTCCCACCGGCGTCGGCAAGACCGAGGTCACGCGCCAGCTGGCGATCGCGCTCGGCATCGAATTCATCCGCTTCGACATGTCGGAATATATGGAGCGGCACACGGTGTCGCGCCTGATCGGTGCGCCACCGGGCTATGTCGGCTTTGATCAGGGCGGCCTGCTCACCGAGGCGATTGCCAAGCATCCGCACTGCGTGCTGCTGCTCGATGAGATCGAGAAGGCGCATTCGGACGTCTTCAACCTGCTGCTGCAGGTGATGGACCACGGCACGCTGACCGACAACAACGGCCGCAAGGCGGATTTTCGTCATGTCATCATCGTGATGACCACCAACGCCGGCGCCCAGGAGATGAGCCGACCGTCGATCGGCTTCACCCATGCCGACAACACCACCGACGGCATGGAAGCGATACGGCGGCTGTTCTCACCCGAGTTTCGCAATCGCCTGGATGCGGTGATCCAGTTCGCCGCGCTCGATGAGGCGACCATTGAGCGCGTGGTGGACAAACTGCTGATCGAAGTCGAGGCCCAGCTCGAGCCCAAGGGCGTGGTACTGAACATCGAAGAGGCGGCGCGGCGCTGGATTGCGCAGAAGGGCTACGACCCGAAGATGGGAGCCCGGCCGATGGCGCGCGTGATTCAGGAGTACATCAAGCGACCGCTGGCCGAGGAGCTGCTGTTCGGCAAGCTGGTCGGCGGCGGCCAGGTGCGGGTGTCGGTGTCGGCCGATGAGAGTGCGCTGCAGCTCGAATACGCGCCGGCGGCGCAGGCGGAAGTCACCGCCTAGGAGTCGCTGCGGGCCGCGCTGCGCTAGCGGCCGCGGTAGACGATGCGGCCCTTCGACAGATCGTAGGGGGTCATTTCGACCGTCACCGCATCACCGGTCAGGATGCGGATATAGTTCTTGCGCATCTTTCCGGAGATATGCGCGGTCACAAGGTGACCGTTCTTCAGCTTCACGCGGAAGGTGGTATTGGGCAGGGTCTCGACGACCTCACCTTCCATTTGGATGGCGTCTTCTTTGGGCATGCGGCGCTGCGTGGCCTAAGGGGCGCGAATTTACGCATAAAGGGCGCACCCAATGCAATGCGGGTTGCATCCGGCCTCTAGGCGGGCTGCAGAAAGCGCAGGAACTGGCGCCGCGGCATTGCACGGCTGCCCAGACTGCGCAGGTGCGCGGAGGGCAGCTGGCAGTCGATCAGCTCGATGCCGAGCGCCGTGCAGCGCTGCACCAGGCCGGCGAGGGCGGCCTTGGAGGCATCGCGCTCGCGGCTGAACATCGATTCACCGAAGAACACGCGGCCGAGGTGCACGCCGTAGACACCGCCCACCAGGCGATCGGCGTGCCAGATTTCATAGCTGTGAGCCAGCCCGCGCTGATGCAGGCCACAATAGGCGGCGGACATTTCAGGGGTGATCCAGGTACCGGGACTGCGCGAGCGCGGTGCGGCACAGGCGCTCACCACGGCGGCGAAATCGCGATCGGCCAGCCACTCGAAGCCGCGCGTGCGCAGGCTGCGACTGAAGCGGCGCGAGCGGTGAAATTCCTGCGGCAGCAGCACCTCGCGCGGATCGGGCGACCACCACAGCACTGGCTGCCCGGGCGAATACCACGGAAAGATACCGCGCTCATAAGCCGCCAGCAGGCGCTCGTACTTGAGATCGCCGCCGGCAGCGAGTAGCCCCGGCGGGTCGCGCAGTGCCGCCTCGTGCGGCGGAAAGCGTTCCGGCGGGTCGTCGGGCGACAGCCAGGTGATCATCGCGGCGTCGGCGTGAGCTCGCCTTTGCGAAACGGCGCGTGCGCATCGGCCTCAGTGGCGTAGGCGTCGATTGCCTGACCCTCGCGCGCCAGGTAGGCACTGATCGCGCGCCGCAGCGCCAGGTCTGTGATCCAGTGCGCGGACCAGGTCAGCACCGGCTCGAAGCCGCGCGCGATCTTGTGCTCGCCCTGGGTACCGGGCTCGAACGCGGCCAGGCCGTTGTCGATGCAATAGTCGATGCCCTGGTAGTAGCAGGCCTCGAAGTGCAGGCTGTGGTAGTCCGCGTCGGCGCCCCAATAGCGGCCGTAGAGGGTATCGGCGGAGCGGAAGAACACCGCGACCGCCACCACCTCGCCGGCGCGTAGCGCCAGCTTGACCAGGAAGCTGGCAGCCAGCGAGCGCGCGATGCGCTGGAAGAACGCGCGATTCAGGTACGGGGTGTGACCGTGACGCAGGAAGGTGACCTCGTGCAACCGGAACACGCGCTCGATCAGTTCCTCGCTGAGCTCATCGCCGCGCAAGGTGCGAAATTCGATGCCCTGCTCGGCGACGCGGCGGCGCTCGCGCCGCGCCTTCTTGCGCTTGTCGGCCGAAAAGCCGTCCAGAAAATCGTCGAAGTCGCGATAGCCGCGGTTGCGCCATTGGAAATGGCAGTCGCGCCGCAACAGCCAGCCGTCCTGCTCGCAGGCAGCGCGCGCCGGTGCATCCAGAAACAGCGCGTGCGCGGAGGACAGCGCCTTGGCGGCAAGCCGTTCACGGATTGCGCGCAGCAGCGCCAGGCGCAGCGGCGCGGCGGCCAGATCGGCACGGCACAGCAGTCGCGGGCCGGTCGCCGGTGTGAACGGCACCGCGCACACCAGCTTGGGGTAATAGTCCATGCCGGCCTGTTCGGCGGCGCGCGCCCAGGCGAAGTCGAACACGAACTCGCCCCAGGAGTGGGCCTTCTCGTACAGCGGTGCCGCGCCCGCCAGCCCGTGCTGATCGAGCAGCACCAGATGCCGTGGAATCCAGCCGCTGCGCGCGCTGACGCTGCCGCTGTCCTCCATCGCCGAGAGAAACTCGTGCCGCAGGAACGGATAGTCGCCAGCCAGCGAATTCCATTGCGCGGCGGGGATGTCGCTCACCCGGGTAAGGAGCCGGACTTGCACTGGCGAGGAGACTCCTTGGGCGTGCCTCAGGGGCGGCCCGGGTCGAACTGCTCGAGGTAGCGGTCGGCATCGAGCGCCGCCATGCAGCCCGAGCCGGCCGAGGTGACGGCCTGACGGTAGACGTGATCGGCGACGTCGCCGGCCGCAAACACGCCGGCCAGGCTGGTCGCGGTCGCATTGCCATCAGCCCCGCCGTGCACACTCAGATAGCCACCGCGCATCTCGAGCTGACCGCGAAACAGCTCGGTGTTGGGCGTGTGGCCGATGGCGATGAAGATCCCGCTCACCGCGATGTCGCGTGCAGTGTCATTGAGTGTGGAGCGGATGCGCACGCCGTGAACGCCGGCATCATCGCCGAGGATCTCATCGACGCTGTGGTGCCACACCAGACTCACCTTGCCCGCGCCCGCGCGCTCGAGCAGGCGATCTTGCAGGATTTTCTCGGCGCGCAGCCGGTCGCGCCGGTGGATCAGCGTCACATGCTCGGCCAGGTTCGACAGGTACAGCGTCTCCTCGACCGCAGTGTTGCCGCCGCCGACCACGGCGACGCGCTGGCCGCGGAAGAAAAAGCCATCGCACGTGGCGCAGGCGGAGACGCCGCGGCCGCGAAATTTTTCCTCCGACGGCAGCCCCAGGTAGCGCGCCGAGGCGCCGGTGGCGATGATCAGTGCATCGCAGCTATAGCGCGTCCTGCCGCTGGTAAGCACGAACGGGCGCACCGACAGGTCTGCCTGCTCGATGTGATCGACGACGATTTCGGTGGCGAAGCGCTCGGCGTGCTCGAGCATGCGCTGCATCAGCGCCGGCCCCTGCAGTCCTTCGACATCGCCGGGCCAGTTGTCCACGTCGGTGGTGGTCATGAGCTGACCGCCTTGCTCAAGGCCACTGATCAGCATCGGCGCGCGATTGGCGCGCGCCGCGTACACCGCGGCAGTATAGCCCGCCGGCCCCGAGCCCAGGACGATCAGGCGGCGGTGCAGCGGCGGAGTCATGTACAATTTCCTTTCATTGTCGCGCCGTACTCGCTGATCTCCAAAGTTGAATGATGCATGGTAAGTAAGCCGGACCCGCAGGCCAAGTCATATCATTAAGTGAGGATTGTTATTCCGTGGCCGAATCCACCGCCCAGGGCCGCGCACCGTTGCGCTTTTCCACCGCCGTTGCGCGCGGATTGCGCGAGGGCGCAGCCATTGCACTCGCGGTGCTGGCACTGGTGCTGCTGGTGGCGCTGCTGAGCTTCGATGCGCACGACCGCGCGTATTCAACCAGCGGCACGCACCTGGGGATCTACAATCGCGTCGGGCCGGTCGGCGCCTGGCTCGCCAGCGCGCTGTTGTCGCTGTTCGGACGGCCGGCGTATCTGCTGCCGGTGATGCTCGGCGCGGCAGCGTGGCGCCTGACTGCCAAGCCCGGCGGCGAGCAGCAGTCACGGCTGAATCTTGCGATCCGCAGCGCCGGCTTCGTGATCGTGCTGATGGCGAGCTGTGCGCTGGCCGCATTGCACTGGAGCCAGGGGAACCTGCCCGAGGGAGCCGGCGGCATCGTCGGTAAGGCCACTGGCCCGGCACTTGTCTCCGGCCTCGATCTGCTGGGCGCGACGCTGCTGTTGCTGGCCGCCTGGATGGCTGGCGCGGCGGTCGCCTTCGGCGTGTCCTGGTTCACGCTGATGGATCGGCTCGGCGCCTGGAGCTGGTCCGCCCTGCACTGGGTGCGTGAACGCTGGTTCACCAGCCGCGCGGTCAACGCCGGCCGCAGCGCCAAGCTCGAGCGCAAGGAAGCGCTGCAGGCCGAATACCGGCGCGCCCCACCGCGCATCGCGCCACGCATCGAGGCGCCGGCGCCGGCGCCGGCGCGGAGCGAGCGGGTCGAAAAGGAGCGGCAGGTGCCGCTGTTCGACCCGCCCTCGGCACGTGAACTGCCGCCCCTCGATCTGCTCGACAATCCGGGCGAGCGCCAATCCTCGTATTCGTCCGAGGCGCTCGAGGCGATGTCGCGCCTGGTCGAGATCAAGCTCAAGGACTTCGGCGTCGACGTCGACGTGGTGGCGGTGCATCCGGGCCCGGTGGTTACGCGCTTCGAGATGCGACCGGCCCCGGGGGTCAAGGCAAGTCAGATCAGCGGGCTGTCGAAGGACCTGGCGCGCGCGCTGTCGACCATCAGCGTGCGCGTGGTTGAGGTGATTCCCGGCAAATCGGTCATGGGACTGGAGATCCCGAACGAGAAGCGCGAGGTGGTCACGCTCGGCGAGATCATCCGTTCCAAGGCCTACGAGGATGTCGCCTCGCCGCTCACGCTGGCGCTCGGCAAGGACATTGGTGGCGTGCCGATGGTGGCGGATCTGGCGCGCATGCCGCACCTGCTGATTGCCGGCACCACCGGATCGGGCAAGTCGGTGGCCCTCAATGCCATGGTACTGAGCCTGCTGTACAAGTCCACCGCCGAGCATGTGCGGCTGATCATGATCGATCCGAAGATGCTCGAGCTGTCGGTCTACGAGGGCATTCCGCACCTGCTGTCGCCGGTCGTGACCGACATGAAGCAGGCGGCCAATGCGCTGCGCTGGTGTGTGGCCGAGATGGAACGGCGCTACCAGCTGATGGCGACGCTCGGGGTGCGCAACATCGCCGGCTACAACCGCCGCGTCAAGGATTCGATCGCCGAGAATCGGCCGATCCGCGATCCGATCATGCTGCAGCACGCGGCCAACGATCCGGGCATCGACCAGAGCCAGATCCCGACTCTCGAACCGCTGCCGTTCGTGGTGGTGATCATCGACGAGCTGGCCGACCTGATGATGATCGTCGGCAAGAAGGTCGAGGAGCTGATCGCGCGCCTGGCGCAGAAAGCGCGCGCCTCGGGCATCCATCTGATACTGGCCACGCAGCGGCCCTCGGTCGATGTGATCACCGGGCTGATCAAGGCCAATATACCCACCCGCATCGCATTCCAGGTCTCAGCCAAGGTGGACTCGCGCACCATTCTCGACCAGATGGGCGCCGAATCCCTGCTCGGTCACGGCGACATGCTGTATCTGCCGCCCGGCACGTCGATGCCGACCCGCATCCACGGCGCATTCGTCTCCGACGCGGAAGTGCATCGCGTGGTCGAGGGGCTGAAGAAGGCCGCGCGCCCGAACTATATTGAGGAGGTGCTGCGCGGACCGTCGATGCCGATTCCGGGCATCAGCGGCGAGGATGACGACAACGGCGCGCTCGGCGGCGATCCGGAGCAGGATCCGCTGTACGACGAGGCGGTCAAGATCGTCACCAGCGAGCGCAAGCCATCGATCTCGTACGTGCAGCGGCGCCTGAAGATCGGCTACAACCGCGCCGCACGCATGCTCGAGGCCATGGAGACGGCGGGTATCGTCGGACCGCTGCAGTCCAATGGCGGGCGTGAAGTGCTGGCGCCGCCGCCGGCTTGATCACCGGTGCGCCAGCAGATGTCAATGATAACGCCAGCGCGTGCGTGGCAGCAGAGCTTGCAACAGCTGCGACTGGCGGGCGCGGGGATTATTTTTCTGCTAACCGTCGGCGCGGCGGCGGCCGCGACCTCCGGCAGCGACACGGCGCTGGATCGCTACCTGGATCGCATGAGCAGCCTGCGCACCGCCTTTACCCAGACTGTCACCGATGCACGCGGCACCCAGACCGAGACTGGCGCGGGCACGCTGCAGGTGCTGCGGCCGGGAAGGTTCCGCTGGGACTACCAGCCGCGAGCGGACGCCGCGACTGGCAGCAGCGGCGAGCGCGGCCAGCTGCTGGTCGCCGACGGCAAGAATCTCTGGTTCTATGACCGCGAGCTGGCGCAGGTCTCGGTCAAGCCGATGGCCGCCGCGCTATCGGCGACACCGGTGATGCTGCTGTCGGGCTCGGCGACACAGCTGCACGAGAGCTTCGACATCGGCGCGGCCGGTACCCACGATGGCCTCGACTGGGTCAGCGTCAAGCCGCGCAGCGCCGAGGCGGATTTCAGCCATGCGGAGCTCGGCTTTGCGCGCGACCGGCTGGCGCGCATGGTGGTGACCGATCGGCTCGGCCAGACCGTGCGGCTGGATTTCTCGCGCAGCGAACGCAATGCCCGCATCGAGCCCTCCGACCTGCAGTTCAAGCCGCCGGCCGGTGTGGATGTGATCGGCACGCCGCAGTCGTAGCCGCCCCTGCCATGTCCAAGCGCAATTCCACCCAACAGCCGCTGCGGCTCGCCGACAGCGGCAAGGACTGGCGGCCGCTGGCGGATCGCATGCGGCCGCGCAGGCTCGAGGAATTCGTCGGCCAGACCCACCTGCTGGCGCCGGGCAAGCCGCTGTACCAGGCGATTGCCGATGGCCAGCCGCATTCGCTGATTCTCTGGGGTCCGCCCGGCACCGGCAAGACGACGCTGGCGCGCCTGATCGCCGATCGCTCCAGCGCGCGCTTCATCGCGCTGTCGGCGGTACAGGCGGGCATCAAGGACATCCGCGACGCGGTCGCGCTTGCCAGGCAGAGCGCGGTCGAGGGACAGCCGACGGTGCTGTTCCTCGATGAGGTGCATCGCTTCAACAAGGCGCAGCAGGACGCGTTTCTGCCGCATGTCGAGGACGGCACGCTGACATTCATCGGTGCCACGACCGAGAATCCCTCGTTCGAGATCGTCGGTGCACTGTTGTCGCGTGCACGGGTGTACGTGCTCAAGGCGCTGAGCGCAGAGGAACTGCGAGCGCTGCTGCAGGCCGCACTCGGCGACCGCGAGCGCGGACTGGGCGCCCAGGAGCTCACGATCGAGGATGACGCCCTGGCGCTGCTGGCGCATGCGGCCGATGGCGACGCGCGGCGCGCACTGGGCATGCTCGAGCTGGCCGCCGCCGTGGCCGCGGCTGCCGGCGGCAAGCTCATCACGCTCGCGCAGGCACAGGACATCGCGAGCGGCGGCCGGCGCCGTTTCGACAAGGGCGGGGATCAGTTCTACGACCAGATCTCGGCGCTGCACAAGGCGGTGCGAGGCACCGATCCCGACGCTGCGCTGTACTGGTTCGCGCGCATGCTCGATGGCGGCTGTGATCCGCACTACCTGGCACGACGCATCACACGCATGGCCAGCGAGGACATCGGCCTGGCCGATCCGCGCGCGCTGCAGATCGCCCTCGATGCCTGGCAGATCTATGAGCGGCTCGGCAGTCCGGAAGGCGAGCTGGCACTGGCCGAAGCGGTGCTCTACCTCGCGGTCGCGGCCAAAAGCAACGCGGTCTATACCGCACTGGCCGAGGCGCGTGCGGATGTCGAGCACTACGGGTCGCTCGATGTGCCGCTGCGGCTGCGTAACGCGCCCACGCGCCTGATGAAGGAGCTGGGCCACGGCAGCGGTTATCGCTACGCGCACGATGAACCGCAGGCGTACGCCGCCGGCGAGCGCTACCTGCCCGACGACATGCCCGACCGCCGCTATTATCATCCGACGGCGCGCGGCCTGGAGCAGCGCATCGGCGAAGCGCTGGAGCGCTTGCGACGACCGACGTCCGACGAAGGCAAGTCATGATCGATCCCAAGCTGCTGCGCTCGGCCCCCGAGGAGGTGGCGCGCCTGCTGGCGCGGCGCGGCTACCGTTTCGATGTCAGTGCATGGCGGGGGCTCGAAGAGCAGCGCCGCCATTGGCAGATCGAGACCGACCGGCTGCGTGCGGCGCGCAACAACCATGCCAAGGCGGTGGGACAGGCGCGCGGCCGCGGCGAGGATATCGCGCCGCTGCTCGCCCAGGCCGAGCAGCTGACCGCGGGGTTGTCGGAGGCCGAGCAGCAACTTGGCGCGGTGCAGGCTGCGCTTGAGCGCTGGCAGCTCGACTTGCCGAACCTGTTGCACGAGTCGGTGCCCGACGGGGCCGACGAGAGCGCCAACCTCGAGGTCGGTCGCTATGGCGTGCCGCGCCCATTCAGCTTCCAGCCGCGCGACCATGTTGAGATCGGCGAATCGCTGGGGCTGCTGGATTTCGAAGCCGCGGGCCGCATTTCGGGGGCCCGGTTCGTGGTGATACGCGCCGGGCTGGCGCGGCTGCAGCGTGCGCTGGCGCAGTTCATGCTCGACCTGCACACGCAGGAGCATGGCTACACCGAAATCTACCCGCCCTATCTGGTGTCGAGCCCGGCGCTGGTCGGCACCGGCCAGCTGCCCAAGTTCGAGCAGGATCTGTTCGCGGTGCGCGGCGAGCACACTCTGTATCTGATCCCGACCGCGGAAGTGCCGATGACCAACCTGGTGCGCGATCAGATCGTCGCGGCCGAGGCGCTGCCGCTGAAGTTCACCGCGCACACGCCATGTTTCCGCTCCGAGGCGGGCGCTGCGGGCCGCGATACGCGCGGCATGATCCGCCAGCACCAGTTCGAGAAAGTCGAGCTGGTGCAGATCGTGCGGCCGGGCGATTCATACGCGGCGCTCGAGCAGCTGCGCGGGCACGCCGAGACGGTGCTGCAGCGCCTGGAGCTGCCGTATCGGGTAATGGCGCTGTGCGGCGCCGATACCGGCTTTGCCAGCGCCAAGACCTATGACCTGGAGGTGTGGCTGCCGTCGCAGAACAGGTTTCGCGAGATCTCATCGTGCAGCAACTGCGAGGCTTTCCAGGCGCGACGCATGCAGGCGCGCTGGCGCAACCCCGAGAGCGGCAAGCCCGAGCCGGTGCATACGCTCAACGGGTCCGGCGTCGCGGTCGGCCGCGCGCTGGTAGCGGTGATCGAGAATTACCAGAACGAGGACGGCAGTGTCGAGGTGCCGGCGGTGCTGCGGCCCTACATGGGCGGCATGGCGGTGATCGACGCGGCGGCTCGCGGCCTCGGCTAGCCCATCGCGGCGCCGCCTAGCCCATCGCGGCGCCGCCTAGCCCAGCCATTGCGCGACCATCCGGTTGACGCCATAGCCGCCTACGGCAAGGAAAATGAACAGCGTCGCGGCCAGCAGCAACGGCTTGACGCCGGCCTGCCGGATTGCTCCAACATGCGTACGCAAGCCCAAGGCTGCCATGGCCATCGCGAGCAGCAGCGTGTCGACCTGAACCAGCGAGCTTACGAGGCCGGCCGGCAATAGCTGCAGGGAATTCATCGCGCTGGCGCCGATAAACAGCAGCGCAAACCAGGGCACGTAGGCGCGAGCGGTGCCGGCGCTGTCGCGGGCGGCATGGCCGCCGGAACCCCGACTCGCCTGGGCAGCCGACAGCAGCAGCAAAAACGGCGCGAGCATCATGACCCGCAGCATCTTCTCGATCACCGCGATCCCGGCGACCTCGTCGCTCACGCTCTTGCCGGCAGCGATAACCTGTGCCACCTCGTGGATGGTGGAGCCCGCAAAGATGCCGAAGGCGTGTTGCGACAACCCCAGGTGGGCGTACAGCAACGGATAGATGAACATCGCGAGCGTTCCGAACACCACCACCGTCGCCACCGCCACCGAGACCTTGTGCGCCTGGCCACGCACAATCGGTTCGGTGGCCATCACAGCTGCCGCACCGCAAATAGCGCTGCCGGCGCCAATCAGCATGGAGGTTTGCCGGTCGAGTCTGAACGCACGGGTGCCAAGGTACACCGCAATCAAAAAGGTCAGACCGACCATCAGCACATCGATCAGTACTCCGGCCCAACCGACCTGGCCGATCTGCTGGAAGGTGATTCGAAACCCATAGAGGATGATGCCGGCGCGCAGTAGCGTGCTTTTCGAGAAATCGACACCAGTGGCCGTGTGAACAGCCATGCGTGGGAAGACTGTATTGCCGGCGATGATGCCCAGGGCAATTGTCACGGTGAGACCGCTCAATCCCAGGCGCTGAAATCCCTGAAGTTGGGCGGCGGACATTCCGATCCCGGCGAGGGCACCGGTCAGCCCCAGGCCGAGCCACCAGGTGCGCTTGCGGTGATGCGGTGAGCGGCCCATGGGGACTTGAGCGCTCTCGGGCTGATCCGCCTTCAGAACGCCCTCCGATCGGGCACGAGCGCGTCGAGCGGGCCTGCGACCGACTTTGCACGATCGCAGCTCATGGGTATCTCATTCCGGGCTGTCGCTAGCGACGCGCACAGTACTCTCCTGCAGCAGGCCGAGCATATGTTAAATGAGAAACAGCGAATACAACGACGGATCGTGCGGCTACGACGGCGCATCAAGCGGCGTGCCGCCGCTGCGCGGACCGCCGCACTGGGTTCATTTATCGGCCGCCATAGCTCAGGCTGATGGAGTTGACCACCCGCGTCACGCCCGCGACCTGGACGGCGACCGACTCGGCGATGGAACGCTCAAGGTCGGTGTCGACCTGACCGCTCAAGTACACCACATGATCCAGGGTCTGCACGCGGACCGAGTTGGGAGCCTCCAGAGCGGGATACTGCTCGATCTGCGCCTGAACGCCAGCGGTGATCGTCGCATCGCCGGGGCAGCCGGGGATTCCGCATTTTCGGTACACCGCGCAGGCGCAGACAGTGCCAGTCAGTATCACGACGAGAGCCAGTGCGGAATGCTGTTTGAGACGGGTCATGCCGGCATCTGCGACACCATGCAGCCAAGGATGCGCCAAAGGGTGATCGATTGGCAGGATTTTAATAATCGGATGCCCGCGCGCGTCGAGCCGTCATTGCTGTGCCGCGACCTGGCGGCTGACAGACAGATAAATCGCTGCTGCGGGTACCAATGTGTGCTTACGTACATACCTCCCCGGTGCGCTGTGTTTCACTGTCACTGTCGTGCCCCAGGGTACCTTGCGCCGCACCTGGCTCTTCATGCCAAGACACATACTACTGATCCAGGACGATGCGCCGCATGCCAAGGCGGTGCTCGAGGCACTTGGTAATTCCAGCGATGCGACCTTCCAGGTCGAATGGGTCAGGAGCTGCGCTGAGGGCCTGGCCAGACAGGCGGACGCTGATGCGATATTGGTCGACCTGTTGCTGCCCGACAGTCGCGGCATGGAAACCTTCCAGCGGCTGTTCCGTGCCGCGCCCCACATTCCGATCCTGATGCTGATCGATCCCCAGGACGAAGACACCGCCAAGCTGGCGGTGCAGTGTGGCGCACAGGATTATCTGTTCAAGGCGCGCCTGGACAGTTTTCTATTGCCCAAAGCGCTCGAAAGCATGATCGAACGTGCGGCAATCTCCGAAGCGATGTTTGAACAGAATGACCGCGCCCTGGTCACGCTCGATTCGATCGGGGATGCGGTCATGAGCACGGACGTTGCCTGCCGCATCACCTATCTGAATGCAATCGCTGAAGCCCTGACCGGTTGGCCACAGGAGGAGGCCATAGGCCGTCCGCTTGAGGAAGTGTTCAGAATCGTCGATGGCGGTACCCGCGAGAGCGCACAAAATCCTGTGGCGCTGGCGATCCGGCAGAACAAGACGGTAGCGCTTACTCCGAACTGCGTTCTGATCCGGCGCGACGGTGTGGAGGCTGCTATCGAGGATTCCGCAGCTCCGATCCACAACCGTCGAGGACGGGTGACCGGGGCGGTAGTGGTATTCCACGATGTCAGTGCGGCGCGGGCGATGACGCTCAGGATGTCTTACCTGGCACAGCATGACAGCCTGACCGATCTTCCCAATCGGGTGTTGATGCACGACCGGTTGGTCGAAGCAATAGTCCTGTCGAATCGTCACCGGCGAAAACTGGCAGTGCTGTTTGTGGATCTCGATCGCTTCAAGCGCATCAACGACTCATTGGGTCACATCGTCGGCGACCGCCTGCTGCAATCCGTGGCGCGCCGATTATTCACCTGCGTGCGTAGTTCCGACACCGTCAGCCGCCCGGGTGGGGATGAATTCGTGCTGCTGCTCTGGGAAGAGAGGCAGGCACTGGATGCACGCCTGACCGCGGAAAAGATCTTGCTGGCGCTGCGCGAGCCGCACTACATCGACCAGCATGTACTCCACGTCACTGCGAGCATCGGCATGGTCACGTATCCCGAAGACGGAACCGATGCGGACACGCTGTTGAAAAATGCGGATTTCGCGATGTATCACGCCAAACAATGCGGGCGTGACAATTACCAGTACTTTCAGCTGGAAATGAACGCCCGTGCGACTGAGCGGCAGGCGATCGAGGCCGATCTGCGCCAGGCCATCGAGCGCCGAGAGTTATTGCTGCACTACCAGCCGAAAGTCGATCTTGTCACCGGTGCAATTGTCGGCGTGGAGGCACTCATCCGCTGGCGGCACCCGCAGCGCGGGCTCGTGGCTCCGGGCCAGTTCATCGAAATCGCGGAGGAATGCGGTCTCATAGTACCGATCGGCCGTTGGGTACTGCGCGAGGCATGCCGCCAGGCTCGTGTTTGGCAGGATGGCGGCCTGGCGCCGATACGCGTTGCGATCAACGTCTCCGCCGTCGAATTGCGGGCGCTGGATTTCGTATCGAGCGTAGCTGACTCGCTGGCGGCCACCGGCCTGCAAGCGCATAACCTGGAACTCGAATTGACCGAGACGTTCCTGATGCAGGAGGCGAAGTCCACCGTCGCCGTGGTGCGCGAGCTAAGAGCCATGGGTGTGCATCTTGCGCTCGATGACTTTGGGACGGGCTACTCGAGCCTGAGCTATTTGCAGCGCTTTCCAATCGACACCTTGAAGATCGACCAGTCGTTCGTCCGGGATCTTGCCACCGATGCCAACGATGCCAATATCGTGCGAGCGATGATTGGCATGGGCAACAGTCTGCACATGCGGGTGGTCGCAGAAGGCATTGAAACGCGGGTACAACTCGAGTTCCTGCGGGCGCTGCGCTGTCCCGTGGGTCAAGGGTTCTATTTCAGCCGGCCGGTGCCGCCCGCGGACTTCGCCAGATTGCTGAAACGCGGTCTGAGGACCGACGCAGTCGCCGCCTGATCGACGCTGTCTCGCCGTCACCCATCATCGAACAGTCGACGGCGCTGCCGCGCATGTCGGCAGGCGACCGCCCCGCCAGACACGCTGGTGCAGCGGCTGGCCGCCCAGCGAGTAGACCAGTGCGGCCGGCTGCTCCACATTCCAGATGGCCAGATCGCAGCTCTTGCCCACTTCGATGGTACCGCGGTCGGCGAGCACGCCGAGCGCACGCGCCGCCTCGCGCGTAACGCCTGCCACGCATTCGTCGGTGCTGAGCCCAAACTCAACCGCGGCCAGGTTCATCGCCGCCAGCAGCGAGCACAGTGGCGAGGTGCCCGGATTGCAGTCGGAGGCGATCGCCATGGGTACCCCGGCCTGTCGCAGCGCGCGCACCGGCGGCGCCTGCCGCTGGCGCAGGAAATAGAAAGCGCCGGGCAGCAGCACCGCAACGGTGCCGGCGCGCGCCAGCGCTGCAACACCGGCGGCGTCGGAGAATTCAAGGTGGTCGGCCGACAGCGCGCCGAAGCGCGCGGCGAGTGCGGCGCCATGCATGTTGGAGAGCTGGTCGGCATGCAGCTTGACCGGCAGCCCCAAGACTCGCGCACACTCGAATACCCGCGCCACCTGCTCGACCGAGAACGCGATGGTTTCGCAATAGGCGTCCACCGCGTCGGCCAGGCCACTGGCGGCGACCGCCGGCAGGTACTGCGAGCAGATGCGCTCGACATAGCCGTCGCTGCCGCCCGGAAACTCTGCTGGCACGACATGGGCGGCCAGGTAGGTCGCGCTCACCGACAGCGGCCGCAGCGCGGCGATGCGACGCGCCGCCCGCAGGCAGCGCAGTTCGACTTCCAGCTCGAGCCCATATCCGGACTTGATCTCGAGCGTGGTCACGCCATCGGCCAGCAGCGCATCGATGCGCGGCAGCGCGACAGCTGCCAGCTCGCTCTCGCCCAGGCGCGCGGTGGCCGCCGCGGTGCTGAGGATGCCGCCGCCGGCGCGGGCGATGCTCTCGTAGCTCTCGCCGGCGAGCCGGCGCTCCATTTCCGCGGAACGCTCGCCGCCGTAGACGATATGGGTATGACAGTCGATCAGCCCTGGGGTCACCAGACGGCCTTCCAGATCGATCACCTCCGCATCGGCAAAGCGGCGCCGGAGCTCGTCCTGGCTGCCGATGGCGGCAATGCGCCCATCGACCGCCGCAATGCTGTCGTGCCGATCGATGCCGCCCGTGAGCCCGCCCGCCTCGGCGGCGCCGGCACGCACGGTGAGCAGGCGCGCGCGCACGAACACCCGTACCACGGGCGCGCCAGCGACGCCAGCGACGCCAGCGACGCCAGCGACGCCAGCGTCAGCGACCGCGGTTGGAGCAGTAGTCGTCGAGGTCGGTGGCGGCATGGGCTGCGCAATGAGTAATTAACGTCGGGCGCCGCTAGAATCGCGTACCCGAGCCGGCGGCGCCAGTCCTGATGCTAACAGTCACATTTGCCAATCTGTGGATCGACGGCGCCTTTCGGGCCAATGTCGCGGTCCAGATCGATGACGAAGGCAGGGTCGCGCGCATGACGCCCGGCCCATCGGCCGCGGAACAATTGGGAACCGAGCCATCGGCCGCCGCGCGCTCGGCGGCGTATGTGCCCGGGCTGACGCTGCCGGGCCTGGGCGACGCGCATTGCCATGCGTTCCAGCGCCTGCTGCCGGCCTGGACGCAGCGGGCGCGCACCTCGGGGGAAGACTTCTGGAGCTGGCGCGAGGCGATGTACGCCGCCGCCGCGCGGATCGGCTACGAGGAACTGGAGGCGATCGCGGCGCGCTGTTACCTCGATCTGCTGCGCGGCGGTTACACCGGCGTCGCCGAGTTTCTCTATCTGCACCGGCTGGCGCGCGGTTCGAGCCCGGCACTGGATGCCGACGTGGCAATCGCGCGCGCCGCGGCTCGCACCGGCATTCGATTGACGTTGCTGCCGGCGCTCTATCAGCACAGCAACTTCGGCCGCGCGGCACCGACGCCCGGGCAGTCACCGTTCATCCGCTCCAGCGGGCAATTCATGCAGGACTGGAGCGAACTGGCGCGGCGCTACCCGTCGGACGGGCAGATCGCTCTGGGCGTGGCGTTCCACAGCCTGCGCGCGGTGGATATCGACACGATCGCCAGCGTCGCCTCGCAGCTGGCCAGCGATGGGCGCTGCGCGGTCACTCATATCCATGTCGCCGAGCAGCCGGCCGAGGTGGCTGCCTGCCGGGCTCATTACGGCAGCACGCCGGTGGCGTTTCTGGCCGAGCGCGGCCTCATCGGCAAGCAGTGGGCGCTGGTGCATGCCACCCATACGACGGCTGAGGAGCTTTCGCAGATCGTGGACAGCGGCGCGACGCTGGTGCTGTGTCCGACCACCGAGGCTGACCTGGGAGATGGCTGTGCCGATGCAGCGCATTTTCTCGACGCCGGCGGCCGGCTGGCTATAGGCTCGGACAGCAATATCGGTTGCAATGCCTGGGGGGAGCTGCGCCAGCTGGAATGGGCGTTGCGTTTGCTGCGCGGCCGCCGCAATGTTCTGGCCTCCGGCAGCGAGCCGATGGTCGCTGACCGGCTGTATCGCGCAGTGCTGCAGGGCGGCTGGGGGGCGCTCGGCCGGTCAGGGCCGGCAGTGAGCGAGCCGGGGCGCGCGGATTTTGTAACCTTTGATTCGAGCGAGGGCGATTGGCCGCAATTGCCGCCGGAAAACTACCTGAGTGCGCTGGTATTTGGCTCGATGGCGCCGCTCGCCAGGCAGGTGATGGTCGGCGGCCGCTGGGTGATCCGCGACGGCCGGCATGCCCAGGAAGCGGAGATCGATGCGCGCTACCGCGCCGCGCTCGAGCGTCTCAAGCTGCCGCTGCGAACTGCATTGATGGCTTCATTGCCGGGTGAGTAACCATGCCGAATGATTTTCCACATACTGCGCCAGCACGGGTGATTCGCGCCCCACGCGGCACGCGACTTACGGCCAAGTCATGGCTGACGGAAGCGCCGCTGCGCATGCTGATGAACAACCTCGATCCGGACGTAGCGGAGCGGCCGGAGGATCTGGTGGTCTACGGCGGTATCGGCAAGGCGGCGCGCAACTGGGAGTGCTATGAGGGGATCGTCGCCACCCTCAAGCTGCTCGAGGCCGATCAGACGCTGTTGATCCAGTCGGGCAAGCCGGTGGGGGTTTTCAGAACGCACGAGGATGCGCCGCGGGTGCTGCTGGCCAATTCCAACCTGGTGCCGCACTGGGCGACCTGGGAGCACTTCAACGAACTCGATCGCAAGGGCCTGATGATGTTCGGCCAGATGACCGCGGGTTCGTGGATCTATATCGGCAGCCAGGGCATCGTTCAGGGTACCTACGAGACCTTCGTCGAACTCGGCCGCCAGCACTTTGGCGGCGACCTGCGCGGGCGCTGGATCCTGACGGCGGGCCTGGGTGGCATGGGTGGCGCGCAGCCGCTGGCGGCGACCATGGCGGGCGCCTCGATGCTTGCGATCGAATGCCAGGAATCACGGATCGAGAAGCGGCTTGCGACCGGCTACCTCGACCGTCGTGCGCACAGTCTGGAAGAGGCGCTGGCGATCATCCAGGCGTCAAAGCGCAGCCGCCAGCCGGTGTCGGTCGGGCTGTGCGCGAACGCGGCGCAGGTGTTACCGGAGCTGTTGCGGCGCGAGGTGCACCCCGATGCGGTCACCGATCAGACATCGGCCCACGATCCGGTCAATGGCTATCTGCCGATCGGCTGGTCGGTCGAGCAGTGGGAGGAACTGCGGCGCAGCGACCCGAAGCGCGTCGCCGCGGCCGCGCGTGAATCGATGGTGCCGCATGTGCAGAGCATGCTGGCGTTCAAGCGCCTGGGGCTGCCGGTGTTTGATTACGGAAATAATATTCGCCAGGTGGCGTTCGAGATGGGCGTCAAGGACGCTTTCGAAATTCCCGGTTTCGTGCCGGAATACATCCGGCCGCTGTTCTGTCGTGGCGTCGGTCCGTTTCGCTGGGCGGCGCTGTCGGGTGATCCGCAGGATATCGCGCGCACCGACGACAAGGTCAGGGAGCTGCTGCCCGATGACCGGCATCTGCACCAGTGGCTCGATATGGACGCGCAACGCATTCAGTTTCAGGGCCTGCCGGCGCGCATCTGCTGGGTGGGGCTGGGCGATCGGCATCGGCTCGGCCTGGCGTTCAACGACATGGTGGCCTCCGGCGAGCTGGCAGCACCGATCGTGATCGGCCGCGATCACCTGGATTCCGGTTCGGTGGCCAGTCCGCACCGTGAAACCGAAGCGATGCGCGACGGCTCGGATGCGGTGTCCGACTGGCCGCTGCTCAACGCCCTGCTCAACACCGCCAGCGGCGCCACCTGGGTGTCGTTTCATCACGGCGGCGGCGTTGGCATGGGGTACTCGCAACACGCCGGCGTGGTCATCGTCTGCGATGGCACGCCTGCGGCTGCGCGCCGGATCGGCCGTGTACTGTGGAACGATCCGGCGAGCGGCGTGATGCGCCACGCCGACGCCGGCTATCCGCTGGCGATGGCCTGCGCGCGCGAGCACAAGTTGAGCATGCCGATGCTGGGCGCCGGCGATGGCGGCCCCAGCGACGGGCGTGGCTGATGGCCCGGGTGGCCCGTACAGTCCGCATTGTGCTGGGACCTGCGCTTGCACTCACGACGCTGCGCGGGGCGTTGCACTCGCCGGCCCGTGTGGCGCTCGGGCGGCGCGAGTGGCTGCGCGTACGCCGATCGGCGCTGGCGATCGAGCGCGTGCTCGCCAGCGGTAAGACGGTGTACGGCGTCAATACCGGCTTCGGCCTGCTGGCACAGGCGCAGATTCCGAGCGCCGAGCTCGAGCTGCTGCAGCGAAACCTGGTGCTGTCGCACGCGGCGGGCACCGGCCCATTGCTGGCGGATGCGATCGTGCGGCTGGTGCTGGTGCTGAAGATCGCAAGCCTGGCGCAGGGCTACTCCGGCGTACGGCCGGCGACCATCCGCTCGCTGCAGCGCCTGCTCGAGACCGAGACCTATCCGTGCATACCGGCCAAGGGTTCGGTCGGTGCCTCGGGCGATCTGGCGCCGCTGGCGCATCTGGCGGCGGCATTGATCGGCGTCGGTCAGGTGCGCATGCATGGCCGCGTGATGAGCGCGGACAAGGCACTGCAGCGGATCGGGCTCAAGCCGCTGCGGCTCGCGGCCAAGGAAGGCCTGGCGCTGCTCAACGGTACCCAGGTGTCGACCGCGCTGGCGCTGGCGGGCCTGTTCGCAATCGAGAATGTGTTCGCGGCGGCACTGGTGGCCGGCGCGATGTCGGTGGATGCGCTCAAGGGCAGCGATGTTCCGTTCGACGATCGGCTTCACGTGCTGCGGCGGCAGGACGGACAGCGGCGCGTCGCCGCCAGCCTGCGAGCGCTGCTGGCAGGCAGTCACATCCGCGCATCGCATCTGGACTGCGACCGCGTCCAGGACCCGTATTCGCTGCGCTGCCAGCCGCAGGTCATGGGCGCGTGCCTGGATCTGATCCGCAGCGTGTCGGTGACGCTGCAGCGCGAAGCCAACGCCGTGACCGACAATCCGCTGGTATTCGCGCGCGAGCGCCAGGTGTTGTCGGGCGGCAATTTCCACGCCGAGCCGGTGGCCCTGGCGGCCGATCAGCTGGCGCTGGCGATCGCCGAGATCGGCTCGATGTCGGAGCGGCGCCTGGCGCTGCTGATCGACCCGAAGATGAGCGGCCTGCCGCCGTTCCTGGTGCACAAGAGCGGCGTCAATTCCGGCTTCATGGTGCCGCAGGTCACCGCGGCCGCGCTGGTGTCGGAAAACAAGATGCTGGCGCACCCGGCCAGCGTCGACAGCATCCCGACCTCCGCCAATCAGGAGGATCATGTGTCGATGGCCACACACGGGGCGCGGCGCCTGCTCGAGATGTCAGACAATGCGGCCACCGTGATAGGCATCGAGCTGCTGGCCGCGGCCCAGGGGCTCGAGTTTCACCGGCCGATGAGGAGTGCGCGCCGGCTCGAGCGCGCCGTGCGCCTGGTGCGCTCGCAGGTGGCGCCGTATGGCGCGGATCGTTTTTTTGCGCCCGACATCGAGCTGGCGAAAAAACTCGTCGTCAGCGGCCAGATGCGCGCGCTGCTTGATGATGAACTGTTCGAAACCTGAAGCGGCCGGCACCGATGGGCAACCCTGAGCCTGAAGTATTCCAGCTGGTGCGCGGCCGCACCCCGCTGATCGTGAGCATGCCGCACGTCGGCACCCAGGTTCCGGAAGCCGTCGAACGCGAGTTCACACCGGTGGCGCGCGCACTGACCGACACCGACTGGCACGTCGATCGCCTGTATGACTTCGTGCCGGAGCTCGGTGCCAGCGTGATCGCGGCCCGCTATTCGCGCTACGTGATCGATCTGAACCGACCGCCGGACAACGCCGCGCTGTATCCGGGCATGACCCATACCGGACTGTGTCCGACGCACAGCTTTGCCGGCCAGCCGCTGTACGGCAGTGGTGTGGACGCACTGCCCGGCAGCGAAATTGAACTGCGGCTGTCGCGCTACTGGCAGCCATATCACCGGGCGCTGACCGACCTGCTCGCCGATACCAGGGGGCGACTGGGTCGGGCGGTGCTACTCGATGCGCATTCGATACGCAGTTACGTGCCGCGACTGTTCACCGGGCGGCTGCCCGACATCAATATCGGCACCGACGATGGCCGCTCGTGCGATCCGGAACTGATCCTGCCGCTGCTGAATATCCTGGCCTCCCAGAGCCAGTTCACGTTCGTCGTCAATGGCCGCTTCAAAGGCGGTCACATCACGCGGCGCTACGGCGCGCCCGCCAATGGCGTGCAGGCGCTGCAGATCGAACTGGCACAGGGGTGCTATATGGATGAGGATCGCAGCAGCTACGATGAGACGCGCGCCGCGCCACTGCGTGACCTGCTGCAGCGGCTGGTGACTGCGCTGTTGCAGTTCTCACCGGCGCCGCGATTGCGATGACGGCCAACGACAGGCCTCAACGAGGCTGGCCGGCATTCGGCCTGCCGCTGCAGGTTGCCGTCGGCGTGATCCTCGGACTGCTCACCGGACTGCTGTGGCCGGCCGCGGGCGCCGCCATGCAGCCGCTGGGCGTCGCCTTCGTTGCCGCGGTCAAGATGATCGTGATCCCGCTGGTGTTCTGCGCCGTGGCGCTCGGGTCGATGAAAATGGGTCACGATGCGCCGCGCCTGGGCCGGGTCGCGCTGGTCGCCTTCGGCTGGTTCTACTTCGCCAGCGCCGTCGCGATCGTGATCGGGCTGTCGCTCGACGTCGTGTTTCATCCCGGCATCGGGCTGCACCTGGCGCCGCCGGCCGACTTGCCGGCACGCCTCGGCGCCGGCATCGACTGGACCAAGTTCCTGCTGGATCTGATCCCGTCGAATATCGTCGCCGCGATGGCGCAGCAGAAAGTCCTGCCGACGCTGATATTCGCGGTGCTGTTCGGCCTCGGGCTGGCGGCAATCGGTGAGGAGCGCGCCCGGCCGATGGCTGGCGTGCTGGCAAGCGTGCTGGCGGTGATGTTCCGGATCACCAACTGGATCATCGCGCTGGCGCCGATCGCGGTGTTCGGCGTGATCGCCTGGCTGTTCGCCACCCAGGGCTCGGTGACCGTGTGGGCGCTGGCGAAGCTGGTGGCGGTGATGTACCTCGGCTATGCGATCTTTGCGCTGCTGTGTATTGCCGGATTCGGCCTGATAGGCGAGCGGCCGCTGTTCGTGACGCGACAGATGGCAGGTCCGGTATTCCTGGGATTCATCACGCGCTCCTCGGAAGCTGCGCTGCCATTGCACCTGGAAAAACTCGAAGCGATCGGTGTTCCCAATCGCATCGCATCGGTGGTATTGCCGCTCGGCTATAGCTTCAATCTGGACGGCTCGGCGCTCTATATCGGAATTGCAACGACCTTCATCGCCGAAGCCTATGGATTACAGCTGTCGATGCCGCAGCTGCTGACGATACTCGGTACTGCGCTGATCGCCAGCAAGGGCGTTGCCAACGTGCCGTCCGGCTCGCTGGTGGCGCTGTCGACGGTGTTGCTGGCCCTGGGATTGCCGGCCGAGGCGGTGGCGCTGGTGGCGGGGGTCGATGTTTTCCTGGATATGGGGCGCACCGGGATGAATGTGCTTGGTAATACGTTATCGGTGCTGGTCGCCAGACGGTTCACGGAAGTGCCGATCGAGGCGCCGGCCTATGCGGGAACTGCGGTAAAATGAGGCTGCGTTTCGCGGCTTCGACGGAGAGGTGGCAGAGCGGTTGAATGCACCGGTCTTGAAAACCGGCAAAGGCTAACGCCTTTCGTGAGTTCGAATCTCACCCTCTCCGCCAGAATACAAAGCGCGCAAGGCCGCCTCTTACTCGTCCACCTCTTCGTCGGCATCGTCATCATCAGGATGACCTAAACTATCCTTATAGTAGACCTCGAACTCCTCGGGGGTTTCGGTGCCTTCGTTGTCCGCGCACACCGATGCCTCATTCTCACCCGCGTGTTCATCGTTTCGGCCATCGTCGTCATCTTCGGTGCCGCTGGTCGGGTGTGCGGGGAGAATCAGTCCCTGAAAGTGGTGCGAGGTGTGTGGTTCTGGGTATGGGTTGCTCATGCAAGGATCCTCACAAACATTGATACAGGGGAGCCCAGCTGGCTCCGGCCCTTTGGGTAAGTATCAGTCCAATGACTTTAAAAGTCCGTCAGCAGACTACCTCTGGGTTGGGTTCGTCGTGACCCAGCTTCGCGTCTGTAGTTCTCAGATGAGCGCGGCGAGAGCGCCTTGGACATCTGAGCAGTTCGCCGATCACGGCGCTAAGCTCATCCACGTTGACAGGCTTTCTCAGCAGAGAAACTTCGGCGACCAGCGCAGGCTTGCCGATCTCTATGGACGTTTGAGTCGTCAGTAATATCGCGGGGACGCTGTAGCCCAACAATAGACGCGTTTTCTCGATCACCGCGAGGCCGTCATCGTCGCCAGTGAGGTCTGAATCCGCGATGATGATGTCAATGAGCGATGCCGCCATCTGCGCCATCCTGGCTCGGTCGAGCGCCTCGTCTGCGTTAGCTGCCGCGAGCACCCGATATCCCGCGCATAACAGATAGATCCGTAAGGCGCCCAAAGCCCCTCGGTCCTCATCGATTACGAGGATGCGGCGCGCGCGGGACGCCGGCCCGAGCGCCGGCACCCCGGTCCTGCCCACAGTCGATAGAATGGACCGGTCGGCTGACGATTCCTCAGCGCGCGGTGTGAGCGTTGCGCTCGCCTCGCGCCGTTTTCCGGCGGCAAATCGCGACGCAAGGTTGGTGAGCAGCGCGGGCTGTCGCGCTATCCCGGGCTCGGCGATCGTCAGGAACCCGTCAATGAGATCGGCCATCACGTCGAGCGCTTGACGCTGTTGTTCGATCATTCTTACTGCCACCATATCGGTTCCCCGAACATCCCAGTCGCTGTTGAGCCGTAGCATTGCCGTCAATGGTTCGCGCAAATCGCGGTGGGCCCCGGCCAGCAGGGGGCGCCTGGCGCGACTGGCGGCGTCCGATTGAACGCGCGCTCGGCGCAAAGCGACCGTGAGCGCTTCCACGCTTGCCAGATCGTCCTGGTATTCCACGAAATCCTTGGCACCAGATGGGTTCATGGCGTTCCGACCAACGCTGGTGGGCGCAGTGGACTTCAGACCGCTACGAGGCTGAGTACTCATGAAAACGACTCATCAAGTGTCCGCCGGGTTCGCACTAGCTGCTTGGGTTGGTAATGGAAAGAGCCGTCGCGGCGTGCTTGCCATACAGCGGGATGATCGCGCAGATGCCGGGACACGCACTACGCGTGCTGTCCACACGATCAACTCGCAGGCAACGCATACCGCGGCATGCCTGTCTAGTTCGGAGGACCGGTCGGATTGCGGGCTGGCGAGAGTGGCGCCAGAATCGCGCCCGAGCCAATAGATACTCGCAAGAAGAAAGAGTCACGAGCCACCGTTGACCCTACGCTGAGTGTTGTGCAATGTCCAACGTTATTGGCTTTTTTTCCGTGAGACACGCAGGAGCGATGTTGGACGGCACGGCGTCAGCGCCCGCTCCGGAGCACAGCGCCGGTCGTGACCGCTGCTGCTACTGATATCATGAGCGCCTGGCACCACGGTCTTTTCGCTGGACGAGTAACTCGATGTCGCAGGTTGCGAGTGGATTGGTTCTGGCGCTGCTGGTCCTTGGATTGCCAGCGCACGCCGCCGAAAAACCGGCCGCGCCCGGTCATTACCTTTTCGCCTGGGCCGGAGATGTGTCGCACAAGAGCAACGATTTCCTTGCGGTCATCGACGCCGATCCCGACTCAGTCTCGTATGGACAATTGATCACGACGGCCGTGACCGATCAGGTGAGCATGCAGGTTCACCATACCGAGTACACGATGCCGGAAGGCGCCCTGTTGTTTGCCAATGACCATCTCGCGGGACGAACCTTTATCTTCGATTTGCGTGACCCCTTGAGCCCTAAGGTGGCAGGCTCTTTTGCCGACATGGCGGGTTACATTCATCCGCACTCCTTCTTGCGCCTGCCCAACGGTCATGTGCTGGCGAGCTTCCAGCACATGCAGCACACCGGTGGCGATATTCACATGGGTAATTCCGGCGGCCTGGTCGAGATCGACGACGAGGGGCAGGTGATCCGTGCAGCAAGTTCAGCGGACCCGGCATTTCCCGATGCGCTGCTAATGCCCTACAGCCTTGTTGTGCTCCCGGAAATCGATCGTGTCGTCGTGACAAACTCATCGATGCATGATGAGGACCCCCGCGGTCATACGTACCAGGTGTGGAGGTTGTCGGATCTCAAACTGCTGAAGACGGAGTACTTTGATACCGGGGGACGGCGTTACGGGGAGATCGATCCCGAGGAACCGCGGCGCGGGCCAGACGGTTCCGTGTTCGTGCAGACACTCGCCTGCGGCATCGAGCGCATTACCGACATCGCCACAAAGCACCCGAAGTCGCAGTTGGTGCACGTATTCCCGGGCGCCTACTGTGGGGTCCCCACCATCGTAGGCCATTATCTTATTCAGTCCGTACGCGTTACGCATGGCCTGATCGTGCTCGATATTTCCAATCCATCAAAACCGGTTGAGGTGTCGCGGCTAACCATCGAAGAGGAGTTCTTGCCTCATTGGACTGGATGGGACGCACGCACACAGCGCCTCGTCGTGACCGGATATGGCGACGACCACCGCCTGTTCATGCTGAAACTTGATCAAGCTACAGGTGTTCTCACGATGGACACGGCATTCCATGATGCGGGCGGCAAGCCTGGCTTCAGCTTCGACGACCGGCAGTGGCCGCACGGCTGGAAAGGGTCCGCGAACCCACATGGAGTCGTGTTTTCCCGATGACCGGCAAATCAGCGCGAGCCGCCCCACTCGCTTCGAAAAGGCGCAGAGCGCAGGGCCTGGATCTCACCCCCTTCGGCAAAATATAGCTAACTCGCGCAGGATCTCGCTAGCCCGAACGAGACCTGCATCGCAACGCGTATGCGTCTCCCTTGCCAGTAGCGCCTCGAGGGCCCAATTTTGGTACATGACGGCAGACTCATGCTGCAGCCGCATGGCCAGCCGCGCGGAGGAATCACTTTAAGGTGTATCAGGTAGGCCCTACAGTGGGATCTGCGCAGAAAAACTGTTCCGAAACAGCACCACGCTGGATCGACAAACTCTGCGTCGGGCTCGTGATCTACGTCGTCATTTGCGCGGTTTGGATGTTGACCGGGCTTGGGGGCGAGCGGATCACACATTACGTGGGCCTGTTGGCCGATTCGCCAGCACTTCTCGTCGCGGTGGTCGTCGCCGCGGTGGCGGCGCGCCGGTTGGCTCCAGGCACGCCGCGCACGGCATGGCGATGCTTGTCGATCGCGCTCGCCCTGGACTTTGTAGGCACGACCATTGGCGTTAGCTCATGGCTGCACGGCCGCGATCCGTTTCCGGGAATTGCCGACATTTTCTACCTCGCGTTCTATGTCGCCTTATTCGCGGCGGTAGGGTTTATGATCCGGGCGGCGGCCGTGAGAGTACGCTGGGTGCAGTTTTCACTCGACGTCATGATTCTTGTGGTCGGCTTCGGCGCTTTCTTCTGGTTCCTGGTGATCCGAACCGCCGCGTCGGGTACCGAGATCGACGTTATCAAGAATGCGCTGAGCCAAACCTACATAGCGCTCGACTGCATTTTTTTGCTCACGCTGGGTGTATTGCTCCTGGCAGGTGCTGCCAACCCTGGTGGCCGGCGCGTCCCACTGTTGCTGTTAGTCGGGTTCGCGACGATGTTTCTTGCCGACATCATGTGGTCGATCGCGAAGATCAGAGGCGGCTATTTGCCTGGCGCTCTCCAGGATGTGTTGTACGTCGCCTGCTACGTGCCGCTGGCAGTCGCCGGACGCGAGCAGATGCGCACGACCACGGCCCTGGCCGCGCCAAGCACATCGGATTCGCTGGCGCAATCGCTGCCTTTCGCTGCGATGCTGACCGCGTTCCTCGTGCTCGTGTCGTTCACGCGCGGTGACATCGGCAATCCAGCGACCGTCATGACCATAGTCGTGTTCGGCCTCGCATTGCTGGTGATGGTGCGCCAGGGGCTGGTCCTGCGTGAGGACGCATTGACACGCGAGCGACGCGCAGCCCGCATGGTCGAGGATCGTTACGCCTCTTTGATCGCGAACGCCTCCGACGTCATCATGATCGTCGCCGTGGACGGTGCTCTACGTTTTGCATCTCCCGCCTCCGAGCGCACACTTGGCCTGAGTCCGGAAGATGTCGCCGGGAAAAATCTACTGGACCTCTGGGCTGGCGATGACGGCGAGCGACTGAAGGCGTTCCTCGCCGAGGTCGCCGCGACGCCCGGGCGGCCCGTCGGCCCGGTCGAGCTGCGTATTGAACGCGGCACCGCTCGCTACGTGCTCGAGATAGTCGGCAGCAACCTGACGGATGATCCGGCGGTGCAGGGACTTGCGCTGAACTTCCGCGACATCAGCGAGCGCAAGGCGCTCGAAGAGCAGTTGCGGCAGCTGGCGTTTCATGACCCGCTGACGCTGCTCGCAAACCGAAGCCTGTTCCGCGACCGAGTCCAACATGCCCTGACGCTGGCGCAGCGGGGTCGACATCAGGCGGCCGTGATGTTCCTTGACCTCGACAATTTCAAGAACATCAATGACTCGCTCGGACACGATGCCGGCGATCGACTGCTGCAGGCGGTGGCGCAGCGGCTGGTCAAGGCCACGCGCTTCTCCGACACCGTAGCGCGGCTCGGCGGCGACGAGTTTGCCATTCTGCTCGAGGGGATTACGACGATCGCGGAGGTCGAGAGTCTGGCCGCCTCGTTGATCGAGGGACTTGGGCAGCCGTTCACGCTCAGCGCGACGGAAGTGCGCGTGTCGGCCAGCATCGGGGTGGCCTTCTCGGCGTTTGAATCGGACGCCGAGGCGCTGCTCAGCAAAGCCGACATTGCGATGTACCACGCCAAGGCCGCGGGTAAGAACCGCTTTGTCACATTCCAGACGCAGATGCAGGAGCTGCTACACGAGAGAATACGTCTGGAAGCGGACTTCAGCCGCGCGCTAGCCAATGAAGAGTTCTTCATCGAGTATCAGCCGGTCGTCGACCTTGGCACCCGCAGCCTCCTGGGCGTGGAGGCGCTCGTGCGTTGGCGCCACCCCGAGCTTGGTGTGCTGATGCCTGGTCGGTTCATCCAAATCGCCGAGGACTGCGGCCAGATAGTGAAACTCGGTCGCTGGGTTTTGGGGCGGGCGTGCCGTGAACTGCGCACCTGGCGCAGTTCCGTGGCGGGTGGTGCCGGACTGCGGGTCGCGGTCAATATCTCCGGTCGCCACCTGCAGCATGGCGACCTGGTGCAGGACGTCGCGCAGGCGCTGGAGGAGTCCGGGCTCGAGCCGGGAAACCTGGTGATCGAATTGACCGAAAGCACGATCATGCACAACACGGAAGCGAACCTGGGGCGGCTGCGCCAATTGAAGGCGCTCGGCGTCCGGCTCGCGATCGACGATTTTGGCACCGGATACTCGTCGCTTTCGTATCTGCACCGGTTTCCGATCGACATACTCAAGATCGATCAGTCGTTTGTTAGCCGCCTGACGAACACCTACAACGGTCCGGAGCTCGCGCGCGCTGTCATCACCCTCGCTGAATCGCTGGGACTCGATACGGTGGCCGAGGGAATCGAACTCGAACCGCAAGTCGCCGCACTCCTCAGTCTAGGTTGTGTTGCCGGGCAGGGCTTCCTGTTTGCGACAGCCGGTTCCCTGGAGCAACTGTCCACGAGCGCGTTGGTCGCCAGGCGTAACGCGCTTTGGACCGCCAAGGCGGAGCGCGAAGATCTCTCGCCGACCGGCCGCTTCGCCGCGCTCAAGAGAGTCGCCGGCGGAGCCTAGCAGTCGTTCTGCGTTGTCATCGGATCGCCAATCGCCTCAAGCGTGCATCGCCAAACGAACCACGCGGTCCAGCCGATTAAGCTTGAGAACGTCCGCCACCTCAGCCGGTGGGAGCGGGCGGTGGAGGAAATAACCCTGAACTGTGTCACAGCGCTGGGCCCGGAGAAACTTCAGCTGATCTGCAGTCTCCACCCCCTCTGCCACCACTTTCAGTTTCAAACTATGTGCCATGGCGATTATGGCGCGAGTAATTTTCCTGTCACCGGAGTCGGCGGGAATATCGCGTATGAACGAGCGATCCACCTTGAGGGTATCGATGGGGAAGCGCTTAAGGTAAGCGAGTGATGAATAGCCTGTTCCGAAGTCATCAATCGCGATCTGCACGCCGAACGATTTCAAATTCTTGAGCACGAGTACAGCGCTTTCTGCGTACGACATGACCATGCTTTCGGTAATTTCCAGCTCCAGACATGACGGCTCAAGCCCACTGGCGTGGATGACCCGGGTTAACATCGGAACGAGCTGCGGATCCGCAAACTGACGCGCCGACAGGTTGACAGCTACACTGAGCTTCGTCAGGCCCTGATCCTGCCAAGCCTTGGTTTGCGCGCACGCGGTGGCGAGCACCCATTCACCGATAGGTACGATCAGCCCGGTCTCCTCGGCAAGAGAAATAAAGTCTATCGGCGGTACCAGCCCACGGAGCGGATGCTTCCAGCGCAACAGCGCCTCGGTCCCCGTGATCCGACCGGTCATGGTTTCCACTTTGGGCTGGTAATGCAGCAGGAATTCGCCCCGTTCCAAGGCACGGCTCAGGTCCGACTCGAGCTCCAGCCGTTCCACGGTATGCACGTTCATCGATGGCGAGTAATACAGGTAATTGTTTCGCCCCGCCGCCTTGGCCCGGTACATGGCCACATCTGCGGCCTTCAGCAGTGCCTGCGAATCGTTGCCGTCGGTGGGGAATACGCTGATCCCGATGCTTAATGTGACGTGACAATCCTTGCTCCCGAGCACGTAAGGCGCGTTCAACTTTTCGATGAGCCGCTGCGCGCAGGTGGAGATGTCCATCAGATTTTCGTGGTTTTCGGTCAGCAGGGCGAACTTGTCACCCCCAACCCGCGCCACCGTGTCGCCTACCCCTGACTGGGTCCGCAAGCGGTCGGCAACCTGGCACAGCAAAGTATCTCCGACCTCGTGCCCCAACGAGTCGTTAATCACCTTGAAGCGGTTTAGGTCCATGAACAGAACCGCTAGCTGCGAGCCGGCGCGACGGTGCCGGCTCAGCGCTTGCTCAAGGCGCTGGTTCAACATCACTCGATTGGGGAGGGCAGTAAGATCGTCGTGAAAGGCGATGTGATTGACCCAGGCCTGCGCGCGCTTCCTTTGTTGAAGTATGCGCAGTGATAACACGATTCCAAGCATCAGCAGCCCAGGGGTTGTGGCAAGCATGATGTCCTGGAGCAATCGGTAGGTCGTGCGCGAGGCGTCTCCCAGGGCCTCGACGAATTGGTTCTCGATGGGGGTGAGATGTTCGTTGATCTCGAACACGTTGGCCAGTATGGATTGGACCTTGTCGGCGCTCGGTGAAGGAGACTCGATCTCACGCTGCAGTAGCGTTCCGGCCTCGTCGAGCTGAGCGATGTAGTGGTCGCCCGCGTCCCAGGCTCGAATCGCCCGCTTCATGAAACTGACCCAGGCAAATCTACGATACAGGTTGAACATGCCGTTGATGTCATCGCGATGGATCCCGCCGCGGACAAATCCTTGCCGGACCTTTTCGACATCGGGATTCGGCTTGTCCATCTCGAGCCGAGCCTCATGGTCTCCCAGGGGGACGGCGATGTCGGCGCGAAATTGGCGCAGCTCCTCCGGGGCGCGACTGCTTGCGTACTTCTGCAGGTGATAGACGGCATCCTTCTGGGCTTTAGACCACAAGCTCTCCCCGCCGACATACGCACGCACCGACGACAGTAGCCCGAAGCTGAAATTTGAGAGGATTAGCAGACTGAGCACGATCGCGGCAAACATCCAGACAATCGCAAACGGGGAACTCGTCTTTGGCGCCGCCACTGAGGACGGTGTTTGGGTCGATGGGTGAGACCGCTGGTTCACGATCTTTACCGGGCTCTGGCCGCCGTCCCGGGCCTATCTCGACCGTTGCCCGCGCCGGTGATCGCGGTCAGGCCGTGGTGCACGCGCTCGTGCGCGTTCGCCGCCTCGGCTGGATAGACATTGTTCGTCACTTTGCGCCCCTTAGCGTCGACTGCTGCTCACCGGGCTTCGACGCATCGGTCGCGGCATGAACGGCAGGCTGCACTTTACTGCTGCATCGCACACGAACGATTTCGATCGATCTTATCCAGTTATGTCAGGTCATGATGTGAGCCAAGCGCTATATCGCACCTGTTGCGAGGATTCCTGCTGATACGACCTGATTGTCGGCTGTCGGGCAAGCCTTCCCAGAATCTGAACCCAGTCGTCAGGTCCTGCCGATCAGCCAAGGTCGGCTAGGGCGGAAATGGGCTGGCAGGCGGTTCGATACCGCGCAGACACATCGAGTTTCATTGCGATAGGTTCCGAGCGAGATCGTCACTCAGCGACGGCGCGTCCGGAGAATATTTCACATTAATTGCTAACCTAGCGACTGGGCTGCGGAACCAGTGAGTTGACGCATGACTTCATCTGATTCTGAGCTCGCTTCCGTGCGCTCCCGCGTTGCGTAGGTCACTGGCGGCTCAGCCGGGTTAGATGCGGCAATGGCATGCGCCCTGGCTCAAAACGGCTGGCACGTCTTTGCAGCCAGCCGCTCTGCGGGACCCGATGCAGGTGGGGGCTTAGTCGACGGCCATATCGAGCCGCTGTACCTGGATGTCACGCAGGAGACCTCAATCCTCGCCACCTCCGGCCCGGACCCGTCGTCACTCCGGCAGATTCATTTTGCGCACCATGTCGGCGAAGCGCGGGTCAGCGTGCAGGTTGCAAAGCACCGGCGTCGCGCTGCTGGTAGGCACGCTCAAGCCATACGAAGGCCTTGTCCTTCTCGCCGCGCAGGCATAGACCTCGGCGACCTGGTATGGCGCCGCTCGGCCGTATCCGTCAATTAAATCATTGTGTGCCTGCTGGGACTCTCTGGCAGGACCCAGAGAATGTTCGGTGGTCGCGAGGTCATAAAAACCCCGGGCTCCCGAGTTGTGCTGAGCAATGGCCAGCGCCTCCAAAGCATGACCTTGCAGAAGCTGCAGCTCGACTGAATTAGAGAGCGCAAATTCGGAATCCGGTCTGCGCAATCCGCTCGCGCACGCTATTGACGATCACTGAACGCATCACTTGCGAAGCGTAGGCAAAAAACGCCCGGCGGTTCTCGGCACGAAGTTCCCCGGCGCGCACGAATCGCAGGTACGACTCGTGCAGCAGGCAGGTCGTGTCCAGCACCGTGTTGCGCCCGCCGTCGCGCAAGCGCGCGTGTGCTAACCGGTGCAGTTCGCTGTAGGCGGCTGCAAACAGCGCATCGCGCGCCTGCGTGTCGCCCGCCTGGATTCGTCCCAGCAACTCTGTGAGCTGATTCATCGGTTGTCTTGGCGCCTTGGAATACCTCGATATTCAGCAAGTTAACGCGTCCGCACGGCTCGTGGAACGCAATTTCTGGCCCCGATGTCGGGTTCGGCAGCCGGAAGGTGTCTGGATGGGTGAGAGAGCGAATTAGGTCGGCTCAGCAACCCAATCCGGCCGCCTTAGACCGCCTCACGACAGACCATGACGGATCGCAAAATCAACCTTCAACGACCATTCAGGAGACGATCATGAACACGATGACCACTTCCAAGAGCCTTCGTGGCTTTATCGCCAGCGCGATCTTCGGCGTTCTCACCACGGGTGTCGCCACCATTTCCACCGCTGCCGATGGTGCCGAGTTCCTTCAGACGATAGTGAAATACGGGGATCTCAACATATCGACTCCGCAGGGCGCAGCCGCGCTGTACAACCGCATCCACGCGGCGGCCGAAGGGGTGTGCTGGCCTCTGGACCGCGGTGACGCCGTGTCCAAAATGAATGTGGCTGCCTGCGTTCACAAAGCCATCGCGGGCGCTGTGACTAGCGTCGATCAACCGGCGCTGACCGTGGTGTACAACGCGAAGCACCGCCAGCCGCTGCCGATCATGATTGCCGCTCAGAGCAGTCGCTAGCACCCCACGCTGCGCGATGAATGACCCCGCGCAGCGTCGAGGTTCACCCAAGCGGGCCCAGATTGATTTGCAGCAAATCTGGGCCCCTTTCCTTCGCTCCGCCAATTATCGAGAGCGCCCGTGGATCGCCAGCGACCCGTCGCTGCCTCTGGTGACCGTCTGCGCCGCCCCTCTCAGGACTTCTGCCCCCCGTCGAGCTAGCCTTCTGCCATGTCAGTTCCCCCTGGTCTTTGACTATGTTCGTGGACGCGTCCGCTGTTGGCAAGCAAAGCGGAACTCCCGCGCGTGGACGCAAGCAGCAATCGGCCACGCGATGACAGCAGCGGGCAATTTTCTTGCGATAAGATGCGCCCTGGGCAATCACGTCTGCAATGGCGTCATGTAGTCATAAGGCTCTGGCTTTGGCGGAGACCGCGTTTCCAGTGAGTGCTGAGAGATCTTCCTCGAAGGCCATTTTCCTGAGCTACGCGTCCCAGGATGCTGAGGCGGCGCGCAGAATTGCCCATGCGCTCGAGCAAGCCGGGATCGAGGTCTGGTTCGACCAGAGCGAGCTGCGCGGTGGCGAGGCCTGGGATGCGTCGATCCGACGGCAGATCAAGGGCTGCAGACTGTTCCTGCCGATCATCTCGGCCAGTACGCAGGCGCGCGAAGAGGGGTATTTCCGGCGCGAGTGGAACCTGGCGGTCGGCCGGACATTGGACATGGCCGATGACACGGCGTTCTTGCTGCCGGTGGTGATCGACGCGACGCCGGATGCCGTTGCTCGCGTACCTGAGAGGTTCCGGGAAGTGCAATGGACGCGCCTCCCGGGTGGGGAGACGCCGGCCAGCTTCGTCGAGCGTGTACGCGGATTGATGTCGGGAGGCGCGGGTGCGGCTTGCGCCGTACCGGCGAGCGTCGTGCCCCAGCCGTCGGTGATCGCCAACACCAGGCACAGTGAGGAGCCGCAGGCGCCGGCCCGACCGAAAACCAGCCGAACCCGCGGGTTTGGCTTCCTTAAACTGGCCATTCCCGCGCTGCTGCTGGTTATCGCCGGTGTCGCGCTGATTCCGCCGTGGCAAAAGAAGGAACATGCTCGAAACGTCCTGCTGCCCGCGATCCAGGACATAGCGGCCACGATGTTTCGGAGCAACAGACAGATCTTCGACATGGCCGTGGAGGTGGAGAAGCATCTACCCAACGATCCAACCCTGGCCAAGTTGTGGCCGTCAATCGCCACTAGCGTGTCGATCGAGACCGAGCCGCCGGGCGCCGAGGTATTCTGGAAGGATTACGACACCCCTGCCGCCGAGTGGCGGTCGGCGGGAGTGACTCCGCTCAAGGATGTGAAGGTGCCGCGCGATTACCTGCGTATGGAAGTCAGGAAGCCGGATTATCAGACGATCGAACTCGCCGCACCCAGTTTTAGCCTTGGGATCCGGCCGATCGTGGTGCATCTGAGGATGGATTCGACCGGAAGCCTGCCCGAGAACATGGTGCGCATCCCGAAGTCAACGACCGAGATGCAAATCATGGGCATAGAGAAATACGGACCCAGAGACGTGCCTGAGTTCCTGATCGACAAGTTCGAGGTCACGAACAAGCAGTTCAAGGCCTTCGTTGATGCCGGCGGCTATACGAACGAGGCGTACTGGACCTTTCCGATCCTGGAGGACGCCAGGGTAATTCCGCTGAAGGCAGCACTGGCGACGTTCACGGACCGGACCGGCCGGCAAGGGCCCGCAACGTGGGAAGCGGGAAGCTACCCCGACGGTACGGAGAATCACCCAGTGACCGGCGTGTCGTGGTATGAGGCGGCGGCGTACGCTGCCTTCGCGCACAAACAATTACCGACTGTATTTCATTGGGCCGCCGTGGCGGATACGAGCCGCTCGGAGTTTCTCCTGCCGCTGAGCAATTTCAGCGGCAAGTCGACCAGCGTGGTTGGCAGCCTCGCCGGCTTCAGCACCTTCGGGGTGTACGATCTTGCGGGCAACGCACGCGAGTGGACCTTCAATCAACGTGGTAAGTCAAACCAGCACTTCATTTTGGGCGGCGGCTGGACCGATCCGTCGTACGCGTTCAACGACAGCTTCACGCAGCCGGCGCTCGATCGCAGCGAGTCCAATGGTTTCCGATGCATCAAGGAACTTGCCGACGATTCTTCCGTGGCCGCGCTCAGGCAATCAATCTCGATGGACTTCAGGGACTACTCCAAGGAGAAGCCGGTTAACGACCTGGCCTTTGCCGGTTTCTCCCGTCAATTCGTATATGACAGGACTCCGCTCGGGCCAACGATCGAAAAAACCCTGGAGACCGACGCCTGGAACGCCGAGGTCGTATCGATCGATGCCGGCTACAACAACGAACGCCTGGTGCTCTACATCTTCTTGCCCAAGAACTACACGGCAGCACTGCAGCCGGTCGTCTTTTTCTCCGGTTCCAATGGAATTCACGAGAGCAGATTCGAGCCGACGCTGATCAACAGCCGCCTGTTGTTCATCATCAAGAGTGGGCGGGCGCTGATCTTCCCGATTTACAAGGGGACGTATGAGCGGCAGGACGACTTGAAGTCAGATAGCCAGGACCTGACCGTGCGCTACAAGGACCACCTCATCATGTGGGTGAAGGAATACTCGAGAACGATCGACTATCTTGAAACCAGAAAGGACATGAAGGCGGATAAGGTTGCATATCTCGGCATCAGCTGGGGTGGGTTCATGGGCGGAATCATTCCTGCGGTGGAGAAGCGCGTCAAAGTCGTGGTACTGAACGTCGGTGGGATGGAAATGCAGAAGGCCCTGCCTGAAGCCGACCAGATCAACTACCTGCCGAGAGTCACGCAACCGGTGCTGATGCTGAACGGGAAATACGACATGTTCTTTCCGGTCGAATCCTCGCAAAAGCCGATGTTTCGTTTGCTGGGAACCCCCCTGGATCAGAAGAAAATGCTGGTCTACGAATCAGGTCACCTGGTTCCGGCAACCGAGTTCATCAAGGAGACCCTCGCCTGGTTTGATACCTACCTCGGGCCCACCCGCTGAGACTGCCGGAGCCTGAGCTCAGTCGTCGGGTTCGGCTTGTTCTTCTACCTGACGTAGACAAAGTGGGGCTGCGCGCCGCGGATCGCGAATCGGACCCCCCATCCGGCATCGACACGATGTACATCGATGGTGTGGTAGCGGCCCGGTGTCTCCTGGCACCAGACCGGAGGCTGATCGACGAGAAACAAAGGCGAGCCAGCAGACCAAAAATTGAACATAATCAAAGCGAGTGCGCCATCTCACGCCGCGAACGAGTTCTGTCGTCACGCTACGCTGGATGTATCGCACGGTCAATAAGGATGCACGGATGCTGGTCTTGCAGCGATGGCAGCAGCACGCGGGTAGAGCCGATGAGCGCGCAAGCACCGATATCGTCCCATGAGTGAAGCGACTACCGTTGCGCCCCGTAAAGCCATTCCGGCGTCCTACGTCGTTGCAGTGTTCATAGGCAACGGCCTGGAGTTCTACGACTTCTTGAGCTATGCACTGTTTGCCGTTTATATCGGCAGGACGTTCTTTCCCTCAACCGACAACTCGTTGAGCCTGTTGCTGTCGCTGGCGACGTTCGGGATCGGATTCGTCACCCGTCCGATCGGCGGAATCGTGCTTGGAACGCTCGGCGACCGGATCGGTCGCAAGGCCGCGATGCTGATTTCCTTCATGATGATGGGCATCGGCATGCTGGGTCTCGCGCTCACCCCGTCCTATGCGCGGATCGGTGTCGCCGCTCCAATATTGGCAGTCCTGTTCCGGCTCATTCAGGGCTTTGCTCTCGGCGGCGAGGTAGGCCCGAGTACCGCCTATATGGTGGAAGCGGCACCTCCGAACCGACGCGGACTGTACGGTTCCATGCAATTTGCCACGCAGGACGCGGCCAACCTGCTTGCCGCGCTGGTAGGCGTAGCGCTCTCGACCACATTGAGCCCCGAGAATCTGCAAGACTGGGGCTGGCGGATCGCATTTCTCATCGGCGTGATCATCGTGCCGTTTGGTATGTTCATGCGCCACCGACTGCCGGAAACTCTGCACGCCGCGGACGATACTGCGCTGGCGGCCGATGCGACCGGCGGCGCGCTTCGGCGTCGCACACGCCTTGGACCGCATCTACCGATCATCGCTTTCGGCCTTGTCCTGCTCTCATGCAGTACGATCGGTTCCTATGTTCTGGAATACATGACGACCTATGCGCTCAACACGCTGCACCTGCCGGCCGAAGTGTCATTCGGCCTTATTGTTTTCACCTCGATCTGCGCCATTGCCTTCGACCCGATCAGCGGACTTCTCTCCGACCGCCACGGCCGCAAGAGGATCATCATTGCCGGCTATGCGCTGACGCTGGTATGCGTTTTCCCGGCTTTCTGGATCGTCAATCACTATCCGTCGGTCCAGATTGTCTATGCGATGATGGGGCTCATCGCTGTGCTGTTCGCGATCGCCAGCCCGCCGGTGATTGTCGCATTGACGGAAGGACTGCCAAAACGAATACGCTCCGGCGTGGTCGCCACCGTGTATGCGTTCGCGATCTCGGTGTTCGGTGGTTCGACGCAATTCGTCATTACCTGGCTCATTCAGCGCACCGGCAATCCGCTGGCGCCGGCGTGGTACTGGATGGGCGCTCTGCTGCTGGGGCTGGCAACCGCTTCACTGATGCCGGAAACCGCCCCGGTGAAAACAAACGCGATCACCGCGGCTGTGCACGCATGATCACCACCGAAATCGCGGGTCAGTTTTCGAGCCCGAGGAGATTCATTGATGAGCGAACCAACGCCCGTTAAGGGCCTCGACATGAAGCTGGTCGAATCCGTCCTGGCCGACGCGGCTGCGATGCAGACGCTGCGGCGGGACATTCATGCTCACCCCGAACTTAGCTTCCACGAGCAGCGCACCTCGAACCTGATTGCCCAGGCGCTCACAGACTGGGGCATCCCGGTGCATCGGGGCCTGGGTAAGACCGGAGTGGTGGGCATCGTCAAGAACGGCAGCGGTGCTCGTGCGGTCGGCCTGCGTGCGGATATCGATGCACTGCCCATCACGGAGCACAACACATTCGCTCACGCCAGCGTGCACCGAGGCAAGATGCATGCCTGCGGCCACGACGGTCACACCGCCATGCTGCTGGCCGCCGCCAGGTTCTTATCCGGTCATCGCAACTTCGACGGCACCGTGTACCTGATCTTTCAGCCAGCCGAGGAAGACGGCGGCGGCGCGCGGGAAATGATCAAGGATGGCTTGTTCAAGCTCTTCCCGATGGAGGCGATCTTCGGCGCGCACAACTGGCCCGGCATGGCGGTCGGGCAGTTTGCGATCAAATCCGGGCCGGCGTTTGCCTCCAGCAGTGAGTTCAAGGTCACGATCCGCGGCAAGGGCTCGCATGCCGCAATGCCGCACTACGGTATCGATCCGCTGCCGGTGGCTTGCCAGATGGTACAGGCTTTCCAGACCGTCATAACCCGTAACAAGCGCCCGATAGACGCGGCCGTGATCTCGGTGACGATCATCCGAGCCGGAGAGGCCAACAATGTGGTGCCGGACTCCTGTGAGCTCGAGGGGACGGTGCGGACCTTCACCCTGGAGGTGCTGGACATGATCGAGCGGCGCATGCGGCATATCGCCGAATCCACCTGCCAGACCTTCGAAGCCACGTGCGAGTTCAAGTTCACTAGAAGCTATCCGCCCACAATTAACCACCCAAAGGAAACCGAGTTCGTGCGCAGTGTGCTGAGCGATTTGGTCGGTGCGCAGAATGTACAGGAGGCCGAGCCCACGATGGGGGCTGAAGACTTCAGCTTCTATCTGTTGGAAAAGCCTGGCTGCTATTTTCTGATCGGCAATGGCGATGGCAGCCATCGCATTGGCGGTCACGGCATGGGACCGTGCATGCTGCACAACCCGAGCTACGACTTCAACGACGAGCTGATCCCGCTGGGCGGTTCGATGTGGGTGCGGCTGGCCGAGGCTTGGCTGAATGGGTGAATGAGCGAGCTGGCTGCAAGCCAAGCGTCACGAAGCTGTCAAATCCGCGTCGGAGACTCGCAAATGAACTTACGTCTCGAGACGATGACCGGCCTGTGGGCCTTCATTGCTCTGCCCGCCATGGCGCAGGAGCGGCTGCCGACGATTCCTCCGACCCAGTACACAACGGAACAGAAGCAGGCAGCGGCCGACTTCGAGGCGCAGCGCAAAGTCCCGGTATTCGGCCCGTTCGAACCGATGATGCATAGCCCCCAGCTGATGACGCTGGCGCGCGCAATGGGCGACTACCTGCGATACAAATCGGCTATCGGCACTACGCTCAGCGAGCTCACCATTCTGATCACGGCCCGCGAATGGACGCAGGATTACGAATGGTCCGTGCACTACCCGATCGCACTGAAGGCTGGCATTCGACCGGAAGTCGCCGATGCTATTGCAGACGGCCGACGACCGCCTGCCTTGACTCCTGACGAACAGATCGTGTACGACTACGCCAGTGAACTGCTGAAGAAGCAGCAGGTCTCCGATGCGACGTTCGAGCGCGCCAAGTCGCGCTTCGGCACCAAGGGCGTCGTCGACATGACCGGAATCGTGGGTTACTACACCTTTCTCGCCATGCAGCTCAACGCAGCGCAGTACCCGACCCCCAACGACGCACGCAAGCTGCCGCGGATAGCTCGCTGGCCGGACGCGAGTGACTGACCGAGAAACCAGTCACGCTTCGGGAACTCGTCGATGATCCCGCACTCCTATCCGGTAGGCAGCGCGTTTCCCAAGGTCGCGCTCGGAGTACACTCGGACCATGAACCGCCGTCTGGTCGCGCTCTTGATCATACTGGTGGGCCTGCACGGGCCCATTTTATCCTACGCGGCCGCGATAACTGCGGCGGGATCGGCGCTGGGGGGGCCCGCCAGCTGTTGTCCGGGCCACGGATCCGACGACGCCACGCAAAGATCCTCGTGCTGCCCTGCCGGCCTGCTGGCTGGGCCCTGCTGCCCCGGCGCTGGCGCCGTTACGGCGATACTCTCCTGCCACGTCTGCCTACCGGCACCGCCGTTACAGCTTCTGCCCCGGGAGTCGGGTTCCGTGTCATATGCCACGGAAAGCCCCGGCCCTCAACTCCGACCCCCGATCGTCTGACGCCACACCTGAGGTAGTGCACTGAGCGGCGCCCGCGCCGTCCAGTGTGGTGCTCTGCGCTGCGCGCGCAGTCAGTCCGGACGAGTTCGGAGAATACTTCATGTTTCGTTGGTCTATCGGCCTGGCCGGTGCGCTTGTGCTCGTCGGCCGCGCCGTCGCCAAGCCCATCGCGTTCGCCGACGGCACGACCGTAATGGTCGAGTATGGCGCCGGCACGATGACGGAGGAGCAGGTCTTCTACGCCCCGCGCTACGATGTCTCGGTCGGCGGTGGGCACCTCGAACTCGACAGCGATGAGACGACGAAGGTGCGCCGTATCAGCTACGCGCGCCTCAACTACCTGGTTCGCCGCTGGAACCTCGATGACGCGCAAGCCAATGTCTTTGCCTGGGGTGGTTTGGGTAGCGCGACCGGCGACACGTTCTCCGGCACGCTCCTGGCCGAAAATGCCGGAGCCCAGGCGGACTACGAGACCCGTCGGGTCTATGCCTCACTGAAGACGGACTGGCAGGGATCCTCGGCGTTCTCGCATCGGATCGACACGCTGCAGCTCGGACTCGCCCCCTACAAGCACGACTATGACGGCCTCGCGAGCTGGTTTCTCGTCCAGGCTCGCCAGTACACCGGTGGGATTCATCGGGGAGTCGAATCGGCCCTGTTGCTGCGGCTGTTCAAAGGCGGTGCCTGGGTCGAAGCCGGCGTCACCAACGGCGGCAACCTCCAGGCCATGGCGATGTTCAATTTCTAGAGGTACTCACCGATGAAACTCCTATCCAGACTCCTGATCTCACTCCTGCTCGCGGCCGCTGCGTCCGTTCATGCTGCCACCATCGAGATGACCGTCAACGGCCTCGTTTGCGCGTTCTGCGCGCAAGGCATTGAGAAGCAGTTGCGCAAATTCCCGGCGACTGCCGACGTGGTCGTGAGCCTCGAGCATAAGCTGGTCGCCGTCGCCTTGAAAGACGGCCAGGACATAGCGGACGCCGAGCTTCGCCGTGCACTCACGAACGCCGGCTACGCGGTCAAGAGCATCCAGCGCACGGACACGCCCATCGCGGATCTGCGTAAGCGTGTCAAGCAGGCCAAGCCATGAGCCGGGTAGATCCCGCACACTCACGCAACGCCGGCCTGGCGGCTGGTGCGCTGCTCGCAAGTTCGGCGACGCTGGTGTGCTGCGTGCTGCCGGCGCTGCTCGTGGCACTTGGGGCTGGTGCGGCGCTGGCCGGCCTGGTGACGGCAGTGCCCCAGCTCGTCTGGCTGAGCGAGCACAAGCCGCTCGTGTTCGGGGTAGCGATCGCCGCTCTGGCCATCAGTGGTGTTGCGCTCTGGTACGGCCGCTCCATGCCGTGTCCACCCGATCCCGACGCGGCGCGATCGTGTCGACGCCTAAGGCGTATCAGTGTGCTGCTGTACGGGTTCGCCGTGGCAAGCCTGCTGCTCGGTGTTACATTCGCGTTCGTGCTGCCCGCGCTGAATGCTTGATCAGGCCAAGCGTGGCGCTATCTGGAGTCATCCCATGACCGAGCTGCAACTGCTCAGTGAACTCACCTGTCCCGTGTGTCGCCACCGCGAAACGGAGACGATGCCGACTGACTCGTGCCAGTATTTCTACGAATGCCGAGGCTGCGGTTCACTGCTGCGGCCAAAACTGGGCGATTGCTGTGTATTCTGCTCCTACGGGTCCATGCCCTGTCCGCCAAAGCAGAGCGACAGCTCATGCTGCTCGAGGTAGAGGTCCGGCCGTTTTTCGCTGGACGACACCATCAGACCGCTATGCCCGACGCTAGCGAGAAGCCTTCGGAGATCCAGCCAGTGACGCCGCCGGCCATGATCTTCACGGCGAAGCCAAGACCGGAAAGCTTCGCCGCCGCACGTGCCGCAGCGTTGCAATGAGGACCCGCACAATACGTGACGAACAATGTGTCACGGGGATAGGAGTCCATGCCCGAGGCGATAATCTTGCCGTGCGGTAGATTGATTGCTCCCGGTACATGGTGCTTCTCGAACAGCCCGGGGCTGCGTACATCCAATAGAACAAAACCCGGGTCGGGACTGCGCATTGCTTCGTGTGTGTCCCAGCAGTCAGTCTCGAACGCGAGCTGTGACTCGAAATGTTGAAGCGCTACGTTCGGCGAAGCCGCCGGTACCAGCGTTACGGCATTGGGCATGGCAGGTGTCCTTGCTGATTGGCTTGCACTATTGTTGCCAACGCGACCGAAGCGCACAATTGGCGGGATTGCCATTGATCGATCAAATCATGCCAAAGCCAAAAAGCCGCCCCGGAACATTCAACCCGCTGGTTGTTGCCCTGGCCTACGACGGCCTGTGCGCGTTCGAGTTTTCCTGTGCCGCAGAGGTTTTTGGCCTGGCCCGGCCGGAACTCGGCCCGGGCTGGTATCGGTTTGAAACCTGCGCAATGAAAGCTCGCAGCGTCGCGGGACAGTACGGTTTGAGCCTGAAAGTTGACGCTGGGTTGGAGCGGCTCGCTGCGGCCGGCACGATCATGATTCCGGGATGGCAGGGCATCGGCGTCCCGGTGCCGGCGCCGGTGATTGATGCACTGCGCACGGCACACTGCCGAGGCGCGCGCCTGCTCTCGATCTGTTCCGGCTCATACGTGCTCGCCGCAACCGGCTTGCTCGACGGTAAACGTGCAACTACCCATTGGCGTTACGCCGAGGAACTGCAGCGTCGCTACCCGCGCGTAATCGTGGATCCGGACGTCCTTTACGTGGATGAAGGCCAGATTCTGACATCGGCCGGCAGCGCTGCCGGCCTTGACATGTGCCTGCATTTGGTTCGGCGCGACTATGGACCGGCGATTGCGAACCACGTGGCTCGCCGACTGGTGATCCCACCTCACCGCGATGGTGGCCAGGCGCAATTTCTGGAGCGGCCGGTCGATCAGCGCGAGCGCGGGTCCCTGTCCGCGTTGCTCGACCAAATGACGCGCCGGCTGGGCGAGCCGCTGCGGATTGCCCAATTGGCTCGACTGGCCGCGATGAGCGAGCGCACCTTCATGCGCCGGTTCCGGGCGACTACTGGCATGACGCCGGCGGACTGGATCACGCGAATGCGCGTGGATCGCGCCCGCCAGCTACTGGAAAGCACCGGGCTTTCCATCGACCACATTGCAACACGCACCGGACTTGGAACAGCCACAACGTTACGACATCACTTCCGCAGGAAGGTGGGTGTGAGCCCTGGTGAGTACCGCAGGCAATTTTCGCAGACCGTGCGTCTTGATTCGGCAATCGGCAACGACCGCAACATCGGTTGAAACTTCTCATCCAGTTGCTCGGCGGGCGCCGGTTGAAAACTAATACGAGATGAAAGCGCTTACCCGTTTCAGCGGCACCCTCATTATCCTGGCGTCGATCTGGCTCGGTACCGGGGCGTCGGCCGATGAAGCGCGGGAGATGCTCCCTCCGGTTGCGGATTTTTTCCGTAATCCGCAGGTGAAAAGCGTTGAACTGTCGCCGGACGGGGAGCATTTCGCGCTGTTGATATCGCTCGACCGTCGCATGCAACTCGCGGTCGGCCCATCGAATGAGCCGCACGCCTGAAACAGCCGCTCTTGATGGCCTATGGTGCCGACGACTATCGGGTACCGATGGTGCATGGCCTCAAATTTCGCGACGCCGTCAGGAAAGGCAATTCGAACGTCGAATGGGTCGTGTACCGCGATGAGGGCCATGGTTGGAGCGCCCTCAAGGACAATGTCGATTTCTGGACGCGAGTCGAGACGTTTCTCGCGAAGAACCTGGGCGAGGCGCCGTAGCGAGAAGACCGTATGCCGAAATGATCGTGGCTTGCCGCCGTGTGCGCTAACATCGAAAATGCATCACTCGTCGGGCAGACCGTTATCGTGAAAAAAAGGGGAGCTGACCATGCGCTTGCGTTCGACACAAATTACCTTAGGACTCGTTTTGGCGTTTGCAATTTCGGCCTGCGGCGGAGCAGCGGCCCAGGAGCCCTCGGAAGCACAGATGAAGGAAGCTATGTTGTATGCGATGAATCACCCGCCCGGCGAACCCGCCGGGGATCCGATCACGATCACTTTCTTCAAGAAGGAAGCTTGCGACAGTCCGACCCCTAAGGGCTACAACTGCTCCTTCGACGTCAAGGTCGCATCGGCGAATATCGGTGCGTCGATGTATAACAACATTCCGGGCGCCTGGTTCTACAAGGACAAGGATTCGGGCAAGTGGGCGATGCGGCCGCCGTTCTGAGTGAGCAGGCCCCGAAGCAAGTGGTAATGAAAGCGCCGGTACGACCGGTCCCGCATCACACCTCCAGCCGATCCCCGGGTCGCGCTACCAGCACATAGAGCGCGGGCATCAGGAAAACGCTGATCAGAAGTCGCGAGAACAGGCCGCTGACAATGACCAGCGCAAACGGCCGTTGGGAATCCGTGCCAACACCGGTGGCCAATGCCACCGGCAACAGGCCCAACGCCGCCACCAGCGCGGTCATCATGATCGGTCGCAGCCGCAGGATCGCGCCCTCACGAATAGCCTCGGGCAGGGCGGTACCGTTTGCGCGAAGTTCGTTCACATAGGAAATATAGACGACCGCCGTCTGTACCGACACGCCGCACAAGGCCAGGAAACCGATGCCGGATGAGACTGAAAACGGCGTGCCGGTTAGCCACAGTGCAACGATTCCGCCCACCGGTGCCGACAGCAGCACGCCGAGCACCGTGATGAACGGAAATTTGAAATTGCTGTAGAGCGCGAACAGCAGCAGGAAAATAAGGAACAAGGTCAGCGGTAAAATGACATTCAATTGCCGTCGCGAAGTCGTGTATTCCGTGTACTCGCCGCCCCAATCCAGCCGATAGCCCTGCGGCAGGGCAACCTTGGCGTTGACCTGCTGCATGGCATCGCCCACCGCACCAGCCAGATCGCGTCCTTCCACGGAGAACTGCACGCCGATATAGCGCGAATTGTCCTGGCGGTAGATAAACGAGGCGCCGCTCGCCACCCGGATGTCCGCGAACTCCTTGAGCGGGATCTGCTGTCCGGCGGGCGTGGCCACCAGGATGTTTCCGATCTCCTCTGAGTTATCCCGGTACTGGCGTTCCAGGCGAACGACAAGATCAAACTGCTTTTCGTCCTGCACCACCTGGGTAGCCACGTCCCCGCCGACGGCTGTCTGAATCAAGCCATTGATGTCGGCAACATTCACGCCGTAACGGGCAATGCGGGCGCGGTTGATATTGATGGTCAGGCTCGGTTGGCCGAGTTCCCGCACCAGCGTCACCTCACGGATCCCGCGCACCTGCTCCAATACCTGCTTGATGGCTTTGCCCTTCTGTTCGAGCGTATCCAGGTTGGCACCGAAGACTTTCACGGCCAGCGCGCTCTTAAGGCCGGTCTCCGCCTCGTCCACCGCATCCTCCGCCGGCTGGGTGTAGTTGAAATTGATTCCGGGAAATTCCTCGAGCCTGCGGTTAATGGCTTCGATCAGCCCAGGCTTGGTGCGATAAAGCCCGGTCCATTGCGCGTAAGGTTTGAGACCGACGTAGAACTCGACATTGAAGAAACCAGTCGGATCAGTGCCATCGTCGGGTCGCCCCAGCTCGGAGGCGACCGTGGTGACTTCGGGAAAAGAGCGCAATATGTCGCGCACCTTGGGAGCGATCTTCGCCGATTCGTCGAACGAAATGGTGTAGGGCATCGTTGCCCGCACCCACAGTGCGCCCTCGTCCAGGTGCGGCATGAACTCGGCGCCGATGAACGGAATGAGCAGCAGCGACGCCGCCAGCACAATTGCCGAGGCGAATGTGGTCGCCCAGGGGTGGGCGAGACAGTGATCGAGGCCTTTGGTGTACGCAGATTTGATGACTTCGAAGGCGGCGTTGCGTCGCTCGCGCACGCCGTTGCGCATGAACCACGCACACAGCACCGGCAGCAATGTCAGCGTAATGATCAGGGAACCGATCAACGCGAACACCATCGTGTCCGCCATCGGCTTGAACAGCGTCCCGGAAGGCCCGGACAAGACATAGATCGGCAGGAAGCTGGCCACGATCACTGCGACCGCGTAGAAAATCGGGCGATCCACCTGCGCGGCCGCAGCGGTGATGATTTCCCTGACGTTGAGCGGAGTTCCACGTCGCGCTGCGATCTGGCGGAAGATGTTTTCCACCATCACGACCGCGCCATCCACCAGGATGCCGAAATCCACCGCGCCGATGGACAGCAGGTTGGCCGAGGCGTTCTGCAGGTCGAGACAGACAAACGCGAACAGCAGCGCCAGCGGGATGGTCGCGGCGACTATCAATCCTGCACGAAAATCGTACAGGAAGAATATGAGGACTACGATCACCAGCAACATGCCTCGCAGCAGGTTTCGTTCAACGGTCTGAGTCGTCAGCGCGATCAGGTCGCTGCGGTCGTAGAACGGCAGGACCTTGACGTCCGTGGGCAGCACCCCATTGTTGAGTTCGATGGTCTTGGCTTCGACCCGTTTCAGAACGTCCTGGGTTTTTTCGCCGGTCCGCAGCAGGATCACCCCTTCGACGGCGTCGTCCTGTTTCTCGTAGCCGAACTCGCCCAGGCGCGGGGCGATTCCGATGACCACGCGGCCGACGTCCTTCAGCAACACCGGCGTGCCATCGTGTACGGCCAGCACCACGTTGCCGATGTCCTCCAGAGTGCTCAGGCGGCCCATGCCGCGCACGTAATAGAACTGACCGCCTTGCGAATAGAACCCGCCGCCGGCGTTGGCGTTGTTGGCCGCCAGGGCGGCCTCCACCTGCGTTATCGACAGGCCGACCGCGGCAATCCTGGCCGGATCGAGCAGCACCTGGTACTGCATGGTCCCGCCGCCAAAGCCGGAATCATCCGCGACACCGGGGACGGATTTGAATTGCGGTTCGACGACCCAGTCCTCGAAGGTCTTGAGTTCCATCGGCGAGCGGTCGGGGCTCTGCAGCACGTAACGGTAGATCAGGCCCGACGGCGCCGACAGCGGCGCGACCGAAGGAGCCACGCCGCTCGGCAGGCTGAGATCGCCCAAGCGGTTGAAAACCTGCTGGCGGGCGAAGTAATTGTCCGTGCTGATTTGAAAAGTCAGGATGACGTCGGACAATCCATAGAGCGAGATCGAGCGGATCCTCGTCATCAGCGGAATCCCGTTCATCTCTCGTTCCACGGGCACCGTGATCAGCCGCTCCATTTCCTCGGCGGCATGCCCGGGCCATTGAGTGATGATCTCAACCAACGGAGGCGACAGGTCGGGATAGGCATCCACCGGCAGGCGCTCCAGCGAGCGCGACCCCAGGCCGGTCAGCATCAACGTCATGAGCACGACAAGAAAGCCCTGCCGCAATGACGAGATCACGATTCGGTTGATGATCGAAGCCGTTCGCGATGCAGAACCGGTTGGCGGCAGCGGGTCGCTCATTGACTTTGCATGAATTGAATAAAAATACCCCCTTCGATCACCACTCTGTCGCCGGCCTGCAGACCGGCACTGATTTCATACTGGTCCCCGGCACGATAGCCGACGGTGACGCGCTGCCGCGCGAAGCTACCGTCGGGCTGCGCGCCATAGACAAACGGCAGGTTCTCATCGTCACGCAAAATCGCCGACACCGGAACCAGCAGCCCGGTGCTTTCCTGGTGCGCCTGAATCAGCACACGCACGTACATCTGTTTCTTTAGAAAGTCGCCCGGATTCCTTACCACCACACGCACCGCCACCGAGCGGGTGTCGGGGTCCACCAGCGCTGAGATGTTGTCCACTGTCCCGGAAAAGTGAGTCGCGCCAATTCCGGTGATTACGTCGGCCGCGTCGCCGAGGCTGACCGAGGCAAGATCCGAGTCAAAAATATGTGCCATGACCCAGACGCGCGAAAGGTCGGCAACCGTGAAACATGGCGTGCTACCCGCCTGGAGTAGTTCTCCGGGTGTGATCAGTTTTTCCACCACGGTACCGGCGATCGGCGAGCGAATAATTCCCTCGAGGCGCGGAACCGGCCGCCCCTCCTGAATATCCTTGATGGTCTCAGCATTGACCTTCAGCGACACCAGGGCTTGCAGGGCGGCGTCGCGGTCGGCTTCGGCATTGAGAGCGTCGGTTTCTGCCTGCTCCGCTTCGCGCTGGGCAACGCCGTTGTGCTGGATGAGATCCTTGTCGAGGTCGGCCAGCCGCCGATCGGTCCGCGCGCTTGCCAGTGCCTTGCGATAGGTGCCGATGGCGGTCGCAAAATCGGGCGAATCGACCAGGGCCAGCGGATCGCCTTGCTTGACCTGGGCACCGAGAGACACCAGCAGCCGCGACACCGGACCGGAGAAAGGTGCCAACACGCTGGTGGCCTGATCGTTGTCGAAATCAACCACCCCGGTGGTCTCGATCGACTTGCGGAATTTTGCCTGCTGGACGGCAAAGAGATGAATGTTTTCTCGCTGCGCCGGCGTCAGCGTCACGTTGCTGGCCGTCATCGACGAGGTCTGCGATTTGTCGTCGGCTTTGGGTGAACAGGCGGTGGATGACAGCACCGCGGCGATTGCCGCCACGGTAACGGCCAGTGCGTGTGTGAATCGGATCCGGCATTGTGGACCGGACGTTTCGCGAACCGAATTACTTTTCTTTCTTGTCATCGGCCAAGTCCGTACGGTGCCACCAGCCCCCGCCCAGCGCCTGAAACAACGCCGCGGTATCGGCATAACGATTGGCTCGGGCCTGGACCAGGTTGATCCGGCTCTGTTGATAGGCCTGCTCGGCGCTCAACATCGCCAGATAGCCGGCGTAGCCGTCCTGCAGCTGTCGTTGCGCCAGATCCAGTGTGACCGTGGCGGCGTCTGCGGCGGCCGCCGCCGCTTTCAACGCCTCGGCATCTTCCTCAAGCGCAGTCAAAGTGTCAGCAACATTCTGAAAGGCAGTCAGGACGGTGCTGCGATATTGCTCGGAGGCCTGAACGTATGCCGCCTTGGCGGCGCGCTCCTGGTGCAGCAGTGTCCCGCCCTGGAAAATAGGCACGGTTGCCGCCGCGCCTACACTCCAAAAGCCGGTACCCGACGTGAACAGCTGATCGATCGCCACCGCGGTGCTGCCGGCATTTGCCGTCAGTTCGATATTGGGCAGTCGGTTCGCCATCGCGATTCCAATCCTGGCGCTGGCCGCATGCAGGTTTGCTTCAGCCTGCAGCACATCCGGACGCTGCGCGACCAGTTCCGACGGCAGGCTCAGCGGCAGCTCCTGCGGCAATTGCAGACTCGACAGCTCGAATTCTCCGCCTGTCGCCTGGTTCGGAAACCGGCCGGCCAGGACCGCCAGCAGGTCGCTCAGCTGAGCTGATTGCTTGAGCAGCGGCGGCAGTGTTGCAGTCATTTGTGCGAGCTGCGATTGCTGCGCGGCAACGTCGAGTCCACTGGCATAGCCCTTGGCAGACTGGTATTTGAGGATCTGCAGCATGTTGGCGTTGATGTCGATAAGTTGCCGCGTGGCGTCGATCTGAGTTTGCACCGCAGCCTGCTGAATCGCCGTGACCACTACGTTGGCCGTCAACGTGGTGTAGGTCGCGATCATCTGGAAGCGAACCTGGTCTTGCTGCGCCTGCAATGATTCCGCGGTCCGGCGATTCAGGCCGAACACATCCGGCACATAGGACACAGTGACCTGCGGGGTGAAAAGATCGTATAGAAGGACGTTTGAGTTGGTGGTGGGTGCGATCTGTCCCGATTGTCTCTGGCGGCTGGCCGAAAAGCTGCCTGTGACGCTGGGATAGAAAGCACCGCGTTGAGCCAGCACATTCTCCCTGGCCACAGACAGCGCCGCTTGCGCTGCCTTGAGGTCGGGACTGCTCTTGAGCGACTGGTCGATCAGCTCATTGAGCGGCCTGGAATGAAACAAGGTCCACCAGTCGCCGGCGATGTCGGCTCCGTTGGCAAAGCGTTGCGCTTCCCCTCCCTGCACGTTCGTGGTGGTGACGGTGGTCGAGAGTGGATGGGCCGTATAATCACTGACTTCCGGAGCGGCCGGTTTTCGAAAGTCGGGACCCACCGCGCAACCGGCAATCAGAAGTAACGCCTGGACCGTGGCGAATGGCGGAACGCGCGATTTACGAGCCAGGCCCATAAGAACCAGTATCGCACGAGACAAAAGCGACCACCGATTTGCCCGACTCTTTGGCCCTGGCGCCATGCTGTTTCGGGATCTGATCGGCCTGATTGGCAACCTGCTGTTCGCCGGACACGCGCTGGTCCACCACGGGCACGTGGGACCGAGGTTGCCGGCGTCATCACCAGGGGAGCACGTGGCCGACCTGATCGCCCACAGCATCAAGGCAACCCGCAGTCGGCGCCCAGCCACTCGCTACAGGTCTGTCGACGCCAGTGGGTGCAAGTTGCATCTAAGTTTCGACACCTTCGTGCTACCCGAATGCCGGCAGGACGCCGGCTCCTGTCGCCATGGGGCCGCGGGGTGTTATGTCGTATCGATGGTGTGACGCAAGTCGCATAGGACATCAGCTTTTGCACTGCGCATTTCTTGCGTGCGCTTTCGTACATACGGCCGCGCGTGAATGTGCTGCACTGAAGTCACACCCAAATTTGGCGCACACGGGCAATCACCATGTCTCAACGGATACTTTTGATACAGGACGATGAAGTGGCTGCCAGCAGCATTCTCGACGCCCTGAGAAATTCCTCCGACCTGCCCTTCGAAGTCGACTGGGTCAGGCGCTGCTCGGACGGGCTGGAAAGGCTGGATGGCGCCGCCGCAATATTGCTCGACCTGTATCTACCCGATAGCCGCGGCATTGCCACGTTCGAACGCCTGTACGGCGCGGCACCCAGGGTTCCGATCCTGATCCTCACCTCCTCGCAAAACGAGACCACCGCCAAGCTGGCGGTACAGGCAGGAGCGCAGGACTATCTATTCAAGAACCGTCTCGATGCCTACCTGTTGCCAAAAGCGGTGAGCAGCATGATCGAACGCGCGGTAAATGCCGAGGCATTGTTTGAGGAAAAGGAGCGCGCCCTGGTCACGCTCAACTCTATTGGCGACGCGGTGGTAAGCACAGACATTGCCGGAAATGTCACCTATCTGAATGTGATCGCCGAACGACTTACCGGGTGGACTCAGGAGGAAGCGGCGGGTCACAAGATTGAGGAGGTTTTCCGAATAATCGATTCCACCACGCGTGAGACGTCGCAAAATCCCATGGCTTTGGCAATTCGCGAGGACAAGACCGTAGCCCTGCCTCCCAACTGCGTCCTGATCCGACGCGACGGTGTAGAAGCGGCAATCGAGGATTCAGCAGCCCCGATCCATGATCGACGAGGGGCGGTGACGGGCGCCGTGATGGTATTCCACGATGTCAGTGTAGCGCGCGCGCTGACTCTGAAAATGTCCTATCTGGCGCAGCATGACAGCCTCACCGATTTGCCCAATCGCATCTTATTGAATGACCGGTTGATCGAGGCCATAGAGCTGTCCAGCCGGCACCATCGAATGCTGGCGGTGTTGTATCTGGACATCGATCGTTTCAAGCACATCAATGACTCCTTGGGCCACGTTGTCGGCGATCGGCTGCTGCAATCGGTGGCCAGGCGACTATTCACCTGCGTGCGCAGTTCGGACACTGTCAGCCGGCAAGGCGGCGATGAATTTGTGGTCCTTCTGTGGGAGATGAGGCACTCGGAGGATGCAGCGGTGACGGCGCAGAAGATACTGCAAGCTTTGCGAGAACCCCACCAGATAGACCAGCATGAACTGCATATCACGGCAAGCATCGGTATCGTGATTTATCCCGATGACGGACTGGATGCCGAGACGTTGATGAAGAAGGCCGATTTTGCGATGTACCACGCCAAGGACACTGGGCGCGACGGCTTTCAGTTCTTCAAGTCAGAAATGAACGCACGCGCCATTGAACGCCAATCACTCGAGGATCAATTGCGCCACGCGATTGAACGCGGGGAATTGCTGTTGCACTATCAGCCCAAGGTCAACCTGGCGACCGGGGGTATCACCGGCATCGAGGCGTTACTTCGGTGGCGCCACCCGGACCAGGGGCTGGTTGCGCCCGGACAATTCATCACCATTGCCGAGGAGTGCGGCCTCATCGTACCAATCGGCCGCTGGGTGCTGCGCGAAGCCTGCCTCCAGGCGCAGGTGTGGAAGGCCGCGGGCCTGTCGCCGGTGTGCATAGCGGTAAATATTTCCGCGGTGGAGCTGCGCACCCCGGGTTTCGCGGCGGGCGTGCGCGCCATTCTGGCAGAGACGGGGCTGCCCGGGCACTGCCTTGAACTGGAACTGACCGAATCCGCCCTCATCGAGGATTCGAGATCTACTGCAGACGTGCTCAGGGAACTGAAGGAAATCGGTGTATTGCTTGCGTTGGATGACTTCGGCACTGGGTATTCGAGTTTGAGCTATCTGAAGCGCTTTCCGATCGACGCTCTGAAGATCGATCGGTCCTTCGTGCGACACCTGACTACCGATAAGGACGACGCCGGTATTGTCACTGCCGTGATTGGCATGGGGGACAATCTGCAGATGCGGGTCGTGGCCGAAGGAGTGGAAACGCGAGAGCAGCTTGCGCTGCTGCAGGAGTATGGCTGTCCCCAGGGTCAGGGCTACTATTTCAGCCGCCCGGTGCCGGCGGCGGAATTCGGCAATTTGCTGGAGTGCGGTGTCACCGGTGGCGCTGCTGCCTGATCCAAGCGCGCTAGATCGCGTGTTTCCTCGGCCATGGCGCTATCCGGTCGCTCAGGGCGGAAAGGCCAGCTTGGCCTCGATCGCCTGAAATCGCGGCTCTTTACGCAACGGATCGAGCAGGGCATCGACTTTCAACCAGGCGAAGCCCGGGTCCTTCAAGCGGAAGGCAGTATCGAGCCAGTCGAGCGCGCTGGCCACGTCGCCCCACTGTGCGTAGATCGACGCGTACTGGTAGGCCATCGCATCGCCTGACTCGGCTTTCATCTGCGCGACCAGCGCCTGTGCTTCGGCCTTTCGTCCCAGCTTGTCGTAGACGATTGCCATGCACAATTGGCCCACCCAGGACAGCGGCGGCGTCGTACACGACTGTTGGGCCGCTTCGAATTCTCCCAGCCCCAGGTAGGCCAGTCCGCGCATACCGTGCGCCCAGTGGATGTTCGGATCGAGG
>Ga0210394_10000165_pt1 | contig 159579 bp, 139 predicted proteins | sample IncBWC12MmetaG_FD_160121 | JGI IMG/M metagenome (GOLD analysis project Ga0210394, IMG submission 160121) | Forest soil microbial communities from Barre Woods Harvard Forest LTER site, Petersham, Massachusetts, United States - Inc-BW-C-12-M | ecosystem: Environmental > Terrestrial > Soil >... | reverse complement strand
AATGCTTTCCGTGTGCACGTCCATGCCGATATATTGAGTGCTACTCATGAGGGTGTTCCTTTCTTGTAGGGTATGAGCCAGCACTCAAAACCTACTCCAAAGGGGCGCCCTCTTATAATGTGTGGGTCCCGGTACCGTTGCTCATTTTAGGGTGCCCGTACGCTCTCTGGAGAACCGCCGATACGCCCAGAGGTAACCGCAAGCAAAAAAGAACACAAACGACAGCCAGAAGATTGGTAAATGAAGTGAAATTGAGAAACCCATCGTGTCTTGACCTTGAGGTCGTCCAACAATCCGCAACACAATGCCTGCCAGAAAGAAAATTGCATAGAAGGCCCCAAGCACGAATGCCAGTCCTACGCAGACGCTCTTGAGATAAATCATGACGTGTCCGTCGCCAATCCTACATCAACTCAACACCATGTGCCCTTACCGGAAAAGTGGGAACTGGGACCCTAAGGCCAGTTTGGCAGCATGTTCACGATTGTAGGTTTAAACTCTGTCTGTGTTCCAAGAACCACCTGATTGTTTTCCACTGAAAATGGAAGGCTTATGCTGACCGATTTTAGGCTCGGCCCAGAAATAGTCAGGAACAAACATCTTGGTTGATTTTCCGCGGCCAACTTGCCCCACCAGTATGATTCTAGTTCCGAATCGTCTGCCACGGCCTTGTGACGACACGTACTTATCGTGATGATTGCGGTCGCCTTTTTGCTCTTCGCACGCTTGACGATGTCACCATAGGCAGCATCCATTTCAGTCTCGTCGTTAAACTCAACTTCCTGCCAATAGTGCCGTTTTGGTGTTATGACAATCACGACAGCGCAGCTGTATTCCTGCTTCTCTTCAAGAAGAAGTTTTTTTTCGATTTCAAACAGCTTCAACGCGAACTGGGTTAGGTCTTCCACACGGACTATTCCATCGCAGGTGTACTTCAAATGTCCAGACAATAGGGACATGCCTGATGATGCGTTACCGGACAAGTCAAGTAATGGTACGGAACCTGTCCGGTAAGCCGACTTACCAGGCACTTGAATGAATTACGGTCTTGAGAACCGGAACACGCGAATTGTTCCGCCTCGATCATTCGGCCACTTTATCAGTCCGCCGGTGGAGGGGGTAATGAGAAAGGTGCCGTCAGGGCTGAACGCGATGGAGCCACAGCCAAGGTCCGAGACCTTTTGCTTATCGACGATTTTCCCTGTTGCAACGTCGAGAAGGAATGCTGTGCCAGTGCCGTATATTCCAACGGCAACAAATCGCCCGTCGGGGCTGAACTTCGGTTCTGAAACTTCACCACCGCCGATTTGGATTGAATGGATTCTCTCGAAGCGATGCGTGTCCCAAATTTGAACGCTACCCAAATCAGTGCTTGCAGCGAGCCTGCCGCCATCCTTGTCGAAAGCCAGACCTTTTACGTATCTGTCCAATCCATGCAGAATCGCCAGCTTTTTACCAGTCAGCAGATTCCACAGTGTCACGACATTCCAGTGTCCCGTCGCCAGCGTTTTACCGTCAGGGCTGATTGCCAGTGCGAACGCACCAAAGTCTCCAAAAGTTGCTACTTGTTTGCCGCTGGGCAGTTCCAACACACGAATTGCAGTCCCCTTAGGACGATCCCCAGGCACGGACTCCACCACATAGCGAGAATCTGGACTGAACGAGTGCACTGCAAAAACGTCGTCCCCCAACGAAGTCAGGGCTTTCCCCGTGTCAAAGTCTCTGACGCCGTGAAAGGTTGCGTAGTACTTCCAATCGCTTGAGACAACCAAAGGGCGTCCGGGGAGTTGCTTAATCAGCTTTCCATCAGGAAAACTCCATATCGTTAGATTTCCTGAAACATCTTCTGGACTACTTGCACCGTCAGAGGCAACTATCTTTCCGTCGGGACTAAAAGCTACGAAGCTCATCCAGCCATATTTGTCTGATTGCCAGCCGACTCCAATCTGCTTTACAAACTCCAGCGTGTGTTCTTGGCAGTGACAAGCGATAGGAAGCAACAGCATTACGAAGACAAACACAGCGGTCCGCAAGTTCATAGTTTAGTGTCCGACACTTCGCCAATTATCAACTAGACCAACGATTTATGCACGGGGGTGAATGGTGTAAGCGTTAAAAAGCGGCAAGGTCCTGATTAACGCCGTAACCGTCCAAGTACGTATTAGTACCCCGGTTCACGGTTTGGGTCCGGGACGGAAAACCATATGCCTATTCTCGATTTAGGCTGCGGCGCCTTAACGCGGAGAAGACCACAAAGAAAACGACTACAGCCACGACCAATGCTAGGAGTGCTGCATTTATTTCTTCTCCGATTATCCAGATGATTCGATGGCCACCAATTCGCCATTCGTGGAAGCGAATAAGTAGCCAGCGGAACGCGAAGAAGCTGAACGGAAGACTCGCAACCGCCAATACAGAAGCAGTCCAGTAGAAAATCGGTTTGGTGTAGGCCATTTGGCTTCAGCGGAAAGATAGCGTCGTCTTACGGAAAAGCCAAGCAATACTCGGGATAAACACATCCAAGTCCTGGTAAACGCCGTTATCGTAGAAGTGGGTTTTAGTACGAACTAATCGGGCACAACGCTTAGGCTGAGCTTCGCCGCTGTAAGATTCGGCGGTTCTGTGATTAAATCTGCCCAATGTCGGACACATGGGTTGCAATCCTCCCAGCAATTTTTCTTCTCTTTTTTGCTGGCTTCGGCGTCGTTCTCTTGCTTTGGCCGTCGAAGGTCTTGCGCCACTTTCAGAATCCCTTGCAGCCAGACACGCCTCTGAATCGTGTGCAGACTCGCGCATTGGGCGTCATTGCTTGCTTGTTCGTGTCGGTGCCGATTTCGTGGTCGGTCACGACCTTCGAAGGCTTCCACAAAAACATTTTGTTAGCGCTATGGGCATCGCTAGTCCTCTTGCCCATATTTCTCTGGATTCTTTGGCGATACTCTTCTCTCAAACAGATGAATCGTCGTTACCTGGCGGGAGAAGCCGAAGACCCGCAATGGGAATTTCGAATGAGCGTCACCTTCTCTTCGCTGCTCATCCTGATTGTTGTGACTGCGTTCCTTCTGGCGACCAGAGGCATATACCCAAAATGATGCGAGTGCCTTGAAAATTGCTGGCAAGGTCCTGATTAACGCCGAAACCGGACATGTGTGGGTCCCGGTACCTAATTGGGCCGCGAGTGTGGAGTGTGCGGCGTGCGTGCAACCTGTTCTCCTGCTCGACCGCGCCAGTAATTTGCTTTCAGGCGGCTCTTTTCTGCCACATTGTAGAGCACTTCACAATCGCAACATCCGCCCTTGAAGTGAAGCACGGCGAAGATGTCGTCCAACTCGACGCGGTCGAAACCAGCGGCGGTGAGAATCGTTTCAGACAATCTAAATGACCCGTCGCATTTCTCTACCGATGTCGAATTGTCTTCTGGACTCAGAAGTTCGTCGAGTTTCTCAAAGTAGCTACAGCGACCAAGGCTCGTCATCACATCCGGCGCAATCGAAGAAATCAATTCATTTTCCGAGTCAGATTCCATGCGGGCAAACATAACACCAGCATCCATGTGGCCTCAAGGGCCTGATTAACGCCGAAATCGTCCATGTGGGTACTGATTAATCAGGAGCTAGCAGCCTTCGGATGGCAGAAACGCTTCACTCGGTCATCATTTGCCAATCTTGGATTCAAATCGAGTTCTTGGAGCTGCCGAAACACTCGGTCGTGAAAAGCCCTGGTCCGAGTTACGACGCACACAATCGAATGATGGCTTATGTGCAGGAAGAAGTCGCCGGTCCCGTATGACCAAGTTGGCAGATAAAAACTGTCCCACGCAAAAATCATCGGCTGCATTAACATCCCGATTGCATCGGGTAGCTCATCTGCTCGAAATCGATGTCCCCGAGCGACTTCAAACGATTTCGGTTGACCTGCTCCGGCATTAATTCTCTCAACGATGCGGCAACCAATCCCCTCGTTAAAAAGAGTCCAAACGCCCCAGTGGTGCAACCAAAGCAGAGCGCCGTCGAAATGTTGCTCTTCATACCCAATGGTCGCGACGCAACGGGCAAAAAAGGGGAATCGTTCTAGCTTCGCCGGATATTCAAGGTCAATACACGATGCCTCCGGATTTGTGAAGAAAAGCCCGTCCTCATCAGCGTGAACATAGTCAGATTCTGGTTTGAAATCGCCAAATCCCTTGAACCACTCAGCGACTTCCACGGAAGTGAGAACTTGCATGCCTGTTGATGGTCCTTTGCTTGTTTTTGCTGCGGGCTATTCTACTGCGCCTGGGAGGAATTACGACAATTCCTGATTAACGCGGACACCGGTAAGGTCAAGTAGTAGCCGAAATCTTACCAGGCACTAGGCGAAATGGCATGCTACGATGCGGCTCAACCGGTCGATGCAACACCATCCAATGCATTGATTCGACGATGCTTCCCCGGAAGAACTTATCTTTTTGGCTGTACTCGTTGAAATCCAAGCCAGGGCTGTGTTCCGGCCTATCTAACCCTAGTGAGCGATTTAGCCTTTCTTTTCAATGCAAGGTGGGTTCGAACTGAGTGTTGCGTCGGCCCATTGAGACCACCCGACAAATCGGGACTTTGCCTGACTTCGTGATGTAAAATCCATAAATTATGCGTGAATGTTGGGTGTTGCGTGACTGAACTAAACTACGAGGAATTTTGCCCACAGTCGCGTCAGGACCTTGTGAAAGCCCTCGCCAGCGGTGACCCCGAACAAGTGAGTAAGGCTTTGTATTCGGCTGCGAAGTACGAATCTGATTGGGAGTGGAGTCAAGACCAGTGCCTGAAATTCCTAGGTCACAAGACGCTTGACGTCAGATGGGCTGCAGCTTTGTCGCTCGGCTTTATTGCGGTCTATCAACGCAGATTAGATCTAGCGAAAGTATTACCTGAACTCCATGCCGCAAAAAAGGACAGCCTGATTGCGCCGGTGGTCGACAATAGTCTGGAAATGATTCAGCGATACATCGAGTCAAACTGAGCGGTAAGGTCGGGTATTGGGAGCCAAGTTACCGGTTTCCCTCGTGCGGTGCGGATCGACATCGGACATGCACTGTTCGCGGCGCAACAAGGCAGGACCGATCCTGCGGCTAAACCACTTAAAGGCTTTGGCGGCGCCAGCGTGCTCGAAATTGTAACTTCGCACCGCGGCAATGCGTGGCGGGCTGTCTATACGGTCCGTTTTCAAGATGCTATCTATGTCTTGCATGTATTTCAGAAGAAGTCCACGAAAGGCATTGCCACACCGACGAGGGAGATACATCTGATTAAGCAGCGCATCGCGGAAGCTGAACGGGACCACAGAGAAAGGCAGAACTGAGATGAAATCCAGAGTGAAAAAAACAAGCAAGCGCGTGGCTCACGTAACCAAAGAGAGTGGAAACGTCTTTGCAGACCTGGGCCTTCCCAATCCTGAGCAAGAACTGCTCAAGGCGCAGCTCACTTTGCAAATCTATACGATCCTGAAGGACCACGGCATGACGCAAGTTGAGATCGCCAAAATTCTCCGCGTCCGACAACCTCAAGTCTCTTTGCTGATGCGGAATCGCGCGGGTAACTTTTCCGTTGGACGCCTCATGGAATTTCTCACGGCGCTACATCAGGACGTAGAAATCACAGTCCGGCCAGCCCGCAAGGAACACGGCGCACTCTCAGTAGTCTCGGCGTAATAGGTAGGAGAAGGCTTCCAACCAGCGTTGGAGTGGTGCTTGGAGAACAAAACTGCTTTGGCTGCCAAAACTGACTTGATTGACAGTTCGCTTTTGTTGATTCTGCGGAACTTGTAGAGAGCAAAGAGTGGCCCGGAGAATCCGGCTTACAGGCTCGCCCGCTATTTTTCAATAACTTAACTTCAGATCTCCTGGCATAGTCCCTAAAAAGCAGACCAAAACGGTGATTTTTCGTAACGGGGGGTGCGGACCTAAACTACATTACGTGTTCGTACTGCGGCTATCCTCACTTGGATCGTAATTGGTTCAGCGTCCATCCACATCGCCGGCTTCTCTGTGCCGGTTGCGGTAGAAACTTTAGCGATACACAGATAGGGGTAGGAAACCCGATTTTGGGTGTCCGCGCTGCCTGAGGTATCAAAACGCAAGAATCAAGACTAGTTCGCAAAACTCACTGATAGCGAAGTGGCATCCGGGCAGGAAATCGTCCGCGAAGCTTTTGAGGGGTACGCGGGAGCGTAAAACCCGAGGCGACTTAAATCGGAGACGAAGACAACGCCCAAGACTTTGTGTCTTCACCGGACCCGGACGGCGCAAGGTAGTGAGCAGAACGCGGGACACCTGCAAGCAGAACACGCTATTGTGGAAAGCCAAATATTCACGCGAGGGCAAGCTATTACTCTCGCGCGGCAAGCGTATAGCCCTTCCGTGAAGATGATAGTAGTCTCGCCCGTTCTCCTCTCGAATGCGACTACTGACGACCACTTTCAGTTGATCTGCGTCAACAGTGACGTATCCCTGATTTCCAGGCAAGGACTACGACTTCGTAGCGGTGTTCGATTGCTTGCATGATATGGGCGACCCCATCGGGGCAGCTGCGCACGTCCGCCAGTCCCTGGCTAAGGACGGCACCCGATGATTGTTGAGTCCTTCGCGAATGACCAACTGAAGGACAATCTCAACCCGGTCGGCCGGGTGTACTATTCGTTTTCAACGTTGCTCTGCACGCCCTGTTCACGTTCGCAGGAGGTTGGACTCTGCCTGGGTGCGCAAGCTGGTGAGACCCGCATTCGAGAGGTGGTTACCTCAGCCGGGTTCAGTCGTTTCCGGCGCGCAACGGAGACGCCCTTTAACATTGTTTACGAAGCGCGGCCATAATCGTCCCCGACTTGCCGCGACTTCATGTATCAGGTCCGCCCACAGTCAATAATAAGCAGCAACACGAGGAGGTTATGGAGCAGTTTATAATCGAAATACCTCACGCGGAACAGAATTGCCTGGATCTCATTCGGCTCTTGCGCGCACAGGGTGATCTCGCGAGTTTCGAATGGGGATGCCAGAGTGGTGTCCATACCGGCTGGGGTGTCATCACCGCGGGCAACGAGACGGAGGCATGCATCGTGATTCCGCCACTCATGCGCCGTAAAGCTCGCGTCGCGAGAGTCGCCAGATTCGACGTCACAATCATTGCCCCGGTGCAGAAGAATGAACCGGTTCTTCCGAGTCCAACGATGTTACACATGTACCGGGCCTTCCCCTGCTGGTGGTAATTAGTCGGGTCAGCATTACTTGTCTTCAGGAGGAGCGAATGTCAGCACAGTCTGTAGATCAGTTGAAGAGTATCTTCCGAGGGGAGCTGATTCAGCCCGGTGACACTGCGTATGAATCGGCGCGGAGGGTTTACAACGGAATGATCAACAAATGTCCTCGACTGATTGCGCGTTGCGCGGACGTGGCCGACGTCCGTGCGGCGGTGCGCTTTGGCGCCGACAACGAGATGTTGACCGCCATTCGCGGTGGTGGACATAACGGCGCGGGCCTGGGAATCTGCGACGACGGCCTTGTGATCGATCTGTCACACATGAAGGGAATTCGTGTGAACCCATCGGACAAAACCGTCCGTGTCGAAGCTGGATGCGTTTGGACAGATGTGGATCACGCTACCCACGCGTTCGGCCTGGCGACTCCCTCCGGCGTCATCTCCACGACCGGAGTCGCCGGACTCACCTTAGGCGGCGGAATTGGCCACTTGGCCCGAAGGTACGGCCTGACCATCGACAATCTGCTCTCCGTGGACGTGGTTCTGGCCGATGGCAGCTTTGTGACCGCAAGTAGCAGAGAAAACACCGACTTGTTCTGGGCTTTGCGCGGCGGCGGTGGGAACTTCGGAGTAGTCACTTCGTTCAAGTTTCGGCTTCATCCTATCAGTACCGTGCAATTCGGTCCTACGTTTTGGTCGCTTGAGGAAGCCGCGACGGTCCTCCGCGGCTATCGCGACTTCATCAAGAAAGCCCCCGAGCACGTGAGCGGCTTTTTCGCGTTTCTCACGGTTCCGCCGGCTCCCATGTTCCCAGCACATCTCCATTTCAAGAAAGTGTGTGGCATCATTTGGTGCTGCACAGGAACTCCCGAACAGACCGAACAGGCTACCAGACCAATGCGCTCGGTCGGCCACGCGCTCCTCGATCACATCGGACCTGTGCCATTTCCGGCTGTGCAAAGCTCATTTGACGGCTTATACGTTCCCGGCCTGCAATGGTATTGGCGGGCAGACAACTTCACGGAATTGAGTGATGAGGCGATTGCCAGACACGTCGAGCACGGCTCGAAGTTGCCGACGATGCATTCCACGATGCATCTATATCCCGTCAATGGAGCGCCGCAACGTGTCGGGAGAAGCGATACGGCGTACAGTTTTCGCGAGGCACTCTTCGCCGAGGTCATCGTGGGCGTGGATCCCGATCCCGCGAACAACGAAAAAATCACTGGGTGGTGCAAGAGCTACTGGGAAGCCCTGCATCCCTTCTCGGCAGGAGGCGCGTACGTGAACTTCATGATGGAGGAAGGCCAGGAACGCGTACAGGCCACATATCGGGAGAATTACGATCGGCTGGTCGCGATTAAAAGGAGGTACGATCCGAATAATTTTTTCCGAGTGAATCAGAACATTCAGCCGGATGCGGTCGCGAAGCGCTCTGCCCGATCTGGGAGTCCAGGGGATGGCCCACCCGTTAGCTAAACACCGACGGGAAGCTTTTCTTCGAGCGTTCGTAATCTCTTAAATACAGGTGCATGAGACTCTTCCAGCGACGGCCGTGATTCGGCACTGAGAAGTGGAGGAGCTCATGGACGATCACATAATCAACAATCTCCCGACGCAATGAAAGCAGTTCCTCGTTGAAAAGAATCTCGGGCGCAAAATGAACGGCGTAGTTTTTTGGTTTGACGCGGTGACATGTACTGAGTGACTTGCCTTAAGGCCGTTTGGTGCTTAGACTGAGTTTTTGGACGCCCACAGATTTACAACTCTCCATGGCTATCCCTTTTGTTGATCTTAAGATTGAGCCCGCCATTCATGGTTTCCTGCATGTGCCTTCGCAGCCGACTGGGAACGCCATCGTGCTCACGCACGGCGCTGGCGCAGACTGCCAGTCTAAACTGTTGGTGGAGATCTCCGATGCGCTCGCCGCGTCGGGATTCACCGTTTTGCGGTTCGACCTGCCATTCCGTCTCGCACGCCCTCATGGGCCACCTTCTCCCGGCAGCGCGACCCGGGATCGAGACGGTCTCCGCCACGCTGTCGCGGCCATGAGAGACAAAACGAATGGGCGGCTGTTTATGGGTGGCCATTCCTACGGCGGACGACAGGCTAGCATGCTCGCGTCTGAAGAGCCGCAGCTAGTCGACGGCTTGCTCCTGCTCTCGTACCCGCTTCATCCTCCCAGAAAACCGAATGAACTTCGGACAGGACATTTCCCGAAGCTGGCCACGCCCGCGTTCTTCGTTCACGGCACCCGCGATACTTTCGGTACGACTGCGGAAATGAAATCCGCTCTAGAGCTGATCCCCGCCACACATGCTCTCTTTGAAGTGCCCAGCGCTGGCCACGAGATTCTCTCCAACAGAGCTGTTGGCGAATTGCCCGTTCAGATTGTGGACGGCTTCAAAGCGTTCCTGAATACCCTCACGCAAAAAAAAGACTAAATCCTAATTAACGCCCTTACCTGGCAAGTGAACTTTTGTGTCCCCGCATCTCCCTCAGCGGTCCCCCAAATTCACCAGTCAACATAGATTCGAAATTTGGCAAAAATTGTTTCAAGGATACTCACGTGGTTGAAGGGGAGGGGTGGTTGTCTTCCTACCCCTGCTCACTTGTTGCCGGCCGATTTTGCTTGCGCGGAAGAAGTAAGCCTCTGCTGGGCGTAGTTGCTCCAAGGACCCACAGGGTCTAGTTTCAGGTATGCTTGCCAGTGCTCCCGCGCTTCGGCAAATGCTCCCAGTTTTTCGCAGACGTAGGCAAGATTGTACTGTGCATCGGGAAAGCCTGGATCGAGCCGAACGGCTTGGCGGAGGTATTTGCGCGCCGTGTCGACATCCCCCTTTTCCTCCAGTACGCTTCCCAGATTAAAGTGCGCCAGAGCGCTGTCGGGCTGGGCGGAAATGGCACGGCCGAAATATTCAGCGGCCTTTTCGAAGTTTCCATCCTCGTAGTGCAGGGTTCCGCAATTGAGCAGCGCGTCGATCTTTGCGGGATCAACGCGCAACGCACGATCATACGCATCCATCGCTTCGGTTCTTGTTTTTTTGTCGGCTTCGTATTCCAGCGCTCGGGCCAGCCATTCGTCGGCGTTACGTTCGGCGATCACGCGAACTTTTTCATCGAGGTCACGCGTTTCGAAATTCAAGACAAACTGGCCAGACAGGGGTTCCAGCCGGGTCCCGTGGCGTTCCACGAGGACATCTTTTCCGTCAGAAAGTATGCGAAGCTCCGTAAGCGGCGCTTGGACCTGAACGAGCTTCTCCCGAAGCGCGGCCAGCGCTCGTCGCAAGCGATTCGCGGGCACTCCTTCGTCAACCAATTGTTTTACTGTGCGCAGGCCAATCAGGTCACGGAAATCGTAGTAGCGGGTTTCTTCTTCTTTTCGGGGAGAGACAAGGCGCAAACGGTCCCAGTAGTCCAACTGCTTCGCGGTCAGACCAAGGATGCGCTGGACGTTTTCCTGGCTGAATCGATCGGTCGCACCCATTGAGGAACTAGCCGGCCACTTTCTTTCCTGCCCTCTTTTGCTGAACCGAGATAGGCTGCACCGCGCGAGAAGGAGGCTTTTTGCCTGCAGGCACGGGCACCGCTTCCGCCGAGGTCTCGGCGGCCACCGCAGCCGGAGCTTTCTTCTCCGCAAGGCTCTTCTTGAGAGCTTCCATCAAATCAATGACCGGGGCCAGATGCGGCTGGGCGACTTCGGTGACTTGCTGGCCCTGGAGCTTGGCGGAGATCATCGCGCGCAAATTCTCCTGATATTCGTCCCGGTATTTCTGCGGCTCGAAAGGGGCGGCAAGGCTTTCGATCAGTAGTTGCGCGAGCTTCTTTTCCTGGTCCTTTATTTCGATCTTGTCGGTCGGAACAGACTCCGCGGCGCGAATCTCATTCGAATAGAACATCGTGTGCAGCGTCATTCCTCTTGTGCCGGGCCGCACAATCACGATGTGCTCCCGCTGGTGCATGGTGAGCTTGGCGATGGCTCCGTAACCGGACTCTTCCATGGCCTTCATAAGCAGATGGTAGGCTTTGACACCCGCGTCTTCAGGGCTGATGTAATACGACGAATCGAAGTAAAGTGGATCCATCTCGCTCAGCTTCACAAACTCCAGAATTTCCATAACGCGGGCGGAGGCAGGCTCGATTTTGTCGAGCTCTTCTTCGCTGAAGAGCACGTATTGATCCTTTTCGTATTCATAACCCTTTACTATCTCGGAGCGCTCCACGTTCCGGTTGCAGACCGGGCAAAACAGCGGTTGCTTGAGCCGCGAATGGCATTCCTTGTGCAGCTGGTTGAAACTGATTCGTTCACCGCGGGCGGCAGCAAACATCCGCACTGGCATCGAAATCAAGCCAAATGTGAGATGGCCTTTCCAGACAGTCGTGGCCATGTGAGCTCTCCTTCGCCAAGAGACTAGGGATTGTGCCCCAAGTCTTGTTAGGTTAGACGCCCTCCAGGGAAGAAGCAAGACGAAATCCCGGCCAAAAGCCCCAAAAAGGCAAGCCCGCCAGCTCAAGGAACGTCTGGGGTAGAATGCGGCCATGGCTAAACTCGAAGAATATCGGCGGAAGCGCCGCTTCGACCGCACTCCTGAGCCTTCGGGCGAATCTCAACCCGCCGCCGGTAAGGTTCAGGACCGGCTTTCCCCAGCCGTTAAACCTGCTACGGCAGGCACGCGCACGCGCCTGCCAAAGCCGAAACTGCCGCAGTTGGAAGTTCGTCCCGGGGCCGAGCACGGCGACACCTTCGTGGTTCAGAAGCACCGCGCGACACGGCTGCACTACGATTTCCGGCTGGCGGTCGACGGGACTCTGAAATCGTGGGCCGTGCCCAAGGGACCTTCTCAGAGCCACGCCGACAAGCGGCTGGCGGTGCAGACGGAAGATCATCCGCTGGACTACGCCAACTTCGAAGGGAAAATTCCCGAAGGCAACTATGGGGCGGGAACGGTAATGGTTTGGGACCGCGGGACTTTTCATGTCGAAGGCAATCTCGCCGCGCTGAAGCAATTGGAAAAGGGAGAAATCAAGTTTAGTTTAAACGGGGAGAAATTGCGGGGCAGCTTTGTTTTGGTGAGACTGAAACAAAGCGAAAAAGGCAACGAATGGTTGATGATCAAGCACAAGGACGCGGCCGAAGATTCCTCCTGGAACATCGACGAGCACGACGGTTCCGCCCTTACGGGACGTACGCTGGAAGAGATTAAGGAGGAGCTGCCTCCTAAACGCCGGCCAATCCCGATTCAACCGGCGGAGTTGCAGGGCGCTCGCAGGGCCGCAATGCCCCCTCGCGTGGAACCCATGCTCGCGACGCTTGCCGACCAGCCCTTTTCCGATCCCAACTGGCTCTTTGAGATCAAATGGGACGGCGTGCGCGCGCTAGCTCGAATCGAGAATGGCGCCCTGGCGCTGCGTTCGCGTAATAGTATTGACATCACCAAACGCTATCCCGAGCTGGCCTCTCTTCCCGATGCCTTGGCCGCTCGCCAGGCAATTCTTGACGGAGAGATCGTGGCCCTGGATGCCCAAGGTCACAGCAGCTTCGAACGATTGCAGGAACGCATGCACGTGCGAGCGCCAAGCGAGAGCCTTGTCACGCAAATGCGTGTTGTTTACTTCGCTTTCGATCTTCTCCACTGCGACGGATACGACCTTCGCGGGGCCGCGGTTCTCGAGCGCAAGCAGCTCCTGCAACGTATGCTTTATACATCCGAGCGATTTCGCTATGCGGACCATCAGTTGGAACACGGGAAAGAGTTGTTCGCGCTGGCGGAACAAAATGGTCTGGAAGGGATCGTCGCGAAGCGCGCCGACAGCCCGTACGTTTCTGATCGAAGCCCGTACTGGGTGAAGCTGAAGATTACCAAAACGGTTGACGCGGTAGTCGGAGGCTGGACTGAGGCTCGTACATCCGCTCTTCCGTTTGGCTCACTCCTGCTGGGCTTGTACCAAGGCAAAAAACTTCGATTCATCGGACACGTGGGAAGCGGATTCGACGCGAAAAAACTTGCGGAATTGAGCAGCAAGCTGAAGGAACTATCTGCTCCCGCTTCTCCGTTCGACGCCGTGCCCGAAACCAATGAAAAGCCATCTTGGGTCTCTCCCGCTCTGGTAGCACGTGTCAAATTCAGCGGATGGACGCAGGAGCACGTTCTGCGTCACCCTGTTTTCCTCGCACTCCGCCAGGACGCGCGCCCCTCAGATTGCCAATGGGAAAACGAAGTTGCGGCTCCCGCACCCGCGGCCCCGGCCGTAGTTCGTGCGCCCGAGATTGTCGGCCGCGTGCTCAACACAAAAGCCGAGGTCGAAAACGAGTTGTTCAAGGGACGCTTGGAAACCGTCACCATCGAGCTGGACGGCAAACGGCTGCGGCTGAGCAATCTGAATAAAATCTATTTTCCAGAGTCAGGCCACACCAAGCGTAACCTCCTCGCGTATTACTATCGCATGGCGGATTTCATCTTGCCTTTTCTCCGCGACCGGGCTTTGGTTTTGCGGCGCTACCCCGACGGAATCAGGGGACAGGCTTTTTTTCAGAAGGACGTGCGCGAAGGTTTGCCGGAGTGGTTCAAGACGGTTCCGGTGGATTCCGAGCATCGCGGTGAGATCATTCATTACGCGACCGCCAGCGATCGCGCTTCTCTTCTCTTTTTGACTGGCCTTGGTTGCATCGACCATAACCCGTGGTCCAATCACCTCGCCGACATTGAGCATCCCGACTACTTCTTCTTCGATTTGGATCCATCGGATGGCACGGAATTTTCTGTCGTCGTCACCATCGCTCGAGCGCTCCATGAAAAGCTGGAAGAACTGCAGCTGGCAAGCTTCCTGAAGACTTCGGGCGCTACGGGAATCCACATCTATATACCTGTCGAGCCTGTCTACACCTACGAGCAGCTCCGCACCTTCGGTGAGATCATCGCGCGGATGGTGACTACTGAGCATTCAAATCTGGTCACCCACGAGCGCATCGTTGCCAAGCGCCCGACAGGCCGGGTGTTGATCGACGTGCAGCAAAATGCTCACGGGCGTCCGCTGGCCGCCGCATATTCCGTGCGGGCATTCCCCGAAGCGCCGGTTTCCGCTCCCCTGTCGCCTCGCGAATTGCGTCCCAGCTTGCGCCCGGAGACATTGAACATAACGACGATTTTTGCGCGCATGAAGGAGAAGGGCGATCTCTGGGCCGATTTCTGGAAGCGACGCCAGAGACTGGAACAAGCCATCGAAGCCTTAAGCAACCGCATACCGCCAAGAACGAAAACAACGCCCTGATCCTTCGCGGCGGGCCCCACTCTTGGCTTTTCCGGGTGCTGCGCTTGTGGTTAAATGCCAAAACGTGGAGGCTACGATTTCTCGCAAGGGCCAGCTATGCGTCGGCACTTCCGGATACTCCTATAAGGAGTGGAAGGGGAGTTTCTATCCGGAGAAACTGCCGGACCGCGAAATGCTGAGCTATTATGCCGGGCAGTTCAAAACGGTCGAGATCAACCATTCTTTCTATCGCATGCCGACGGAAAATCTGCTCTTGCAGTGGGCGAAGAGCGTTCCTGAAGGATTTAAGTTTGCTCTGAAGGCAAACCAGCAGATCACCCACATCAAGAGGCTGCGCGGCTGCGAAGAGACGTTGAAGCGTTTCCTGGAGGTGGCCAGCGCGTTAGCCGAGGGCGACCACCTCGGCCCCGTCCTTGTGCAGCTTCCACCCAATTTCAAATTTGATCAGCCGCTGCTGGAAGATTTTCTCGCCCTTCGTCCCCCGGCCTTTCTGTTCGCTTTTGAAGCGCGTCACCCTTCGTGGTACACCGAGGAAACTTACGCCGTCCTTCGCCGGCACGGAACGGCGCTTTGTTTAGCCGAGACGGAGAAGGAAACGCCTTTGGAAGTCCTCACCGCCGATTTTATTTATGTGCGCCTGCGGCGTGAAAACTACACTGCAAAGCAATTGGCGGCTTGGAGCAAGCGTTTTGAAGAATGGCTTCACAGGGGAGTGAACGTGTACGCCTACTGCAAGCATGAAGATGCTGGCAAAGCGCCGGCCTACGCGCATGCGCTGCTGCGTACAAAAGATAATTGAGTACATTCAGATCACGACCGAAGACCTTTCTAGAAGCCTTGGCTCCGCTAGTGTTTCCCATTTTCCAGGTCTTCCCGGAATTTGTTCCTGCTGTATTCACACAAAATTGACATTTGCGTATTCCGTGCTGAGGCTGGGTCGATTTGACAATAGGCGGTTGGATAATGCAGGTTGCGGCTGCTTGGATACAGGCGTAACTTTCAACGAGCAATTGTGGGCCGAACCTTGGGAGGGATCATGGAGCGTCGTGAAGCGCTGCGTCTGATGGGGGCAGCGAGTGTTTTTTCCGTGTTGTCGTCGGACCTGTTTGCGGCGACGCTGCGGGCGCAGCTTGCGGCGGATAAGGGCAGCGCCTTGCGCACGCTGTCCGCGGCGCAGAATGAAATTGTTGTGGCGATGAGCGAGGTAATGATTCCCGCGACCGATTCGCCCGGCGCGAAAGCCGCGAAAGTGAATGAATTCATCGACCTGATTTTGACCGAGTGGGCCACGGAAGAAGAAAGAAAGATTTTTCTCGAGGGGCTAGCGGAAGCTGACCGCAAAACGAACGCGCTTTTTGGTCATGGCTTTGCCGCCGCTTCGGCCAAAGAGCAAGCCGCGATTGTGCAGGCGTTCGATGAGGAGCTGGCGGTCTCGCGAAACGAAAAGTTGCCCAAGCAGGTTCGCTCCTGGGAGTTGACGCTGCTGCTTCCGTTTTTCGAGCAGATGCGGCGGCTCACGCTGGTTGGGTATTACACGTCGCCGATCGGGCAGGAGCGGGAACTCAAAGTGGAAATCATCCCCGGAGCGCTGCACGGTTGCGTGCCAGCGGAGCCCGAGGTGAAGCGATGATGACGGTGAAGAAGCCCGAGACGCATGACGCGATCATCATTGGTTCGGGAATGACCGGGGGCTGGGCGGCAAAGGAGCTGACAGAGAAAGGGCTGAAGGTTCTGGTCCTCGAAGCAGGCCGACCGATTGAGCCGGACCGGGATTATGTGGAGCACGTTCCGATTACCGAGATGAAATTCCGCGGAATGGCGGACCGCCAGGAGACGCTGAAGGATCAGCCGATCCAGCGAACGTGTTACGCGTGCGACGAATGGGCCAGCAAGTTTTTTGTGAAGGATACCGAAAATCCGTACACGACGGATCCGGACAAGCCGTTCGCCTGGATCCGCGGACGGCAGGTCGGCGGCAAGTCCATCATGTGGGCGCGACAATCTTACCGCTGGAGTGATCTGGATTTCGAAGCCAACGTGCGCGAGGGAATTGGCGCCGACTGGCCGATTCGCTACGCCGATATCGAGCCCTGGTACAACTACGTGGAAGATTTCGCGGGGATTACGGGCCAGGCCGAGGGGTTGCCCCAATTGCCGGACGGCCACTTCCTGCCGCCGATGGAAATGAGCTGCGCGGAGATTGCCGTGAAGGAAGCGATGGCGCGGCAGTTTGGGCGCGAACGGGTGATGACGATCGGGCGCGCGGCGATTCTGACGCAAACGCACAACGGCCGCGCCGCGTGCCACTATTGCGGCCCGTGTCACCGCGGATGCATCACGCGGTCCTATTTCAGCAGCGTGAATGCCACGCTGCCGGTGGCCGAGAAGACCGGGCGTCTGACGCTGCGGCCGTACAGCGTGGTGCACAGCCTGATTTTTGATTCGCAAACGCGCCGCGTGACCGGTGTAAAGGTGATTGACGGGCAGACGCACAAGGCCATGGAATTCCAGGGCCGCATCATTTTCCTTTGCGCGTCGGCGCTCGAGTCCACGCGGATTCTTCTCAACTCCGCCACACCGGAGTTTTCCACCGGACTGGCCAACAGCAGCGGCGAGCTGGGGAAAAATCTGATGGACCATATTATGGGCGGCGGCGCGGACGGAATCATCCCCGGATTCCTGGATCGCGTGCAATTCGGGAGGCGGCCGAACGGTGTTTATGTGCCGAGGTTCCGCAACGTTTCGAGCAAGGAGAAAAATTTCCTGCGGGGGTATGCGTATCAGGGCGCGGCGGAACGCGAGGGGTGGGAACGGGGAATTCACGAGAGCGGGTTCGGCGCGAGTTTCAAAAGCTCGCTGCGCAAGCCAGGCCCCTGGAAGATGACGTTCGGCGGCTTCGGAGAGTGTTTGCCGAATCCCGCCAACTTTGTCGAAATTGATAAAGAGCGAGTGGATGCCTGGGGCGTTCCGGTGCTCAAGATTCATTGCGAGTGGAGGGATAACGAGAAGGCGCTGCTGCACGACATGATGATCCAGGCGGCGGAAATGCTGGCGGTGGCCGGGGCAGTGGACATTCGCCCCTTCAATCATCATAGTCCGCCGGGGCTGACGATCCACGAAATGGGAACCGCGCGCATGGGAGCCGATCCGAAAACATCGGTGCTGAATAAACATAACCAGGCGCACGACGTGAAAAACTTGTTCCTGACGGACGGCGCTTGCATGGCGTCGTCTTCTTGCGTGAATCCTTCGCTGACGTATATGGCGCTGACGGCTCGGGCGTGCGACTACGCGGTTTCACAAATGAAAAAAGGCGAGCTCTGAGCTGCGGTTGGCGACGCGGTAATTCCGAAAATCGGGGAGAGGTGTCAAAGATGGCGCATGAGGAAGCGGCGAAGTCCGGTGCCGGCCTGAAGCTGGTGATCCGGAACATTGGCGTGCTTTTGAGCGGAGATTTGCAGGGGCCGATTCTGGATGCGGACACCCTGGTGGTCGAGGACGGAAAGATTGCCGCGATCGGGCGCGAGAAGGATGTGGACACGGAAGGCGCGACCCGGGTGATTGATGCGAATGGCACCGTGCTGGCGCCGGGATTGATTGACAGCCACGTGCATCCGGTTGCGGGCGACTGGACACCGCGGCAGAACCAGATCGGATGGATTGACAGTTGCCTGCACGGCGGCGTCACCACGATGATCTCGGCCGGCGAAGTGCACATGCCGGGACGACCGAAAGATGTGGTCGGCGTAAAGGCGATGGCGATTACGGCGCAACGCGGGTTTGCGGCTCTGCGGCCAAGTGGTGTGAAAGTCCTGGCGGGCGCGCCGGTGATTGAGCACGGAATGGTGGAGGAGGATTTTCGCTCGCTGGCCGAGGCGGGTGTTCGTTTGCTGGGGGAAGTGGGGCTCGGCAGCGTGAAAGACGGGCCAACGGCGCGGCAGATGGTGGCCTGGGCGCGGAAACATGGAATCCAGAGCACGATTCATACCGGGGGGCCGTCGATTCCGGGCTCAAGCCTGATTGATAAAGATGTCGTGCTGGCAGCGGACGCCGACGTGATTGGACACATCAATGGAGGGCACACGGCGCTGCCGGACGCGCAGATCCGTTCGCTGTGCGAGGAATCGCCGCGGGCGCTGGAAATCGTGCACAACGGGAATGAGCGCGCGGCCCTATTTACGCTGCGCACGGCGAAAGAATCGAGGCAGTTGCACCGCGTGATTCTGGGAACGGATGCGCCGGCCGGGTCAGGCGTGCAGCCTTTGGGAATCATCCGCGTGATTGCGGCGCTTTCTTCGATTGGCGAGATTCCTGCGGAAGTGGCTTTCTGCTTGGCGACCGGGAATACGGCTAGGATGCGAAACCTGGATTGCGGATTGATTGAGGTGGGGCGCGCGGCGGATTTTGTGTTTATGGATGGAGCGCAGCACTCGGCGGGCAAGACGCTGCTCGAAAGCGTCCGCCTGGGAGATTTGCCGGGCATCGGGATGGTGGTGATTGATGGGGAAGTGAAGGGCGAGCGCAGCAGGAACACCCCGCCGGCTACGAGAGTTCCGAAGATTTTGAAATAAAGAAGTAAGAAACTAACGAAACAACGGTTCAGATCAGATCCTCTGACCAGCAAACCCTCCGAAAACTGGCTTTGGGCGCTGGTCGAAAATTGGGAGGATGCGATTGCTTCGCAAAAAGCGGCAGCTGGGCTGCCGCACTCCGGACTAGCGCAGGCCGTCTTCGCCCTTGATCTGGTCTTTGGTCAGGCCGCCGACGCGGGGGATGGGGCGGCCGCTGTCGGTCACCGCGATGGCTACGAGGATTTCATTGGCGCGTGGGGCGTCGTTCACGCGAATCTCCATGCCGTCGAAGTGGCTGCGAACAAACGCGGCGTCTTTGTGGCCGAGCGGGATGTCGAGAGTTATGCCGGGGCCGCCGCGTTTCTTGGAAGAGGGAATGAGCGCTGCGCCTTTGCCAAGCGTTTTACGGACCGGCGTGCCGAGTTTGGGATGAAGAATGGCAGCCGCGTGCTCGAGTTCACCGTTTTCGCCGACGGCCGCGGCCTTGCCGTAACTTTCCGCCGAAGGGCCAGATATGCCGAGTGCCGCGACGGCGCGTTGGGTTAGCAGCGCCCCGAGTTCCTCTCCGATTTCCATGAGTTCCGTCAAGTCTTCAACGTAATTTCCTGCAAATGGATTTTCTATGACGGCTGCGGCGGCGGCGCGGCGCGTTGGCGGATTCACGGGCTTGCCCATTTCCGTGCGCGTTTCCTCGACGAAGGTGACGATTTTCCGGATTTTGGTTTTCATAGGGTCTCGTCCAGGCATTGAAACTTTCTTCCTATTCAACAGAAAAAGCACCCGCCTCGGGAGGCGGCCGCTACAACAGCATACTCATCGGAGGCCGTCCTGGCCTTTGATTTCAGAAGCTTTCAGGCCGCCGACACGGGCGTGGACGCGCGCGCCGGTGGTCATCACCAGGGCAAGCAGGATTTCGTTGGCTTTCGGCGCGTCGGCGATGCCGACTTCCATTGAATCGAAATGGCTGCGGACATAAGACGCGTTGATATGCGTGATAGGCACGTCCAGGCGCGTGCCGGGGCCGCCGACCTTTTTTGTAGAAACCACGATGGCTTTGGCGTTGCCAAGAATTTCGCGCATCGCGTAACCGCCGGGAACATGCCATAGCGCGCCGTGTTCCAATTCGCCGGCCTGGCCGACGATGGCGCCCTTGCCGTAACCTTCCACGATTTTTGGATCACCACCCAGTGCGGCGACAAGGGCCTTCGCCATTTCGAGGCCAAGCGGCTTTAGGTCCTCCATGAAACCGGCAATTTCGGGCACGTATTTTCCGGCGAACGGATTGTGGATGACCGCGAGCGCGGCGGCGCGCCGCAACGGTGCGGCCGCGACCGGGCCGCCTTCATGAAAAACTTCTTCGACAACGATGATGCGCTTGCGGAGTTGCACTTCAGGCATGCAAGAGGCTCCTAGGGGAAAATTTGATGCAAGCGCGCGCGAGTAAGGGCGAAACAACGCGGGTATGACCCTGAAGGCAGAGCGCGGAAGAATGAATCAGTCCTCTGGCGCGAAGGATTTCCGCTTCCCGAGCACCGGAATCCAATGCCGCGGCAATCTCGGACTCGGACAACGGCTCAACGCCGCGCGTGACGAGCAAATCGCCGAGATCGGAGTCCGGGGAAATTTCCCGGGCCGGGATCCTCGTGATGCCGGGATGATCAGGGAGATTCACCGCGTTGGCAATTACGGTGGCGGCGGCATCGGCGGCAGAAGCACAATCGGCGAGGACTGTGACGGCGTCGGCAATGCCGAAGGAAAAGCTGCGGCCGCGCCAGCCGCTGGTGGCAATTCCGCGAACCGGGTCCACCGCGGCAATTTGAAGAGACCCGAAGAGCGAAGGACGATCGGGCCGCTCGACCATGCCGATCTTGTAGGACTCTAAATCGCTTAAGTGAATCGCGATGTCGCCGCCATTGTTCACGTAGGCGCGATCGAGAGTTGTGGCCGCGATCATCGATTCAAGAATCTCTTCGGCCACGGAGCCTGCAACCGCAGCCATAGGCGTGATAAAACACTGTTCCGAAAATGGCTCAACCGCGTCAAACATGCGTTGGGCAACCACACCACGAGGGCGCGGGGAATTGTTTCGCGTGCGGCTACGGAGCAGAGGAAGCTCGCCGCAGAGTTCATCGAGAATGGAGACAAACCGTCGCCGAGCGGCTTCGTAAGCCGCCGAAATCGCTGGCGGGGTGCCGCTGGCCTCGATGATCAAGTCGATCGGACCGTCGCAGAGGTGAAGGCGCCGCCCGTCGGGCAACATGCGGATGACGCGAGGCTCCCTCATGATTCGCTGCTCCCGCTGTGAGGCTTCAGCGGCCAGGGATTCTGCGCGTGCGAAACGAGCTGCCGCTGGCGTTCCTTTTCTTTCAGGACCTCGCTGAGCGGCCGAACGTATTCAACGTGACCCCCAAGCAAGGCGTAGTCCACCTTTTTCAATGTGAACTCGATCGGAGCGACGAGCGCCGGCGTCGGCACATAACCAAATGCATTTTCGGGCATGCGGGTGACGTCCACCATGAAGGTGATGCCGCCGCCTGGCCAGATGTAGGTTGGCGCGCCGCCGCAGGTGACACGCGTGAGTTTGCGTTTCACGGAATCGGTGAGCTTCACCGGATTTTCGGTGACTCCTGCGCGTAGCGAGCCGCCGGCGCCGCCCATGAACAATACGGTCGTTAGCGCAGGCTCGCAGTTTTCCCGAATGCGCCCGACGGATTCCTTTAGCGTCTCGGGAAGTTCTTTTTCGACGGGGCGGAGCGCGTCGTCGAGCTCGTAATAGGCGAACTGCTCGCCGGTGGTGCTGACCATCAGCAATCGAAGATGCGGCCAGGCAAATTTTTCTTTGAACGGTTTCAGAATCGTCAGCGGGTCGGAAATATTTGTGCCGCCCCATCCGGTGCCGGGCTGGGCGACCTGGAAATAGCGGCCGGGAGTGGAGCGACGACCCTGAATCGCGATGCCGGTTTCACGCACGCCCAGAAGTTTTCCCGCCTGATGTTCAGAGAGCACGCCGGTGATGTGATCGTCCACCACCACAACGTCGTCCACTTTGCCAAACCATTGCTTGGCGAACATGCCGATGGTGGCAGAGCCGCAGCCGACGCGCATGCGCTCCTCTTGCTGGCCGTTGACGACCGGCGGCTTTCCGGCCGCGACGCGAATGCTGGCGCCATCATCAATCGTGAGTTCGACTTCGTTCCCGTTAGAAAGCGCGAGCAGCGTCTCGCAGGTGACGCGCCCTTCGCTCTTGCTGCCTCCGGTCAGATGATGCACGCCGCCGAGCGAGAGCATCTGTGAGCCGTACTCGGCGGTGGTGACGTGGCCGACGGGTTCGCCTTGCGCGCGGACGAGATTCCGCTCAGGGCCGAGGTGGCGGTCGGTATCAATTTTCAGCTTCACGCCGCAATAGCTGAAAATTCCTTCGGTGACCACGGTGACCATGTCCACGCCTTCTACTTCGCTTGAGACGATGAACGGCGCGGGCTTGTAGTCGGGATAGGTTGTGCCAGCTCCGATGGCGGTTACGAACGTCTCCTGACCCTTCATGATTTTTCCGTCCCAATCGCCCTGGCGTTCGAGAAACGGTACCAGCGGCATACCTTGCGATTTCGCGCGATCCAGCAGAATGTGCGGATCAACGCGCACCAGTTGCCCTTGGACGTTGGCGTAGCGATCGCACGCACCAGCGTGGCCGCGCTTGATGTAGCAGAGCACGGGGCAGGCGTCGCAACGAACTGTGTCGGGAGGAAAGACGTCAGGCATCGGAGTTACCGGAACCGCCCGCAGCTTTCGCGAGAATGGCGGCGCGCACTTTGTCGGGCGTGGCGGGCAGTTTGCGGATGCGCACTCCAACAGCGTCGTAAAGCGCATTGAGAATCGCCGGCGCGGTGGGAATCAGCGCTTGTTCGCCAACACCCTTCGCGCCGAACGGGCCCGCGGGCGACGGATCTTCAATAAGGATCGATTCAACCGGCGGCATGTCGCCAATCGTCGGGATCAGATAGTCGTGAAGGTTTTCGCCCTTGCCGGGGAAGAATTCTTCCATCAACGCCATGCCAAGGCCTTGCGCGGCGCCGCCCTCGATCTGGCCTTCGACCAGCGTTGGGTTGATGGCACGGCCAACGTCATGAGCGGCGGTGATTTTCAGAACTTTGATAGTGCCCAGTTCGGTGTCAACTTCGAGCTCGGCCAGGTGCGCGCCAAAACCGTAAACAGCGTAAGGCACGCCCTGTCCGTCGCCGTTGAGCGGCGACGTGGCGGGGTCGAACGTGGCCTCGGCGCTGACCACGTATCCTCGTTCATCGAGAGGAAGGTGCCGGAGGTCGAGGGACTTTTTCTTGCCGGCATCCTCGACGATCAATGACCCGTCTAGAAATTGAATTTTCGCGCAGTCACAGCCTCCGGCCAATTGCAGGATATTTTTCTTCAACTTTTCGCCCGCGAGAAATGCGGCTTTGCCGCTAACGAAAGTCTGCCGCGAGGCGGAAGTCTTCCCGCAGTCGGGAGTGATGTCCGTGTCGCCGGAGAGGAGATCGAATGTTTCGAGCGGAGCGCCCAGGGCTTCGGCACAAATTTGCGTGACAACCGTGGCGGAACCCTGGCCGATGTCCACAGCCCCCTGATGCAAGGCGATGCGGCCATCACGTTTCAGGCCGATGCGCATCGTCGAAGGATTGGGAAGAGAAGTGTTGCCGCAGCCGTACCACATGCCCGCGACGCCGACTCCGCGACGCAGCGAATTTGGCCCAGCGGCGTTGAACGCGGCGGCTTCCTGGTGCGCCTCCTGCCAGCGGGGACGCAGCGCCAGGAAACAAGCGCGAATACCAACGCCTCCGCCGATGATTTGGCCGGTGACCGTGGGACTCCGATCGTCTAACGCGTTCAGGCACCGGAATTCGAGCTTGTCCATGCCGATTTTTTGGGCGAGCGAATCGTATAGCTGCTCCTGCGCGATGGTGCCTTGCGGAACGCCAAAACCTCGGAACGCGCCCGCGGGAAGCATATAAGTGTGAATCGCGCGAGTGACGGCGCGGAAGTGCGGCATTTTGTATGGGCCGGAAGCGTGAATCGGAACGCGCGCGGCAACGGTAGGTCCCCAGGAAGCGTATGCACCGGTGTTGAAGTCGGCAATGAAATCCATGGCAACGAGTTTTCCGTCGGCGGTGGCGCCCGCGCGACAGAAGATTTTCGAGGGGTGGCGCTTGGTGGTGGAGCGAATGGATTCCGGCCGCGAATAGACCATGCGCACAGGCTTGCGCAAATGCCAGGCGGCGACCGCGAGGAAAGGTTGCAAGGAAAGATCGAGTTTAGAGCCGAAGCCGCCGCCGACGGCCGTCGGAATGATGCGCACGCTCGATTCGGGAATGCCGAGAATGGCGGCGATGCCTTTCAAGTCGTTGTATGGCGCTTGGGTGCAAGCTTGCACTTCGATGCGATCGCCGACGCGGCGCGCGAACCCAGCTTCGGGTTCGATGTAGGCGTGTTCGATGAATCCGGTTTCGTATTCGGCTTCGACCGAAACGTCGGCGGTGCGCAGGGCATCGTCCACGTCGCCGCGTACCACTCGCCCGCCCACGAGAATGTTGCCGGGACGCGATCGGTGGACGGCAGAAGCACCGGGCTTCAGCGCTTCTTCAGGCTGCGTAAATGCCGCCAGAGGCTTCCAGGTGACAGGGAACTGACCGAGGTCGAGCGCCGCAAGGACTGCGGGGTCGCCGACGACAGCTGCAACCGCTTCGCCGAGGAATCGCGCCTCGCGCTCCGCGAATACGGGCTGATCGGAGAATTGCGCGATCACTCCAAAGCAATTCTTGCCCGGAACGTCGCGCGCTGTGAATATCCCGTCGACGCCGGGATGCGCCTGCCGGTACGCTTCCAAATCGCCGAACGTGAATTCCGCCCGGTGGTGCGGAGAGCGTACGGCGCGGAGCTGCAGGGAATCCTCCGGCCATTCATCGGCGCCGAAAATATCTTGGCCGAGAACTTTCCTCTGGCCGTCAAGCCGCGCGACGCGTTGTCCAACCGGGCCGGTCGCAAAATCTGCCGCCGGTTCCGGCGAGGGATGATTCGCTTCCAAAACCGCGCGAACAATTTTCCGGTAGCCGGTACAACGGCAGAGGACGCCGCCGAGGGCGTCCAACACTTGTGTTTCGCCGGGGCTCGGGTTTTCCTCGAGTAGCGAGACCGAGGAAATCAGCATGCCGGGCGTGCAGATGCCGCACTGCGCGGCGCCGTGCCGCAGGAACGATTTCTGAAGGCGATCGAAAGTCGGGGAAGTCTTGCGCAGTCCTTCAATTGTTTCAATTTTTGCTCCGCCAAGTTGCCCCACGGCGGTCAGGCAGGAGCAGACAGGCTGTCCGTTGACGAGGACCGTGCAAGCGCCGCAATCGCCCGCATCGCAGCCGACTTTCGTGCCAACGAGATGAAACTCTTCGCGCAGCACTTGCGAGAGCCGCGAGCGCGGATCGGAACGAACCGCGCGAATTTCGCCGTTGAGGTTGAAGGAGACCTGCACGGAGGGTTCGGTCTTCGTGTCGCCGTTCATGCCGCGAAACCTTTTTGCGCGCAGGCTTCCAGCGCGCGTTCCACAAGAGTGCGAGCGGCATCGCGGCGATATTCGGCAGTGGCTCGCACGTCGTCTATGGGAGAAAGGCGCGCGAGATGGTGGGGATTTACGACGCGGCGAAGGCCAGGCCGCGCAGTCTGGCCGGCGAGGGCCCGCTCGAGTTCAGCAAGGCGCAACGCCGCGGGTGAACAGGAACCGACCGAAATCAGCGCCTCGCGAATTTTGCCGGCCGAATCAACCACAAGATTGGCCGCGACCATGACGATGGAGATGACCAGATACCTGCGTGCCCCCAGTTTGAGGAAGACGGAGATTGCGTCTTCAACGCGCCGCGGGATGCGAATGGAAGTCAGCAACTCGTCAGGCCGCCGCGCGGTCTTTCGGTTGCCAAGAATGAACTCCGAGAGCCTAATCGTGCGGGAAGCGCTGCGCGAAGAGAGGACCAGTTCAGCGTCGAGGGCGAGGAGGGCGGCGACGCCGTCCGCCGCGGGCGAAGCGTTGCACAGGTTACCTGCAATTGTGGCTGCGTTCTGGATTTGCACGGAGCCAACTTCGCGCGCGGCAGCCTTCAAGCCGTCGAACCCACGCGGAAGCGGAGCCCTGAGAACTTCGCTCCAGGTGGTGCGAGCGCCGAAAACAACATTCTCCGCGGTGGATTGAATACCCCTGATTTCAGAGAGTCCCGAAATATCCAGCACCGGGCCGGACAACGGCCGGTCGCCCAGCGAAGGGAAAACATCGGTGCCGCCGGCAAGAATGGTCGCGCGGGTGTCTGCAAGGATGTTCAGAGCATCACGAAGCGAATTAGGCCGAAAGTACAAAAGCAGTGGCTCCCCGATGAAGCAGCAACAATGAGGATATTGTAGTTCTACATCGGCACGGCGAATTTGTGAAGGTATCTGGGATTGTACCCCGGAAGGGATGGTGTGTTGTGGCAGACTACCAGGGCATGGCCACCAGCGACCATCGCTTAACCGCAGGCACTGCGGCCTTCCGGTTTTCGGGATTCCGCCTTTATCAGATTGCGCGCTTTTGCATCGTGTTCTGCACGGAGATGCAATCGGTCGCCGTCGGCTGGCAGGTTTACGAAATCACTCACCGGCCCCTGGACCTGGGGCTGACCGGGCTGGCGCAATTTCTGCCGGGGGTGGTGCTGTTTCTGGTGGCGGGACATGTCGCGGACCGCTTCGACCGGAAAAACCTGCTGACGATGTGTTACGTGGGTTTCGGAGTATCGTCGGCATTGCTGCTGGTGGCGGCGCTGAACGTCGAGTATCTGCACCGCGCCGGCTCGGTGGCGCCGATCTTCGCGATTCTGTGTTTGGTGGGAGCGGTGCGCAGTTTCAGCATGCCGGCCAGCCGCGCGCTGCTGCCGCAGTTGGTGCCCGAAGAACAGTTCCAGAGTGCGGTGGCCTGGAATTCCAGCATTTTTCAATTCGCAACCATCCTGGGGCCAGCGATGGGCGGGGTTCTCTACGCTTTTTTCCGTGGCCCCGCGGCCGTCTATTTGACGGCGCTTTCGGCAGGCTCACTCGCAGTGCTGACGACGCTTCGGATCAAGGTGCAATCGCCTCCCCGCATGCGCGAATCGTTTTCCGTCAAAACCGTTTTCGCGGGATTTCGCTACATCTGGGTTCACAAACTGGTGTTCGGCTCGATCTCGCTGGATCTTTTCGCAGTGCTGCTCGGCGGAGCAGTTGCCCTGTTGCCGGTCTACGCGAAAGAAATACTGGTGACCGGACCGTGGGGGCTGGGATTGCTGCGAAGCGCGCCTGGGATCGGTGCGGTGGTGATGGCGCTGTTGATTGCCTACAAACCAATCCGCCGAAGAGCCGGCGCTACGATGTTGTGGTGTGTGGCGGGATTCGGTGTATTCACGATTGTGTTCGGGTTATCGCGCAACATTGTGCTTTCGATGATTTCGCTGTTCTTTGTGGGCGCGGCGGACATGGTCAGCGTGGTGGTTCGCGGTGTGCTCATCCAGATCGAGACGCCCGACGAAATGCGCGGGCGGGTGAACGCTGTGGACATGATTTTTATCGGCGCGTCGAACGAGCTGGGCGAATTCGAATCGGGGCTGGCCGCGCAATGGTTGGGCGTCGTGCCCGCGGTGGTGTTGGGCGGCATCGGCGCAATTGTGGTGACCGTCTTGTGGGCTTGGATATTCCCAGAGTTGCGGCGCGCGGATTCGCTCAGCCGGGTAGGGTCTTCGGCCGCGGCAAAGCCAACCTAGCAGTCGCCAACATTCTGTTTAAATCACAGAAAATTTCAAAACTCGAATCAGTGAACGTGGTCGTGGTCGGAATCCGCTGCCTTGGCGGGAGCCGCCGCAGCTGCTGGTGCGACTGTCCCCGGAGGCGGAGCCAACTCCGCTTTCACGGAAGGGAGGAGCTTATCCGCATTTTTCACCAGCACACTGACCTGCCACATCTGCGTGTCGCTCAGGCGATCCTTGAAGCCGGGCATGCCGGTCATGCGGATTCCACCGGAAACCTTGGTATACGATTCCCAGGTTTCGTCGTCGGTGACGCCCACCCCGCGGAAAAGGAGCGGCGGCTTGGGAAACATGCCGTCCCCGATAGCGTTGTGAGGCTCGCCGGGGAGGCCGTGGCACACGGCGCAATTTTCCTTATAAACCTTCGCGCCAGCCAGGAGATTCGTTTCGTCGACAGGCACCGGCGGGTTCGCATGGGGCACTTTGCCAAGATAGGCATGCAGCGCCAACTTTGCTACCTTGCGCTCGAACGGCATCTCGGGAGAGTTGGTGGTAACGGGCGCTTGCCCGCTTGCAAAATAGAAGTAGGCCCCGACAAATACCAATACGAATCCCAAGACTATTCCCAGCAGGATTCCCTTGAACATAAGTTTGTTTTGCTCCTCCAATGGATAGGTTGCCTGGTCCGGCCCGGCCGAAAAATGTGCGCCTAGTGTACGACGACCTCCCAATTTCTGCACAGGTCTTTCCATAAGCCACCGGAGGTGCCTGAGCTCCGGAAAGTCGGCAGGCAAAGGCGGTATTTGAGTAACGAAACTGGGGGTCCATGCGTCCTATGTAGAAGTGAACTAAGGAATCCGATACGCTAGTGACCAAAGGAACGCGTCTTCTGATGTCCCAGGCGAACCCACGGAACGACGTTACCCTATAGCTCAATTTGAGATTGCGGACAGGAGTATTACGGAATGGCTTCTACTGAATCGGTCGATGTGCGCGATCCCCGCACACCTCCTTCGACCACAACCTTTTCTCCTGGGTCCCAGGGCGCAGCAAAAAAACGCTGGTGGGTATGGTTTGTTTTGCTGGCGATCGTGGCTGGCGGATTTTGGTATTTCCGGGGCCGGAATTCCCAGGCCGACGCCGCGGCAGCTGGAGGCAAGGGACCAGGCGGGGCGGCTTTGGGTGCTCCAGGAAGTTTTGTCGTGCCAGTGGTGGTGGCAACGGCAACCAAGGGTGACTTGCCGGTTTTCCTCAATGGTTTGGGGAACGTCACCGCGTTCAACACGGTCACCGTCCGCTCGCGCGTGGACGGGCAGATCGTCAAGATCAACTTCGTCGAAGGGCAGAATGTGACTGCCGGACAAGCGCTGGTCGAGATTGATCCGCGGCCCTATCAAGTGCAACTGGAGCAGGCCGAGGGGCAACTGGCGAAGGACCAGGCCCAGTTAAAGGACGTCCAGGTGGATTATGAACGTTTCAAACTGCTCTTTCAGGAAGGCGTCATTCCCAAACAGCAACTGGATACGCAGCAAGCCCAGGTAGGAACCTTCGAGGGCGCGATCAAGGCAGACAACGCGACGATTGACAACGCCAAGCTACAGATTATGTATTCACATATCACCGCGCCGATTAGCGGGCGCGTGGGACTTCGGCTGGTGGACATGGGGAATATGGTGCACGCCACCGACACCAACGGATTGCTGGTAATCACCCAGTTGCAGCCGATCGCAACACTTTTCAGCCTGCCGCAGGACCAGTTGCCGCAAGTGATGGCACGCATGAAAAACGGCGCGCCAATCGTGGTTGAGGCTTACGACCGCGACAACACCACCAAACTGGCCGCGGGGAAGTTGCTGACCATCGACAACCAGATTGATACCACCACCGGCACCTACAAGCTGAAAGCGGTTTTTGACAATACGAAGAATGAGCTGTTTCCCAACCAGTTTGTGAACGTGCACCTGCTGGTGGACACGAAGAAAAACGTGGTGCTGGTGCCGACAACCGCGATTCTGCGCGGCCCGCAGGGCACTTACGTATTCGCGGTTGGAACCGACAGCAAGGTGAAAATCCACGCCGTTACGCTCGCCGAGGCGAACGGAAATATAACCGGTATTTCCTCCGGCCTGGCTCCCGGCGACGTCGTGGTCACCGACGGCCAGGACAAATTGCAGGACGGCAGCAAGGTTGAACCGCGGCAATCGAGCGGACCAGCCGCGCCCGCTGGCAAAAGCGCTGCCGCAACAGCGAACTCTCCGTTTGCTTCTCCCGCGGGGGGACCTGCGCGATGAATCCCTCGCGGCCGTTTATTCTGCGGCCCGTTGCAACCACGCTGCTGATGGTGGGCGTGATTCTGGTGGGACTGGTGGCGTATCGCCAGTTGCCCGTTTCCGCGCTGCCGCAGGTGGACTACCCGACCATTCAGGTGCAAACGTTTTATCCTGGCGCCAGCCCGGATGTGATGGCGTCGTCGGTCACCGCGCCGCTTGAACGCAACTTCGGGCAAATCCCCGGCCTGTTGCAGATGACCTCGACCAGTTCGTTTGGAAGCTCCGTCATCACCCTGCAATTCAATCTGGACTTGAACATTGACGTGGCCGAGCAGGAAGTGCAGGCGGAAATCAACGGCGCTTCCAATCTTTTGCCGACGGGGCTGCCAAATCCTCCGATCTACAGCAAGGTGAATCCCGCCGACGCGCCCATCCTCACGCTTGCGATCACTTCTCCCACTCTGCCACTCGTCAAAGTGGAAGACCTGGCGGACACCACGCTGGCGCAGAAAATATCACAGCTTTCGGGCGTAGGACTCGTGAGCATCAGCGGCGGCCAGCGCCCCGCGGTGCGCGTGCAAGCGAATCCCACCGCGCTTGCTTCGTATGGATTAAGCCTGGAAGACTTGCGGACGGCGCTGGCCAACGCCAACATTGACCAGGCCAAGGGCACGTTCGACGGACAGCATCAGGCGTTCACCATCGGCGCCAACGATCAGTTGCTTTCAAGCGAGGGCTACAACTCGATTATCGTGGCGTTTCGCAATGGCGCGCCGGTCCGGCTGACCGATGTCGCCACCGCGATTGACAGCGCCGAAAACGAAAAGCAGGCGGCGTGGGCCAACAAGCAACCTGCGGTGATTTTGAATATTCAACGCCAGCCCGGCGCGAACATCATCAGCGTCGTTGACCGCGTGAAGAAAATACTGCCGCAATTGCAGGCGGCGTTGCCGGCCTCGGTGCACGTCGAAATCCTAACCGACCGCACCACCACCATCCGCGCTTCCGTTGCCGATGTGCAGTACACCTTGCTACTCACGATCGCGCTGGTGGTGATGGTGATTTTCCTCTTCCTGCGCAGCGTGCGCGCCACGGTGATCCCGAGTATCGCGGTGCCGCTCTCGATCGTCGGCACGTTCGGCGTGATGTACCTGCTGGGCTATTCGCTGAACAATCTTTCGCTGATGGCGCTGACCATTTCCACGGGCTTCGTGGTGGACGACGCGATCGTAATGATCGAAAACATCAGCCGGTACCTGGAAAGCGGCGATTCCCCGCTGCAGGCTGCGCTGAAAGGTTCGGAGCAGATCGGGTTCACCATCGTGTCGCTGACGGTGTCGTTGATTGCCGTGCTGATTCCGCTGCTGTTCATGGGCGACATCGTGGGGCGGTTGTTCCGGGAGTTTGCAGTCACCCTGGCGGTGACGATTCTCGTCTCGGCGGTGGTTTCCCTGACCCTGACGCCGATGATGTGCGCGAAGCTGCTGCGGCACGAGCCGGAAAACGAGCAGACGTGGTTTTACCGCAAATCGGAAAAGCTCTTCAACGACGTCATCGCGTTCTACGGGCGCACGCTCGAAGTGGTGCTTCGCTTCCGCACCATCACGCTGCTGGTGACCATCGGCACCCTGGTCGGCACCATCCTGCTGTACATCTATGTACCCAAAGGATTTTTTCCGGTGCAAGACACCGGCGTACTCCTCGGCGTTTCTGAAGCGCCGCAAAATGTTTCCTTCGCTGCGATGACCGCGCGGCAACGCGCGCTGGCCGACGTGATCCTGCAGGATCCGGCGGTCGAGAGCCTCTCTTCGTTCATCGGCATCGATGGTACCAACGCCACGCTCAACAGCGGGCGCATCCAGATCAATCTGAAACCTCTCGAGGAGCGAAAGCTGAGTGCGTCCGAAGTGATTCGCCGGCTGCAACCCGCGATTGCCAAAGTGGACGGAATCACCCTTTTTATGCAGCCGGTCCAGGATTTAACGGTGGAGGACCGCGTCTCGCGCACCCAGTTTCAATATTCGCTGGAAGATGTGGACCCCAAGGAACTCGCCTACTGGACGCCGAAATTTGTGGAGAAGCTGAAGGCGCTTCCGGATTTGCGTGACGTCGCCACCGACCAGTTAGACGATGGCCTGCTGGCCACCCTAACGATCGACCGCGACACCGCTTCGCGCCTGGGCATTTTGCCCGCCGACATTGACAACACGCTCTATGACGCCTTCGGCCAGCGGCAGGTCTCCACGATCTTCACGCAGCTGAACCAGTATCACGTGGTGATGGAAGTGGCCAAGAGCTTTCGGCAAAATCCCGCTGCTTTGAAGGATATTTACGTGCGCTCGTCCACCGGGCAACAGGTGCCGCTGAGCGCATTCACGCGGTTTGAGGCCGGAACATCATCGCTCGCCATCAATCACCAGGGACAATTTCCCGTGGTGACGATTTCGTTCAACCTGGCGCCGGGCGCGTCCCTCGGCGGAGCGACCGCGGAAATTGATCAGGCACGGCAGGATATCCACATGCCGCCGAGCATCCAAGCCACGTTCCAGGGCACCGCCGCGGCGTTCTTGCGTTCCGTATCGAATGAGCCGCTGCTCATTCTGGCGGCCTTGGTGACCGTGTATATCGTGCTTGGGATTCTCTACGAGAGCTATATTCACCCCATAACGATTCTGTCCACGCTGCCCTCTGCGGGCGTAGGCGCCATCCTCGCGCTGATGCTTTGCCGCACGGAATTCAGCATCATTGCCCTGATTGGCATCATCCTGTTGATCGGCATCGTCAAGAAAAACGCCATCATGATGATTGACTTCGCGCTCGAAGCGGAGCGCGAGCACGGCAAGGCGCCGCTCGATGCAATTTACGAAGCGTGCCTGCTGCGTTTCCGCCCCATCATGATGACCACGATGGCGGCGCTGCTCGGCGGACTTCCACTGGCGTTGGGGCAAGGCGTGGGCTCGGAACTGCGCCGGCCACTCGGAATCACCATCGTCGGCGGACTGATCCTGAGCCAACTGTTGACGCTCTACACCACGCCAGTTGTTTACCTGGCCTTCGACTGGCTCGCCAACCGCCTGCACCTCGGAGTCACGAATCCAGTCGACGAGCCGGCCACAGGAGACTAGGACGTGAATTTCCAGTCCAACTTCTCCGCTCCGTTTGTCCGCAGGCCGGTGGCGACCTCGCTGGTCACCATCGCGATTTTTCTTTCCGGTGCGATCGCATTCCGCTTCTTGCCCGTTGCGCCGCTGCCGCAGGTGGACCTGCCGACCATCGGTATCGGCGCAAGCCTGCCCGGCGCCAGCCCCGAAACAATGGCGTCGGCCGTCGCCACCCCGCTCGAGCGCCAGTTCGGCCGCATCGCCGGCGTCACGCAGATGACCTCGACCTCCACGCTCGGCAACACCGGCATCGCCCTGCAATTCGATCTGAATCGCGACATCAATGCCGCCGCGCGCGATGTGGAAGCCGCCATCAACGCGGCGCGCAGCCAGCTTCCGGCGGACCTGCCCAGCCAACCTACGTATCGCAAGGTAAACTCCGCCGACTCGCCGGTTTTGCTGCTCTCGCTGGTTTCCGACACGATTCCGATCGCCCAGATTTACGACGCGGCGGATTCCGTCGTGGCGCAAAAATTGTCTCAGGTGGATGGTGTCGGGCAGGTTTTCGTGTGGGGCTCTTCGAGTCCTGCGGTCCGCGTCCAGGTGAACCCGCAGCAGCTCAACAGCTATGGCATCAGCCTAGAGCAGGTGCGCAAGGCGCTGCAATCGTCCAACTCGAATCTCGCCAAGGGCGCGCTTTCGGATAAGGACCGCACCTTTTCGGTTTCTGATTCCGACCAACTTTTCAAGGCTTACGAGTACGAGCCATTGATCATCGGTGGCCACGCCGGCGCGACCGTCCGTCTGGTGGACATCGCCACGGTGGTCGACTCCGTCGAAGACATCCATAACCTGGGGCTCCCCGGCGGGAAGCCCGGCGTGATCATTGGGATCTTTCGCCAACCGGGCGCGAACATGATCGAGACGGCGGACAAAGTGAAAGCGAACCTGCCGTGGCTGCGTTCTTCGATTTCGCCATCACTGAAACTGGATGTGGTGATTGACCGTACGCTGGTGATTCGCGCCTCCGTGCACGAAGTCGAACGCACCATGATCATTTCCATCATCCTGGTGATCCTGGTGGTGTTCGCGTTCCTGCGAAATTATTGGGCGACGGTGATCCCGAGCGTCGCCGTCCCATTGTCCCTTGTCGGAACGTTCGGCGTGATGTACCTCCTCGGCTACAGCTTGGACAATTTGTCGCTGATGGCGCTGACCATCTCCACCGGTTTCGTGGTGGATGACGCGATCGTCGTGATCGAAAACATCGCCCGGCACATGGAATCGGGAATGCCCGCGTATGCGGCGACGATGAAAGGCGCGAGTGAAATCGGTTTCACGGTGCTCTCCATGAGCGCTTCGCTGGTGGCTGTGTTCATTCCGATCCTGATGTTGGGCGGAATCGTGGGCCGCCTTTTCCGCGAATTTGCGGTCACCCTCAGCGTCGCGATCGCCGTGTCCATGTTTGTTTCTCTGACTACCACGCCGATGCTATGCGCGCGATTCCTGCGCCACGACGTCGACAAAAAACACGGCCTGGCCTACCGCATTTCCGAGGGCGCGTTCAACGGAATGCTGAAAGGCTACGACCACGCGCTGCGCTGGGTGCTAAGCCAGCAACCGCTGATTCTTTGCGTGACGATTCTTACCGCCGCGCTCAGCGTTTACATGTTCGGCCACGTCAACAAGGGATTTTTCCCGCAGCAGGATACCGGGCGCATCGCCGGCTTCATCCAGGCGGATCAGGACACTTCCTTCGTCGAGATGTCCAAAAAGATGCGCGCTTTCTCCGATATCGTGGAGCAGGATCCGGCGATTGATACAGTGACTTCCTTCACCGGCGGGGGCAACGGTACCAGCACGGCGCGCATGTTCGCCCAGCTAAAACCCATCGCCGAGCGCAAGATCAATGCCGACCAGGTGATTGCGCGGCTGCGGAAAAAGACCGCGGGAATTCCCGGAGCTTCGCTCTTCTTCCAATCCGTGCAGGACGTGTCCGTCGGCGGGCGTTTCGGCGGCGCGCAGTATCAATACACGTTGCAGGCGGACAATCTGGAGGATCTCTATCACTGGGCGCCGGTCATTATGGCGCGGATGAGGCAGGTTCCCGAGTTGCGGGACATCAATTCCGACCAGCAGGACAAGGGCCTGCAATCCTATTTGTCCATCGACCGGGATACGGCCGGGCGCCTCGGTATCTCCGTCCAGGATATTGACAATGCACTGGGCGATTCCTTCGGCCAGCGGCAAGTCTCCACGATCTACAAGGGGCTGAACCAATATCACGTGGTTCTCGAAGTCGCGCCAAACTACCAGGAAAATCCCGACGGCTTGAAATATATCTACGTGCCGTCAAACACCGGAAAGCTGGTGCCGCTTAGCTCTTTCGCGCACTACGAGCACTCCAACACCGCTCTCTCCGTGAATCACCAGGGAATTTTCCCGGCGATTACAATTTCGTTCAATCTGGCCCAGGGCGCTTCGCTCGGCCCGGCGGTGGAGCACATCCAGCAGGCGATGATGCAACTCGGCGTGCCCAACACTGTGCACGCTACTTTCCAGGGGACGGCGCAGGCCTTCCAGGACTCGTTGAAGGATCAGTGGATCTGGCTTCTGGCCGCGCTCGCCGCCGTGTATATCGTTCTCGGCATTCTTTATGAAAGCTTCATCCACCCGGTGACCATCGTTTCCACAATTCCTTCGGCGGGCATCGGCGCGCTGCTGGCGCTGCAACTGATGAAAATGGATTTGAGCATCATCGCGATTATCGGAATCATTCTGCTGATCGGCATCGTCAAAAAAAATGCGATTCTGATGATCGATTTTGCAGTGCAGGTGGAAAGGGAAGAGGACACTCCGCCGGACCAGGCGATTTACCGCGCGGCACTGATGCGCTTCCGCCCGATCATGATGACCACCATGGCGGCGATGTTCGGGGCCTTGCCGCTAGCGCTCGGCACCGGCGCCGGCTCGGAAATTCGCAAGCCCCTCGGCATCACCATCGTTGGCGGGCTGATTCTGAGCCAGATGCTCACGCTGTTCACAACACCGGTCGTGTACATCTACATGGACCGGCTGCAAGCGTATTTGCGGACTTCCTTCCGCCGCCCGACCGCAACACCAGTTCCCGCGCACTCCGACGATTAATCCAACTGTAGCTCAGGCCTTCTAGGCCAGAGGGTTTTCGCTCTGACGAAGCGATTTCGCTGGCGCGGTGGAAACCCTCACCCCTAAAGGGGCGAGCTACAGGATTGCTTAGAACAACTCCACGTGCACGAAGTCCACGACCACATTGGTCCTGCGATTCAGCAGCACGATGTGGCCGCCGATCAGGACGTTCGCGCAATCGGGCGGAGGCGGCGGCAAGTAGCGAACCAGTTCCGGCGGGCAGGGCTGAATCTTGTTCTGCAATCCGGGAGGCAACGTATTGCGGCGCACCAGTTGCTTTTCAAGTCCCGGTGGCAGGCGATCTTTCCTTGCGAGGCCCGGAGGAAGATTGCCGCTGTGCTCGCCGTACCAGTTATGGATATCTTTTTCGTGGCCGTGGTAGTAGCCCTGGTCGTTGTCTCCCTCGTCGTCGCCGTGCTTGTCGTGACCTTTGCCGTGTCCATGACCTTCGCTGTTGCCCTGCGCCAGCGCGTTCTGGCCAAAAACCAGGCAACATGCGAGCGCTCCGCCAACCATCCATCTTGCCAGCTTCATTTTTCTCTCCTTGAGTATTGAGGGGCTTACATTTCACCGTACTGCTTCACGATACGGTCCGCAAAACGCGCTCCACCTCGTGTGTCGCAAGATTGAACAGGTCCCTGGTACAGGTGATCCGGGCTTCAGAACTCCACTGGTTTAAAAGAAACGAGCCGGCGGCTGGGCGCTGGCCTCGTTATTACATGCAGCCGCTAAAATCAATCTCCGCAACGTTGGTGGTCGTGGCAGGAAGGGCTTTCAAGGCCGCTGCGGTTGAGTCCTTCGATACCATCTGTTCGGACGGCGAGCAATCAGCCGTTCCACCACTCAAGGGAACAGCCGCCCTGGCATCAACCGTAAAGAGCACAACCCCGGCCGCCGGAGTCGAATACGTGGTTCCGGAAGAGGAGAAAATTCCCACGCTCGGATTGCTTGCCGGAACCACCAGCGTGTACTGCGCGCAATTTGCCTTCACCGGTGCTCCGGTGAGGCAGCTGGTGCCGGCAGAAACCGAAACGAGGCCTGTCGAATCCACCTCCGGCGTGGTATTCGTCGCCGGAATGGTCTGCAAGGGAATCGTGATCTGGAGAGTCGTCGTCGCTCCAGTTGGCGCCGTCTGCAGCGCGGACAAGCTGACGTCGATCGTTCCGGCCGCCGCGCCGTTCGTGGCGGTCACAAATCCCTGGAATACCGCGGGCGCCGCGGCGGCAACTTCGGCGATCAACGGGATGGTTCCGAGATTCGTTCCGTTCGGAACGTTCAGAACCGCCGTCGCGTTATAAGGCATGTTCGTCGGGCCGATGGCTACCACAACGATGTCGAACATTCCCGTTGGCAAGGGACAGAAGTCGAAGTTGCCATTGCTGTCCGCCACTGTCTGCATCAGGATGCGGTCAACGCCAGTCGGGTCCGGCTGCTCGATCGCCACCTGGACGCTGCCTGAAATCGGAGCGCCGGTACCGGAATCCACCACCTTGCCGGTGATGCCCGAGTTATTCGCGCTGACCTGCCCGGCCGTAAGCGTCGGCTTCAGGCGGAACTTCCCGTTGCCTTCCCGCACAATCGAAGCGCAGGCGTTGAAATCAATGTTCAGGTCCACGCTTTGGCCCGCGGTCACCTGCAGCGGCCCGCCCACAATCTGCCCGGGCGGAATTTTCAAACCTGTGTTGGCCTGGCTGCTTAACTCGAGCTCGTGAATGGTCGAATCCTCCAGCACCACGCAGTTGAATCCGTTTCCCGCGCAAGCGTTGGTCGCCGGAATGGAGTCGCTCGCGGCCGGCGCGTTCGATACCAGCAGCAGTCGGATTTGCTGGTAACTTCCCGCGGGAAGGCTGGCGGAGCCGAGTTGAGCCAGAATGCAGGTGGTCTGCGGCTTGGAAAACAGATCAATCTGCATGGGCGCGCCGGCCAGTTGCGGCGCAAGCTCCTGCCAACCCGCGCTGTTGTCATCCGCAGTGGCGCTGATGTGGGCCTCGACCGAGCGCACCGTAACGTAAACATGCGTAAATTGCCCGTTGGGGGGCATGCAGCTCGGCGGATCGCTCATGCTCACGTTCACTGTGCCCATGCCTGTGACCATGGTGTGGGAGGAGCCCCCGCTGCAACTCACAATGATTCCCGCGCCTGCAAAAATCGCTACCACCGCCAGCAAAAGCGCCCCAGCCCGCGGATTCCGAGCCATCCATTCAGAGTTCATGGTAGTTCTCCTGTAAAAGAGGAATTTCTCAAAGCATTTATCTGCCGGAAGGGGACAGAGGTACCGGCTGGATTCCAGGCCCTGGCTGGGGTGTCGGGACGAGAGAGAGCTGGGCGCTCTCAACGGGCAGAATTATAGCACCAGCGGACCAGCCCAGGGGGCGCCTGGAGGTCCAAGTTTGGGTGGTTTCTTGAGCGGAAACTTAACCAATTTAGGGCCGGATTTCGACAGGCGTACCTACTTTGATGAGTGGATAAATCTCATCGATCTCGTCGTTGGTCAAGGCGATGCACCCGTCCGTCCAATCCGTGAGGCGGTGCTTCGCGCCAAGCCATCCCCACTTCGATCCCAGTCCGTGAATTTCCACGTCGCCGCCTGGGCTCACTCCCAATTTCCGCGCATTCGCGCGGTCGAGCTGATTCGGGTAGGAAATGTGCAGCGCTTTATAAAACTGACTGTTCGGATTCTTCGCGTCCACGGAATAGACACCCTCGGGAGTTTTGTGGTCGCCCTGGCGATCTTTGGGCCCGATTGGCTGCCCGCCCAGCGCAACTTTGTATTTCTTCAGGGATTCTGCGCCGCTCATCAATGTAAGGGTTCGCTTGCTCTTTTCAACCACAATCCGGTCGACCTTCCTTGCCCCCTGAGCGGAAAGGCGGGGAGCCAAACCAACAGAAATCCCGGCCAGCAAAACAATGCCCGAGAGCCAAATGATTCTATTTTTCTTCTGAGATAGAAGGGCCATCGGTAACTAAGAACTGCCGATCAGCCAGCCGGTGAGGAAGACGAGTAGGCCGCCGACACCACCCAGAAACGCCGCCTGCCAAAAAGGTGTGTCCATATAGCGATAGCGAATGTAGCTGATGGCGCCGAGTTCGATGACCACAACGATAACCGCGATGATTGTAGCTATGTGGAAATCTGAAATTAAGAATGGCAGCGTGTGTCCGATTCCCCCCGCCATGGTCATGAATCCCGTAGCTGCACCCCGAATCCAAGGAGAGCCGCGCCCCGTAAGCGATCCGTCGTCCGATTGTGATTCTGCGAATCCCATAGAAATTCCCGCGCCGATGGATGCCGCAAGCCCCACTAGGAATGCTTTCCAGCTATTTTGCGTGGCGAACGCCGCCGCGAACAGTGGTGCCAGTGTTGAGATCGAACCGTCTATTAGCCCGAGGAGTCCTGGTTGGACGATTTGGAGAAGGTACAAGCGCTTGTGCGACTCCGATTCGTCGGACTTAGCTTTCTCGGTAAGGTGCTTTTCTTCGTATTCCCCGGCGGCGCGCGTATGTTTGCGCTCTTCGTCGGCCAGCATGTTCAGCAGTTCGCGCGTAGGAGCATCCGCGGCCATGGTCGCCGCCCTCATATAAAAGCGGCTCGCCTCCATCTCCATGATTTCCGCCTGCCGCCTCGCCACCTTCACGCCCAGCGGCCGCATCATCCACACCGGGCGCCGACTCAGAAACCCGCGAACATCTTCGCGGCGGATGGGAGGAATGTGATCGCCAAAACGTTGCCGAAACAACGCCAGCAACCGGTCGCGGTGCCCAGCCTCTTCTACACGCATCTCTTCAAACATTTCGGCCGTCGCCGGGTACGATTCGCGTAGAGCATCCGCAAATTCGCCGTAGATGCGCCCGTCTTCCTCCTCGTTGGCGATCGCCACCGCGACAATCTCTTTTTCCGACAAATCCTTGAAACGCTTCATCATCAGGACCAGGTCCTCGCGAAAAGTAACGTAGAGAATCGCACAACTAGCCCGGGGAATCCAACTCTCTGAGAGGAGGAGTAGTGGACAATTTTTCGATTACTGGAGTACAGGACATTTGAAAACCAATCGATTTGCCCCGTTATTGGGGGGCGATGCCTTCGACGATAAAGATGCGGCTCTTCGCGGAGCTTTGCCGCATCGGCTTGATCGCTTCATAAGCGGGCGAATATTCCCACGCGCGCGCCTTTTCCACGCTTTCGAATGCGATCACCGCGACGCGCTTCGGCGCTTCGCCCTCGACAGCCTGAATTTTGCTGCCACGAACGAGATAGTGGCCGTTAGAAGCCGCCACCGTTTCGGGCACCCGCTCGGCATACTTCTGAAACGCAGCAGGGTCCGTTACATCCACTTCCGAGATGACATAGCCCGCTGGCGCCTTGACTTGCTGCGCATGAATGGCGTGGGCGCAAGCAGCGCCAATCGAAACTCCAGCAAGCACTGCCAGCGCCAGTTTGTGATTAGAGTTCATAGGTCCGTCCTCCGCTGTGTGATTTCTCTACAAACGCTGACCCATAGAGCGTGGTCAGACAGATACGAACACATTCGGTGGGGCGAAGTCCACCGCCGAATCCAATTCCCAATGACTCTTTGATCGGGAATTTTGCAGCTCGCGCTCGATGCCGAAACACCCGCGGCCAAAATCGTTGCTGGGGTGGTACTTTCGTACTACCATCGAATGTGGGACAGCTTACTTTTTGCCGAGTACCGTCACGCTATAGGTTTTCCCCGGTGCCCCCGCTATCTTGTATTCACTCGGGGAATTGGGTTTCACTCGGGAAAGGCAGGCTTCCATGGCGTCCTCGTTCGACCAAATGACGAACACCAACAATCCAGGTGGCAACACCACCACGCGCTCCAGGCAAACCGAACGGCGCGGCAGCCGGCGTTGCAAATTCACGCAATTAATGCGCATTCGGCCCTCGGACCCGGAACGCGACCCGTTTGAAGATATCCGCGGCACCCTGAGCGTTTCCCGGTCGGGAATCTATTTCCAATCCAGTGTGACCACCTACGAAGTCGGGATGCGCTTGTTCGTCACCATGCCCTACTCGAAAGAGCCCGCTTCGATGAGCCGCGAATACCTCGCCGAAGTCGTCCGCCGCGACCCTTTGCCCAACGGGCTGTTCGGGGTCGGCTTCAAAATCCTGATGGAGATGGGGCTCCCAAGCGGTTTTGGCAGCGCCTATTCGACCAACAGCAAATAGCTCTCCGCGGAATTCCGCGAACCGAAAACGGAAAGGGCGGGTGGCCGAAGCCATCCGCCCTTTCCGCGTTTGGGGGTGGGGAAATTTGTTGTGGTTCAGCTCTTGCCCAGCGCCGACAGCGTCTTGTGCCGCAGCAGGCCAAAATGCCGGTTGATCGGATGCTTGCGCCCGAGAAAGGTGAACACGGGCGGCCGGCGAGGGGTCAGCTTTGCCATGGCGATGCTCAGCCGAACGTCGCGGCGGGCAAATTTCATCCCGGCAATCAGGGCATCGCGGGCATCTTCCTTGCGCCCCGCGGCCATGTAGACTTCAGCAAGATTCAGGTAGAGTTGCGCCTGGTTGCGCTTGATGCGCACCGCGCCGTCGCAGAGGCGTTCGGCATCGGCCCACTTTTGCTGCGTGCGGGCCAGTGCGACGCCCAGATAAGACATGTAGTAGGGGTTGTTCTTTTCCAGCTCAGCGGCTTTCTGAATGTGATTCAAGGCCCGGTTGGCGTAATTGTCTCGAAGCAGGGTGAGCCCGGTCTTGAACTCTTTGAACGCTTCCGTATCCATCATAGTTCCACCTCGATCACTGGTCATTGGCAAGGATTTCCCCGGGGAGCAGACGACTTCCGTCGCTGGGTCAGGCACAGCTCGCTGGGAAAAAAAGCGCCCGAGAAGGGGCAGAGAGTGCGCTTTTCTTTCCGTAACCTGAAGGAGAACGAGTTGGCCGAGGAGGTCGTCATTTACCGGTCCTTGATGACGTTACGAGGTAGGGACCCATGAATCTACTGACCGGTGGGACAGAATTCGTCCAACGTCTTTTGGTTCTATTGGAGAAAGGGACACAGGGGCAGAGTGGCCAGTCGGGCAAGATCAGGAAAGGATTTGCGTGTAGCTCAGGCCTCCGGCTTCCACGCCCTTGGCAGGGGATTGAGGGTTTTTCGCCGGGTGACCTCAGCCGCGCCTACGTGAAAGAAACCCTCGCCCCTAAAAGGGGTGAGCTAGTGAGGGGAAGCGAGGGAACCGCTCTTGCGCCGCCAGACTTTCCAGTCCTCCAGCGTGGCTTTTAGCATGGCCTTGGCCGCTTTGTGCAGCCAGCGGTCTCGCCTCACGGCCAGGTCGCGCCGGACAGCGGCGATGGCCTTGCGGCTGCCCAGATGGATATTGGCGGTTTCCCAACCCATGTAGTAGAGGAGCTTTTCCTCGTCGCGCTCTTCAGGAAGCGAGCTGATCTCAATGTGGCAGCAATCCGGGGCCAACCGGCGGACGATCCAGTGATCGGCGAAATGCACGTGAGGGTCGCGAATGCGCACGGCAATGGCGACCAGTTTGCGGCTTAATATCTCGTCCGTGTGAAGGTGCCTGGCCCAGATCCAGGCCGAGGGCGTCAACTGCTTCGCCTCGCGTACGATATGGGCTCCATGCCATTCGGCCAGTGCCAGAACGCGCGGGTGGCCCAGGCTGCCGAGGCCGGCGATGCGGGACTTGAATTCGTACTCCGGCACGCGCAGCGGCATCGAGGCGTCCAGGAGTCTCACGACGTCCTTGGGGATGTGCCCCTTGAATCGTGAACAGCTGTTGATTTTTTTCCAGAACAGAACCGGATCGCGGAGCTTGTTGAGGGCCAGAAGCCGCAGCCAGCGATGATGTTCGGCAAGCACAAAAGGCGCTCCGCCCCTTGCCAAGGAGTCGCGGTAGCCCTGCTCGACGGCGCGGCAGGCTTTTTTTCGGGTAATGGCAAGATGCTCTTCTTCAATGGCCAGATAACAACTAGAAACCAGGCGGACCAGGTCCACCGCATAAGACGCCGGCCAAGCTTCGTCAAAATCGTTCACGCCCCAGATGAGCCGGCCTTCGAGGTCGCGCCACGTGCCGAAATTTTCCACGTGCAGGTCGCCGACGGCGAGAACCTGCGGCGCCCGGGCCAGATGCGGGCAGATGAGCGGCCACCATTGGGCCCAGCGATAAAACGTGGCGCGAAAGAACGGGAAGGCCGCGTTGGCCATGCTTTGGTGCTTCAGCTTCACGTCGGATTCGACCATGTGGACGTGGCGCGAGGCCCATTTTTCGAACTCGGCGGTGGCGCGGACAATGTCCGGCAAATCACGTTTTTTTTCGCTCATAAATCGGAAGCTCGTCCCGCGGCCAACGGCCCGGCGGCCGCGTAAGTGTACTTCGGTTTTCTGGAAATCCGCTGACGCCTTTTCTAGACGCGCGCGTGCGTAGCCGCGGCCCGGGTGCGCGATTCGTAAATCGGGAAACGTGCCGCAAGTTCGGCGACCTGCTTGCGAACTTTCTGCTCCACAGCCCCGTCTCCGATGTGGGTGAGAACTTCCGCAACACCATTGGCAATCAGCTCCATTTCCGGTTCGGCCAGTCCTCGTGTGGTGACCGAGGGACTTCCCAGCCGGATGCCGCCCGCCTTCATCGGCGGGAGGGGATCGAACGGGATGGCATTCTTGTTCACGGTGATGCCCGCGCGGTCCAGCGCTTTTTCCGCGTCGCTGCCGGTGATACCGCGCGGATGTACTTCGACCAGGAAAACGTGATTGTCGGTGCCGCCGGAAACCACACGGAAGCCGTGGCGCGAAATCGCGTTCGCCAGGGCCTTGGCATTTGCGGCCACCTGCTTTTGATACTCGATAAAGGATGGTTCCATCGCTTCCTTGAAGCATACAGCTTTGGCCGCGATGGTGTGCACCAGCGGACCGCCTTGTGTGCCGGGGAAGGTGAGCTTGTCGATCTCCTTGGCAAAGGATGACTTTGAAAGCACCATGCCACCGCGAGGGCCACGCAGCGTCTTATGCGTGGTGGTGGACACGATGTCTGCGTGGGGCACGGGACTTGGGTGCACGCCCGCCGCCACCAGGCCTGCGATGTGCGCCATGTCCACGAAGAAAATCGCGCCGACCGCTTTGGCCACTTTCGCAATGCGTTCGAATTCGATGATCCGGGAATACGCGCTGGCACCCGCGACGATCATCTTCGGCTGGTGCTCTTGCGCCAGCTTTTCGATTTCGTCGTAGTCAATCCGCTCGTCTTGCTGGCGAACGTGATATTCCACGAATTTGTACATGCGGCCGGAGAAGTTCAGCGGGTGGCCGTGCGTCAGATGCCCGCCATGCGCCAGCGCCATGCCCAGCACCGTGTCGCCCGGCTTCAGCGCGGACATGTACACCGCCACGTTGGCCGAAGTTCCAGAGTGCGCCTGCACGTTGGCGTGATCCGCGCCGAAGAGCTGCTTGGCGCGGTCAATGGCCAGTTGCTCCACCTTGTCGGCAACCTCGCATCCGCCGTAATAGCGCTTCCCCGGGTAACCCTCGGCATATTTATTCGTGAAGATCGAGCCCATCGCCTCGAGCACCGCTTCGGAAACAAGGTTTTCAGAGGGGATGAGTTCCAGCCCGGTGGCCTGGCGCACGGCTTCTTCGCGGAGCAGCCCCGCAATTAGCGGGTCGACCTTGTCGAGAGGCCGCTGCATCCGGTTGTTTGCTTCAGTGGTCATACGCTTCTCCAAAATCGTCTCCGCGAGGACCTGCGCGTTACCCGGCGGATCAAAAAATCGGCCACCACGCTCGCTGCGACTCGCCTTTCAGAGAGTCTATCGGAGAGTGCAACTTGCCGCAATCCGGCGGGGAGCGAAAGGAAATCCTCATGCCGGGAAGTCTGAACGAACTCCGTTTGAGCCTGATCCGAGCGGCGTGATTCGCGTCATGCTCTTTGAATAGGAGGGGAGTTCCTGCTTGAATGCATGTCTTTGCCGGAGGACTCAGGCGAACCGAGCGTCACCAGGTGTGACTGGGCCTGGCAGCCGGGGCCAGACTTGGTCGGCCAGAAGCGGGTACCGCGCCGCGAGGAAATAGATGGAATACGCCGGGAAAAATACCGCTGCCGGCACGGAGATCATTGAGATCACAAAAACTAAAATTGCCACCACAATGCACCCGGCAGCGACGGCGAGCGTGATGGTGGATGCGTCCCAGGTTGCTCCCGCCGCTTTCGCGCTCATCCAGATCATCACTCCGAGGCCGCCGATGGGAATCAGCAGCACCAGCATCACGATCGCCGAAATAATGGTCAGCGCGATCCCGGCACCCACCGACAGCCCGATCTTCATTCCGATATACAGGGCATAGCCGCCTTTCTCCGCCTTCACCCACAACCATAACCGGCGCCATCCCTCGAAAGCGCTTACGTTTTCCAGTGCCATTTGCGGGACTACAAAATCCTTGGTCATCACATGAACGACGGCGAAACAAATAATCGCGGCCAGGAACACCAGGAACAACAAGATGCCGCCCGCGACCAGCCCCAGCGTGTGCTCGTTGGGACGCGCGAACCAGCCAAGACCCCAGGCAAGCGCCGCCGGAATGCCAATCAGGACGACGAAAACCAAGAAACTGAACAGCATCAAAGTCATCTGCCACACAAACAAGTGATGACCCTCGCGTCCCCGCCGGGCCCACCCTTTACGGATGTGGCATTCCTTGGCCACGATGCTATCGAACAGAATGAACCGCATCATGCTGCCAATGTAAGTGAACAGCACGATCAGACCAAGCCCGAACACCACCAGAATTGCAATCAGACCGGCAAACATCAAAGGGTGGTCGCCCAACAGCTTGGGCCAGCCCTGGCTAAGGAACTGTTCCGTTCCCCCCTGGCGATGGGTGGCGGAGGGGATGTTGAAATTGCCGCTGCATCCTCCCCCGGAACCCAGTTCTCCCGTCAGCAGTCCAACCAGGGCCAGGCGAGCCCATTGGCCGAAGCGGAACGGCTCTAGAAGTTGCTTTTTGGCGTGCCTGAAAGCGGGATTTATGGCGTCGACAGCGGAAATTGGCAAGCTTGCACCTCAGCCCTCGAGATTGGTCCATGCAAAAAATACACCGAACAGAGAAGGCGAGCAATGACCCGAGTCCGCCAATCATAACTAAAACTTTCTTGAGGCATCAAAGTATTCGATACAAACACGCTGCCGTTCCTGGCTTTAGAGTTCTATACTTAATCTGCTGCCCGATACAGCAAATTCATTCTACTGAGGAAAATCATGGCAAATATCTATGCCGACAACTCTCTGAGTATTGGACGAACTCCCCTGATCAAGCTCAATCGAGTCACCGACGGCTCGAAGGCCACCGTGCTCGCGAAAATCGAGGGCAGAAACCCAGCGTACTCAGTGAAGTGTCGCATCGGGGCGGCAATGATCTGGGACGCGGAAAAGCGCGGCGTTTTGAAGCCGGGAATAGAAATTGTCGAGCCGACGAGCGGCAACACGGGCATCGCCCTGGCGTTTGTGGCCGCGGCCCGCGGATACAAAATCACGTTGACAATGCCTGAAACGATGTCGCTCGAACGCCGGCGGGTGCTCGCAGCGTTTGGCGCAAACCTGGTGCTGACGCCCGGGCCGGAAGGCATGAAGGGCGCGATCAAGAAGGCCACGGAAATTTACGAATCCGACAAGCAGCACTATTTCCTGCCGCAGCAGTTTGACAATCCGGCCAACCCGGCGATTCACGAAGCCACGACCGGTCCGGAAATCTGGAACGATACCGACGGCGCCGTGGATGTTCTTGTAAGTGGCGTCGGCACCGGCGGGACGTTGACTGGTGTAAGCCGCTACATCAAGAAGGCGAAAGGGAAGAAAATCACGAGTGTCGCTGTCGAGCCCGTAACCAGTCCGGTGATTGCGCAAACCATGGCCGGCCAGCCTTTGACGCCAGCCCCGCACAAGATTCAGGGCATCGGCGGTGGCTTCGTACCGAAAAACCTGGACCTGAGCCTGGTGGACCGCGTCGAAGCCGTCACCAATGAAGAGGCCGTGGAAATGGCACGGCGTCTCACACGCGAAGAGGGAATCCTCTCTGGCATTTCCTGCGGTGCGGCTGCGGCGGTTGCGGTGCGTCTGGCGAAGCTGCCGGAATTTGCGGGCAAAACCATCGTTACAGTGCTGCCGGATTCCGGCGAACGCTACATCTCGACAATCCTGTTCGAGGGGATTGGCTAAGCGAGCGGCGGCTTCTGGGCAGCGAGGTCTGAGGGGGGGCGCGGAAGTTCCTGTCCCCGGATCCTCTTTCCTGCTTCCCTCGAGCCGCAGCGAGGAATCCATGACCACTCCGAATGGGCAACTTGGCCGTCTGGCAAGCGAATTTCGCTCTGCGCTCGAAGCGCGCCTTTCCGGCGATCCGGCGGGCGAATATCGCCTGCCATCCAAAGACGAAGTCACGAAATTCTGCCGGCTCTATCTTGAAGCCTTGTTTCCGCTCTATTACGAACCGGAGCATCACCGGAGTCCCCACGCCTCGCATTTTCTCGAGAGCCTTGAGCTGCAGCTAGCAGAACAGATTATCTGCGCCGTCCGATTCGACTGCCATTGCCGGGAAAAAGCGAATCCCGGCAACCTGCCGCGTGTTGCGGAGGAGCTGCTCGTTGCGTTTCGTGCCAAGCTTCCGCCTCTGGCCCATCTGCTGGCCACCGACCTGCAAGCCGCTTTGAAAAACGACCCCGCGGCGCAGGGTTATGAAGAGATTCTTTTGAGCTACCCGGGCATCGAGGCCATCACCATCCAGCGATTGGCGCACGAACTCTATCTGCTGAAAATTCCGTATCTGCCGCGCATGATGACGGAAGTGGGGCACAGCCGGACTGGCATTGATATTCATCCCGGCGCGACGATTGCCGAATCGTTTTTCATCGATCACGGCACGGGCGTGGTGATTGGCGAAACGGCGACAGTCGGCAACCATGTCACGCTCTACCACGGCGTGACGCTCGGCGCTTTTAATCCCACCAGCCGGCGTGACGGCGGCGGGGAACTGGTGCGCGGCCTGGCCAACAAGCGCCACCCGGACATCGAAGACGGCGTCACGATTTATCCGGGAGCGACGATTTTGGGCGGAGACACGCGCGTCGGCCACCACAGCATCATCGGCGGCAACGTGTGGCTCACGCACTCGGTCGCACCCTACAGCCGCGTCACCGTAAAAGATCCCGAACTGCTCATTCGCAGCAAAACCCAGGACTCCGACAAGGAGTGGTTCCTCGGTAGCGCGATTTAAGCTCCGTTGTGAGGACTACGGATCGTTAGACGCTTGCCGCCAGGGCCTCAGGTTTTGCGGCATCTCGGCCAATCCACTAATTGGGTGAACCATTCTTTGCTTCGTCCCTTTTCTGCTTCAACACACGGTATTTAACCCAGACATTGTCCTCCGGCCCGTTTACAATCCGGTGGTAACACCATGCGATCGGATATGAGCGTCCGCTACCCCAGATGATCGGATAAGACTTCTCGCCTCCAACAGGATCATCTCTCTCCCATTTCGCTCCCGGCTCGTATTACCTCTCCGATGTAGGCGCCGTATGCCGAACCGAGGCCACTGGCGCTGATGGAGGCGTGCTTTTTGACGTACCTATCGTGAAGGTCTCCCAAAATCTGTTCAACCTTCTGAATGGATTGGGGGGTGTAGTCCAGGCTGACATGATTGTTTTCTTGGGCATCCTTTACGGCTTCCGTCGCCAGCCATTGGGTGAATTCGCCGACGGTCTTGAATTGCCTAGTTTTCTCATACTTGGCCCGCAGGTAGAAGCCGAACACCAGAATGACGACCACCAGTGCGACTAAGACTGACGTTTTCATGAGTGTTTTCCGTTTGACGGGGCTACGTTTTCACTGGGCTAGTTTATCCGTTATCCCGCTCTTCCCATGATTTAGGCCAGATCCCGACGTGCCCTATCCGATATGGATTTGGCCGGACATATCGATCGAACATTGGGAATTCCGACCCCATTTGGGAATCCCTGAACCAGCCGCGCGGACTGGCTGCGTTGACAGTGGGAGACGGTGTTCGCTACGCTCGAATGCTTAACTGAGTGCAAGCAGGATTGACAGGGAGACGCATGGCGGAAGAGAAGCTACCAACAAGGGCGGAAGATTTCTCGGAGTGGTACAACCAACTGGTGCTGAAGGCGCAGTTGGCGGACTATGCGCCGGTGCGCGGGTGCATGATTGTGCGTCCCTACGGCTGGGCACTGTGGGAGAACATTCAAGCGGCGCTCGATCAGCGATTCAAGGCCACGGGCCACCAGAACGTCGCGTTTCCCCTGCTGATCCCCAAGAGCTTCATCGAAAAAGAGAAGCACCACGTGGAAGGCTTTTCGCCTGAGTTGGCGGTCGTCACCATCGGCGGCGGCGAGGAATTGGCCGAGCCTCTGATATTGCGGCCCACGTCGGAAACCATCATCGGCCACATGTGGTCGAAGTGGATCCAGTCCTACCGCGACCTACCAGTGCTGATGAACCAGTGGAACAGCGTCATCCGCTGGGAACTTCGCACCAAGCTGTTCCTGCGCACGCTGGAATTTTACTGGCAAGAGGGCCACACCGCCCACGCCACGCGTCAGGAAGCGGTGGAGGAAACCCTGCAGATGCTCAACGTCTACACTGACTTCGCCGTGAACGAAGCGGCGATCCCGGTGATCCCCGGCGTCAAATCCGACGCCGAGAAGTTTGCTGGCGCGGACACGACCTATTCACTTGAAGCCATGATGGGGGACCAAAAGGCCTTGCAGTTCTGTACTTCCCATTTTCTGGGGCAGAATTTTGCCCAGGCTTTTGAGGTGAAGTATCTGGACCAGACGGGAGTGTTGCAGCACTGCTGGACGACATCCTGGGGGCTTTCGACCCGGGTCATTGGGGCAATCATCATGGTGCACGGTGACGATCAGGGATTAATTATGCCGCCACGGATAGCGCCAATCCAGGTGGTCATTGTCCCGATTTACAAGACCGATGAGGAAAAGGCTTCCGTTCAGAAAACAGCGAAGGAGTTGAAGGCGCAGCTCATCAAGGCCAACCTCCGCGTCCATCTGGATGAACGTGAAGGCTTCAGCCCCGGCTGGAAGTTCAACGACTGGGAAATGCGCGGCGTGCCGGTCCGTGTGGAGCTCGGCCCCAAGGATGTCGCCAAGCAGGCGGCCATGCTGTCGCGCCGCGACCGTCCCGGCAGGGAAGGCAAAGTCAGCGCCTCGCTGGCTGAACTGCCCGCCACGATCGAAAAACTGCTGGTCGAAATTCACCAGTCGCTATTCGACAAGGCCCTGGCCTTCCGGCGCGCCAACACCCGTGAAACCGCGACCTACGACGAGCTGAAAAAGGCCGTGGAGGAAGGCTTTGCCTTCGCTCCCTGGTGCGGCAGCGGCGACTGCGAAGCCAAAATCAAAGAGGAAACCCGCGCTACCATGCGCTGCATCCCAATAGATCAGACGGCGGTGCTTGGGAAGGAAGTCCGAACCGGCGGGGCCTGCGTCTATTGTGGTAAACCGGCAAAGGACCGGGCCATCTTCGGCCGGGCTTACTAAGCCTGGCCGCAACGCGGGAAGGAAAGCCGGCCGGCTCGGGCGTTGCATCTGAAGAACACCTGTACGCCCTTCAACTCGACAGCCCGGTAGCCGAGTGCTAGCGTAAAAAGTGAGCTATCTATCCTGCCGTCGCGTCCTGGCGGCAATCGGAGATTCTTTAGTGCGCTGCCTAACATCCAGTTCGAAGCGCTCGCAACGCGGCGAGGGCAAGCTGAAGGCCATTATTTACACTCTCATTCTGTTCGCCGCGGTCTACGCGGCGGTCAAGATCGTGCCTGTCTATGTGGCCGAATACCAGCTAAACGACAAAATCACGGAACAAGCCCGGTTTGCTGTCGTAAACCACTATACGGAAGACCAGATCCGCGACATCATCTTTAAAGTCATACAGGACCTCGATATCCCCGCCAATCGCGAAGACATTAAAGTCCAGAACACCAATCATGGCGTCATGATCAGCGTGAATTACAGCGTTCCCGTCGATTTTAAGGTCTACAAGACTGAATTTAACTTCTCGCCTTCCAGCGAAGCGCGAGACCTGATGAAGTAAGCGGCGCACAGGCAAATCGTCATGCCAGGAGGCTGACTCCTTCTTTGGAGCAAACTATGGTTTTGCTCCGTTTCTCTATTAAGGGACAATAGACGTTAGCCCACCCTCAGGGAGCATTACTTGCGATTGCGCATTCAAAAAGGATTCTGGACTTCTGCGTTCGGGCTGGGCCTCCTGGCTGTCGTGGCGCTTTGTCTCATTCTTGCCGCGGGTGTCTTCACTTTCTATTACGTCAAGTACTCCAAGATGATCGATCTGCGGCTCTCCGGCCATGTGCTGCAGAACACCACGCAGATTTTTTCGGCTCCCGAGCACATCTCCGATGGGCAGGCGTGGGGCGTGGACGATTTGGTGACCTATCTCCAGCGGACGGGGTATCGCTCCGAATCGGATGAGAATGCCCTGGGCACCTACACTGTCAATGGAAACGCTCTGGATATCCGGCCGTCGAAACTCTCTTTCTTCGCGGGCGGCAACGCGCTGGCCGTGCAGTTCAACGGCAGGGTCATCCGCACGATTCGCCCCCTGGGCGGTGGATCGGACATGGGCACGGCCGAAATCGAGCCGGAGCTGATCACCAATCTCTTCGACAGCCTGCGCGAAAAACGCCGCCCGGTGCGTTATGAGGATTTGCCGCCGACGCTGGTGCAGGCCATCCTCTCCGCGGAAGACAAACGATTTTTCGAGCACCCGGGTTTCGATTTCATCCGTATCTTCGGCGCCGCTTGGGCCGACCTTCGCCACTCGCAACACATGCAAGGCGCCAGCACCATCACCATGCAGGTTGCGCGCACCTACTTTCTTTCCACCGACCGCACCTGGCGCCGAAAACTTGCCGAGGCGATGCTCTCGTTCGAATTGGAGCAGCGCTTCAGCAAACAGCGCATTTTCGAGATGTATGCAAACGAAGTCTATCTCGGCAACCGCGGCAGCTTTGGCATTCGCGGATTTGCCGAAGCCAGCGAAGCCTACTTCGGCAAGGATTTGCGGCAGTTGACCCTGCCGGAGTGCGCGTTTCTTGCCGGGCTGATCCGCGCGCCGAATTATTACTCCGTCTCCGATCGGCATCCCGAGCGGGCCGCCCAGGCGCGTGACCGCGTGCTCACGCAAATGGTCGAAAACAAGTACATCACCGACGCCGAAGTCCCGGAAGCCAAAAACCTGCCGCTGAAGCTGGTGCGCTCCGCCATTTCTGGCAACGAAGCGCCTTATTTCGTGGACATGGTCAAGGATCACCTGCTCGAGAAATATTCCGAGCAGGACCTGCTCAGTTCCAACTATCGCGTCTTCACCACTCTTGATCCTCAATTGCAGCGTGTTGCGGCGGCCGCAGTGGATGCCGGCATGAAAAACGTGGACGCGATGCTGGCGGCAAAATATGCGAAAAAGCGCAAAGTGAAGGGGAAGAAAGCCGAGCCCGAGCAGATTCCCCAGGTCCAGGCTTCGCTGATCGCGCTTGATCCGCGCACCGGCGAGATCAAGGCGCTGATCGGCGGAAGGGATTACGGGCAGAGCCAGTTGAATCACGCGCTGGCGCATCGCCAGCCGGGTTCGGTCTTCAAGCCGTTTGTGTACGCCGCGGCGTTCAATAATGCCGTGGATGGCGCGCAGCCGGTGGTTACTCCGGCAACAACCGTCGAAGATGAGCCGACTGTTTTTGAATTCGACGGCCAGGAATATACGCCGAACAACTATGGCGAGCGTTTCATGGGCAAAGTCACGGTGCGCCAGGCGCTGACGAATTCCTTGAACGTGGCCACGGTAAAAGTGGCCGAAATGGTGGGTTATGGCCGCGTGGTGCAGATTGCCCGCCAGATGGGCTTGACCGCAAATATCCGCCCAACGCCGGCCGTGGCTCTGGGTGCATACGAGTTGACACCGCTCGAAGTGGCTGGCGCGTACACCGCGTTTGCCACAATGGGAACGCGCGCCGAACCCTACTACATTAAGTCGGTGGTCAGCGCAGGTGGAAACCCGCTCGAAAAATACGGCCCGACGACGAAACTCGCTCTCGATCCCCGAGTGACCTATCTTGTTGACAGCATTCTGAAGGACGTGCTGAACAAGGGCACTGGCGCGCAGGTTCGGGCGAAAGGATTTACCTTGCCCGCCGCAGGAAAGACGGGCACTTCGCGCGATGGCTGGTTCGCCGGCTTCACCAGCAATCTGGTTTGCGTGATCTGGATCGGGTTTGACGACAATCACGATCTGGGGCTTGCCGGCGGAGCGACCGCGGCTCCCATCTGGGCCGACTTCATGATTCACGCCACCGCGCTTCCGGGCTACCGCGACGTGAGGGATTTTGACAAACCGGAAGGCGTGGATTCCATCATCATTGACTCCGATACGCTCGAAGTTGCCACCCCGAATTGTCCGGTGACCCGCGAAGAGGTTTACGTTTCGGGCTCCGCGCCGACGCAGCTCTGCGAGCTGCATGGCGGCCACAATCCCTTAAACGCCGCGGGTTCGTTCCTCTCTCACATCTTTGGTGGCGGTTCCTCAAACCCCCCGCCCCCGAACACGGCCAATTCCCCGAACGCCCAGTTGGACAAAAACGGCCTGCCAGTCGAGGGACAACCCGGCGGCCAGACTGTTGACCCGGGCAAGGCCCAGGAAAAGAAAAAAGGCCCTTTACAGAAGTTTTTTGGTATCTTTGGGGACAAGAAGAAGAAAGATCCGGCGAAGCCCGACCCGGACAAAGGAGATTCGCCATGACCAGGAATTCCTTGGCGATTCCGGCAGTGACCTTCCTCGCAGTTGCTCTCTCCCCTTCGTTGTCATCCCAGGAAAAACTCCTTCGAGTTGCCAATACGTCTATCTCCACTCCCGCGCAAACGCCCGCCGCAGCGGGCCTGGCCGACGAGGAGATGGCGCGTTTGCACCTGGCGCGCAAGGAGTACAAAGAGGCCGAGGATATTTTCTATCGCCTCGCCGTGACCAACCCCAAAAATCCGCTGTACTGGAATGAATTGGGGATCGCGCACCACAATCAGGCCCAATTGGATCAGGCCCTGAAGTGCTATCAGAAGGCCTTCAAGGTGGACCCGCATTACGCGGACGCCCAGAACAATATCGGGACGGTGCTCTACGAGCGCAAGAAATTCCCGAAGGCTATCCGCGCTTACAAGCGGGCCATTTCCATCCGCGATAATTTCGCCCCGTTTTACCTGAACCTGGGTTACGCCTACTTCAGCCAGAAAGATTTTGAGAATTCGATCGCCTCTTTCCGCAAGGCTTTGCAGCTTGATCCCACGTCTCTGGACCCCACTCGATCACGCGGGGGAACCGTGATTCAGGATCGCTCCGTCAGCGTAGACCGGGGCCGGTTTTACTATCTCCTGGCAAAATCCTTCGCCCAGCAGGGTGATGTGGACCGTGCGATTCTTTATCTAAGGAAGGCGCGCGACGAAGGCTACAGCGACTTCAATTCCGTCCAGAAGGATCCGACGTTTTCCCTGGTCCTGAAAAATCCGGCAGCAGAGGACCTCCTGGCGCCCAGGCTTGTGGAATCCGCGCAGCCCTGATTAGCACGCCTGATTTTTCATTCGACTTATCCCATACCGCGGCTATTGCGGGTAGTGAAGGTCTCGCAGGATCGCCTGGAACTCCGGCGCATCTCGCTCGAAGGCAAACAGGTCATTCTGCGCGTGCCTCAGGCACAGCAGACCAACATCGCGCTGCTGGTAAGCTGTTTGGAGCCACGCGAGGCTGCGCTGCCTATCGCCAAGTTTCGCGTACTGCGCGGCGATATCGAACGCCGAAACAAAATGCTTTTCCCGCTGGTTCAGAAGGTAATTCAGCTGCTCCTGCAGCGCCATCTGCCGGGCCGCCTCGTAGCCCGACTTTTCGTAGGCGGCCTTGATCTTCAAGGCCTGCTCACGCTGTCCGTGGAGGAACAATGCGGTGGTGGTTTCGTTGATCGCCTCGGCATACCGTTTGTCGCGCGCGTAAAGCTCGGCGAGCAGACAGTGGGCGCTGTCGGAAGCCGGATCCAGTCCAATCGCGGCCTTTAGCGAAGCTTCCGCCTCAACCGGCCGTTCCGCTGCTACCAACACACTCCCAAGAGTCACCAGGTACTCCGCGTTGAGCGGATCCAGTTCCACGGCTGTGCGCAGTTCCCGGATGGATTGATCAAACCTGCCCTGCAAGGAAAGAAATATCCCGTTCCATTCGTGCGCGTTCGGATCATTCACATTCAGCGTCAGCGCTTTCTGAATTTCCGCTTGCGCCCTCGCCCAGTCAAAATCTACGGTGAGCAGGGCGTCGGCAAGATAGATGTGAGCCTCGGGATTTGCAGGATCGATCTCGATTGCTTTTTCCGCCGCCACGCGGGCCTTTGCATAAGCATCCGTTGGCTTCAACAAGCCGAGATTGGCGCCGCGTTCATACAAGCGGGCCAGCGCGGCAAACGGCGGCGCGCAATTGGGATCCTTTTTCATGCCTTCGTCAAAAGCCTGGAAAATGCGATCCAGGCCTTCCGCTGTGTGAACGTTGGACTCCGCCAACCCGCGCAGATAGAAATCCATGGAGTCTGCTTTTTGCACGCGCCTGCGGGTCGCCGGCTCCAGCTCGGCGTGGACCATGTTGGCGATTTCCGTTGCGGCGTCGGTCTCAATATAGAGCGGCTCGCCGAATTCATAATCGAACTGGTGGCTCCAGCGCGGCGACTGGTCTGCCACGCGAATCAGTTGGGCTACCACGCGCACGCGCGGTCCTTCGCGGCGGATGCTGCCTTCCAGCAGGTAGTCCGAATTCAGCTCGTGCCCAATTTCCCGCGCGCCTTTCCCGGAGTGTTTGTATTTCATAGCCGAAGTCCGGGCGATGACGCCCAGGTTCTGGGAATTCAGCCGGCCCAATTGCGATATGGTCTCCTCGGTCATCCCATCGCTGAAGTATTCCTGCGAAGGATCGTTGGTCATATTTTCAAACGGGAGGACTGCCACCATGGTTCGATTGGGTGCGTTGGTGTCGCTGGCTCGCGCGCGATGATTGCTCCAGTAATAGCCTCCGCCGACGATGGCGATGAGCGTAGCTGCCAGCAACACCACGCGCTGGTTAATCAGCGGCCGGTGGGTCTCTGCGACTACGAGCTTTTCCGCCGGAAGCTCCTCGGAGGTCCGTCCTGGGGTCATCTCGGTCTGAACCGGCGAGATAAACCGGTATCCGCGCCGCGGAACAGTTTCCAGATACCGTGGCGAATCGGCTTCGTCGTTCAAGGCCGCCCGGATCTTCTTGACGGCCGTGTTCAGTGCATGGTCAAAGTCCACAAAAGTGTCCTCCGGCCAGACGCGCTGCCGCAATTCCTCCCGGGTAAGCAACTCTCCGGGACGTTCGAGCAGCGCCACCAACACCTGGATCGGCTGCTCCTGGCAACGAATGCGCATCCCGTTCTTCCGGAGCTCACCGGTCCGGGAGTCGACTTCATAGGCGCCAAATCGAAAAATGGCTCGGAGGGGATTCGATGTACTCATGATGACCTCGATGTATTGGACGAATGATCTGAAAAGTAGTGTTAATCCGTTCGCCCACCCGCTTCGCTTTTCTCGGAATAAGTCCTGTCCCAAACGATAGTTATCTAGCCACCCACAATCTATCCGGAATCCACGCGCCGACCCTTGTGGTACCCCGCCGGGCCTCTACGGTGAGCGATACCGCCAGAGGAGCGTGCGGCAACTTTGCATCGTCTTTTCATCCGCTTGGGAACCCTGTTTCTGGTTTGCGCGTGGACTTGGGGGACTTCGCTGACAGCGGCGCCCCCCGCGAATCCGTCAAATCGTTCTGATCATTCGATTCCCCGGACGAGTATTCCGGTAAAGGTCTACCACGGGTTTTTGGTGGTCGCCGAAGGCCAATTTGGCGGGGAAAACGTGGGCCAGAATTTCATTATCGACACGGGAACTTCACCCACCATCCTTAATAGGGGAGTCGCCCGGCACCTCGGCTTGCCTCTTTCGCAGGCCAAATTGTCAGCCATCGGCCGTGAATCCCAAACTTTTGCCGCCAGCGTGCCGGAAATTCGCCTGGGACCGCTTCAGGCAACCTCCGTGGAAGTACTGGTGACGGATCTGAGCGCCGTCGAGCGCGACCTGAATCTTCCTATTGCCGGAATCCTCGGAATGGACGTTCTCGGCAAAAGCAGTTTTCGCCTCGATTACGGAAATCAGCTGATGGAATTTGGCGAGGTTGCGCCGGTGGGAATCCCGGTCAACCTGTCCACCCGCGCCGATCTTCCGATTGCCGAAATCAATGTTGGTGGAAAGCTCCTGCATTTGCTGGTGGACACCGGTTCAGACCGCCTGGTGTTCTTTGGCGCCAGGTCCGCGGCTGAACTTTCGCCCAACGCGGCCAACGGCCTGCTGCAGGGCAACAGTGTCGCCAGCGCAGTTCCCGTCCGCACCGCATCTACACTTGAATTTGAGTTGAATGGCCAGCACTTCCGGCAAAATGCTTACTTTGTTCCCGGCAGCGAAGAGCCTCTCTTCGATGGATTGCTCAGCGTCCGCTCCCTGGGTATTCGCGTACTTTCGCTGGATGCCAACCGCCGTGTTGTGTATTTGTTGAAGTAGCGCCGCCGGCCGCGATCCGGCCGCCCATGGCCTGCCGCCTCTCTGCTAGAATGTTGTCTTAATGGAAAAACGGCGGCAATGGCACCGCAATCTGTGTCTGGTTTTCTTCGGTGGTCTGTTATTTCTCTGGCCCGGCGCCGCGCCCGGCAGACAAAGTACTGCCCCCGTATCCGGCCGCATCTCCTCGCTTCCGCAGAGCGGCGTCTTTCTCGTATTTCCATTTGAGAATGCCGGTGCGTCGCCGCGGCTGGACTGGATCGGCGCGGGGCTCGAAGAACTGACCATTCAGAAACTCTCCGCCGCCGGCCAACAAGTCTATTCGCACGCAGACCGCCTGGACGAAATGGATCGCGCGGGCTTGCCGCCCAACGCGAAATTGAGCCGCGCCACCATGCTGCACATCGCGCAGGATCTGGATGCCGACTTCGTTGTGTTCGGGAATTTTGGGTCGGACGGCACTTCCCTGACGGTGAATGCCCGCGTGCTGCGCGTCAATCCCGTCGCTCTTCTCCCAGGGGTGCGCGAGAGCGGCCCACTCGATTCCATGATGAACTTGCACACGCGGATCACCTGGCGCTTGCTGACCACCATTGACCACAATTTTCCGTTGAGTCTCGCCGAATTTTCGAAACTTCAGCGCTCCATCTATCTTGGCGCATTCGAACAATACATCCGGGGATTGCTTGCCGGCGAGGACGACGCGCGCATCCGTGACCTGAAGGAAGCGGCTCGGCTGGAGCCAAACTGGCCGGACCCGGCGTTCTCCCTGGGCCAGGTCTACTTCACACGCAACGATTGCGCTTCCGCGTTGACGTGGTTCGCCCGGGTGCCACCCACCAACGAACGCAGTGTCGAGGCGATTTTCGCGACCGGCGTTTGCTACCTGCGCCTGAACCAAGCCGACAAAGCCGAAAAGGTTTTCAGTAAGCTTCAGGAAGACCTGAAGTTGAACATGGTGAGCGGCGCCGACCTGCCGGAAATCCTGAACAATCTTGCGCTCGCCCTCGCGCGCCAGGGCAAATTCGCCGCTGCGATTCCCTCGCTTGCGCGCGCCCGAGACCTTGATCCCGACGAGGATGACTACCCGTTCAACCTCGGGCTACTTCTCTTGCAGAGTAACGATCTCTCCGCTGCCACTGCGCGGTTCCGGGATGCCATGGAGCGCGAGCCCGATAATCCCGAGGATCGTGCCTTCCTGATTCACACTCTGGAGCAGGCAGGGAAGAAGGAGGAAGCCTCTCTGGCGCGAGAAGCCGCGCTCGAAGTTTTTGGGTCCAACGGTTTGCCCGCGCTGAAACTAGATGGCAATCCCGACTCGCTCGCAAAATACCAGCGTGTGAGCAGGGAGCTCGATACGACTGCGCTGCGGATGCAACTTGCTACACCCGCAGGACAGAGTGCCGCTGCCGCTGAATCGGCGGCCTCCATGGACCCGGTTGTCGCGCGCATACGTCGCGGCCGTCAGGAACTTGGCGCCGGGCGCCTGGATAGCGCCGAGGGGGAATTCCGCGCCGCGCTGGCCGCCGATCCCAAGAATGCTCTTGCGCACCGCGAACTTGCCGATATTTATCGCCGAAGAGGTAAACTCGACGAAGCGGTCCAGGAGTTGCAAGCGTCACTGGCCATGCGCGATTCGGCTACCGGACGAGTTATGCTGGCACGCATCTATCTGGAACAGAAGAAGCCGGAGTTGGCCCGCGACGAACTGGAAAAAGCCATGAAGCTCGCGCCGAATTACACGGAAGCGCGACAGTTGCTGGAACACCTGGGAAAGAGCAAGCCCACGGGAGGTGCGCAATGAACGCTCGTGGTCAGCCGATTCGCAATCCCCCAAGAATCTCGATCAGCAGCGTTTGCCTGGCGTTGTTTGTTACTGGCATTGGATTGCTGCGTGCCGCAACACCGGAAACGCAAAACCCGCCGCTGGTCGTTGAGCTGAAACTTGATCGCGAAGTCGAGCCGGTTCTCGCCACGTATATCGGTGAAGGCCTCGCTGACGCAGCGGGCCGCCAGGCATCGCTTGTGCTGATCACCATGGATACGCCGGGCGGGCTCAGCGATTCAATGACCGACATGATCCATCACATTCTGGAATCCCCGGTCCCCGTCGCGGTGTTCGTTTCTCCCTCCGGAGCACGCGGTGCTTCTGCGGGTTTCTTCATCCTGTTGTCGGCGGACGTCTCGGCCATGGCGCCTGGGACGCGCACCGGAGCGTCCACACCAATCCTTCTCCCCGGCGGATTTTCGGTGCCCGTCGATGAAGTGCTGCGGAAGAAAATGAATAACGATGCCACTGCGTTTCTCCGAAGCTTCACGGAGAAGCGAAATCGCAACCCGAAACTCGCCGAGACTGCGGTCACCGACGCGCAGGCGTTCACCGAAAACGAAGCGCTTGCGGGGCACCTGATTGATCTGATCGCCCGCGACAACGCGGATCTGCTGAAACAGCTGAATGGGCGCGAGATCAAGCGCTTTGACGGCAAAACCGCAAAACTTTCCCTCGAAAATTACCGGCTGGATGAATTTCATCTCTCCGCCCGCCAGAAATTCCTGGCTCGCATCGTGGACCCGGATATTTTCTTTCTCCTCCTGCTCGTCGGCGTGCTCGGTCTTTACACCGAATTCACTCACCCCGGCGTAATTGCCCCGGGCGTGATCGGCGGAATCTGCGCGGTGCTGGCGCTTTACGCGATGCATCTGCTGCCCGTGAATTTTGCCGGCGTGGTGCTGATTTTGCTCGCCTTCGCGCTTTTCATCATGGAGGCGAAATTCGCAAGTCACGGTGTTCTGCTTACGGGCGGTATAGTCTCGATGTTCCTGGGCGCCATCTTTTTGATTCGGTCCCCACTCACGCCCGGCGGAGTCAGCATGGGTGTCGCGCTGTCGGTAACCCTGCCGGTGGCTGTTTTGACCGTGTTTCTAATGCGGCTCGTTCTGAAATCCCGCGGATGGAAAACGGCCACCGGTAAGGAAGAGATGCTCGGCGCAGAGGGCGTCGTCACTACGCCGCTCCCCGCTCAGGGTGAGGGAATGATTCGCGTACACGGAGAGCTATGGCGCGCAGTGGCATCCTCACCCGTGGCAGAGGGGACGCACGTACGTGTAACACGCGTGGATGGTTTAAAACTGTTTGTGGAGCCGAAGCAGGCTTAGGTCACCACAAGCAGCCGTAGTTGGCGCAGGTCCCGGAGGCAAATCATGTTCGAGTACTTTGGATTGGGCACGCTGGTCGTCATCGCGCTGCTTTTGTTGTGGATCTGGAATTCGATTTACATCATCAAGGAGTGGGAGCGGGGCGTGGTGCTCCGCCTCGGGCGCCTGCTTCCCGAAGCGAAGGGCGCGGGAGTCCGGCTGGTCTTCTGGCCGATCGAAACGCTGTACCGGATCAGCTTGCGCCTGGAGACGCTGGACGTTCCGCCGCAGGACATCATCACGCGCGACAACGTCAGCGTGAAAGTGAACGCCGTCTGCTATTTCCGAGTGGTGGACGCCAACCTCGCGCTCTCGCAGGTGCAGAATTATCAGTATGCAACCTCGCAGCTGGCGCAGACCACCCTGCGCAGCGTGGTCGGCCAATTCGAACTCGACGAAATTCTCTCGCAGCGCGACAAAGTCAACGGCAAATTGCAGATTATTCTCGATCAGGACACTGAGCCGTGGGGCATCAAGGTGGGCAAAGTGGAAGTGAAACAGGTGGACATCCCCGAACAAATGCAGCGGGCGATCGCCAAGCAGGCGGAAGCAGAACGCGAGCGCCGCGCGAAGATCATTCACGCGGAAGGCGAGTTCGAAGCCTCGCAAAAACTGGCCGACGCCGCCAAGGTGCTGGAGACGCAGCCCTCCGCCATCCAGTTGCGCTACCTGCAGACCCTGACCGAGATAGGTGTCGAGAAGAACACAACGATTGTGTTTCCGCTTCCTATAGATATTATTAATACATGGATGAAAGTCGCGGGGGGCGCATCTAAGTAAATGGCATCCGGGGGGAGACGCGGGGCGGGCGAGCGCGTGCTGGAAAGCAGGCACGTGATCGGCCTTTTCTTGCTGATGCTGGTTTTTTCCGGCGTGTTCTTTACCCTGGGTTACGTCATGGGCCGCAACCAATACGATGGGCAGGTGCGCGCTGCAAGTAATGCCATGGGCCGTCCCGAGCCGGTGCTGAGCGCCAGACCGGATGTTGCGCCGAAGAAAACTGTCGTCCCGCCGAACGATCCTGTCGACTCCGACCCGGCAACTTCCGCGACGTCAGATTCCACGTGGAATTTCTACGACAAAGACAAGTCCGCAAGGGTCGCGCCGCATTTGGAGCCGGTTCCAAAGACCTCGCCAACTCCGTCGCAGTCCAAGCAAGTAAATGCAAAAAGTTCGGCTACCCAGCCAGCCGTCGCCCCGCGTGCGTCCGTTGAGAGAAGCGCTGCGAACGCGCCGCTGATTCCCGGTGGCGCGATCGTTTTGCAGGTGGCGGCTCTCGCGAAGCAGGATGACGCGCTGGCCCTGGCGGGAAGCTTGCAGAAGAAACGTTTTTCCGCGTATGTGCAGCCACCGCACAAAGACAAGTACTACCGTGTGCAGGTCGGGCCGTTCAAAGACCAGAAGAGCGCCGACGCCGCGAAGAAAGGCCTGGAGAGCGCCGGCTTCAAGGCATTCTACGTAAAACACTGATGGCATCGCGTCCCTGGTACTCCAACCTGGGGTCGTTGCTTCCCCCGGAATCTCCCGCGATTGTCCGGCTCACGCTCGCTGCGCTCAGCGGCGCGATTCTCTCGCTTTCTTATTACAATGCGCATTCCAGTCTGTATTCCTGGTTCTGTCTGGCGATTTTGTTGTTCAGCGTGCTGGGGGCGCGGGCGCGCGTCGCATTTCTCTCTGGCTTCCTGCACGGCTTGATTTTTGTGCTGACCTGCGTGTCCTGGGTGGCCGAGGTGCTCTCTGTTCACGGGGGCATGTCGCCCGCGGCGGGCTGGGCGGTGTTGTTGCTTATCGCGACGGTGTGGGGATGCTCGATTGGCCTGTTCACATGGACGGTAGAGTGGTTATTTCAACAGGGAATCGGCCTCGCGCTTTTGGGCGCCCCGTTTCTCTGGATTTCGACGGAAGTCCTGCGCGCGTATCTGCCAGAGATCAGTTTTCCCTGGGGGTTGCTCGGATATCCCGCCGCGGGAAATCCGGCGCTCGTGCAGCTCACCACGCTTACCGGAATTTATGGTGTTTCGTTTCTGGTGGCTGCATTTAATTCGTTGCTTGTGTGGATTTTGGCGAGTCCCCCGGAAAACAAGAAAAGCAGACTCGCGTTTGTCGCCGCGGTCCTGGTCGTGCTTCTCGGGGTGCAGGACTTCGGCCCGCGCTTCGTTCCAAAAGCCGAGGCCGGCCATGTCGCACGGGTCGTTCAGCCGAATTTTCCAGAGAATATGCAATACGCGGGCGACTGGTACGCCGACCACAAAACGGACATGGCGGAGCTCGAACAACTCAGTCTGCGGCATTCGCCGGGCGCACGGCAAGCGGACCTTCTCGTGTGGCCGGAAGCGCCCGCGCCGTTCTCCTTTCAGGATCCGCATTTCGGGCCGTACATCTCGCGCCTGGCCGCCAGATTCGAGCATCCCGTCATTGTGGGTATCATTGACTGGAAGCCGATTCTCGAGGGCGGGAAGGGAATTCCCCGCACTGGGCTTGCGCCTTACAACAGCGCGTCGGTGCTCAATTCGAGTGGGCAAAAGATTTTCCTGTACGACAAGATTCACCTCGTTCCCTTCGGCGAATACGAACCTTTTCCCCTGATCCATCAGGTGGTCACCAGCGTTTCCGAGGAAGTGGGCGGATTCCGCAAGGGCAGGGAACGCAACGTCGGCCGATTCCCCGATGGCAATACCTTCTCCATCTTTATTTGTTATGAAGCGATTTACGCCGGTGAGATCCGGCAGTTCGCCGACAACGGCGCGCAGCTCCTGATCAACATCTCGAACGACGGCTGGTTCGGCAAATCCGAAGCCGCGGAGCAGCACCTCCGCATGGCTCGCGTGCGCGCGGTGGAAAATCGCCGCTGGCTCGTCCGCGACACCAACAGCGGCATCACCGCTTCGGTCGACCCCTATGGAAACGTGCTCCGCGCGATGCGGCGCGACACCCGCGATTCTGCCGACCTGCCGTACGACTTCCGGACCGACCGGACCATCTACACGCGCTTCGGCGACTGGTTCGCCTGGATGTGCGTCGGTGTTTCCGTTATTCTAGTGTTGCTCACTTTCCGAAAGGCGAAATCGCCCGGCCTCGCCCGGGCACCCCAAACACGGCATGATTCTTGAAGATCTGCAGCACCGGTATGAAGGATTGAAGCAGCGCATCGCTCTCGTGCGGAGCTTTCTTTGACGCTCCCCAGAACCGCGCGCGGCTGAAAACCCTCGAAGCGCGCACCGCCGATCCGAATTTCTGGAGCAATCAGGAAGAAGCGCAGAGCGTGCTCCGTGACCGCAAGCGTGTCGAGGATCAGCTTGCGGCGGATGAAAAACTGGAAACTCTCGCGAGCGACATCGAAACCTACATCGAGCTCGCCAAAGGTGAATCGAATGCCGAGCAAAAAGAGGAATTGCTGAAGGACCTCAGCCGGGAACTTACCGCCGCGGATACCTATATCGGTGAACTGGAGACTCAGACGCTGCTCTCCGGCGAGAACGACCACCTGAACGCCATCATGACCATCAAGCCCGGCGCCGGCGGCACCGAGTCGCAGGACTGGGCTTCGATTCTGCTGCGAATGTATTTGCGTTGGGCAGAGCGCGACGGAATCACCGCCAACCTGCTCGACGAAACCCCCGGCGAAGAAGCCGGCATCAAGAACGCCACGATCGAATTCAGCGGCGAAAACGCGTACGGCCTGCTCTCCGGCGAAACCGGCGTGCACCGGCTGGTGCGCATTTCGCCTTTCGATCAGGCCGCGCGCCGCCATACTTCGTTCGCTTCCGTCTTTGTCATTCCTGAAGTGGACGACCGCATCGAAATCAACATCAAGCCGGACGACCTGAAGCTCGATACCTTCCGCGCCGGCGGCAAGGGCGGCCAGAACGTAAACAAAGTGGAAACCGCCGTGCGTATCACGCACATTCCGAGCGGAATCATTGTTGCCTGCCAGATGCAGCGCAGCCAGCACAAGAACCGTGAAATGGCCATGAAGATGTTGCGCTCGAAACTTTACGACCTGGAGATTCAAAAACGCCGTGACGAAACCGACCGCCTCGACGAATCCAAACTCGACATCTCCTTCGGCAGCCAGATCCGTTCCTACATCATGCAGCCCTATCGCCTGATCAAGGACCACCGCACCAAGTTCAGCGTCGGCGACATCGATCGCGTCCTCGATGGCGATCTCAACCCCTTCATCCGCACCTACCTGATGGCCAAGAAAACCAAAGGTAAACTCGAAGTCACGACCGACGACACCGACGACGCCTAGCCCGCGGTCTGCTCTTGCCGTTCTAGCGGCCGCCTTCTCTGGCGGGGGCCTTGCTACGGGTCGCGCTTTCCCGAGACCGGGCAGTCTGAGTTTTCCCGATCGGCCACCCGCTCCGGTCGCCGCTAAATGCCTTTAGTTTCAGTTCAATGCCCGATTTCTGCCACTCGCTGCATCCATAACCCGTGCAAAATCAATACGTTGATTCCGCTTCCAGCCGGTGCTACTCTGATTTGGTTAGAGTCTGCTTTGCCTCCGGCACGTAGGCCCTATGGGGTGTTTCACACCTTCCCAAAAAAGAAGTCGAATATAGAGGAGATTGTTTTGAGCGACGGAAACATGCGCAACTTTCTGTTCACCTCCGAATCGGTGACAGAAGGCCACCCGGATAAAATTGCCGACCAGATTTCGGACGCGGTACTCGATGAAGTCATGCGCCAGGACCCCAAGGGCCGGGTCGCCTGCGAAACTTTGGTAACGACCGGATTGGTCGTCGTTGCCGGTGAGATTACGACTACGGCCATCATCGACTACGATGATCTGATCCGCAAGACCGTCGAGCAGGTCGGCTACGACGACGCCCTTTTTGGTTTCGATTCCACCACCTGCGCGGTGATGTGCACGATCAAGCGCCAGTCGCCCGATATCGCGATGGGCGTTGACACCGGCGGCGCCGGCGACCAGGGTCTGATGTTCGGCTATGCCTGCGACGAAACCGAAGAACTCATGCCCATGCCGATCCAGCTCGCTCACCGCCTCACGCAGCGCCTCTCTGAAGTCCGCAAGAGCAAGAAAGTTGATTTCCTCCGCCCCGATGGAAAATCTCAGGTCAGCGTTGAATACCGCAATGGCAAGCCGGTTCGCGTCGACACCGTGGTCATCTCCACCCAACACAGCGACACCGTGCCCAATGAGGATCTGCGCCACGCGATTATGGAGTACGTGATCAAGCCGATCATTCCGGCCCACATGCTTGACGCCAAAACCAAATATCACATCAACCCGACGGGGCGCTTCGTCATCGGCGGGCCGATGGGCGACGCCGGCCTCACCGGCCGCAAAATCATCGTGGATTCCTACGGCGGCTACAGCCGGCACGGCGGCGGCGCCTTCTCGGGAAAAGATCCTTCGAAAGTTGACCGCTCCGCCTGCTACATGGCGCGCTACATCGCCAAAAACATAGTTGCCGCCGGGCTGGCCAGCCGCGCTGAGGTGCAGCTCGCCTACGCCATCGGAGTCGCCGAACCCGTCTCCGTGATGGTGGATACGTTCGGCACCGGTGTGATCCCGGAAGAAAAAATCACCGAACTGGTGCGTCAGAATTTTTCGCTCACCCCGAAGGCCATTATCGAGACGCTCGATCTCCGGCGCCCGGTCTACAAGCAGACAGCGGCCTATGGCCACTTCGGCCGCACCGGACCCGGGTTCACTTGGGAGAATACCGACCGCGCCGACGCCCTGCGTAAGGCTGCGGGACTTGGCAACGCCGTCGAAGCGGTCGCCCGCCGCTAGGTTTCGCCGCGGCCCTTCTGGTTTCGTAGGACATTTTCCCTCTCTGCCACAGGTAGGTCAGCCTTGGCGGCAGAAAGCGTCTCGGTGCAATCATTCGCGCGGCGAGTGCAAATCTAAATTGTGAGGAATCCAGAAATGGCTACGGCAGAACTTAAAAAAGGCGATGTGAAGGATTTGGGGCTTGCCGATGCGGGCAAGCGCAAGATCGAGTGGGCCGCGCAGCAGATGCCGGTGCTGCAGCACATCCGCAAACGCTTCATCAAGGAGCAGCCGCTCAAGGGACTCCGCGTTTCCGCGTGCCTCCACGTCACCAGCGAAACCGCGAACCTGATGATCGCGTTGCGTGACGGCGGCGCCGACGCCGTGCTCTGTGCTTCGAATCCGCTTTCCACGCAGGATGAAGTTGCTGCCTCGCTGAACCGCGACTACAACATTCCCACCTACGCCATCAAGGGCGAAGACAACGACACGTATTATCAGCACATGAAGGCGGCGCTCGACCACAAGCCGCAATTCACGATGGACGATGGCTGCGACCTCGTCACCATGCTGCTCACCAAGCGCCAGGACCTCGTCGGCAACGTCATCGCCGGCACCGAAGAAACCACCACCGGCGTGATTCGCCTGCGGGCAATGGCCAAGGACGGCACGCTGAAGTACCCAATCATCGCGGTGAATGACGCGATGACCAAGCATTTCTTCGACAACCGCTACGGCACCGGTCAGTCCACACTTGACGGCGTTATTCGCGCCACCAACGTGCTCATCGCCGGTCTGAAAGTGGTTATCGCCGGTTACGGCTGGTGCGGCAGGGGCGCGGCGATGCGCGCCAAGGGACTCGGCGCCGACGTCATCGTCACCGAAATCGATCCCGTCAAGGGCATCGAGGCCGTGATGGATGGCTTCCGCGTGATGCCCATGGCCGACGCCGCCAAAGAAGGCGACATCTTCATTACCGTTACCGGAAACAAGAACGTGATTCGCCGTGAACATTTCGAAGTGATGAAAAGCGGCGCGATCGTCTGCAACTCCGGCCATTTCAACGTAGAAATCGAAATTCCCGCGCTCGAATCGCTCTCCTCCGGCAAGAAGGAAGTTCGCCCTCTGGTCGACGAGTTCCTGATGAAGGATGGCCGCAAGGTTTACCTCATCGCCGAGGGCCGCCTGGTGAACCTGGCCTCCGCCGAAGGACACCCCGCTTCCGTGATGGACATGAGTTTTGCGAACCAGTCGCTCTCTGCGGAGTATCTGGTCAAGCACCACAAGGAGCTGAAGCCTCAGGTGTACGTTGTTCCCGAACATCTCGACCGCGAAATTGCGCGCCTGAAGCTCGAATCGATGGGCCACCGCCTCGACAAGCTCACCGCTGAGCAGGAGCAATATCTGGCGTCCTGGCAAGAAGGCACGTAAACCGCCCGGACGCGCCGCATTCGCAGTTGATTCAAACCGGGGCGTTTCGACGGGGTCGGGGCGCCCCAAAATTTTGGTGCCCCAAATCCAGGTGACTCGCATGTGGGACTACTGCGGACATTCACTCGACGTCGCTCGCCTTCGCGGCGCAACCTATGCCGACGTCCGCGTCATGCACCTGCGCCAGTCTGACCTGACCACGAAGAGCGGCGAAGTCGGCACGCTCGGTCAGAGCGAATCCGTCGGCCTGGGCATCCGAGTTGTCGTCAACGGCGCGTGGGGCTTTGCCTCCACCGACCAACTCACCCGTGAAGGCGTCGCTGTATGCGCCGCACAGGCGGTATCTGTCGCCAAGGCCTCCGCTCTGGCGAAAAAAGAAGATGTGCAGCTCGCCGCTGAAGCTTCCTATGTGGACAGTTGGCAGGGGCCCTGCCAGAAAGACCCGTTTGAAATTCCGCTTGAAGCGCAAATCGATCTGCTGCTCAAAGCCGACGCGGCGATGCGCCAGGTCAAAGGCGTCACGCTTACTGAAACCGACATGCAATTCCGCAAGATCGATTCGTGGTTCGCCTCAAGCGCCGGCTCGAAAATTCACCAGCGCCGGGTCCTTTCCGGCTGCGGCATCGTCGCGACCTGCTTCAAAGGCGATGCCATTCAAAAGCGTTCGTACCCGAACAGCTTTGGCGGCCAACATATCCTCGGAGGCTATGAACTGATCGAAGCGATGGATCTGCTGAAGCACGCCCCTCAAATGGCGGAAGAAGCGGTCGCGCTCCACTCTGCGGCGCAATGCCCCGAAAAGAAATCCACACTGATTCTCGGCGGCAGCCAGCTTGGCCTGCAGATTCACGAATCCGTCGGGCATCCCATAGAACTCGATCGAGTCCTCGGCCAGGAAGCCAATTTCGCCGGGACCAGTTTCCTCACCCTGGATAAATTGAACAACCTGCGTTACGCCTCGCCCATCGTGAATGTCGTCGCCGATGCCCGCCCCGCGCACGGCCCCGGCTTGGGCACTTTCGCCTACGACGACGAAGGCGTTCCCGCGCAGTGCATTGACGTCATCAAGGACGGCGAATTCCGCGGCTATCTTTCCAGCCGCGAAACCGCACATCTCATCGGCCTCGAGCGCTCCGGCGGCACCATGCGCACCGAGAGCTGGAATCGCCTGCCGATGATTCGCATGACCAACGTCAGCCTGCTCCCCGGCACCTGGACTCCCGAAAATCTGATTGCCGACACCGACGACGGCATCTTCATGGAAACCAACCGCTCCTGGTCCATCGACGACCGTCGCTACCAGTTTCAGTTCTCCACTGAAATCGCCTGGGAAATCAAAGGCGGGAAAAAAGCCCGCATGCTCAAAAATCCCAGCTACAGCGGCATCACCACCGAATTCTGGAATTCCTGTGACGCTATCTGCAATGCGGATCACTGGGTGCTTTGGGGCACGCCCAACTGCGGCAAGGGCCAGCCGATGCAGACCATGGGCACCGGCCACGGAGCAGCTCCCGCGCGTTTTCGCAATATAAAAATCGGAACGGCGTTTTCAAACGAATGAGCGCCGCGACAAAAACCCGCTCACACTCCGGTCGCCGCGCGGCCAGCGCCGAACTACAGCTTCGGACGGTAAGGGAATTGCGCGCCATCACCGATCGCGTTCTGCGGATCGCCAAAACCGCCGGTATGCCCGAAACCGAAGTTCACGTGGATGAAGTCATAGACGCGCTCACCCGTTTCGCAAACAACTCCATCCACCAGCACGTTGCCGAACACGGCCTCACCGTCTCCCTGCGCGTCGTGGTGGACGGCCGCACTGCCCGCGTCACCACCAACCGCATCGAAGGGGACGCGATCCGCGGCGCCATCGAATCCGCCGCATCACTCGCCGCCAGCCAGCCCAGAGATCCCGGCCTTTTGCCGCTGCCCGCCAGGCAAAATTACCGAGCCGTTCGCCGATTCTCTTCCGCTACGGCGGCGCTCTCCGCCGATTCTCGCGCCCGAGCCGTGAAAAACACCTGCACCCTCGCCGAAACGAGGGGCCAGATCGCCGCCGGACTTTTCTCCAGTGGACAAAGCCAGTCCGTCCTCGCCAATTCCCGCGGCCTCTTCGCCGCTTACCGACAGACCCAGGCGGAATTTTCCGTCACCATGCAGCAGGGCTCCGCTACCAGCTGGGCCAAGGGCAACGCCAGTGACTTCCGCGCCGTCGATCCGATGGCCCTCGCAAAAACCGCCAGCGAAAAAGCCGCCCGCGCGGAAAATCCGACGGAGCTCGCGCCCGGCCGCTATACCGTCATCCTCGAACCTGCCGCGGTGCTCGATCTCGTCGGTTTTCTTTTTTATGATTTCGCAGCCACTGCCGTGCGGGACCAGCGCTCCTGCTTTTCCGGCCGTCTCGGCAAGCCGCTCCTTGGGGAAAATATCAGCATCAGGGATGACGTCTATCATCCCGAACAGCTCGGCGCGCCGTTCGATGGCGAAGGCAGCCCGCGCCAGCCGGTGATTCTTGTGGACAACGGTGTTCCCCGCAACCTCGTCTACTCTCGCCGCTCGGCAAAAAAAGCCGGCACACGTCCGACAGGTCACGGTTTCGCATTGCCGAATGAGTACGGGGAAGCGCCTATGAATCTGGTGATCGGCGGTGGCAAAACATCGGTCGAAGAAATGATCGCCGGCACCGATCGCGGCCTGCTGGTCACCCGCCTCTGGTACATTCGCGAACTCGACCCTTACGAAAAAGTGATGACGGGCATGACTCGCGACGGCTTATTTCTCGTTGAAAAGGGCAAAGTGGCCCGTTCGGTGCGGAATTTTCGATTCAATCAATCGATTTTGCAGATGCTAAAGAGTGTCGAAGCCCTGGGACCCTCCCGCCGGGCGACCGCCGAGGAATCCTTCGAGATGGTTGTTCCCCCAATGAAAATCAGCAATTTTCACCTCAGTGAAGTTACGAAGTTCTAAGGTAGTTGCCCAAACTCGGGCCCCCAGAATCCCGATACATTCCAGCAAAATTCTGCATTGTACTTCGCCGCTGGCAACCTCTATTACTCTGCTATGTGTAGCAAGCGGCGCCAGCCGAACTGGGGGCACCCGGACCACGATGCCTGTGGGACGGGTTTTGTCGCGCGCCTTGCCGGGCCTCCCACCCACGAAATCCTTCAATTCGCGCTGCAGGCCCTGGAGCGCCTTTCTCACCGCGGGGGAGTGGACGCCGACGGTGCCAGCGGCGATGGTGCCGGGATTCTGAGCAGCTTGCCTGTCGAGTTTTTGCGCGCCCGCGCCGCCGAACTCCAGATCGCCCTCGGCGAATATTTTGGCGTGGGCATGCTCTTTGTGCCGCATACACGTGTCGCCGACGCCCGACGATCCGTGGAAGAAGCCATCGGCCGCAGCAAGTTGCGTCTGGCGGGCTGGCGCAAGGTTCCCGTCAACCCGAATGCCCTCGGACAGCGTGCCTTTGAGACCATGCCCGAAATCTGGCAGTTTTTCATCGAGCCGGCCCCCGCGAAAACGCCGGCTGCCGATTTGGCAGCAAAATTCGAGCGCTCACTCGCGCTGCTTCGCAAGCGCGCGGAATCGCTCCTGCCCGAGCGGTGCTATATCGCGTCGCTCTCCTCGCGCACGATTGTGTACAAGGGCCTCCTGACGCCCTGGCAGTTCCCACATTTTTACGAGGATCTCCGCAATCCGGAGTTTACCGCGCACTTCGCCATTTTTCACCAGCGCTACTCGACAAACACGGAGCCTTCCTGGCAGCTTGCCCAGCCGTTTCGCTACGTGGCCCACAACGGGGAAATCAACACCATCGTCAGCAATCGCCGCTGGCTGCGCGCCCGCGAACGCGAAGTGCGCAAGAGTATCGGTGTCGGCGAGTGGTTTCACATGCTCGAAGACTGCGTCAGCGATTCAGCGAGTTTCGACAATGCGCTCGAATTGAAACTGCTGGAAGGAAAATCCGCCGAAACCTCGATGCTCGCGCTGGTGCCGACGGCCTTCGCGGAAGATCCGTTCCTCTCCTCCGACGTTCGCCGCACGCTCGAAGTGCTCTCCCGCGAAGGAGAGCCATGGGACGGGCCCGCCGCGATGGTATTCAGTGATGGCCTTTCTGTCGGCGTAAAGCTCGATCGCAATGGCTTGCGCCCCATGCGCTATCTCGTCACACACGATGGCTTGGTGATCGCCGGCAGTGAAACGGGCCTGGTTGACCTGGAGGAATCGCGCGTCGCGGAACGCCACCGCCTGGGCCCCGGCGAAATGATTCTTGCCACGCCACGATCGGGCGTGTTCCTGCGTTGGCGCGAACTCCTGAAGAGCGTGACCACGCAAGTCCAGCGCAAGACAACCGCTGTCCCCTCGCTGGTCCATCTCGCCAGCGATGGTCCGCGCCCAAAGATTGCCGAGCCCAAGCGTCTTGCGGGTGCTTCCGGCTGGACCGACGATCAATACAAAATTCTTTTTCACCCGCTTCTCGCCGGCAAGGAAGCCGATTGGAGCATGGGCGACGACGCTCCTCCCGCGTTCCTTTCCACGTTCGCGCGCCCGCTTTGGGACTACTGCAAACAACGTTTCGCGCAGGTTACAAATCCTCCCATCGATCCGTTGCGCGAAGCCCACGTGATGTCCCTGGAAGTTTCGCTCGGCAAGTCGCTCTGCTTGCCGGGCCCCATTCTTAGCGCCGCTGAGCTTACGGCGCTCTGTGCAGCAATCCCTGAGCTGCAAGTCGTTGACACAAGCTTTCCTGCCAACAATGGGGTCTCGGGAGCGCGCCGCTGTCTCACTCAGTGCTTAACTACCCCTCTGAGTAACGGCGAGCGCCCGGGGCTCCTCCTCCTCTCCGATAGAAATGTGAGTGCCGAGCGCGCCGCGCTGCCCGTTCTACTGGCGGCCGCGAAACTTTGGAAGACCGCGGTGCGCCAAGGCCACGCGGACGTGCCTCTGATCGTTGAAAGCGCTCAGGTTTTTGACACGCACCATGTCGCGATGCTATTGGCTGCCGGCGCGAGTGCCGTCGTACCGTATCTCGCTGAAGAGTTTGCCGAAATGGAAGAGCCGGGCGCGTTCAGCAAAGTTCGCTCGGGCATGTACAACGGCCTACGCAAAGTTCTCGCGCGCATGGGAATTTCCACGCTCGCCAGCTACCGCAACAGCCATTTGTTTGAAGTGCTAGGCCTTGAAGAACAGATTTGCCACGAATTCTTTGAAGACGCGGGCCGCTATCCCGGCACGAAGTCCCTGCTCAATGTGCTGCAGGACTACTTGAAAATGCACGCCACCGCCTTCTCGATCAGCGGCGAAAATCTTCCCGACTTTGGCTTGTACCGTTTTCGCAAAGGCGCGGAACTGCATGCGAACTCGCCTGAATTTATCCGCCGCCTCCACGCGCACACCCGCAAGGCGCAGCCTGAGAATTATTCGGCTGTCGAAGAGCTTGGCAAAGCCGTGGGGCCGACATTTCTCCGAGATCTGCTGGAAATGCTGCCCGAGCAGCCGGTTCCACTTGCGGGTGTGGAATCCCTGGAATCCATTCTCAAGCGCTTCAGCACGCAGGCCATGTCCCTCGGTTCGTTGAGCCCCGAAGCGCACAAGACTCTGACGATGGCGATGAACCAGATCGGCGGGCGCAGCAACACCGGCGAGGGCGGCGAAGATCCTGGCCTCTACGCCACGCCGGGTACCGCGAGCAAGGTCAAACAGGTCGCTTCCGGCCGCTTCGGAGTGACGGCCGAATACCTGGTCCGCGCCGAAGAACTTGAAATCAAAATGGCCCAGGGCTCCAAGCCCGGCGAAGGCGGCCAGCTCCCAGCGCGCAAAGTTACCGAATATATCGCGCGCATTCGCCACGCGACTCCAGGTACTCCTCTGATTTCTCCTCCGCCGCACCACGACATTTACAGCATCGAAGACCTCGCGCAACTCATCCACGATTTGCGCGCCGTCAATCCGAGCGCCCGCATCGGTGTAAAGCTTGTCTCCGGCACCGGGATCGGCGTGATCGCGGCAGGCGTCGCCAAAGCCGGCGCGAATGTCATCACCGTCAGCGGCCACAACGGTGGCACAGGTTCCTCTCCGCTCACTTCGATCAAAAATACGGGCCTGCCCTGGGAAATCGGCCTGCGCGACACTCACGAAACTCTCCTGCGCGCCGGCCTGCGCTCCCGCGTTTCTCTCCGGGTGGACGGCGGACTCCGCTTCGCGCGCGATATTCTGATCGGCGCCATTCTGGGCGCGGACGAATTCGGCTTCGGCACCGCGGCTCTTGTCGCCATTGGTTGTGTGATGGCCCGCCAGTGCCATCTGAACACCTGTCCCGTCGGCATCGCCACGCAGGACGAAACCCTGCGCCTTCGCTTCAACGGCAAGCCGGAAATGGTCGTCGCCTATTTCCATTCCCTCGCCGAGGAAATTCGCCGCAACATGGCGGAGCTTGGCGTCCGCTCACTCACCGAACTTCGTGGTTGGTACGATCGCCTCGAAACCAAATCCGGCCTCGACGCCCTGCTCGTCATTCCCGTCTCCAAGCCGGCCCGGGTCGTGCCGCAACAGACTCCCGTGCCCGAATCCAGCGGCGCGGAAGTGGAGGAACTCCTCGAACAAGCGCATTCCGAGGCCACCAGTCCAACGCTGATCAACAATTTCCACCGCAGCGTTGGCAGCCACCTGAGCGGCGAACGCGTGCGCCTTCGTCTCCGGCAACCCGACCAGGCCCCCTCTGTTCACGACTTTCACGGCACCGCGGGGCAAAGCTTCGGCGCCTTTCTTTCCGATGGTCTGGCCCTGAACCTATACGGCGAGGCGAACGACTACGTCGGCAAAGGCCTGTCCGGTGGCTTGATCACCATCCGCGCCAGCCACAACGCGTGCAAGCGAGGCGACGTGCTCGCCGGCAACACGGTGTTATACGGCGCCACTTCCGGCCAGCTATTTATCGCCGGGCAAGCCGGCGAGCGATTTGCAGTTCGCAACAGCGGCGCCGTCGCCGTTGTCGAAGGCGTGGGCCAGCACGGCTGCGAGTACATGACCGGCGGCATCGCCGCGATTCTCGGCCCCGTCGGACTCAATTTTGGGTCCGGCATGACCGGCGGCCTTGCGTATGTTCTGCGCAGCGAAATGGAACACGTCCTCAATCGCGAATTTGTGTTGGCGCACGAACTGGAAGAGCACGAGGAATCCTGCCTGCGCGCGCTCATCGAGGTTCACCGCCAGCGCACCGGCAGTCCGCGCGCCGCGCGCTTCCTTGCCCAGCGGTCTTTAGGCAACTTCGTCCGCATCCAACCGATTCATCTGCAGGAATCCCTCGAAGGCGTTTGGCGCGCGTTTTCGGGCGGCATGGGCGACCCGGTTGCCGTCACCGCGCCGGCGGTCGTTTCCGTTCCGGAATCATCTGCTCCGCACTACGCCTGAGTATTCGCATTAATCATTTTCTAATGTAGAATCCGCTATATTTATCTTCAGAGAGTGGGGGCTATGGATTTCGATCAACTTACTACATTTGTCCAGGTTGCCAAGCTGAAGAGCTTTTCGAAAGCCGGCCAGAAAGTATTTCGTTCGCAATCCGCCGTCAGCGCGCAGATCCGTCAGCTCGAGCAGTCCTACAAGGCGAAGCTTCTGGATCGTTCCGCAAAATCCGTCGAACTGACTCCCGCGGGAGTGGTACTTTTTGATTACGCCGAACGCCTCCTCCGGCTGCGCGACGAATCCATGCAAATCGTGGCCGACCGCGGCAGCGTGGTTCAAGGCCCGGTGACTTTCGGAGCGAACGAAGCCACCTGCCTGTACCTGCTCCCCGACATCCTTTCCGAATTCAAGCGCCGCTATCCGCTCGTGCACATCAGTATCTACAGGAATTTCAGCCACAAAATTCTGCAGCGGCTTGAGGACGGCTCGCTCGATCTGGGCATCGTCACGCTCCCTCTGAAATCTCCCAACCTCAAGATGCACGTGATCAATCGCGACCGCCTGCGCTTCATGGTCAGCACCAAAAACCCTCTTTCGCAGCGCAGCCATGTCACCCTCGAAGAAATCGCCTCTACGCCCCTGATTTTTCCGAGGACCGGCTACACTCGACAGGTGCTCGACAAGCTGTTTCGCCCCTATCGTTCCCGCCTACAGATGGCCATGGAGCTCCCCAGCATCGGCATGATCAAGACTTTTGTTGCCGCCGATGTCGGCATTTCCATCATCAGCGAAAGCTTCGCCCGCGATCAGGTGAAGACCGGCGAAGTCAAGCTCCTGAATGTTGAGGGCGTCGACCTCTGGCGGGAACTCGCGCTCGTCTACCGCCGCGACCGCAGCTTGCCGCGAGCCGTTCAGGCCCTCATCAACATGATTCGCGAACTCCGCAAACCTGTCGAAGTGCACGACTGACTGGCCCGAAAGCACCCGCTCCCGCGCGGAGCGTGGTCCCGGCGGCCCGCGCATGATACCTTTTCCCACAGTTGCTCATCTAACTCGTCATGGAACGCCGCCACTTCATTTCTGTCGCCGGGGGCCTGGGCTTCGGCTTGCTGATTCCGGGTGTCGTCTATCGCTATCTCATGCGTGGCACAAATGTAGGCAATGCCAACATTCGCGCCTATCTGAATGACGGCCCGCTGGCGGCTCTTCGCGCAATCACTCCCACAGAAGACTTCTATCTCACCTCCTCTCACGGTGAACCCGCTGTCGATGAAAAAAAGTGGTCCCTGACGATTGACGGCCTCGTACGAAATCCCCTGCGTTTCAGCTATGACGAAATTCGCGCGCTTCCTCCCTACGAAACCATCCTCACTCTGGAATGCATCTCCAATTCCGTCGGCGGCCGCTTCATCGGCAACGCCAGATGGACCGGGACATTGCTGAAGCCGCTCATCGATCGCGCGGGAGCTCTCCCCGCGGCAAAATATGCCGTCTTCTACGCCGCCGAAGGCTACACCACCGGGCATCCCATCTCCCGGTTCGACGATTCCCTAAACTTTCTCGCCTACGACATCAACGGTCGACCGCTCCCGCGCCAGCATGGTTTCCCGCTGCGCGTGCTCATGCCCGGCCGCTACGGCATGAAAATGCCCAAGTGGCTCACGCGCATCGAATTTGTGGACAAGGAATATCTGGGTTTTTGGGAACGCCAAGGCTGGTCGAACACCGGCGATCGCAGGACGCAAGGCGTCATTGACGATCCCCGCAATCTCACCCGGATCACCGGCGGCACGTTCGTCGTCACCGGCTACGCCATCGGCGATACGTCCGGCATCTCCAAGGTTGAAATTTCCACCGACGGCGGGAGTCACTGGCAGGAAGTGGAAATCTTCAGCAACCCGCACCCCTCACAGGTCTGGGCCCTCTGGAAATTTGTCTGGAAAAATGCACCGAAAGGGAAGCAGACACTAAAGGCCCGCGCCACCGACGGCCGCGGCAAGCTGCAATCCTCGATCGACAGCGGCGAATGGCCCGACGGCGCCACCGGCTATCACACCATCGAAGTCACCGTCGGCTAAACACCCAACACTTTCCGCTATTTCACGTTGAAATCGATGCTCGAAATCGCGCGCGCGATCACGTTTTCCTGGATCTGGATCAGGTCCGTATCCGCGTAGGTCATTCCCAAAACCGTGAACAGATCCCCATTGCGCGCGACCACCGCCAGCGTTCCCGACCAGTCATGCCCATCGGCCATCCCGCGATACTTGTATTCGAGCGCCGGCAACCCGCCAAGAACCGTCTTGCGCTCGGAAATCAGCCGGTAATTGTCGTACACCTGGCTGAGCTTGTTCGCCACCTCTTGTGCCGAGGGCTCCAGAGCGCTCTTCGATTTTTCGTGCCCGATCACGAGCAGCGTCGACTCGTTGCTCGTGCCCATGGCCACGATGGCGTTCGGCAAGTTCTGCCCGGCATCCGCGATAATCTGCCAGCTTGGCGCCTTGTACATCCGGAATAGAAACTCGTGGTTGAGGTAGAGATTCCCCTGAATCTCTTCCCGAATCGGCGGAGGTTCTTCCTTTGGCGGAGGCGGCGGGGCCACAGGTGTCGCCAGCGCCGTCTTCGGCGTGGCGCTCACGGCCTTGATCGGCGGCGGAGTCACGTCTCCCTTCGCGGTGGTCAGCGGAATTTCCGGGCGGGCCGCGGAATTGTTCACAATCGCCGAAGCCTTTGCTGCCGATTCACTCTTGGCCGCCGGTTTGGCCGCTCCGTTCATTCCCGCTTCCTCGGCGGGAGTGTCCGGAATGATCGATGCGATCTTGTCCTTCTCCACCAGCACATAGCCGAAGTCTGTCTTGACCTTGAACATGTTGTCTTCATACGCCACGATTACGCCGTGCAGTCGCTTGCCGTCTTTCAGGTGGATTTCGTCCGCGCGCGCGGTAGTTTGAAAAATACCCGCGAATACGCCCACCGAGAGCAGCGCGGCAAGGCCCAGGATGAGTTGGGGACGCCTGGCAGTGTTCATGTCAAAAGTATGTGCCTCGCGTCTGGGGCCCGCAAGACTCACCCTGGCGGTGGTGTCCGGCGTGCTAACTCCGCCAGGATGGCCGCGATTCGGCGGATCACGCGGTCCAGTTCCCCGAGCGCCGCGTCCAGACGCCCGCGCGCCGCTTCCGGCAATCGCGCGTGATTCTGCTTGAGCGCCAGTGCTTCCGCGAGCATCCGCAGCTCTTTGCGGTGCCGTGGGTTCAGCCGTTCCCACAGGCGCCGTTTCTCGCTGCGGTTGTGCCCCAGCCAGCCTTCGCCGCTCGACGCCGGTTGGCCAATCTGAGGTTCCGGTCCTCGCTCAGTTTTCTTCGTCGGTCGAATCATGTGGTGATCATTTGTGTTTAGCTGTCTGCCATGGGCGATCAGCAACCTTTCCCCAACCTCAGAACGCGCTCCACTCTTGCCTCCGGCTATCTGATCGCTTCTGTCTGTTATCCGCTCCCCGCCACCCACCAACTTACCCGCCCAACCGCTCTACCTTTTCCCCATTCATATGCTCCCCCTCCATCACTACTCCCGTCACCCGCATCGAACGCGTCTCATACACCAGTCCGCCAAATTTGTCGTACACATCGGGGAAGAGAATCACTTCAAACAGTCCACGCTGATCCTCCAGCGTCACGAACATCATGTTCCGGTAATTTTTCGTGCCCACGTGGCGATACGTTACCACCCAACCGCACAGCGTCACCCGTTTTCCAACCAAGCCCGGCAACTCGTCGCTCCACGTCTCCCCGTTCCGCGGCAGAAAATCCAGCGGATGCCCGCTCACGCACACTTCCAGGACTTCCCGCTCGTACCGCAATTTCTGCTCGCGCGTATAATCCGGCGCATCAATCTCCCGCAGCGCCATCCCAATCGCATCGTCCTCCTCCATCTCCGCAAACAAAACACCCACAGTCCCCTCTCCAAGAACGGGCCGGACTTGCCCGGCCCGTTCTTGGGTTTGCGATGCCCGCTTGGAGTTCATTCCATCTGGGCCAAGGGAGTGGTTCGCTCTCTCTTCAGGGGGTTGGAGCTTCAGCTCCGCCATCGGGGCGCTCGATAGGATGGGCTTTAGTCCCTGAGGAAATGCCTTTTCCCGTCCCGCTGCCTGCAGCAAATTCCACTGCCACAGCATCGCCGGCCGCGTCATGCCGCAAACATCATCAAACGCGCCGCACTTGATCAACGCCTCGATCTCATCGCGCTCCGCCGGCACCCGCGCCAGAAAATCCTCCAGCGAACGAAACACGCCCGCCGCCTCCCGCGCCCGCACAATCGCCACAATCGTCTCCACCCGCAAACCCTTCACCTGCATCAACCCGATCCGCATCGCCTTTGTAGCGGCCGCCTTCTGAGGCGGGCGCTTTGCGTCGTGGCTGTTGTCACGATGGACGTCATCCTCTCCTTCCGCCGTATACTCCATCCGCGAACGATTCACCGACGGCAACCGCACCGCAATCCCCCAGCGTTTCGCTTCCTCCACATACGCCGAAACGTGATAAAACCCCGCGCCCGCACTGCACATTGCCGCCAGAAATTCCGCCGTGTGATGCGTCTTCAGATAGGCCATGCGATAGGAAGTATCCGCGTAGGTCGCCGCATGCGCTTTGCAAAATCCAAACCCCGCGAATTTCTCCACCATCATCCAGGTCTCTTCGCGTTCCGCCCCCTGCAATCCCATCTTTTCCGCTGCTTTCAGGAATTTCCCGCGCAACCGCTCGCGCTCCCGCTGACCCGAAAATTTCGCCGCCGCCCGCCGCACCAAATCTGCCTCCGCCAGCGACATGCTGCCTACCGCTTGCGCGATCTGCATCACCTGCTCCTGGTAAATGCACACGCCCAGTGTGTCGCTCAGAATGCCCTTCAGCGATTCGTGCGCATACGCCACCGGCTCTTTCCCGCGCAGCCGCTTCAGAAAAAGTTCCTTCGAGCCGTATTCCGCCGCTCCCGGCCGGATGATCGCCAACGCGATTGCCATTTCTTCCAGTGTTCGCGCCCCCATCGTGCGAAGCGTGCCGCGCATTGCAGGCGACTCGATCTGAAAAAGCCCCATCGTCCGCCCCGCCGCAATCACCGCACACGTCGCGGGATCGTTTTCCGGAATCGCGTCAAAATCAATCGTCCGCGCCTTCGGACAAGGCGTAACTCCATCCGGCGCGACGCCGCTCCGATCCTTTACCTCCTCTACTTCCTTGACCTCCTTTCCCTCGATGTTGTCCAGCGCCAGCGCCATCGTCGTCAGTCCGCGCTGCCCCAGCAGATCCATCTTGATCAGTCCCAGCGCTTCGATCGCGTTCATGTCGTACTGTGTCACCACGATGCCCTTCGTCGCCCGCTCCAACGGCACCAGGTGCGTCAGCGCCCGCGCCGAAATCACCGTTCCGCACGGATGAATCCCCAGGTGACGCGGCGCGTCGTCCACCCGCAGCGCCACCTGCAGAATCGTTTTCCACGGCTCGTCATTCACCGGTAACGTGCGGCCTTCTGGCAGGTGCTTGATCGCTTCCAGAATTTCCCGCACCGGCCGGTGCGGCAACCGCTTCGTGAAGTGATTCACCTCGCCCGGCGGCACGCCAAACACTTTGGCAACTTCGCGCACCGCCAGCCGCGCGTGCATGGTGATGAAACTGCCGATCATGGCCACATGCTCCGCGCCCCACCGTGCGTAAACGTAGTCGAGCAGCTCATCCCGCCGCGCCCCGCAAATATCAATGTCAATGTCCGGGCAATCCCCGCGCTGCTCATTCAAGAAGCGTTCAAAGTAGAGTCCCCAGCGCAGCGGGCACACACAAGAAATTCCCAGGCAATACAGCACCATCGAACTGGCTGCCGATCCTCGTGCTACCGCCGGTATCCCGCGCCGGTGGGCTTCCTCAACGATGTCCCGCACCAGCAGAAAATACGGCGCCAGCCCCCATTTCTCGATGACTTCCAATTCGCGTGTCAGCCGCGTGAGCACCGCGGGCCGCAGCGGCCGGTAGCGTTTCTGCGCGCCTTCGAAGCTCACCTTCCACAAATAGGAAAACACCGATTCCCCCTCCGGCACCGGAAACTCCGGGAAAATCGTCTTGCCCAGCTCCAGTTCCAAATTGCAGCGCTCTGCAATCTCCAGCGCCGCTCGCAGCAGTTCCGGATGATCCGGAAACAACCGCTGCATCTCCACTGCGGGTTTGAACCACGCTTCTCCGGTCGTAATTTCAGGAGCCGCCACCGTCGTCAACAATCCACCCGTCCGAATCGCGTTCACCGCGCGATGATGCAGATGCTCTTCCGGTTTCAAGAAGTGCACGTTGTTGGTCGCAACCAGCGGAATCCCCATCTCCCGCCCCAGCCTCTGCGCCTCCCGCAACACCCGCCCATCGCCCGCCGACAAATGTTGCACCTCGATGTACAGCCGGTCCCCAAAAATCTCCTTCAATCGCTGCAGGTGACTGGTGACTAGTAACCCGTTCGGCAAGCCGAGGGCAGGCTGGTGACTGGCGGCGATGCCTGTGTAGCGGCCGCCTTCTGAAGCGCGTATTTTGCACCCCGGATGAATTTGCGGGGCGGGCGCCGTTGTGTTTTCCCCCGGGTGCCCCAGGTGCCGATGTTGCACCTGGGGTTCTTCCTCTGCAGGGGCCGGGCTTGCCCGGCCCGTCTGTGCAATACCACCGCGCAAGAATTCCGCCGCCGGCCACAACGCAATCACCCCCGCGCTATGCACCGCCAACTCCTCCAAAGTAACCGGCCGGCCCACGTCCTCGGCAAACGTTTCCTGCCCCGGCCGCAAAACTCCCAAATGCCGCAGCGTCGTCAACCGGCACAAATTGCTATACCCCTCCGCATCCGCCGCCAGCAACACCATCGCCACACTCTGCGTGACGCTCTTAGAGTCTTTCTTTTTCCGGAACTCGCTCGCCCTGAGCGCAGCCGAACTGTCACGCGCTTGCTCTAAACTCAGTCGCACCGCAACTTCGCTCTTTTCCTTTACCTCCTTGACATCTCTTTCCACACCCAGCGTCACGCCCACAATCGGCTTCACTTTTGCCGCGAGTGCCGCCTGGTAAAACGGCACCGCCGCATACATCCCATTTGTATCCGTCAGCGCCACGGCGGGCATCCTCTGCTCAACCGCCGCGGCGATAATTTCCTCCGGAGGATTCACCCCCCGCAAAAACGAGTAATGGCTGTGACAACGCAAATGCACAAACATAGGGCGACCTGTAGCAGCGGCCAGCGACCGGCGGGAAGGCGATCGGAGACGTCGGAGTAGCAACGGCAAAGGGAAGGGAAGTTTGAAATTCGAAGAATTCTGAAATCTTGCAGCTTGGCCCTTACACCTGAGCCATTTCCTGGACTCAGGCAAGATCGCCCATCGGTCTTGTAGCGCCGGCTTTCATGCGCGTCGATTGCGCCCCGGATAAATTTGCGGGGCCAGCGCACCTGCTTTTCTAGTGGCCGGTCTTTAGACCGGCCAACTGTTCATCGCGATAAACAAGGTGTCGACAACACCAGTCCGTTCTCTTTCGTTCGATAGTGCTCGCGGAGCTCGAGGCCTTTGCCGTAGAAGACCGCGTTCCAGCCGTAGCGGCCGCGCACGCGGTCCACTTCGCGGTTCAGGTACCATCGCCGGTTCGCATCCACATCAAACAGCTCATTCTGCCGCCGGTCGGCATCCAAGTTGGTTACGCTCACGCCGATATGGCGGATGGCCACGCGCCGCGTGAACAATTTCCTGAACAGTTCCTTGCTGGCGACCAGCAGTTCGCGCTCGTCGTTTGTCGCTCGCAGCAGCCGCACCGTCTGATGCGCGGAATAATGGTCCACATACCGCACGCGCACGCCAATCGTGTGCGCCTGCTTGCCATGGTCGCGCAGCGTCGAACCGATCCGCTCGCTCAGATATTCCAGCAAGCCGCCCAGAAATTCCGTGTCAATCGTGCCGCCTTCAATCGTCGTTTCGCGCGAAACCGATTTCGGCGTGGCCAGCGTCATCACCTCACGTCCGTCCAGCCCGCGCGAGCGTTCCCAGATCTGCTCGCCAATCACCTCGCCAAACGCCGCCATCAGCACCGGCTTCGGAATCATCCGCAGTTGCCCGATCGTCGTCACGCCCCGCTCGGCCAGCGCGCCCGCGTGCGTGTGCCCGATGCCGTGCAGCTTTTCCACCGGCAGCGGCGCCAGAAATCCTTCTTCTGTTCCCGGCAGCACGATACGAAATCCGCGCGGCCGCTCCAGCCGTGACGCAATTGAAGCCACCACTTTCGTCCGCGCCGCGCCCAACGACACGCTCAATCCTGTTCGCCCCACAATCTCCGCCTGCAGGCGTCGCAGCGTAGCCTCGAAATCCGGATATAGCCGCTCCGTCCCCGCGAAGTCCATGTAAAAATCGTCCAGCGCCGCCGTTTCCACCGCCGGCGTGTACGTCTCCAGAATCCGCCGCACGCGCTCTGCAAAATCCGCGTAGTGCTCGTACTTCCCGGGCACCACAATCGCCTTCGGACAGATGCGCAGCGCGTCGCGAAAACTCATTGCCGTCTTCACGCCGCGGAATTTCGCCTCATAACTCGCCGAAGCCACCACGCCGCGGCCCACCAGCACCGGCTTCCCGCGCAGTTTGGGATTCAGCACCTGCTCCACGGAAGCGAAAAACGCGTCCACATCCACATGCACGATATGTGGCATCTTTTCCCGAGTTCGCACATTGCCCAACCCAAGCCAGTTCGCGCCAAACCAAGATCGTTTCTCCGGCGCAGCCGCCTCTTGTAGTGGCCGATCTTCAGATCGGCCCTCCGATTCTTCTTCTTGTAAGGCCCGCCTTCCGAGGTGCGCATTTTCCATTCCGGATGATGTTGCGGAACGGGCCGCTTCCGATTCATCCTGCGCTAAAGATTGGGCGGCGAGAATTTCAGGAGAGACGCTTTCGACACAGGCTTCCATGGGAGCTCCTGGCAGGGAACCGACTCTTGCGCTACTTTAACGGGTGGCATGCGGCCCGCCTGCAGCAGGCACGGCTCGGGAGAGCCCGAAGGCAATGGAGCCCGCCTGCGGACCAGCAAGCCGAAGCCACCCGTTTCCCGTTTCCTCTACCGGGGGTGAATATAGGCGAACAAAAAGCGAAAGTCAATAGTTTTTTTCCCCGCTATCCCCATGGATTCAGACCGCCTGAAGCAAACAATTCTCGAGAATGCTTCGCGAATCGCGCGCTTGCATTCTCGCATCCACAAAACCCTTGTCGACCGAGGGGAAAGCCCTGAAAAACGGCGTGATTGGGAGCAGGCATGCGCGGAATTTCACGCGCGCTATGACGAGCTTGCCTTTCCAAGCGGGTACGGCGGTGCGCTGGAGCGAATATCTTCGGGCGATCCAAAAGCGATGGAAGCAGCCATCTGTTTCCTGGAATGCCGCCCGTACTTTTTCCGTTCGGGCTATATGTTCAAAGATATTCTTCGGCGTTGTCGGCGCGCGCCACTGTCCCCCGGGCAGACAGCACGCTTGAAAACGATTGAAGAAAAACTGGCTGAGTGGCGACAGCGCAAGTTAGCTAAAAAGAAAAAAAGTGGTAACCAAAACTGCTATCGGCCAGTGGCAAAGTAAATTAGAAATGTTCTGGCATCCAGCCCATTTTATCTCCCTGCTCACGCATCATCGCCCCGTCCGTCTATCGCTTTGGGCGTGTTCGTCCAACTAATTTCCACTTCCGCGAAGCTCATCTTTCGCGACAAGACAGGATGGTGTGTCTATGCGCAATACATTCCGTTTTCTTCTCGCAGTGTCCTTCGGCCTCGCCGTCTGCATCGGCAGCGCGCAGGCGCAATTCAAAAATGGCAGCCAGGCCACGGAGCTGAATCTTCCCCGCATCAGCCAGCACGGCGTCACCACGCAAACCATCGGCATCAGCACCGTCACGATTGATTACAGCCGCCCGCTCGCCGGCACGCGCGAAGTCTGGGGCAAGACTGTGCCCTACGGAAAAGTCTGGCGCTCCGGTGCAAACGAAAACACCACCATCACCTTTTCCGATGACGTCACTGTCGAAGGCAAACCGCTCGCGGCCGGCACCTACGGCTTGCACATGATCCCTGACAAAGATCGGTGGACCATCATCTTCTCCAAAAATTCCACCTCCTGGGGCAGCTTCAGCTACGACGAAAAGGAAGACGCCCTGCGCGTCACCGTCCAGCCCGCGACCGATCAAACTTTCGATACGCTCACCTACACGTTCGACGACGTGAAGCCCGATTCCGCCGCGGCCACAATGCGCTGGGAAAAAATCGCCGTGCCGTTCCGCGTTTCCGTGGATGTGAAAGGCGTCACCCTCAAGAGCATTCGCAACCAGTTGCGCAGCGTGGGCGGCTTCACCTGGGCCGGCTATGACGAAGCCGCGAACTGGTGCCTCGACAACAATTACAATCTGGAAGAAGCGCTGAAGTGGGAAGACACTTCCATCCAGAACGAAGACCGCTTTGAGAATATGGAAACCAAGTCGCGCATCCTGGACGCCATGGGCAGGAAAGACGAAGCCGCCAAGACACTCTCGGCCGCTTTCGCCAAAGCCAACGCCACGCAGCTATATGTTTACGCCCGCGGTCTGCAGCGTGCGGGCGACGCCAAGCGCGCATTTGAACTCTATCCGCAAGTCGCCAAGCGCGATCCCAATCACTGGCTCAGCCATCTGGCGCAAGCCCGCCTCGCGTCCCACACCGGCGATTACGCCGCCGCCTCCAAGGAACTGAAGCTGGCCATTGCCGGCGCCCCCGACGTCAACAAGCCCTTCCTCGAGCCTATGCTTGCAAAGCTCGAAACCAAAACCGACATCAACAACTAATCCGCTCGCCTTTCGGGGGGCGGGGTTTACCCCGCCCCCTTGGGTTGCTCCTCCTTTTCTAGGGCCGCCTTCTCCGGGGCGGGCCACCTTTTTCTTGAAGCCCGGTGCCCGGTTTTGCGGGGTTGGTTCTTGCAGTTCTTGCAAGAGTGGTCGTCGTCCTTTCCTGGCCCTCTCCTCCTGACAGATGGTGTCTCACCCTCCTTTCCTCTTGCGTAAGTGCGGGAATCATTGAAGTTACTCGGCAACTTCCGCAGGTATTTCCCACGGCAAAGATTCTTCGCCCAGGCTGTCGATTGGCGCGGCTCCCGTTCGATTTACCTGTAGAGGAGCAAATGAAGGACGTGTTGCTCGTAGGAAGGAGAAGACTTCGTGTCAACCACCTCGAGACTGGCAATAAACCGGAAGATTGTCCCGATGAACACATTGGCGACCGTCGCGATGGCTATGGTGCTGTGTGGGGTCGGCCAATCCGAAGCACAGGATCCCAAAGCCGCGTATCCGGGCTTGGCACCCATTGATCAGTACTTGATGGATCGAAATGCCGAGATAGCCCTGGCGCGGAGTGCGGCTCCGGAGTCCATATCACGGGATGCCGAAGTCTCGGTCCTCGGGCGGCATGGGTACGAAATTGCAGTAAAAGGGAAGAATGGATTCGTGTGTGTTGTGGAACGAGCGTGGATGTCCCCATTCGACGATCCGCAGTTTTGGAACCCCAAGCTGCGGGGCCCGGTCTGCTTTAATCCGCCGGCCGCACGATCCGTCCTGCCACTCACATTCAAGAGGACAGAGCTGGTATTGGCTGGACTTTCCAAAGCGCAGATATTCGACGGCATCAAGGGATTCAGCAAGAAAGAACTACCGCCCCTGGAGCCCGGCGGGATGTGCTACATGATGTCGAGCCAGGGATACCTTGGCGATTCCGTCGGTCACTGGGTTCCCCATCTGATGTTTTACGTTCCACAAACGGACGGAGCGGCGTGGGGTGCGGATCTGCCTGGCTCCCCGGTTATGTTGAATCCGCAATTTCAGGGCGCTCCGGAGCCAGTGACCGTGTTCATGATTCCGGTGCTCCAATGGTCGGACGGAACGCCTGCACGCGCGGATACACACTGAGCGCCAACGCCCGATACCCACTGAAGTCTCGCGACAGGGGCGGTCGGACGCAGCTGGTTGTGAGGAGTTGACTATAGGAGGTCTTTCCGCATGAAGAGTCTTTTTGAAGCGGCCAGGGTGGAGGAAGTGAAGGAGCGGCTGGTACGGTTGCATCCGGATAGCGAGCGGCAGTGGGGCAAGATGAATCCGGCGCAGGCCCTGGCGCATTGCACGGCGGCGATGGATTTGGCGATGGGGAAGGCTCCCGTATCGCCGCGAGTCTTCATTGGACGGCTGCTGAGCCCGTTGGTGAAGAAATCGTTGCTTGTGAAAGGTGAACCCATGCGCCGCAATGCGACGACCGAGAAGAGCTGCCTGGTGACGGATGAACGCGATTTCGTTGTGGAGAGGCAACGGCTGCGCGAGTCGATCGAGCGCTTTGCGGCAGGCGGGCCCGGAATATGCACCAAGCATCCGCATTTCTTTTTCGGGCCGCTCACTCCGGTGGAATGGGCGGCGTTGATGTACCAACATCTGGACCATCATCTGCGGCAGTTTCGCGTTTAGTGCCGGCAGTGCTTGGACTCATCCCGACACCTGCCTGATTTGAAATTGGCGCAATCGAGCGTTTAGAGATCTCCCGCGGCGTGCAATTCCTTTTTCATTCCGGCCCAGCTTTGCCGCGTGGATTCCTCCGGCGTGCCGCCGCCGGGCCAGTGCGTTTCCAGGCTGGCGGCGAGGCGATAGCCATCTTCGCGCAGCGCGCGGAATTGTCCAACCCAGTTGATGATGCCGCTGCCCATGGCCGCCCATTCATAGCCGCCGTCGGGATTAGGGGTCACATCCTTGCAGTGACAGTGGCCGATGCGGCCCTTCGGCAACAGTCGGTAGCCATCGGGATAGGGCGTTTCGCCGATTGCGGCCGCGTTTCCCGGATCCCAATTGAGCAGCAAATTTGGTTCGGGAATAGCCGCAAGCACCTGGGCAGCTTCTGCCCCGGTCGCGGTGTTACAGGTCATTTCGTTTTCGAGCAGCAACTTGATTCCAGCTTTTGCGGCCACGGCCGCGGCATCGCGCAATTTCTCGTTGATCGCTTTGCGGTACGGCGCTGGATCTTCCAGGCGCCAGAAATCGAAGCAGCGCACACGGTCGGTCTGAAATTGTTTGGAGAGTTCAATGCTGCGGCGGAGCACGTCCCCCTGCTGGGCAAAGCCGAAGTCGGCGCGAAACTTGTCGCTCTTTGGACTGAATTTGGAGGGCGGCGCGCCGGGCCAATCGACTTTGAAGAGGGGGCTGGCGATATCGGTAACGCGCAATTCGTAGCTTGCCAGGATGCGTTGCGCTTCGGCGATTTCCTTGGCGTCCAGATCGAGGATGTTTTTGTTCCACATTCCACGCAGCTCGATCCACGCCATTCCGAATTCCCGGGCGACGACTTCGCACACGCGACCAAAATCCTGGCTGATTTCGTCATTGATCACCGCGAGGCGGAACGGCGATGCGGCAGGCAAACCGGCGCCAAACGCTTCCCGCGAAGCCAGCAGCGGCAAGGCCAGGCAAGCCACTCCGGAAGTTTTCAGAAATTCGCTGCGGGAAAATAGCGTCGCCACGGGAATAATCTCCACTCTGCGGAGGCCCGCTATCTGGCAAGCGCGGGCTACCACCGAACCTCTTTCCTTCGGTGAAATTATACCCCGTCCTGCCGGTGGGTTGCCGGCGACCGGTGGCCAGCGGAGGCGGAAGGTGGTGAGCGACCGGGGAGAACTGAGAACTGGAAGGGGGATCCCCATGCCCAGTGCGGCACTCGTGGCCCGCATCCGCGAGGACCCTTTTGAGTGAAGAGAGGGCCTACCCTTTCTAAGGCACAAAGGGTAGGCCACCCATCGGAGTCTCTGACTCACTCGTCCAATTCGGTCGAGTTGGTGTTTGCGAGGAAAGATGCCGCTTCCTGTTCGGCGCGAAACTTTTCCGCACTGACGAACCCGACGGTGCGGCCCGCTTTGCGCGTGGTCAGGAACCAGGCGATCTCCTCCATCTCCGATTTGCTGGCCAGGCGACGGTCCTCATAGAACGTGCATTCGCATACGGCAAAGCGAATTTCGCGTTCGATGTAGAACTGGCGACAGAAAACCTCTACCTCTGACGCCCGGAAGCCCTTAATGATGTGGCCCCGGCTGCAGGTCTGGCACAGCGAGCGTGTCCCAGAGGGAGTTCCCCCTTGCACTTTAATCGCAACCATAGCTTTCTCTTTTCTACGAAGCGCTTTGCGCTTCAGATTGTGCCGGCGGCGTCGAAAGACACCACCAGCGGCGCCGCGCGAGAGCAAAAGACACGCGACCAGTGCGACACACTTCGCCGCCGAATGGGAAGGAACTTCAGAAAGTTGCCGGGAGAATCGACACTAGCGGTAGAACGTAGACCACGCCCTTACGCTGCCGAGATGATCTCCGATCGGCGACGTTGCAAGACGGCTTGGATGTTTTTGCAGCCGCATGGACGCAGTCCTCCTGTGGACCGGGGCCAAAATGCCATGGTTCGGGAGCTTGCGAAATGAAAATGAAGCCAACGGAAGATTTGCGCACGGAACGGCGTTGATTTGGCGGCTAACGGTGAAGTAGCCGGCTGGGAATGATCCGGGTGGTTGCCGGTGGTCGAACTGCTTCGACGCAATAGGCAAGCCGGTTCACCCGTCGAAAACCGCGCTAAATCTCCTCCATTTTCGCCAACCCTTTCATGTCGGGCTCCTTCGGCTGAACGCAGAGTAAGCTGAAGCCCCGACCTCCTAAGGAAACGTCTATGAGATTGCTTCTAGGGGGTTGACCTGGCTTGCTCGGATGCTCCCGCAACGAAGCGATGGGAAACTGAATCATAGTTAAGACTGAGCGGAGGTTGCGTTATGCGGATGGCTGTTTTTTTAGCTTTATGCCTCGACCTGTCTGTTGCTGGGCCGGGATTTGGTGAGGATTCTGAACAACGCCTGGATCGGGGCCTGGATCGGGGCGTGGATCGGGTTTTTGCCAGTTACGCGAAATCCGATTCTCCTGGGTGCGCCGTCGGGGTGATACAAGACGGGAACTTTGTTTATCGGAAGGGCTATGGCATGGGCAGCCTTGAACAGGGAGTCCCGCTTTCGCCGGAATCCGTATTCTATATGGGGTCGATCGCGAAGCAGTTCACGGCCGCCAGCATTGTGCTTGCCGCGGAGGAGGGTTTTCTTTCCCTGGACGACAACATTCGCAAATACATCCCGGAACTGCCTGATTACGGCCAGCCCATCACACTGCGGGAAATGTTGCACCATACTAGCGGGCTCGCGGACTTCCTGGGGTTGATTGGGATTTCCGGGCGCAACCTGGAGGACCTGCATCCCACAGCGGAGTTGATGGACCTGATTGTCCGGCAGAAGGCCCTCAACTTCCATCCCGGGGACGAATTTCTTTACAGCAATACGAATTATTTTCTTCTGGCTGAGGTGGTGAAGCGGGCGACGAAGATGCCGCTCAGGGAATTTGCAGCCCAGAATATCTTTAAACCGCTGGGAATGGCGCATACAAGGTTTTATGACGATCACACCGTGGTTGTGCCTGGGCGCGTTGCCGGATATTCACGCGGGACGGGCGGCGCCTTTCTGGTGGATTGGTCGACCAACTACGAAATCGTGGGTGGCGGCGGACTGATGAGCAGCGTGGACGATCTGCTTATGTGGGACCGGAATTTCTATCACAATATGCTGGGCAAAACGACATTCCTGAAGGAGATGCAGGCTCGCGAAGCGCTGAATGACGGCACGGCGAACAATTATGCGCTCGGCCAGTTCATGAGTACGTATCGCGGGTTGCCGATTGCAGAACATAGTGGCGCAAATTTCGGGTACCGAACCAATCTGCTCCGCTTCCCGCAGCAGAACTTCACCGTGGTGACACTGTGCAATGTGTCCTCCGCCGACCCGGCCGGGCTGTCGCGCGAGGTCGCGGATATCTATCTGGAGAAGGAACTGCAGCCCGCGCCGGCCGGGGTTGCGGGTTCCGATCCCGTGTTGTTCGCGGGAAAATACTTCGAGACTCGCACGCATTACCTGGTTTCCTTCACTGCGGAGCGCGGAAATCTTGTGCTGGAAGGCCACGTCCTGGAGCCTGTCGAACGGAACCGGTTCGCGGACCCCACGAGCGGGGCGACCGTCACATTTTCAAGTGCGGATGGAGTCATGAAAGCAAGCGTGACCTATAACAATGCGCTCACCTTCGCAGGCGCGAGAATCGAGGCTCTCCACGTGGATGGCACTGCCCTTGCCGCTTACGCTGGCGTGTATAAGAGCGCGGAGCTCGATGCCACGTACAAACTTTCGCTCGAGAACGGGAGCCTCATGCTGCGGGCTGGCTGGGACCCGGCCATCAAGCTGGAGCCAATCGTTCCGAACGAGTTTAGCGTTGGCGGGGGATTGACTCTCGTCTTCACCGGCGATAACGCCGGCCACATCTCGGGCCTGAAAGTGTTCTCCGGCTGGGATGGAGCGATTCGCAACGAAAGGTTTGAAAAGCTCAATTGACAGGAGTGGGAAAATTCCAATGAAAACTCGGGTTTATTGGATGTCAGGTCTATTCGTGGTCGTAGCTCTCGCCTGCTCTCTCGCCGCTTTGGCTCGATCCGGGAACGAGGAGGAGTCGGTCCAGCACGCTTATCGGGCGTATGTGGCAGCATGGAAAACCAAGGATCTGGCAGCGCTTGAGAAGCTGATTTCGCCGGACTATATGGCGGTCAACTTCGAAGGCAAACTCAGCGACAAGGCGAACGAACTTGCAACCGCGAAGAGCGACAATGAATGGGACGCCATGTCTGTGGATGAAATTCACACGCGAGACTGGGGAGATTCGGCCACCGTTTCGGGATTTATCTCCGCGCAAGGCAGAAGGCCTGACGGAACCTCCTTCAACGCCAGAGTGCGCTTTTTGGCCATGTTGGTGAAGCAGGATGGCCGCTGGCTGCTCGTTGCCACGCAGTCGGGTTCCATCAAGAAGTCCTGAGGGATGGCTTAGTTCCTTCAGAGCTCCGGATTGCGGGGGGATGGGAGCGAAGAACGCCATCCGGGAGGCTGGCGTTTCTGGGGCGCGCCGAGCGTTGTTTGTGGGCTTGCCAAACATTTAGAGCGAGACGGCTGGTCATGCGGCTGAAGGGGAGAACTGGACGCACTTGCTCATCCCGGTTGAGCGCCTGGACGGAGCGAAGGAGCACAAGGCGCGGAGATTAGGCCACCTGAGGGAGCAAAAGTCAAAAAGCGCACGCTTGAGGCGGACCCGCCAGAGGCGGGCGCAAAAGGGGCGCACCCTGAAAACCGTCCATTCGGGCTTCACTCAGGGCAGGGTGCGGCACACGGCTTAGGATGCCCGGTGAGGCCCAAGCGACGTTATCGGGCGCCGGCGCCGGCTGGGCCAGGGGTCTGACGGTGCCAGCCCACGGACTTGGGGCCGGGAGAAGCGCCAGCCGCGACTTCTTCGCGCGCGGACTTTTCGCGGGCCTTATCCTGGGAAGTTTTCCGGTGGAACAAGGATTTCTTGCCCTTTTCCGACTTAATCTTTTCCGGCTTGCTCGCCTTGGCAGCGCTGGCGTCCTTGTGATGACGATGCCATGGCCAGTCGCGGCCTGCGGCAGCGGAATCCGGACCGAGAGCGCCGAGAACGAGGGTGAAGCAGATAACCAAGAGAAGTCTCTTCATGACGGGCACCTCAACTGGACCATTTTAAGCATCTGGCGTGGAGGGGAACTACTGTACCGAAGGACGGTTTTGGCGAAGGAGGAACCGGCCCCGGAGGCCTCGATTCTAGGCAAATAACCCCGCGCCGCGGGCGGCCGCTACAGCGGAGGAACGGCGGGCATGGCGAAAGCCATGCGCCTGCATGGAAGCATTCGGAGCGGCTGGGGTGAGGTTAGAAAACGCGGCCTAGTTGGAAGAACCATTTTTGGTGGCCGGTGTCGCCGACGCTGCCGCCAAGCAGGATGGGACCGAAGAAAGTTTCGGCAAGGACGCCGCCGGCGAAGTCGCCGGAAAGTTTCGGAGCGTGGAAGGGGTCGCCGTACATCTTGCCTACTTCGGCAAAACCGGTGAGGTAAACCTGTTTGCCGACGAATGGGGGCAGGGTGAAGACCTTGTGGAGGTAGCCGGTACGGCCGATGAAAAACTGATTGCCGATGAGTTCGTTCAGGCCATAGGCGCTGAGGCGTCCCACGCCACCGAGAAAATAGATGGGTGCGCCGGCGGAGGAGTGACCGAAGGTGGAGGCGCCGTTGGCGGTCGAGAAGAGGGAGCCGGCTGATGACACCGGCTGGAAGTATTGGACCAGCAGTTCGACGGACGGGTAGGCATGGGTGGAGATGGGAGTTGTATCGAACCACTCGTAACTTGCTTTGAGAAAGATGCCGCGGGTGGGGATGACGGCTTCGTTGGTGTGATCGAGGATATAGCGGGCGTGGAACGAGCCGACGCGGCCGCTAGTGGAGGCGAAGTCCGGGATGCCCAGGCGCAGGGCATAGTCCTGGTAGCCGACGCCGTAGCCAAAGCGGATTTCGTTGAAGCGGCTGAGGGAATAGCCGAGATCAACGCCGGCGAGGACGTTGTCGAGGCGATAGATCGCCCGCGGATCGGAATTTTTATAAACCTTGAAATTGGTTTGGCCGGCGTTGACGAAGGGGGCAAAAAACCATTTTCCGAGTGGCTGAAAGGGCCGGTAGAGCTCGCTGGCGATTCCGTAGGTGGCGCCAAATTTCAGGTCGGTGCGCCACTCGGAGCGGTAGCCCCAGACATCCATCGCGGTGATGCGAGCGCCCATGGTGAAGTCCACATCCTGCGGCTCGCTGCCGTTGATTTCGACGAAGGGCAAGAGGAACGGAGGCGCATAGGTTTTTTCGTGGACGCGGATGGAGAGGCCGCTCTGGTTGCCGTCGTTGACGACGGAATAGGTGATGCTGTCGTAGCGGCCGACGCCGGTGAGGCGGGTGAGGACGTGGTCGAGGGATTTCGTGTCCAGAGGCTTTCCGACAAAATTTTTGAGCAGATTCTCGATATTTTTCTTGCCCTCGGGATCCACGCCTTCGACGAGTATGAATTCGGGCGCTCCTTGCGCACCACGCATGCGGGATTTTTTCTGTTGAAGATATTCTGCCCAGGCGGAGTCGTCGAGTGAATAGGCTTTGAGGATTTGGGCTTTTTCCTGTGCGGCGTCATAACCGCGCTGGATGAGTTGTTCGGTCTTTTGATAATCGGTAGAGGAGTATTCTGCCACGTTGGCGTTCACGATCAGGTCAGCGCCGGCCATGCCGCGAATCTCGGTTTCCGCGATGACCAGCGCTACCGAGCGGCCCAGCACCGAGAACGCGCCTTGAATTTCTTTCGCGCTGGCCGGTGAGAGCTGGAGGTGAACCGCGATCACCACGTCAGCGCCCATTTTGCGGACTACGTCGGTGGGGAGATTGTCCACCATCCCGCCATCCACGAAGATTTTGTCGCCCTGGCGGACGGGAGCGAAGACGCCGGGGATCGAAATCGTGGCGCGCATGGCGTCGGAGAGGGAGCCGCTTTGGAAGACATAGGCCTGGCCGGATATCAGTTCGGTGGAAACGCAGCGGAAGGGAATCGGGAGATCGTCGAAGGAGGGGATGTTGGAGTAATCGATGGTTTCGCGGTCGATGAGGAGATTGATCTGATGGCCGGTGTTCAGTCCGGGGGGAAGAGCAGCGCCGTGTTTCAGGCCGACTTGAACGGAATTGGGTACCGCGCGGGCGTCTTCTTTTCGGCGGAAGGAGAGGTCTTCGTAAGGGGTGCCGCCGCCAAGGAGCAGAGGCCAATTTGCGGTGCGCAGGATTTCCTGGAGTTGAGCAACGGGCTTGCCGGTAGCGTAGATGCCGCCGACGAGGCCACCTATGCTGGTGCCGGCGAGGTAGTCGATGGGAATTTGGTGTTCTTCAAACCATTTGAGGACGCCGACGTGGGCTTCGCCGAGCGCGCCGCCGCCTTCAAGGGCAACGCCGATTTTGGGGCGGTTGGAGGCCTCGACGGCGGGGGCGGTGGAATGCAGAGGAGGTGCAGGAGGCTCCTGAGAGAAGCAGGGACACGTAAGGAAAAGCGCGATAAGCGCGGGCAATGATAGGCGCACGGCGGACCCCTTCTGGTTGTTGGCTGGGCGGAGGAATTCTCTTCGCCCTCAATGTTACCTGTGAATCTGGCGCAGGCAAGGCAGATATCGCTCAGTTTGATGAACCGCCATTGAAAGTATTTCGCTAAAAGCAGTTCCGAAAAACAAAGAGGCCCCAGTGTTGAGGCTTAAATGTTGCACTCGTCTTCGGGATGGCGCTGGCGGTGGGCGAGGGCTACGCCGGCGAGGACGAGCAGGCCGCCGAGGACTTGAGCGAGGCTGAGGGGTTCGCCGAGCAGAACTGCGGCCATGGCGGCGGTCAAAGGGCCTTGCGTGAGGAGACTGATGGAAGTGAGCGTGGCCGGGAGATGGCCGAGGGCGTAGGTGAGGAAGAGATAGCCCCCGAGTTGCGAGATGAGGCCGAGGCCCAATATGGCCCAGATGGTGCGGCCATCTGGGATGCGCAACGATATGCCCATGGCGAGATTGATGAGCAGGAGGGCGAGCGTGCTCGAGATCATTGCCAGGCGCAGGAACGCCAGCGTGCCGGTGGAGTTGCGAATTTTCTCCGTCACCATGAGGTAGACGGCGAAACAGGCGGACGCGGCGAGCGCCAGCAGGTCTCCCAAGCCAATCTGAGTGTGATGCGCGAGGTCTGCCCAGAGAATTACAACTGCGCCGGCAATGGCCATGAGGAGACCGAGCCAGAATGCGCGGGCGGGACGCTGACGGAAGACCAGCCAGGTGAGGAGACCGACAAAGATGGGAGTGTTGTTTCCCAGGAGGGTGGCATTGGCGGCGGAGGTCTGCAAAATCGCGGTGTTGTAGAAAGCGAGATCGAAGGCGAAAAAGAGGCCGCCGAAGGCGATGATGCCGAGGGTGCGCGCGTCGAGCGGAGGGCGGCGGCGATCGAAGAAAAATGTCGGCAGCAGGACCACGGCGGGAATCAGCATCCGGTAGAAAGCGGAAGCTGGACCGGGAATGTCGGTCCAGCGCACGAATATTGCCGACCAGGCGATGCAGACTATCCCGCCGAGGAGCGCCAAGTAGGCGGGGAGTCGTTTGCTGCTTGCGGTTGCGGCTTTTGTGATGACAGCTTCGGTTGCCAAGGCGAATCCTTTTCGGTGTGAATCAGTATCCCATGCGCCGAGTTTGAGGACAGGTGCCGAATTGGCCGCCTTGCGGAGCGAAGGAGTTGCCGCGACCTTTCCGCGGGATTAGGGTTGAAACCAGGAAGTTGGGGCACGCATCCAACCAAAGAGCACGAACTGGACCGTTTAGAAATGGCCGAGACACTTCCCAATTTGCCGCCGGTACTAGAGCCGCTGCCGCCGTTCGCGGAACCCAAAGTGAGCGTTGCGCGCTGGGTGTTCCGCTTCCTGCGCTGGTCCACTTATCTGGCTACAGTCGTTACTTTGATCCTGCTGCTGCACAAGACGACGCCTCCGCCAGTTTTTTCAACGCCGCAGGCCGCGGCGAGCGCGGAGCAGAAAGTTTCGCAGGCTGAGCAGACCGTTTCACAGGGGCAGCCTGCTACGCTCCGACTGGACGAGACGGAATTGAATTCCTATCTTGCCAACCATCTTGATCTTTCGCCCCAAGCGGCAGCGGCAGTGCCCTCAGTCGGCGCCGGCGCGCCGATTGACGCGGACGTCGAACAGGCACGGTCTTCGGTGCGGGATGTCAAGGTGCAGATGGAAGGGGATCAGGTTCACGCGTACATGGTGTTTGATCTCCACGGGAGAGAGATGAGCCTGGATTTGGTCGGAAGACTGGGCGCAGCCGACGGTTATCTTAAATTTAAGCCCGTCAGCGGGCATATTGGATCGCTGCCGATTCCGCAGTCGGCGCTGGAAAGCGCGGTGCGGCAGTTGATGGAGTCGCCGGTGAACCGCGAGAAACTTCGATTGCCTTCCGATGTTTCCGACCTGCGCATTGAAAATGGCGAACTGGTTACCACTTACCACTGAAGAGTGCCTCCTTCCCTCACCCCGCCCGAACTCGTCCAATAATTAGAGGGCGGATTCTGGCAAAGCTTTCTTGAGGGGCTTCCGCCAGAATCGGCGGATCCGCCTGAGGCGGAGGGAAAACCCAGATTCAGCCGTGCTTTTTCGGCCGGGGCCGAAGCCCCGGCCTCCTAAAGCTGTATCCACCAGACAGCTCCTAGCTTCTGATTACCGCCGCCCAATAAATCCATAATGCTGTGCAGATTCCCAGGCACAGTCTTGCGTCAATGAAGGCCGCGAGCATGGCTAGCAGGTAGAGTGGCGGGCCGAGACGGTAGTTGCGGTGCGTGGTCTCGATAAATCTGGCGGAGGCATTGCGCGAAAGCAGGTGCGGACGGAAGGCGCCGTAAATGAACAGGGAAAAGCACATTGCAACCAGGACGAAAGTGCCGGCGTAGAACGCGGCGGCCATTTTTGCGGCGGGCGTGTGCAGGTAAGCGGCGAGGACGGACGTCGGATAGGGAACGAAAGTGATTAGCAGGAGCAGGCAGCCGTTGCAAAAGTGCAGACGCGAGTCGGTGCGGTGGACATTGCGGAGAATGGCGTGGTGATGCATCCACATGATGAGGATGGTGAAGAAGCTGGTGACCAGGGCGAAATAGCTGGGCCAGAGCCCTAGCAGGGCTTCGCCGAGGGCGGCGGAGGTTGCGCCGGCCGGCGGAATTGAGGGGACTTTCAGTTCGAGGACCAGTAGGGTGATGGCAATGGCGAAGACGCCGTCGCTGAAGGCTTCGAGGCGGCCGGTTTCTTTTTCAGCTTGGGCATCGCTTTGCGTTTGCATGGGGCGAGTGCTCGAAAACTGGATAACAGACTATCAGTGATGGAGAGGAATTCGAAGGGCTGGGCCGTTCCCTGCAGAGTGATTCGGAGTGGCCGACCGGAAGGTCGGCCGCGACACTTGCCCGTTCATCGGGCAAGTTTACTGAAATTGTGTAGGGATGTGGCGGGCGGGGTATACTGGGCCACCAGATCAGCACGGAGGAGCCTGGATGGATGACCTGAACGTTTCCGGGGATAGGAAGGATAGCGAACTGGGGATGAATCGTGAGATTTCGCGGCGCGATTTTCTGAATGGCGTGGCGATTGGAGCCGGCGCGACGCTGATGGGTAGCTCGATTGGCGCGCGGGAATTATTTGCCGCGGCGGCTTTCGACGAGTTCGCGCCTGAAAAAGCGCCTGATTATTACCCGCCTTCGCGCACCGGGATTCGCGGCAACCATGATGGGTCTTTCACGTTCGCTCACCGGATGCGGGATGGGGAATCGGTGAGCGCTCTGGGCGACGCTGTTGCTACAGGCGAAAGCTACGATCTGGTGATCGTGGGAGGCGGGATCAGCGGGCTGGCCGCGGCGTATCGGTTCCGGCAAAAGGCGGGGCGGAACGCGAAAATCCTGATACTCGACAATCATGATGATTTCGGCGGGCACGCCAAGCGCAATGAATTCCAGGCGGGCGGGCGCATGGTGCTCTCCTATGGCGGCACGCAGTCCATTGAGAGCCCCGGCAGATACAGCGCGGAAGCGAAAGCGCTGCTGGGAGAGATCGGCATTGACACGCAGAAGTTCTACAAAGCGTACGACGCGAAACTCTATGCCGGGCGCGGCACGGCGGCTTTTTTCGACAGGGAGACGTTTGGAGAGGATCACCTGGTCGCCGGCATGAACACCACCCCGTGGCCGGAATTTCTGGCAAAGGCGCCGCTTTCTGACGCTGTGAAAAAGGATATTGCGCGGGTTTATACAGAGAAGGCCGACTACCTGCCGGCGATGACGCGGGAGCAGAAAATCGCGGCCTTGGGCAAAATCAGCTATGCGGATTATTTGACCAGGCACTGCCGGCTGATACCGGAAGCGCTGCCGTTCTTTCAGACTTTTACGCACGATCTTTTTTGCGTTGGCATCGAGTCTGTGCCCGCGTTTGCCTGTTATGAGGCGGGCGACGACTATGGATCGTTCACTTACCCGGGGTTTGATGGGCTTGGTTTTCCGGAACGCGAAAAGGAAGAGCCGTATATTTTCCATTTCCCCGATGGCAACGCTTCCGTGGCGCGGCTGCTGGTGCGTGCACTGATTCCCGACGCCGTGCCCGGGTCAACGATGGAGGATGTAGTGACGGCGCGCGCGAATTACGCGGCGCTTGATCGGAACGCGAATCCTGTGAGGATCCGGTTGAACAGTACCGTGGTCAACGTGAAGCATCTGGGCGCGAAGGACACTTCGAAACAGGTCGAGGTGTCTTATATGCGCGGGGGCAGGCTGAACACGGTGAAAGGGAACTACTGCGTGCTGGCTTGCTACAACGTGATGATTCCCTACATTTGCCCGGAGCTTCCCGAAGCGCAGAAGGAAGCGCTTTCCTATCTGGTGAAGGCACCGCTGGTCTACACGCATGTTGCGCTCAGCAACTGGGCGTCGTTCGCGAACCTGGGGATTCACCAGATTGTGGCGCCGGGGGGGTACTACACCTACACTGCGCTCGATTTTCCGGTGAGCCTCGGCAACTATCCGTTTCCGAGCAAGCCCGAGGAGCCGGCGGTTCTCTTCATGTTGCGGACGCCTTGCAAGCCCGGCTTACCGGTGCGCGATCAGAACCGCGCGGGGCGGGCAGAGTTGTTGCAGACTCCCTACAGCAAATTCGAGCGGAACATCCGCGAGCAACTGGCACGGATGCTTGGCGGAGCGGGTTTCGACCCCGCCCGCGATATCGAAGGCATTATTGTGAACCGCTGGGCGCACGGATATGCGTTCACGCCGTTTGAGCTGGATTTGCCGCAGTGGAAAACGGGCCAGCAGCCGTGGGTCGTGGGCCGGCAGCCATTCGGGCGCATGGCGATCGCGAATTCGGATGCGGGCGCCAGCGCTTACACCGATACGGCCATTGATCAGGCGTATCGCGCGGTAAACGAAATTCTCAGCCGTTAATTCTTCAGAAAACTCCGCGAAGCTCAGCCACCCCGCGTCCGCGAGATGGCCTACTATCGGTACTAATCCCAGGCACAACCGAACGGAGGTTGAGAGGATTGGGCTCATGAAGAAAATTAGCCTTTTGGCCGCTGTTGTTTTGATCGCGAGTGTTGCCGTTTCTCTGCGTGGACAGAGCGGGGCAAACGATGATGCGGGGCGCATCCAGGCGCTCGAATTGGCGTGGAACCACGCGCTCGAGAGCAAGGATACCAAGGCGCTGGATATGCTTCTGGGAAGCAACCTGGTTTCCGTAGATATTGACGGCAGCATTTCGAACAAGAGCGAGTTTCTCGCCAGTATCAAGGCGCCGGATTACCAGCCTTCGCAGGCGGTGATTGAACAGAGCAACGTGCAAATGTACGGCGATGCGGCGGTGGTGGTGGGCGTATTTCGCGTGAAGGGGGTGGAAAAGGGAAAGGCGTACGTGCATCGCGAGCGATTCGTGGACACGTGGATCAGAAGCAATGGGACGTGGCAGTGCGTTGCGACTACCGGAACGTTGATTGCCGGGAAACAACAGCCCGCGGATTAAGCGCAGCTTCTGTCCGGACTGGCTTCTATGGGTGGATTGCCAGCGCTTTGGGCCGAGTCTGATAGAGTTGTCTTGAAAGAAGTTTAGCGGTTCCTGGCAGATTGAATACTGCTGGCTTACCCCAGCATCCCGGTCGCAGTCGAAGCGTATGGAATTACACTGGTTTTGGAGGAGAGGGAAATGTCTGTTCCGCGATTCGGCATGGCGTTGTTTCTGGCTCTGAGTTTCACGAATCCCAAGGCTTCCGCGAACCCTGCTCCAAAATCCTCGATTAAGATTCAGCCGTTTGGCGCCATTGCTTCCGGCGAGAAGACGGATTTGTACGTTTTGAGGAACAGCCGCGGGATGATGGTGGCCATTACGAATTATGGCGCCACGGTTGTGAGCATAAAGGTGCCGGACCGGGCGGGGAAATTTGCGGATGTTGTGCTGGGCTACGACACCGCAAAGGAATATGAGGACGGCACGGCGCACTTTGGGGGCACTGTTGGACGCTACGCCAACCGCATTGCGCACGGAAGTTTCCAGCTGGCCGGGAAAACTTATACCTTGCCAAAGAATAATGGCGAGAACACGTTGCATGGAGGACTGCGCAGTTTTGATAAGAAGATGTGGGTGGCCAAGGAGGTTCCGAGCAAAGATGGCGCGGCGGTGGAGTTTACTTATCTGAGTCCGGACGGAGAGGAAGGATTTCCCGGCACGATGACCGTGACGGTGGTTTTTACCTTGCTGAATGCGAAGAATGAACTTCGGATTGACTACAGCGCGAGCACCGATAAGCCTACGGTGGTGAATCTCACCAATCACAGCTACTTCAATCTTGCCGGACAGGGAAATGGCGACATTCTGTTGCAGACGCTCGAGTTGAACGCCAGCAAGTTCACGCCCGTGGATGCCGGACTTATTCCGACGGGCGAGCTTCGCGATGTGAAGAACACACCGTTTGATTTCACGCGGCCGGTGGCGATCGGGGAGCGGATCGACGGAACCGATGAGCAGCTTAAACTTGGACGGGGATACGATCACAACTGGGTCATTGACAGGAAATCTGGATTTTCAGGGATTGAACTGGCGGCGGTGGCGCGCGATCCGAAGAGCGGGCGCGTTCTCGAAGTCCTAACGACGGAGCCGGGCATCCAGTTCTACACGGGGAATTTTCTGGACGGGACGGCGCACGGCAAGGAAGGGAAGGTCTACGAGCAACGATACGCATTTTGCCTGGAGACACAACATTTCCCGGATTCGCCGAACCATCCGGGGTTTCCGTCGACGACGCTTTTCCCCAGCGGACCTTTCCACTCCACTACGATTCTCCGGTTTTCGGTGAAGATGTAGCGGCGCCACCGCCCAATTGTTAGCCGCCGGTCGCCGCCTTGCCCGCGGGGGCCAGCTTCTCCGCCATCGCAACCAATTCACACAGATTTCCGCAAACCTCATTGATTTGCGCCTCTTCCAGAAGATTAAAAAACGGCAAAGCCAGGCATCGCGCTGCGGCAAATTCCGTAACTTTCAGACCATCCCGGGGCGCGACAACATGCCGGTACGCCGGCTGCAAGTGAATTGGGGCAAAGTATCTGCCGCAGCCAATCCCCCGGCGGTTCATTTCTTTCTGAATCCAATCACGTTGCATTTCGGAAAACTGATCTGCCAACCTGACCACGTATACAAACCAGCTGATCCGGCGCTCGGCTACCGTCAAAAGAGGCAGGCGCAAATTTCCGCAGTCCCGCAATTGTTCGTCATATGCGCGGGCGATTTCCTCGCGGCGGTGGAGGATCGCCTCGATCCTGTTCAACTGGCCGATCCCCAGAGCGCAATTCATCTCTGAAATCCGGTAGTTATACCCGATCTCTGAATGCTGAAACCAGTCCTCCGTATCCGGCCGGCCCTGGTTTCGCAGAGCCTTCACGCGGGCTGCCAGCCGCGGATCGTTGGTGACGACAGCCCCGCCTTCTCCGGTGGTTATCTGCTTGTTCGGATAAAAGGCGAAAACTCCCGCATCGCCGTGGGCTCCCACCCTGCGCCCGTGGTATTCCGCCCCAATCGCTTCGCAGGCGTCCTCAATTACATGAAGATGATGGCGCCGCGCAATCTCCAGAATTTCAGCTAAATCCGCCGGGCAGCCGAACGTATGCACCACCAGAATCGCTTTCGTCCGGGGAGTGATCGCCGCTAGAATGCGGCTGGTGTCAAGATTCAAAGTTTTGGGCCGGATATCCACAAACACTGGAACGGCATGTTCATAGCGCAGAACGTTGGCCACCGCGACGAACGTAAACGAGGGAACAATCACTTCATCTCCGGCGCCGATTCCGAGCGCCCGCACGCAGAGATGCAGGCCCGCCGTCCCGGAACTTACGCCAATCGTATTTCCGGCCCCGATGTATCGTGCAATGTTCCGCTCGAATTCCTCCAGCTTCGGCCCGAGGCTCAAGTGCGGAGTCCGCAGGACAGCGGCTACCGCGGCAATTTCTGCTTCCTGTATGTCGGGAGCGGAGAGGGGGATTCTCATGGCGCCACAGTCTTGCTGAGTGTTTCGGATGGAAACGGCAACGGCGGATGCCGTTTGACCAGAAGCTCTTTTCCCAGCGGCACCGACGTCAACACCTCGACAATCTTTTCTGAAGCGCGCCCCTCTCCGAATGGATTGGCCATGCCCGCCAGCCGCGCGCGAAACTCAGCCGATCTCGCAATCCCTATTGCATTTCCGATTGCGGTGCGATCCGCGACGGCGTCCAGCACATTCCGGGCACGCTCGCGACCTTGCTGGCGCATTCCGATATTTACGGTGGGCAGCGCAAAAGACGCCGTCTCCATGATTCCACTGCTCGAGTTACCGACCAGCATTTCGACAGAGCGCAGCAAACTCCAATAGGTGACTGCATCCAGATTGGTGAAAATCTTTCCCCGGCCCCGGCGCTCCAGGAACGCCTTCGTTTTCTCGATCAGCGCCCGGCTGCCCGCGTCGGCATTCGGGTAGCAAAACAGGATCTGGTCCTCAACGCTTTCCAGGGCGGCAAACATTTCCCCCGCCTCCTCATTCGTGTCCCGCGCGAGCGTCACCGGATGGTACGCCACCAGAATTACCGGACTCCCGAGGTCCACCTGCAATCGCGATCGAACCTGCTCGGCCGACAAAAGGGTTTGCCTGCGCAGGTGATCGAGTGACGGCGCGCCCGCGCGGTGCACCCGCCACTCTTCTTCGCCCGTCACAATCACCCGCTGCCGCGCCGCGTGCGTGGACGTGAAATGAATGTGACTCATTTTCGTCAACGAGTTTCGCACCGCGTCGTCAATCGCGCCTTCGCTGATTTCGCCGCCCTCGATATGGGCGATAGGAATCCGCAACGCCAGCGCCACCGCGGCCGGCGCCAGCATTTCGTAGCGATCGGCGATCAGCAGGAGCAAGTCTGGCCGCATCCGGCCGAATAAATCCGCGAGTCCCAGCGTGGCCACCCCAATCGTCTTGGCCATGCCGACATCGCTGTCGGAACTGAGCAGGCATTCGATGCGCGCATCAATCCTGAACCCATCTTTTTCGATTTCCTGGATAGTGTTTCCAAATTCCGGTGAAAGATGCGGCCCCATCGCAACGATTCGCAGATCCACGGAATCCGAGGCCGACAAATCCCGCAAGGGCCAATACAAATGACCGTAGTCCGCGCGCGAAGAAGTCACCACAGCAATTGTCCGCTTCATAGGGAACTTGACTGCTGCTCCTTCCGCGATTCAAGTACGACGCCGCTCGGCTGATACTCCGGCACCAGCCGGCGCAAACCATCCAGAACGGACCCCAAATCGCGCCGGTCCACACTCTTTTCTAACGCCGCCATCGCTGAATCAAATTCCGCGCTCGCCGGCTGAGGGCTTTTGATTAAGGCCAGTCGCTGGCGAGTCATGGAATTCAGAGTGCCCAGCGACTCGTAGTTTGAAATAAACTCCTCGGTCAGCTTGTCGCCGGGCCGCAGTCCGGTAATCACCACTGGAATCTCGTCCTCACGCGCACGTCCAGACTGCTTGATCAACTGCTTCGCCAGATCCACAATTCGCAGCGGTTTACCGGGATCGGGAATGTAGATTCCGCCTTCTCCATTCGTCCTCGCCGCCAGAAGCACCAGCTCAACGGCCTCCTCCATGTGCAAGAAGTACCGATTCACGTCCGGGTGGGTGACTGTTACCGGCCCGCCTTCGGCGATTTGTTTTTGAAACCGGGGGACCACGCTGCCCTGCGATCCCACCACATTGCCCAGCCGCACCGCCCGCATCGGACTTGCCGGGCTGCTCCACCGCAGCAATGCAAGCTCCGCCACGCGCTTTGACGCACCCATCACACTGTGGGGATTCACGGCCTTGTCCGTGGACACCATCACGAGCGTGGCAGCTCCACAGGCCCGCGCCACTTTTGCCAGAAGGTTTGTGCCCAGTGCGTTGTTGCAAACCGCCGCAATCGCATTCCATTCCATCAGCGGTACATGTTTATAGGCAGCGGCGTGGATTATCACTTCCGGTTTGCGCTCTTCAAATATTTCTGCGAGCAGGGCCTCATCCGCGATATTCCCCAGGATGGCCGATCGCGCGGCACCGCCGGGGAGGTCGCTTAACTCAGTATCAATTTGATGGAGATTGCCTTCAGAATGATCCAACAGCACCAGCGAGCTCGGCCTATGCGAGATGATTTCCCTGGCGAGCGCCGACCCGATCGAGCCTCCAGCGCCGGTCAGCAAGACGCAACGCTCGGTGAAGGGATGGGTCATAAGAAGTAGGCCATGGCTGCCGCCTTTTCCGGGACAACGCATGAGGAAAACCGTTGAAAAATGGTTCCGGGGCCTGGACTCGAACCAGGATTCTAGGCTCCAAAGGCCCATGTGCTACCGATTGCACCACCCCGGAATGGTGTGGACAACCCTATTAGTCTACTTGAGAGAACGCGGCTGACAAAATCGTGTTTCGATGGAATATTCGATATTTTCCTGGTACAACTCGCAAAAGTCTCCTTGGCATCGCCATGCGCCCGGGAACAAATTCTGCTAGAGTTGGAAGGTTGCGCGCGAGTGCGGAGAGGTGGCCGAGCGGTTTAAGGCGCACGCTTGGAAAGCGTGTGTAGGTTAACCCCTACCGTGGGTTCGAATCCCACCCTCTCCGCCATATACTCGTTGTTCAATTACCCTTGCGGACGCCTGCTACTCAAACCTTAGCCAATTTATTCGTGTTTTGGACATGAAATGGACCTAACGATACTTGCTACGCGATGGTCCGGCCATCGAAGAATTTCGTACCGATACCTACTTTACCGGCAGCGTTAACCAGGAGCTACTGTACTCAGACGTGCCTTTTGGAGTATATTTCGCAGCATGAGAACCGACTGCTAACCGCTTAAGGAAGGGATAATGACGCGTTGTTTCATCTTCGTGGGTATCGCTCTTGCGCTGGTTTGTTCAGTTTCCGCTGAAAACCTTGCTGTTCAAAATGTGAAAATTAACCGCCATCGCAGCGATAAGGACCGCATCTTCGTGAACCAAGTCGGGGTCCTTACATTTGACGATTACGCTAAGGTGCTGACTTTCAAAGACGATAAGGACGACAATTTAAATCTCAGCTACGCAGATGTGGATAAGGTCGTATTCGAGGTGGACACTCACATGCGAGGAGGGAGTTCTCCACTTTGGGCCCTTGGTGGGGCTGCTGGTGCTGGTATTGGAGCAGCGCGTGCCGGCCGACATGTCACCGATTATTGGATGTACGTGGCTCCGGCGGTGAACAAAGGCACGCCTTTTCTTTTAGTAGTTCCGAAAGACTCCTCCGACGAGGTGATCGAGAAAGCGAAAGCCATTTTTGCGGAACGTGTGGAGGTGGCTGATTTCCCAGAAAAGGGTGCTGACATAGACAAGACGACTCTAGCGGACATTCAGTCCAAAGAGGCTGTTAAGGTTGACAAGGAGGCGCACCCGTTACCCGAAATTAAGCCTGATAAGGCGCTGATCGTCGTAGTTTGCCCGGCGCTTTCGCCACGGGGCGCCGGAATGGGACTTCCGTTTAAGTTGTATGCCAACGGTCACGTGACCGCCGCGAACAGGAATGGCACATACAGTTTCGCCTATCTCGATCCCGGCAAGTACCACCTGGTTTCGCAAATGGAAAACGCTAACGGTTTCGAAATCCAACTTGACGCCGGCAAGGATTACTACTTCCTGCAGAATATATTTCAAGGCACGTGGAGACCGAAAACTGTCTTGACGCGCAACACTAAGGAACTGGTCATGTACCAAGCGGACGGGGCGTATTACTCGGACTGGAAGCTGAAGTAGTAATCCACGCTGAAGCACCGGCAGAGTTCGGGAGGACGAGTGAAAAAATCTTGCCCTTGCTGCAAATGTGTATTTACAGCCTTCGTCTTACCGCTCGTCATGAGAGCATTGCTGTGCGCTCCTGAGAACGTGCAGGCGCAGGCCCCGCGAGCCAGCCTCAGCAATCACCCTATTCTCCAGCGGCCATTGCAGCCCTCCAACGTCAAGCTCACGCGGGCGATGCCAATGCTCAATTTCGCCTAGGAATTTCCTACGAGCATGGGATCGGCGTTCCACAAGACCTTGTCCAGGCATTCTCCTGGTATCCCGTTGAAGATGCGACGGGCGGTCCAGCCTGTCGTACGAGGATTTCGCTATCGCCATGATCGATGAGGTGGAGCAGCGAAAGTTCATCAACAAGCGATTCACTGTCGGTTATTGAAGTGCAGTGACTCATGAATTCAGGTTGTGGGTTGGAAAAACGTTCGAATCCCTCCACCCAGGGGAAGACAACGACGCCCAACAAGTTCCTGGAGAGCGGAAACCGGGCAAGTGCCGAACCATTACTTGACTTGACCGTTTGAGCCGGCACGACTTACCAGGACTTGAGCAAAGTTTCCATAAGATCAGCAGGTGGTCTGTAGTAAACCTCTGGATTCTTGCTGCGCACATTAGGAAAAGAATTGCACACAGTTACTCTCCAAACCGTTGATTCTCAGGCCAATCGGGTAGGGAGGCGGAATTGCTCTTTCAGTTTAGTTTTGGCAACTGGCCAGTTTCAAAACTTGTGCACTGGAGTGTCTCTGGAATTGTACATAGTTGGTTAGTAGTGAGCTAAATTGGGGCTACGGTTCCATTGCACCCTGGGAAGGAGCTATCCCCATGTCTCGCCATGACCTCGTATCTCGTGCGGTCGCGGTCGGCTTGTTTAGTCTATTTCTTCTCGCCGTTTTCCCACAGCGTCTAAGCGCCGACTCTTCATACTCTCAAGTCAACCTCGTTTCCGATGTGCCAGGGCTCGCCGCCACAACTGATCCGAACCTAAAGAACCCCTGGGGAGTGGGCTTCGCGCCGACTTCCCCGTTCTGGGTTTCTAATCAGGGGACAAACACTGCAACCCTCTACGATGGTGCGGGAAACGCCGTTCCCCTGGTTGTCTCAATTCCGCCGAGTGGATTTCCCTCCGGGCCCACCGGGCAGGTCTTCAATGGGACTTCCAGTTTCAACCTGCCAGACGCCAGCCCAGCGCTGTTCCTGTTCAGTACTCTGGATGGGCGAATTCTGGGCTGGAATGGCGGCGCCACAGCGATCAGTGTTGCCAGCACGCCCGGTGCAATCTATACCGGGCTTGCAAGCGCCAGTAGCGGGGGTGCGAACTATATCTACGCGGCCGACAACACTGGACATATCAACGTCTTCGATACCAACTTCAGCAACGTCACGGGCACCACGTTCGCGGGCAAGTTTGTCGACCCGAACGGGATCGCTGGGTTTAGCCCTTTCAATATCCAGAATATTGGCGGCAATTTGTACGTGACATACGCCGCCGTAAACGCGCAAGGGGTTGGGTTGCCCGGTGGTTATGTCGACGAGTTTGACAGCAGCGGGACCTTCCTTCAACGGATAGCTACGAGCGGCTCGCTGTATGCTCCTTGGGGAATCACGCTCGCTCCAGCAACATTCGGCAGCTTCGGGGGTGACTTGCTGATTGGCCAGTTTGGAGATGGGGAGATTCTGGCCTACGATCCCACAACCGATCAGTTTTTGGGCACGATCAATGGCATGAATGGCCAGCCTATCGTCGATCCTTTCCTCTGGTCATTGGAGTTTCGGACGGGCGGAACAAACGTCAATCTCGACGCGCTCTATTTCACGGCGGGCTACAACAATCAACAGGATGGATTGTTCGGAGAAATTCAGGCGACGCCTGAGCCCGGAACGATAGCGCTGCTTCTCAGTGGATTGGGTTTTCTGGGAACAAGACGCCTGGCGCGGAGACAGAAGCGTCAGGCCTGAACACGATTCGACTCACTGTATCAACGTTGGGCGACACTACTAACCGCCTCTGTATGTGTCACGCGAATTTCGTCGCAGAAGGTCCCGAGCGGGATGACCACAGAATCTCCGCTCAAGGCACGGCCTGAGTCCTGGTAAACGCCGTTACCGAAGAAGTGGAGTCCTGGTACGGACTTACCGGGAGTTGATATCGTCCACGCTCCTAATGGGGAAGGTGATGTCTACACTGATTTTGGCTGGCATAGGCACGCCTTCAAACGTTTTGGGAGCGTATCTCCAATAATGCAAGGCATCCTCCCCGGCTTTCCTGAGCGTCGCGTCTTCCGACAGTCCCTCCCCGGAGATAACTCGGACATCCCTCACAGCACCAATTCTGTCAATCACCAAACAAAAGCGGACGGTCCCGACGATGTGTTGAGCGGCAGCTTCAGGCTGCGGATGGAAGGGTGGCGACAGAGGCGGCTTGGCTGAACGGGAAAAAGAGAGAAGAACTCATGGAAAGAGCAAAACACTCTTGACAGGGACCGGCCTTCTCATGGAAGGAGTTGACCGAGCAGGGAGCTTAGCCCTAGCAGAATAATTGGACTCAGAGGCCCACCGGGATTCCCGACACCCGTCTCACGCAAAACGACGCCTCCAAGCAAATGCTCGGCCGTGTGCCAGATAGCCATCGAGAGAAACCAGCTTCGAGACTTGCCCTCCAAGAATCCCGGCAACCACGTGGAGCGTTCGTTGGCGACAGTACCATCCGTCAGCATCGATTGAAGTTGTGCCGAATCTACTGGCTTACCAAGCTCGTCGGATGGCGGTCCCGGTATCCCGCGCATCAATAGTGCGTGGTCATCACCCAGGAGAATAAGAAGTCGCTAATCTGTTTCAAGTAGGTACTATCACCCGCACGGTTGTGCCGACTTTTCTGAATTTGATCTCCAGGTGCCCCCCGATTTGCCTTGTCCGTTCCTGCAAGCTCGCGATGCCCACTCCGGCCGGATGGGCCCTGTCCGACCGCTGAGTAGTTATGGCGGGTCCCTTATCCCTTACTTCCAGCACTACTTTCTTCTTATGGCGTTCAACTCTAATCTCAGCCCATTTGCTTCGCGAATGCCTCTGAACATTGATTAGGCTCTCCTGAACGACTCTAAATAGGACAAGTTCGGCCTCGCGATTAAACCTCCCGAGCTTCGGCGGGACTCGCAATCTGACCCTAATACCACTCCGCTCCCCAAACCCCTCCAAATATTCCCGGATGGCGTCTTCCAATCCGAACTTGTCCAACATTGGAGGGTGCAAGAGGTAAGAAAGAGTGCGCACCTCAGCGAGGCATTTTTTGACGATTTTCTCGCAGTGAATGATTAGTTTGCGCCAATTTCGAGATGACGGGATGGCCCGACGAAGTCGGTCAAGCGAGGTCAGTAAGGCTACGAGATTCTGACCGGTAACGTTATGCAAATCGCCCGCAATGCTACGTCGTTCTTCGTCTTGCGACCGTAAAAGTTGGCCCGAAAGCTGTCTCAATCCCTCTTCGGCTCGAATTCTCTCGATGCCTTGGGTTATCGCGTCGGCGACCGACCCGAGGGTATCTAAAATTGCCGGTGTTATGGGGCGCTTGAAAAACATTCCGACAACTCCGATAACACGCTTGCCGATTAGTAACGGATATCCGGCGAAAGCTACTAGTCCCTCCCTCTTTGCCCATTTCTTGTCGTGTATGCGCGAATGGTGGACAATGTCGTTGTTCAAATACTTGGTCTTCTTCCATGCTATGTGGCCGATTTCCAACTTTCCCAGGGCAATCCGACTGTGAGTGCCGTTGATACGGGTGTACATCCCCGCGCTTGCATGGAGTTCGAGAACGTCCCCAGCATCGTTCAACAGCCACACCCTGGCGAACGCAGCCTCGACATGTTTGACAATCGCTTCAGCGCATTTCTGCAAAATACGTCTCAGGTCCATTGCGCTTGCTAGAGCGGACCCCACGTCAGCCCGAAGTGCAGCTTGAGACGCGAGCGACTTTAGAGCCTCTCGCTCAAGGTTGTAACGCCTGCTCTGCTTCGCGGAGAGATTTTGGCGGGCACCCATACACTCGGTAATAATTCGATAATACTCGTCACCGTCTTAGATGACAGCGGTAATTGGGCTGAGGTCGGAAAACCGTTCTGGCAGGCCTACTTTTCTAAGTCCTGATTAACGTTACCGTCCATCTGGGTACTGGAACGAACTTGTCCGGTTTGCCGACTTCTATGATAGGTCCTTGTCAGGGCCGACCCAATTTGTCGAGTGAAGTGGATTTGCCTTTGTGGGTGAAGAAGATGTTAGGCGGCGCTGCTCCCGTCAAGAACCCAGTAAAGTGCCTCGTCGAGGCTGTGAAAGATGCGAATTCCTTTTTCGCCCAGGGCTTCGCGAAACATGACAAACATTCGGGCTAATCCAAATACCGAATCACTAGCCACAAGAATCGCCCGGCGCGCATCGGATGAGAATATAGACCTTTGGGCGAGCCTGCGCACATCGTCAGGTCCAAGTTCCGCTTTAGTGACGTGGGCACAGTCCAGTAACTGGGAGAAGTTGAGGTCAAAATCGGGATCCTTCAGGAGTTGCTCCTGATGTGCCAATCCATCGGCCAGAGTGAAGACACCGTAGATTGTGCTCATCACCAGCTTGTGTTCCTTGTCGATTCTGAAGTAAGCGGGCATCTGACTTTAGACGGGATGATCCGCCACTCTGGGGCTCACGAACTTCTTCCCAAGCATGACCGCCTCCAGAGCGGGGAATAGTTCCCTGTCCGCGTCCAACTTAACAACGTAACCGTGTCCCCCAGCATTGAGAGCTGCTCGTGCCACATCGGGATCGAGTTCTTGACTTAGAAAAAGAATTTTTGATTTGGGAGCGACCTCGCGAATTTGTCGAGCAGCCCCAATACCATCCAGCAGAGGGAGCCCTATGTCCAACAAAACGAGGTCCGGTTGCAGTTCCTTCGCTTTCAGAATCGCCTCAAGTCCGTCGGACACAACGCCGACAACCTGCAGGCTGCAATTCTCCCGGAGCTTGGCAAGGACAAAGCCCCGCCAATCGGCAAAATCATCTACCACGAGAATACGGACTAGGGACAGAGTGCTGATTGCCTGCTCCTGTTTGGAGTTCAAAACCAAATTGACGGACCGATGGTGCTGACTTAGTTGCTGCAATGGAAGCATCACATGCGAGATTGATTCCGTCGTTGCTCCTGAGCAACTTTGAGGTTGCTCAAGCGCAATTACGGGATGCGACAGTGGGAAGAAAAGAGGATGGGAACTGAACCGGAATCACATAAGGCGCAAAAATAGTCGTTCAGGCGATCTAAGCAAGACCTTGCCGCGATGCTTTACCAAGGTACGGTCACTTTGCCACTTGCTCATCAGGCGGCTGGCTGTGAACGGTGTGACGTTTGCTGCGTTTGCTAGGTCCTCGTTTGTGATCTGAAGTACAACGCCACCTGAAACCTTTTCGCCAATAGTCCGGGCGAGAGTAACAAGTACTTGAGCAACCCGCTGTCGAGCAGTATGGCAAGCTAAACCTATGTGGGACGTGAGATGCCAAGCCAAGTAGTCCGACGCAGTTAACAACGCGTTCTCCAGCAACCTCGGATACCGTCCGATAAGACCTCGGATTGTGGGGCGATCCCACACCAACACCGAGCTGTCCGCCACCGTTTCCGTGCTAACAAGATAAGAAGAATGGTCTGACAAAACAGTCCGACCGCCAAATAGATCTCCAGGTCCAAGCCAGCGAAAGAGAAGCTTCTTGCCTTCTCCTGTGACGAAGAAATATCTGGCGAGGCCTTCCGTAAGCAGGAAAAAATGGTTGGCAGGGTGACCCTGGTTTGTGATCACAGAATTGGCGACGAATCGACGCTGCGTTGCAGCTGCCAAGATTGTTTTGCGATCAGCCGGAATTAATCCGTGGAGAAACTGTGACCTCAACTCCACGGATACGGAAGCAATCCCCGAGCCAGGCATAGATGCGTCTCCCAGGAGTGAAAGTAGGCCGAATCCTAGCTCTCTGGGCAGCTAGGGGAAGAGAATCCGGTCGACTTAGTAAGAATTAAGGCCTGGAAAGCCATTCTTCTGGAGTCGGGGGTGTGTAGATCCGGATCCTCCCAGAGGTTGCTGTTAGCCAGAGCCTAGCGCTCCCCATCCCTTCTGGGAACTGTTAAAAGTAACAAGTAGCGCGTCCGGCGAGAACGATTTAGGCCATGCCTCCACTCAGCTAGTTGAGTCAGGAGATTCGCAATCGGCTCGGGCTGAAACAGGGAGATCGCGTGGAATTTGTCGTGGAAAGTGATCGAACAACCATCCGCCCGGCGCGTGCTCCTGAAAATCCATTTGTAAAATATGTGGGTGCACTGCCCGCCTTTTCCGGGGTGCATGAGGTAAATGCCTGGATCCGGACCCTGCGCGACGAAGAAACTGAGAAATAATGAGGGACGTGGCCGAGGACTTTTCAATACGCGACAAGGTTTTTGTGGATGTTTTGATGATCGTAAGTCACTTCGCCATTAGTGGGCTCGAGCAAGCTCGTGAGCATTTTTACGGTTGTACTCTTACCCGATCCGTTCAGTCCCAGATAGCCGAGAACCTGTCCCGGCTTGAGAGTGAAGGAGACGTTTTGAACGGCCGGGACGGAGTCATAGAATTTACAGAGGCCTTTTGCCGCGAGGACGGGACCTTCCAATCGAGAACAAACAACCGCTGCGGTTGCATGATTACTGGGCTGCGGCAGCAAGAAACTTCCGGGCGCGCAATTCGCCCCATTCGATCATCGATCGCCGGTCGACTTCCTTTAGATATTCCGGTTCTAGGCTACCGACCGGAGGGAGCGCCAGTTTTAGAGACTCGGGTGGCCCGATATACAGCAACGCGTTTGCTTCCTTGATTAAAGGCAACTCTCTAGGGTCCGTCGGCTTGCCCAGAGGGGTTCCAGCCAATGCAAGTAGCGCAGGTGGGGTTAGATTTGGTAACCGAAGCAGATCCTGTGCGGCACGGGCCACGCCACCTTCGCAGATCAGGAGCACAACGTAAGTCGAGCCAGGGTAGAGCGATTCCACGCGCGTCGTCGTATTATCGCCTCCGTCTCGATCACCTGACTTAAACACGTGGTTGGTTCCGAGGACAACCAAGGCGCGATGCTTCTTCTTGAGGACCTTATCAATGATGACCTCTGCGAAGGAAACGTTGTTGTCGCCGAGAGCTGACCAGTCCGAGTGAGAATGTATGTGGCTCCAGTCAACAGGTGTATCTCCCGCGAGTACGCGTAAATGGCGAGAAGGTTGGAGTCCTCGGTTGGCTTCACGGATCGCTGCAAGCCAGTGCGCGTAGACCGGCGACTCCCAACTAGCCACTTTGGTGGTATCGCGCCAGATACGCCGGACATCTTCGATAGGCATATCCTCGCCTGCAATGTATCTGTCTAGCAAGGGTTGGTTATTGCGGCTTGCAAATTCGACGACTATGTCTTGAACAGTCTCCTGAAATTTGGGATCGCGGGTCAGACGTGTGTAAAAGTCTCCGGCTTGACGCAGCCAGTGACCTTCCCCAATCATCACCACTGGGCGCTCTTTGAACGCCGAAACGATGCCTTCGATAGCGTCGACCGGATCAGGAATTCGCGCGCCACTTTGCGGCGCCGTCTCGACCGTTTGCGTGCCTGCGGCCTGGACTACTCCTCCGAACACACCGTCGGAGGGCCTTCCATGCTCGATCAAATGCCGGCGCTTGGCTTCTTCTAGTGCTCCCGGATTTCCACGACGGAGAGCCGCAGCCAGCGAGGATTCCTGAGAATGCCACCAACCAAATATCAAGACAGTGCTTACAACAGTACCAGCCGCCATCTTCCAGATATTCGAACGCAGCAGCCACTGCCGAAACAATGACCTGACGCCGTCAACGAAAAGTGGCAACAGGCCCTGTCCTATTGCTTCATCGAAAATCCGCAGCATCTCTTCCGAGTAACACTGCCGGAAGACTGCGGGGTGCAGCCAGATTAAACACCGGTAGAGCCCGCGCCTCATGACGTTTTGCCCGAACCCGCCACGTGGAGGTGTAGCTTCGCCTCTTTAATGACGTTCTTTAGCCGCGCAACGTCAGCGGAGAGAACGCGGCGGCCGAATGAAGTCAATTGGTAGTGACGGCGGGGCGGGTCCTCATTCTTGGAACGCCCCGAGGTTTCTTTCACTAAACCTCGATCCATGAGTTTTTGCAAGTTGTCGTATAGAGTGCCCGGACCAAGCTTGTACTGACCTTCAGACTGACGCGCTACCTCTTTCATGATTCCGTAACCATGCAGGTCCCCTCCCGCTAGAGCCAGCAAGATATGTAACGTCGCTGGTGACAAAGGCAAAAAGAGATCCGTGTCGTCCATAGTCGTATTCCGATATATCTAACTCCGAGTATCTTGTCAAGTGCTCGTCCAACTTGCTGATCCTGCTCAGTTTCTGGACAACCTTATGCATCAGTGTTTTGTGGCCGACCTTTAAGGAGGACGGCAACTGCCAGGGAGTCCGATTGGCTCATCACTAGCAGTAACGTTGCTGACTGAGAACAATCCCAGTGCTCGGCGCCGCTCCCGCCCTTTGGTTTGGTGTCTGTTTAGACCCGAAATTGGTTCCATTTATGCGGAACAGTTGAAAGAGTTGCAGTATGCGAGACCGTAGAAATCGTCAATGTTCATGCGGTTTCCTGGTCAGAGTGAGTATCCTACCTTCTCCGCAAGAATTTTCTGCACTTTCGGTTGCCCTCCGATTGCAATGTCCATTCTGACAGGCCGCGCATCCAAATTACGTGGCTGTAGATTAGATCAGGTATTTCAGTCACAATCGGGTTTCTCCCTCCTCCGCCCTTGAGAGCACATGTTATTTCACACCATTGATCAAGTTCGACGCTTCTTTAAAATCCTTGGAGGGTTTACGCTTCTGGGGCTGGGAGCGGTTATGCTATTCACACCGGGGCCCGGCTGGCTGGTGATCTTTCTCGGTCTAACGCTGCTTGCGGCGGAGTTTGTGTGGGCGCGGCGATTGATGGACCGGATGAGGCAGCAGGGCACGCGATGGAAGGACTCGGTTCTGCGGGTTCGCAAGTCGGATCCGGCCGATTCGGCGTGAACCGCGGATTTCCAGAGGACAATTTGAAATGATAAGCGAATGGAAGGGCAAGTGGGCGCTGATTACCGGTGCCAGCGCGGGGATTGGTGTGGCGCTCGCGGAAGAGCTTGCGGCGGGCGGGACGCACCTGGTGCTGATGGCGCGGCGGCTGGACCGTTTGCAGGAAGTTGCGCACGGGTTGCGGGAGAAGCACGGCATCCAGACGCACGTGGTGCCGGCAGACCTCGCGAAACGAGAGGCCCCACAAGAGATTTACTCGTTCACGAAGGAAAGGGGATTGCGAATTGCCCTGCTGATCAACAACGCGGGATTCGGGCAATACGGCGAACTGCCTCAAGTGGAAACACAGCGGTTGCTGGACATGGTGGAAGTGAATTGCACTGCGGTGGTGCATCTGACCCGCCTTTTCCTGCCCGAGATGGTTGCGCGCCGCAGCGGTGACATTTTGATTCTTGCTTCGACGGCCGCGTTTCAGGCTGTGCCATTCATCTCCACTTACGCCGCTACGAAGGCGTTCGATCTGTTCTTCGCTGAAGGTTTGGCGGAGGAGATGAAGCCGCACGGGATTCGCGTTTGTGCCTTGTGCCCAGGCTCAACGGAGTCGGAATTTCACGCGGTGGCCGATCAAGAGCAGTTCACCGCGCGAAATATGGAAACCGCGGATAAGGTGGCGCGAACCGGCTTGCAGGCGCTCGCCGCCGGGAAGAGCTATGTTATCTCCGGATTGGGCAACTATTTGGGCGCGCATTCGCAGCGCCTCGTACCGCGCCGCCTGGTGACGCGGGTAGCTGCAAATATGTTTCGACCTGGCAAGAAAGCCCGCTGACCCGCGCGCGAACGGCACAGACGCTCACTTCCTGCCGTATTTGAGCCGGACCCTGCACCCCCTCCGCAACTCTAACCCTTTGACCGGGTTTGATTTATAGTGAAACCCGCGGCCCACACCCGCCGTGCTAGAGGATGGGCGCCTGCCTGGGAACTTTCTGCGTCCCCGCTGGGAATAGTCAGATAAGGCAGGCGTCACATCAGGAGAAACGCACATCGAGGCACAGGAAAGAGACGACGTCCTGCTGAAGCGCTCGGCCAGGGGCGATGAAGATGCCTTCACGCAATTATACCGGCGCAACCAGGCGCAGATCTACCGTTTTGCGCTCCGCATGACGGGTCATGCCTGGGCGGCGGAAGAAATTGTACAGGACGTGTTCATGACGCTGGTGCGCGAGCCGAAAAAATACGATCCCACCCGTGGCCCGCTGGGAGCGTTTCTCTACGGGATCGCCCGCAACCGGGTGATGAAGCATCTGGAGCGGCTGCCGCGCGAGTTCTCCCTGGAAGTTAAGAATAGCGAGGGAGAGGCGATGGCGCTCGATGTAGCCGACCATCGAACACCGGCGCACTGGGCGGAAATCCGCGAGCGGCGCGAACGAGTCCGCTCGGCCGTGTTGTCTTTGCCGGTTGAATTCCGGGAAACCGTGGTCCTGTGCGAGTTGGAAGAGATGAGCTACGAGCAGGCCGCGCAGGCGCTGGAATGTCCGATCGGCACGGTGCGTTCCAGGTTGCACCGGGGACGCGCGTTGCTGCTGGCGAAACTGGAAATGCTGCGCGAAGCGCCGAAGCGGGCGAACGCATCGCGCTAAAGATTAGTGGGAGAAGTGAAGATGAATTGCGAAGAATTTGCCATTACAGGCATGGATCGGGATCTCGACACCGGTGGACTGGACTCCGCGGCGGTTTTTGAACATTTGCGGAGTTGCCCGGACTGCGCGGCGCTGTACGAAAGCTCGCTGGTGTTGCGAGCGGACTTGCGCGAACTGGGGCAACTGACTTCGGAAGGGACAGCACCTTCCCGCGTGGAGATGCGGCTGCGCCAGGAATTTCGGACGCGACACACCACGGAGAAGAGCCACGGCAGGGCGGTGTTGGCAAGTTGGCTGCTCGCTGCCGCTGCGCTGGTTCTGGTTGCCACTTCGCTGGCGTTCTGGCAGAGGCATGGGGTCGTCAATACGGCGAAAGAGCAACGGCCATTCCCAACACCCACGACGATTCATTCCGTTGCCACCGGGCCTGAACTTGGCGGCACACTGATTGCCGAAAACGATGGGGATGAGTTCGCCCTGATACCGGGCGCGGTCCCTGGAATGCTGGACGACACAACGGTGGTGCGAGTGCAGATGGAGCGCGGCTCGCTCGGCGCGTTGGGCTTGTCTGTTAATGAAGAGCATGCAAATGACGTGGTGCAAGTGGATTTGCTGCTTGGCGCCGATGGCCAGCCGGAGGCGTATCGCCTGCCGCAGTCAAGCAACTGAGTTTCGCCCAGCGCGCTCGCCGCGTTCGGGAGAGAAGCCCCAGGAGAGAAGTAGAGGAGAATCTGGAATGAAGAGGAACTGGATTTTAACTGTTTTCACGGCAGCGATGCTCAGCAGCGCCGCGCTGAACGCGCAGGAACCACCGCCGCAAGGTGAGTTCATACCCGGCGGGCCGCTTGGCTCGCGCATGAAGATTCTGGGATTCGAGGAGATGCACTCGGGGAAAGTGGTTGCCGGTGCGCCATATTCGGCCGTTGCCGTCACTGAGACGACGCAGACTCTCGCGGACGGCACCACCATCGACCGCAAGATTCAAGCCAATATTTTTCGCGACGGACAGGGACGCGTGCGCCGTGAGACCACGCTCCCGGTCATCGGTCCGCTGGTTGCCAGCGGGAAATCGAATCCCTTCGTGATGATTCACGATCCGGTGGCGGGCACCGCATTCATTCTTCACCCCGACACCAAGCTCGCGGAGCAATTGCCCGCGCCTAGTCATGGCAAGGGAAATCACGGCGGTTTGCAGGATAAGTTTGAAGCCCACGTCCAGCAGGAAATCGCCAATGGCACGGTCAAGAAGGAAGACCTCGGCACGCAGACGATTAACGGAGTTGCCGCTCAGGGAACGCGTTACACTCGCACAATTCCCGCGGGGCAGATCGGCAACGACAAGCCCATCACCGCCGTTACCGAGCGCTGGTATTCGGCGGATCTCCAGCTGGTGGTGAAAAGCACGCGGACCGACCCGCGCTTTGGCTCGACCACGTACACCTTGACCAACATTCAACGCCAGGAGCCAGCGGCCACGCTCTTTGCCGTGCCGTCGGACTACGCCGTCCGGCAGGGGCATCCACGCGGCAGAGGCAACATGATGTACGGCCCCGGCGGGCGAGCTCCCGCGGCTGTTCCACCGTCCCCGCCGGCCGAATAATCCGCGCGGGTCAACGATCTTCTCTCCTGAAGACGGCACGCCCTTGCTGCAGCTACCCCCATTGCTGCAGCGAGGGCGAAGTCGTTTTTTGGGGTTGAGTTGAGGAGTTGGTCTTATGGTTGAGAAAAGCGCTAAGATTGGGACCATGGAAGAGAAGGACCTCGCCGAACAGTTGATCCTGGAGGGCTACACTCATCTGTATGTCTGGGAAGACGGCCCTGGCGTGGAGTACCGCGAGCATACCCACCGTGCAGAGTCAGCGCACATTATCCTAAACGGTGAGATGAGTATGACCATGGATGGCGAAACGAAGACCTACCGCACCGGCGACCGCTGCGACCTGCCCGCGGGGATTATGCATTCGGCAAGAACCGGGCCGGAGGGCTGCCGGTACCTGATTGCCGAACGGTGAATGCTCCCGATTCAAGCAGAAGAGTTCGAGTAGGCTCGATCGAGCAGTTCGATCACGTGGAGTACCTCCTGGCCGGTTTTGTGAATTTCCGCACCGGCACGCAGTTGCAGCAGGCAACCCGGATTGGCGGTGGCGATGATTTGCGCGTTCGTGGCCTGGGCGAAGGCCATTTTTTCAGCGAGCAGATCGAGAGATGCTTTCGTTTCAGTCACGTTGTAGACTCCCGCCGAACCGCAACAGATGTCCGCGAAGGGCAATTCCACAAATTCCACGCCGGGAATCGCGCGCAACAACTGCCGCGGCGCTTCGCGAATTTTCTGCCCATGCAGAAGATGGCAGGAATCCTGGTAGGTGACGCGCGCGGGCACGGACTTCGGGGGAGCGGAGAGCCCCAGCGCCAGAAGAAACTCGGTGACGTCGCGCGTCTTTTTAGCCAGTGCGGCGGCGGCGGCGAATTCCGGTTCGTCCGCTGTGAAGAGATGATCGTACTCCTTCAGCGTCGAGCCGCACCCGGCGGCATTGGTGACCAGCGAGTCAAAATTCGCGGCGGCGAAAGCTGCGATGTTCCGGCGGGCCATGTCGCGGGCCACATCGCGCACGCCCGCATGCGCCGGCAGCGCGCCGCAGCAGAATTGCCCGTCGGGAACCGCCACTTCGCAGCCATTGGCGGTAAGCACCCGGATCGTCGCTTTATTCAAAGCCGCGAACGCGACATTGGCCACGCAACCGGCGAAAAAGGCGACGCGGGCGCGGCGCGCTCCCTGTGCGGGGAACGTTTTGCCCAGTTGATCGAAAAAGAAACGGCGATCCACCGGCGGCAGCAACAAGTCTCGCTCCCTCAGTCCGAGCAGCTTCAGAATTCCCGTGGACCTTGCAGAGGCTTGTAAGCCGGAGCGTTGGTAGAACCGCAGAAGTTTCGCCACTATCGCGATGCGCTCGGGATAGGGCAGCAAACGACGGTATAGAGCATTTCTCGCCAGTCGCGAGAACAAAGGCCGTTTGAAATCCCGCTCGATTCGCGCCCGCGCATGCTCCACCAGCATTCCGTAATTCACGGCCGAAGGGCATGCGGTTTCGCACGAGCGGCAATCCAGGCATTTATCAATGTGATCGACGAATCCCTCCGACACCGGAAGTTCGCCCTGATTCACCAGCATCATCTGGCGAATCCGCCCGCGCGGCGAATCCGCCTCCAGTTGCCACAAGCGGTAGGTCGGGCAATGGTTGAGGCACAATCCGCAATGCACGCAGCGGGAAAAATCTTCGTAGACGGGATTCGTGCCGGGAATGGGTTGCTGCGCGGCCACGGCTCAGATGCCTCCCACGAATCGTCCGGGAGAGAAAATATTTTGCGGGTCGAATGCCTGTTTCACTCGCTGCATCAGCGGGAAATCCGGACGCTGTCGTCCCCACACATTGATCCGTTCTTTCAGCCAGGGAGGAGCATCGAGCAACGCGGCGCTGCCATTTCTTGTTTCTACGCGCGAGAATAACGCAGAAATTCCGCGCTCAAGAATTGCAATCGATTGCGCATTGTCGTTCGCGGCGAGCACGGCGAGATAGGCGACGTTACAGGCGCGGAGAAGGAATGAAGCACGCAAAGGCGATGGCTCTGACAGGTCCAGAATTTGTTTCAGATCCACCGATTTGACCCCAGGCAGGGCGATTCGAAGTATCGAAAGGCCGGGCGCGGCTCGGCGGAGCCAATCGAACGCCTCCCGCAGCCCTTCGTTCACGAAGTGAGAGTGCTGCAAATCGAGCGTCTCGCTGCGTTCGGCTTGCGCCCGGTCCGCGAGCTTCTGAAGTTCGCGTGTGATGCGCTGGAGGACCGCTTCGCTCCCTTCAAAAGAGGCAAACACATGCCAGCCAGTCGCCCGGACCGATTCGGGAATGTCTTCGCCAATTGTTTTCAAATGGCTCGAAAGAAGAGCGGAAAAGCCAGAGTCGAACAGTTCGAGATTTGAAAAAGGCAGGCCAGAGTTCAGGAGCGAAGCGTGGAAATTCAGGGCCGTTTCCAGTGTCGGTAAAACCGCAAGGTGTGCACCGCACAATTCTGGCAAGGGAAAAGTGCGGAAGTTGAGGCGCGAGATAACTCCCAGCGTGCCGAGCGAGCCGACGAGTAATTTGTGCAGATCGTAGCCGGTGACATTCTTCACCACGCGGCCGCCGCTTTTGCACTGCTTGCCCGTGCCATCCACAAATTCCGCTCCGATCAGGAAATCGCGCGCGGTGCCGTATTGCTGGCGAAGCGTGGAGTCGATCCCCGAAGCGATTGCGCCGCCCGCGGTGGACGTTGCGCTGCAAGGCACAGCCAACGGCAGGAATTGTTTTTGCGCGGCCAGCTTTTTTGCAAGTTCGTTCAGTGGCATCCCTGCGTCCACGCTCACCGTCAGGTCTCCGGGATCGTAGTGCGCAATCCCGCGAAGAGCGGTCATGTCCACTGCCAGGTCATAATGGCGAGGAGGCATTCCCAGTTCCAATTTGCTGCGCGAGCCGCACGCCAGCAGGGCCAGCTTTTCCACCGCGGCGAAACTCACAATTTCGGCAATTTCTTCCGCCGAGCGCGGCTTCAGCACGGCCATAGGCGCACGCCCCGCGATGGCAAACGCCTTCACCGCACTTTCGGAAGCGACCACGCGATCGCTGCCGACCAATTGTTCCAGACGAATCGGCAAGCTGATGGCGCTCGTCACGACGGGCTCGCCGCAGCCGGCCCTGATTTGCGGACGTGGATTTCCCCGCAACCTTTGCTTAACGGGAAAATCTTTCCGGGGTTCAGGGACGAATCGGGATTGAACGCATCATGAATCCGCCGCATCAGGTCGAAATCCGCATCGCTGAAAACGAGGAGCATCAGCTCGTTTTTTTCCATGCCGACGCCATGCTCGCCCGTCAACGACCCACCGAGCGAAATGCACATGCGGATGATTTCTCGGGCAGCGGCGATGGCACGCTTGAATTGCTCCGTGTCCCGCGGATCGTAGAGAACGATTGGATGCAGATTTCCGTCCCCGGCGTGGAAGATATTGCCGATCTGGAAGCCGAACTTCTTCCCGATTGCATGAATCTGCTCGAGCGCTTCCGGGAGTTTCGACCGCGGAATCACGCCATCGAGAACATAGTTGGATGGCGCCAGCCGGCCCAGGGCGCCGAAAGCATTTCTACGGCCTTTCCACAACAACTCGCGCTCACGCTCATCGCGTGCCGTGCGCACTTCCCGCGCGTCGTTGGCGTGACAGATTTCCCGAATCGCGGCGGCTTGCGATTCTGATGCTTCGCGCAGGCCCTCCACCTCAATCAGCAAGACTGCGGCGCTGTCGCGCGGAAATCCGGCATGAATGAAATCCTCGACCGCCCGCAACGTCCAGCCGTCGAGCATCTCGCAAGCCACGGGCGTGATGCCATACGCCGTCATTTCCACCACCGTTCGCGACGCGTCACCCACCACATCGAATATGGCCAGCAACGTCATTACGGACCCGGCCTTGAGAGAAAGCTTCACGGTAATTTCCGTCACCAGCGCCAGAGTTCCTTCGCTGCCCACAAACAGGCCGCACAGGTCATAGCCCGGCGCGTCGCCGTGGTGGCTGCCAACCCGCACAATTTCCCCGTCCGGCAGTACGAGTTCCAGCGCGGCGACGTGATTCGTGGTCAATCCATACGCCAGCGTGTGCGGCCCGCCGGAATTTTCCGCCACGTTTCCGCCGATGGTGCACGATTTCTGGCTGGAGGGATCGGGCGCGAAGTACAAACCGGCGTGCTCCACCGCGCGGGTGATATCCAGATTCACCACGCCGGGCTGCACCACGGCGCGCCGGTTCAGCAAATCGAGTTCCAGGATGCGATTCATCCGTGCGAAGACGATCATCACTCCGCCACCGCGCGCCAATGCTCCGCCGGAAAGCCCCGTGCCCGCGCCGCGCCCGACCACTGGCACCTGATGTTTAGCGGCTAGCTTCACGATGCGCGAGACATCTTCCGTGCCGTGCGGAAAGACGACGACTTCCGGCCGCCCTTTTTCGACCGAACCGTCGAATTCGTACAGCAACAAATCCTCTTTTTGGGACAAGACGTTTTCAGGTCCGAGAAGCGTCTTCAGTTCACGAATGAGAGCAATGTCCATGAGAGGCCGGCGGCAATCTTACAGGAGCGTTCCCACTATAGTAATTCATGCGCCGGGCTGGCAATGGCGCTCGCTGGCGTCCCGCGCTGTGCTAGTGTAAGAGGACCAAAATCGTAAGAGGACGCGCATGGCAAAACCGAAAGTGTTCGCAACCCACCAGCTATTTGAGGAAGCCCGACAAATCCTGAACGCCGCCTGCGACGTGGAATACTGGGCGAACGAAGAACGCCCGCCGCGCGAGGAAGTGTTGCGACACGTCAAGGACAAGGAAGGCCTGGTCTGCCTGCTGACCGAAAAAGTGAACGACGAACTTCTCCGCGTCGCCCCGAAGCTGCGCATCGCCGCGAACGTCGCCGTCGGCTACGACAATATTGATGTGGCCACCTGCACGAAACGCGGCGTGGTGGCCACAAACACTCCGGGAGTGCTCGACGAAACCACCGCCGACTTTGCCTGGACCTTGATGATGGCCGTGGCGCGGCGGCTTGCGGAAGGCGAGCAACTCGCCCGTTCAGGGAACTGGAAAGGCTGGAACTTGGATCAGTTGTGCGGCGCCGACATCTGGGGCAAGACGCTTGGCCTGGTGGGATTCGGACGCATCGGACGCGCCGTCGCCCGCCGGGCCCTGGGATTCCAAATGAAAGTGATTTATACCGACGCGGTGAAAGCGCCAGAAGAAATCGCCAAATCGCTGAACGTGGAATATCGCGATATGAACACACTGCTCGCCGAATCCGATTTTATCAGCCTGCACGTTCCACTGATGCCGGAAACGCGCGGCCTGTTCGACTCGCCGAAATTTTACCGGATGAAGCCGACCGCGTTTTTGATCAATACCTCTCGCGGCCCGGTAGTGGAAGAAGCTGCGCTGGTTGCGGCGCTTGATGCCAAGAAAATCGCGGGGGCGGCGCTGGACGTGTACGAAAATGAGCCGTTCATCCACCCCGGACTGAAGCGGCCCAACGTGGTACTGGCGCCGCACCTGGCGTCGGCATCGCTTGAAACACGCACGAACATGGCCGTGATGGCCGCGAAAAACGTGGTCGCGTTGTTCACGGGGCAGACGCCGCCGAATATGCTGAATCCGGCGGTCCTCAATAAATTCTGACTCTTTGAATACCGTTTCCATGACACACGGAAAACAACTTGCGCGGGAAATTTTTCAGAGCACGCTGGCCGCACTGGACATCCCGCGCGTGATGGAGCTGAAACTTACTCTTGCCGGCTCGAAGCTGGTTCTGGAAGACGCGACAATCGATCTGTCCGCCTGCAGCGCGATATTTGTCGTCGCCATCGGAAAAGCGGCGCATGCAATGGCCGCGGGCCTACGTTCTTTTCTGCCCGACTCGTTCGAGTTCAAGGGAGTCGTCGCGGCTCCGACAAAACCCGAAACGCCCATTCCCGGCCTTTCTTATTTTGTCGCCGGCCACCCCAACCCGAACGCACACAGCTGGCGCGCGGCGGAAGCGATTCTCGCGCTCCTCTGCGACGCGGACGAGCGCAGCGTGGTTTTCTTTCTTCTGTCGGGCGGCGGCTCCGCGCTCACCGAATTGCCAATTGTGCCGGGGATGCGCCTCGAAGATCTGCAAGCCGCGAACCACGCGCTGGTCACCTGTGGTGCGCCGATTGAAGCGATGAACACCGTGCGCCGCCATCTTTCCGCCGTGAAGGGCGGGCGCCTGGCGCTCGCCGGCGCTCGCGCAACAAAAGTAACGCTGGCGGTCACCGATGTGCCTGTAGGCAAGGAACATGCCCTCGCTTCCGGGCCAACCGTTCCCGACCCATCCACCATTGCCGACGTAAATCGCATTCTCGAGCACTACGGCTTGCGCACGAAATTCCCCGATGTGCTGGTCGACTGGCTGGACGCGGGCAACATGCCGGAAACGCCCAAACCCGGCGACCCCGCGTTTCAGAATGCGCATTTCCAGCTTCTGCTTGGTATGCACGATCTATTCCACGCTGCGCACCATGCGTCTGAGGCGCGGGGATATGTTACCTGCTGTGACAATTCCACCGACGACTGGCGCGTCGCAGGCGCTGCCGATGCCCTGCTAAAGAAGTTGGAAGAATGGAAAAATGAGAATCCAGGACAGCGCGTAGCCTTGATTGCCGATGGAGAACTGAGTTCGCCAGTGACCGGGAGCGGCATCGGCGGCAGGAATTCCGCGTTCGTGCTTGCGTGCGTCGAAAAAATCGCCGGGCGCGAAATCACGGTGCTCAGCGCCGGCACCGATGGGATGGATGGCAACAGCCCTGCCGCCGGAGCCGTGGCCGACGGAGAATCTTTTGATCGTGCAAAAGCGCGCGGCCTGGCCTCCGCTGAGGCATTCGAGCAAAGCGACGCATACACCTTTTTCAAACAACTCGGCGACACGATTCTCACGGGTCCAACAGGCAACAACCTGCGCGACTTGCGCATCTTGCTTGCCGAGCCGTAGCGTTGCGTTTTGCTTCGAACGACCTCTTTTTCTTACCTACCGTTGTTCCGTCGTTAAACCAAACCGGTAACTTGTCATGCTGAGGGGTGCGCGTTTTCTGTCCCGAACGATCTCAACTGGCAGGGCCGGAAAGACCCCCGGGTTTAGATCCCGCGGCTATCCTCGCCAGATAGCTTCAGGATGACGATTGGCCGATGATGTCCAGTGGAGGTTAGATAAGCTTGTAAAGGATAAACCTCAATCCTTTACTGCTTCGGCGCCGGCGGTAGCCGCTTTTCGATTTCTTTCAAGCGGTCGTTCATCTCCTCTACCAGTTGCTCGACGCGAATCAACCGTTCATCCTCGCCCGTCTTCTCGCCGGCGTTTCCGTCCGACTTCGTCATGCCGTGCGGATCGCCCTTCGCCAGCGGATTCTTCAGCCGCTCGATCTGTTCCCTGATCGTCGGCTGCATCTCGATGCTCAGGCCTTTGCTCTGCAGCATGGCTTCGAGCGCGGGAATCGCCGAAGCGTCGCCACGGCTGCCCAGCGCATAAATCGCCGTGCGGCGAACCGGAAAATGCAAGTCCTGCAGGTATCCGGCAATCACTTGCGTGAGTTCCCGGTTGTCCTTCTCGAGTCGCGCCAGGCTGCCGATAGCCGCTTGGCGAGAATCCATATCCTTGCCGGGCGCCGCCCATTCACGGAGCAGCGGCACAGCTTTATCATCGCCGAGTGAGCCGAGTCCATTCAACGCGGCATTGCACAAAAAGCCGTCCGGCGAATCAGAGTTCACCGCCGCCACCAACGTTTCGTACGCTCCGGCACCTTTGATCCGGCCGAGGGCCCGCAAGGCCGCTCCCCGCGCTCGGTATGAAGTATCCTCGCGCGCCACGGTCAGCAACCGCGCCACGACGGCCGCATCGTCTTTGAAATTCTCAAAGGCCAGCACGATGCTGCCGCGAACCCATGGTTCCTTGGCGGAATTCAGCGCGTCGAGCAGTTGCTTCGACGCCGCGGCCCCGCCGAGTTCTCCGAGCGAACTTGCCGCGGTCCGGCGCACACCGGTGCTCCTGTCGTTCTCTAGGGCGTTTCCAAGCGCCGCAACCACTTCGTCGTCGCCCTTGAGTTTCGCGAGCGCCAGGGCGGCGTCGGCGCGGTCTGCCACTTCGCCCGAGTTCTTCAACTGGTAGAGCAATTCCTTTTTTTCTTTCTTAAACTGTGCGGATTTCAGGATTTGCGTTCCCTTGTCGAAAAGCACCATCAGCGGCGCGGAATCCGCCGGAAAGGTGAATACCTCCGACTCCTGCGTGACATGAATCGGATAAAGTTTCGGCCCGCTGGCCGTGGTGATCTCGACGTCCACGGGGACCTGGAACAATCCAACCCGCCCTTCGCGTTTTTGCGTCTGCTTGACCGTCAGCGCGACCTGCTTCTTTGCCTGATCGTAAACATAGCTCAGTTCAAATTTCGGCGCGCCTGCTCCATAAATCCACTGCCGAAAAAACGCGTCCACGTTTGTGTGCGTGGCATCCTCGACCGCTTTCGTCAGATCCGAAGTCATCACGTTCCTGCCGCGATTCGCTTCCAGGTAGTGCTTCAGCCCGGCGTAAAACGCATCTTCGCCAAGCTGGCGCCGCAGCATATACAGCACCCAGCCGCCCTTCCCGTACGCGTTCCCGTCGAACTCCTCCGATTCTTCGAAGTCGTAGCGCACGATCGGCTTGTCATAGAGAGAGCGCATGGCAAACCACTGCCGCGCGCTTTCCCAGCGGTCGTAGTCGGCGGTGTCTTTTCCAAAATGCGATTCCGCCCACACCGTTTCCATGAACGTGGCGAATCCTTCGTTCAGCCAGATGTCGCCCCAATCCTTGGTGGTCACCAGGTCGCCGAACCATTGATGCGCCAGTTCGTGCGAAATCAGCGGGTCTTCGTTCTGCTCGTATTCCGGAACCAGTTTCGGATTGCGCAGCGATTCGGCGGTGTTGGTGGTGGCGCTGGAATTCTCCATGCCGCCGGCAACGAATTCGTCCACCATGGCCTGCGAATATTTTTCCCAGGGATAGTCCACACCCAGTTTTTCGCTGAACAACCCAATCATCGCCGGTGTGCGGCCGTAACTCTGGCTCAGGCGGTCGCCGCGATCCTTCGGCGCGTAGTAGGTCACCGGAATATTCTTCCAGGTGTCCTTCACCTCCACAAATTCGCCGGCCACGATCGTGATCAGATACGTCGAACTCGGCTGCGACTCGCGCCACGTCCAGGTTTTCATGCCATCGCTGGCCTCGGAAACGCCAATCAGTTTTCCATTCGAAATCGTCATCCAGCTCTCGGGCACGGTCAGAATCGTCTCGGTCGTCAGGCGATCGTTCGGGTAGTCATACGTCGGCAAATAGTAGCGGGTGTCTTCCGATTCCCCCTGGCTCCAGATCTGCAGCGGCCGGTTGGGATAGTCCTTGTCGGGCAGAATAAAATAGAGGCCTTTGCTCGGCGTACCCTGATACTTGATCTCCACATCGAATTTCGCGCCGGCCTTCGCGCCCTTGGGCAGCGTCACCACCAGCTTGCTGTCAGTGGTCGAAAATTTAGCGGCGCCTTTGTTAATGTGCACGCTTTCGATCTGTAGCCCAACGGAATCAAATGAAATATTTTCAAGGCCATCGCGCAGCAAGGCGAGCGAGTGGGTCACATCGCCAATCACCTTCTTCTGCTCGGCCTGAAAGCGCAGCGCGATTTTCGAGTGCTGCAGATCGTAATCCCTGCTGCGGGCAAACGGCTCATCCGCGCGCAGCAAACCCGCACTAGTGAACAACCACGCAGCGCAGAGAATTGCGCTTGCAAGTGAGACTCGTTCCCGGTTCCCGATGTTCCGCCTGATCATTCCGCTCGCTCCTTGAGATTTTTATAGACCCAGCAGTTCCAGATGAAGAATTCGATGGCCCGCATGCTCTAAAGTTTCAACCGCAACAGGGATTTCCTCTTCCTGCACCAGCAGATAGTCTGTGTCAAAAGTTGAGACGACGAAAATTCCCACGCCCACGCGCGCCAGCGGATTCGCGAGCGCAGCGACCACGCCGGTCTCGTCGAAGGAAAACGGCCCGTGCACCTTCAGCATCCGCCATCCGCGGGAAGCGTCGAGTGCGGGTGGAACGCTCGCTTCCGCTGTAACGACGGAAAGTTCCTCCAGCGTGCGCGTCACCGAGGAAAATGCGGCGCCAGTGGCCCAGTCCGGGATGGCCGCGTCAGAAGGGAATTTCGCGATTGCGTAGCGTCCCTCCATTACCGAGAGTGTCAGTGTGCGAGTTCGAGGCGGCATGCGGCGCTAGAGCAGGCTCCTGGTGGTGCCGCCATCAATGGCCAGCGATACGCCATTCACATAGCCCGCTCGCTCGGAAGCAAGAAACGCCACCACCGCCGCAAACTCCTCCGGCGTTCCCAGGCGTCCTGCGGGGATGAGTTTTTTCCATCCGGCGAACACCTCTTCGGGCGTGCCGCCGGTGCGTCCGGCCATCATTCCCGCCAGGTCATCTAGGCGGTCGGTGCGCGTATAGCCGGGGCAGAGGTTGTTCACGGTAATTCCATGGGCGCCATATTCATTGGCGAGTGTGCGGACCAATCCGGTGACTCCCGCGCGCAGGGAGTTTGAAAGCAACAGCCCTTCGACCGGCTGCTTTACGGAATAGGAGGTGATCGTCAGGAACCGGCCCCACTTGTTTTTCTGCATTCGCGGCAGGGTCTCCTGGGCAAAGTACACCGTGCTCATCAGCAGTTGGTCGGTCCACACGCGCCAGTCTTCGACGGTTGTGGCGCTGAATAATTTAGACGGCGGCCCGCCGGTGTTGGTAACACAAATATCCACGCGACCAAAGCCCTTCTCGACGTCCGCCACAAACCGCGAGACGTCCGCCGCTTTGCTGACGTCCACTGCCTGCCAAAAGACTTCCCGGCCTGCCGCCGCCTGAATCTGCGCCGCGGCCTTTCCCAGGTCAGTCGCGGTGCGCGCGCAGATGGCAATTTCCGCCCCTTCGCGTGCCAATTCCTCCGCCACTGCCCGCCCCAGCCCCTTGCTGGCTGCGGCTACAATCGCCACGCGTCCGCGCAATCCCAGGTCCATTCCGGCCTCCAGGCCCAATCTTTAATGTTCTCGCGAACAACGGAGACTCGTCAAATCGGCCGAACTCCCTCCGCCGGGCCGCGGAATCAGGCTGGTTGTGAAATAATTCTGTCGGGCGGCCCAACGAACTTCGCCGGAGACATCCATGAATGTAGCCGACTTTCGAAGGATTGCACTCAGCCTCCCCGGTGCCGAGGAAAGCTCGCACATGGGGCAGCCGGACTTTCGCGTGGACGGCAGAATCTTCGCGACGCTGGCCTCGGCTAAGCAGGGTTATGGGAACCTGATGCTTACGCTCGAGCAGCAAACCGCGTTTGTCGAGGAGATGCCTGAAGTCTTTCTGTCCATTTCCGGCGGTTGGGGACGGATGGGCATGACGCACATCCGGCTGGCGGAGGCGATCGAGGACGTGCTCTACGGCGCCCTGCACACAGCGTGGAAGCTGCGGGTCGAAAAAAACACCAAGACCGGCAAAAAGAAACGCGGGCCAGATAAGGCTCTCTCGGCCGCGAAGGGGCGGGGCAAGCGGCGCTGAGGCGCGATCCTGAGGGCAGGCGCGCGAAAGTTCGCAACATTTGCACTCGAAGGCCGCTGAGCACTAAGATGCGTGGTAAAGCAGGGCTCGCTCCTCAATCTGTTCTGCGGGAGGTAGGCATGGTTCCGACTCGAATCCTGACTGTCGTTGTCATCGCGGCTTCCTTCGCCGCTCCTCCGCTGCGCGCGCAGCTCGGCAAAGCCGTGATCGTTGCCGCTGGTTCCGACGTGGACCACCAGCTCAACGACATTGGCGCAGCGACGGACCCCGCGGCCAAGCTCAAGTTGATCGGCGCCTTCTCCGCGGCGCACCCCGAGGGCGACCTGCAGATCCTCGCCGACGAGCAGTATGTGAACTACTACCTCGGCGCCAAGCAGTACGACAAAGTGTTCGAGTACGGTGACAAACTTTTCGCGCTCGACCCCGACAATTTTTCCAACGCCGTCAACATGGTCCGCGCTGCGAACGAAAAGGGCGACACCGATCGCCTCTTTGCCGCGGGAGAAAAAGCCGCCGGAATTCTGCAAAGATTCAAAGCCCAGCCCCCGCCCGACGGGACCAGTCCGGAGACGTGGAAGGCCCAACAACAGCAGAAGCTCGAGCCCGTCAAGGACAATCAGGACTATATCGAACAATCGCTGATGAACGCGGCGTTCCAGCAGAAGGATCCGGCGAAGAAGGCCTCTCTCCTCGGGCGTTACGCGATGCTGTTCCCCGATTCGGCGAATTCCACGCAGGCTCTTAGCGCCGCGGCTGTCACCTATCAGCAGGCCCAGAATCGCCCGAAGATGCTGGAAACCGCGACGAGCGTGCTGGCGAAGGACCCGGACAATATTGGCATCCTGCTGCTGCTCGCGGATGACTACAGCGAGAAGGGCGAGCAACTGGATAAAGCCGAAGCGTACGCCAAGAAGGCCGCGGCACTTTGCGACACCGCAAAGAAACCGGAAGGCGTCAGTGATGCCGATTGGCAAAAGCAGATCAATCTGCAGAAAGGACTCGCGTTGAGCGCGCTGGGCCAGATCGATCTGCAGAAAAAACTGAATCCCGCGGCGGTTGACAGCTTGAACAAGGCCGCTCCGCTTCTCAAATTGAACGCGGCGGTCTACGCGCGAAATCAGTACCGGCTGGGATTTGCCTATCTGAACGTGAAAAACACCGCGGGAGCCAAGCAGGCTTTCACCGATGCCGCTTCCGTGGATAGCCCTTATAAAGGGCTGGCGCAGGACAGGCTCAAGGGCCTCGCGGCGGCCAAGGCTCCGGCAAAGAAAGCCTCGTAGGCCGGGAAGTCCCGCTGCGGATGGCAAATGAACCGCCGAAACCTTTTGCCGCATCTATACTCTAACTGACGGACAAATAACCATCGCAAGGCAACCAGTCCGAATTTCAACCACGCCGCAAGCTGGCGGCATCCAATTCATCCGGGCTGGAGCAAAGGGAGACAACATGCAGGAAATCGCTACATTTGGCGCGGGATGTTTTTGGGGCATCGAAGCCGCGTTTCGCCGCGTCCCGGGCGTTCTGGACGCCGCGGTCGGCTATAGCGGCGGGCACACGCAAAATCCCAATTACCAGGAAGTCTGCACGGACACGACCGGCCACGCTGAAGTCGTGCAGGTCACCTTTGATCCCGAAAAGGTCAGCTACGATCAGTTGCTGAACGTTTTCTGGACCATCCACGATCCGACGCAGGTGAACCGTCAGGGTCCCGATTATGGCGCGCAGTATCGCACCGCGATATTTTTTCATTCGCCCGAGCAGGAAGCCGCAGCGAAAAAGTCCAAGCAAGCGCTCGAAGCCGGCGGCAAGCTGCGCCGCCCCGTCGCCACGGAAATCACGCCTGCCGGCCCGTTCTGGCGCGCCGAGGAATACCACCAGCGCTACCTAGAAAAGCGCGGCGCCGCAAGCTGCCACATTTAAACGGCAAGCCTACGAACTTTTGATTGTCCACTGTTCGCAACCAAGAAACGTGTCATCCTGAGCGCATCCGATAAGGATGCGCGAAGGACCTGAATTGAAACGCTCGTATGGACTGTCAGTTGAGATCCTTCGGCTATCCTCGTCGGATAGTCTCAAGGTGACAATTTCTTGAATTCAGTGACGTTGAGGTTTTGCCTAACGCGAAAGGCGCCCAGGCCGCCTCGTCAGTTGCCTTCGCTCAGAATCTTCTGGTAAGCGGGCACCGTCAGGAACTCCACAAACCGCGGCGAGCGAATCAAATCGCGCATCAGCTGGGCCGATTTTTCATAAGCCGCATACCGCGCGGCATCCCCGGCTTGTTTCGCCTTGCCCAGCTCCTCGTCAATGATGCGATCGCAAATCGCCACATCGATTTTGCGGCCGTCCAGCAAATGCGCGTTCTGGTGAATCCATTGCCAGATTTGTGCGCGGCTGATTTCGGCGGTCGCCGCATCCTCCATCAAGTTAAAGAGCGGAACGCACCCGGTGCCGCGCAGCCACGCTTCCAGGTATCCAAGGCCTACGGCGATATTCTGCCGCAGCCCCGCTTCCGTAATCTGGCCCGTCGGCACTTCCAGCAAATCCTCGGCGGTCGCGCGAAAATCCGAAAGCTTCTTATCAATCTGGTTCGGCCCGGGCATTAGGCGGTCAAAAATTTCCGTGGCGACTCCTACCAGGCCGGGATGCGCCACCCAGGTGCCGTCGTTGCCGTCTCCGGCTTCGCGTTCCTTGTCCGCACGAACCTGCGCGATGGCCTTTTCATTGGCCACCGGATCGTTCTTGATGGGGATGAACGCCGCCATGCCGCCCATGGCGTGAATATTCCGCCGGTGGCAGATCTGAATCAGCAGTTTGCTGTAGGAACGCAGGAAATGGGTGGTCATGGTGACCTGGCCGCGATCCGGCAGCACGGTCTTGGGATCGCTGGAGAATTTCTTGATGAAGCTGAAGATGTAATCCCAGCGGCCGCAATTTAAACCCGCGGAGTGCTCGCGCAGTTCGTAAAGAATCTCGTCCATCTCGAAAGCGGCCAGAATGGTCTCGATCAGCACGGTCGCGCGAATGCTGCCGCGCTTGACGCCCAGCGCGTCCTGGGAGTGCAGAAAAATGGCGTTCCACAAGCGCGCTTCCAGGTGGCTTTCGATTTTCGGCAGGTAGAAATACGGCCCGCGGCCGGACGAGAGCAGTTCTTTCGCGTTGTGAAAAAAGTACAAGCCAAAATCAAACAGCCCGCCGGACATCGGCTGGCCATCCACCAGAACGTGGCGCTCCTCCAGGTGCCAGCCGCGCGGGCGCACCAATAAAACCGCGGTGCGCTCATTCAACTGATAGTTTTTTCCTGAGGCCGGGTCGGAGTAAGTAATCTTCCGCCGCACCGCATCCATCAGATTGGCCTGCCCTTCGATCTGGTTGGACCAAGTGGGCGTGTTCGAGTCCTCAAAGTCAGCCATGAACACTTTCGCGCCGGAGTTCAGCGCGTTGATGATCATTTTGCGGTCCACGGGGCCGGTAATTTCGACACGGCGGTCTTCGAGATCGGCCGGAATCGGCGCCACGGTCCATTCGGACTCGCGAATGGATTTTGTTTCCGGCAAGAAGTCAGGTTTCTCGCCCGCATCCAGCCGCTTCTGCCGCTCTACCCGCGCGCCCAGCAACTCCACGCGCCGAGGATTGAAGCGCCGCTGCAGCTCCACAATAAATTCCAGCGCCCCCGGGGTCAGCACCCGCTCCTGCGCCGGATGCGCCGGGGCCAGAATCTGCACGCCTCGAATCGAGGAAGAAGGAGTCGTCATGGCTAATCACCCACTGAAGTAAGAAACACCCCAAGATAATACCGCAGACAAATTGACCACTCGCAGCAGATTTCTGCAAGCTACGCTCTCCCCGCGCTGCGTGGTAAGTATTTGCGCCATTAGCCAGGATGGCAGATGATCGGATTTTCAAACGCCGCACGCCACGGCCGTAAAGTTACGTAGCGAGATGGCGGCAGCAAGGAATCCCCAAAGAGGCCCGCGATGGACAACGCCTGCAAGTGTCCGGTAAGCGGCAAGCGCAAATACCCGAGCGAAGGCGCCGCCCTGGCCACTGCCAAACATCAGCTCACCACCGCCGGCGCCCCAATGGAACTTCACGCCTACCGCTGCAACTGGTGCAACGCCTGGCACCTAACGAAAAAAACAGGAAAATTCGACAGGGATCGCTGATAGACCGTGACGCCGCACAACGTGATCGCAGTTTCGGACGGTCAGGACCTAGGCTGGGTGAGGGCGTTCCCTGACAGCTCGAGCAGGATTGGAGCGTGCGTCAGGGGAGCAGGTTCACGGTCGCGGGGTGTAGCTCCCAAATGGTTGCCACCTGCGCGGAGCCGCGGTTGTGGTCAAAGTCTTCAAACGCCAACCCAAAAACCTCTACCGGTAAAGCCAGCGGCAATTCGCCCCCGTGCTGGGAGTCGAGCTTAAAGCCACGTTTCGCCAATTGTGATTGAGCATTCTGGCGGGCGGTGCAATATTCACTGTCCACGGGGGTTTCCACGATCACCCGCGAAGCGCTCTTATCGGCCGTCTGGGAAATTTCGAAGTGCACGTCACAGTCCGCGCCATTCACGCTGGCTTCCTGCAAGAATGCATTTGCAATATGGAACAGCTGCAACTCTCGCCCCGTGCGCGGCGCGCTGGGGTCGACAAAAGCGTCCTGGGTCCAGCTGAGAATGGTATCCACGCCGAGCTCTTCGGCGGCAACTGCGGGAATCGGGACGTGCTTCGCCAGATGCCGGAAGTCGAGAATATCCGGCTCAATTGGCAAGCACTTGCAGAGATCCTCGGGATTCGGTTGCAAAACGCCGTAGCTGCCGCCGTTGCAGCCGGCGGCAAGTATTCCAAGCAGGGCAGTCATGCCCATCCATAAACTAAATTTCATTGGTTATACCTGTACGCGGATTGGCGGCAGCCACCGGCCTGGCGCGCAGCTGTCCAGCACTTGAATGAAGGCACGGGATGAGGAATCCGCTGCTCGGGGAGGCGCTCGTCTCTCTCTTATCGTGGGAGATTCGAGAAGTAGTATGCCAAAAACGCCCCGGCCGCAACGACACCAAAAATCAGAAGTGCAATCTGCAACTGCACTGCCGAAAACCCTCTGCGCGCCTGTATCCAGTGACCCATTTCACATTCTCCTCGGTTCAGGCTACGCCTTGAGCAAACCACAGGCTGTTCACTTTTGTACATAGTACCAGAGCTGTACAGGCGCGGCCGTGCTCCTCGCTAGTCCCTTTGAGCTTGCGCTTAGAGGCCCGTTATGGAAATTCCAGAGACTGGCGAGCCGCATCAACCGGCATCAGCCCGCTTCGCCAGCCGGCCAGCCGACTCCTTTCTTGACATTCTTTCTCCAAGAAGGTAATTGATGCCCTGCAGAAAGGGTCGGGCTAGAGAAGTGAGACAAAATTCAGAAGTCTCCGCGCGTTGGCGATCACACGATTCCGAGCGGGCAAGATGGCAAGATCGCTCCTTTTGGAGGATGGATGATGACTTGGACGCAAGTGTACGATCCTCTTGGCCACTGGTGGCTCTCCACCCTGGTTGCCGCGCTGCCAATCGTTGTACTGCTTGGGTTGCTTGCCGGCCTAAAGGTGCGGCCACACTGGTGTGCCATCGCCGGGGCTACGACGGCCGTTCTTTGCGCGATTTTTGTATTTGGAATGCCTTCTAAGCTAGCGCTCGCCAGTTTTCTCTATGGCGGTGCATTCGGCCTGCTGAAAATTGTATGGATCGTCATCGCGGCCGTTTTCCTCTACGACATTTCCGTGGAAACCGGGCAGTTTGAAATCATGAAGCAGTCAGTCGCCACCATCACTCCTGACCGGCGGCTGCAACTTCTCCTGGTGGCCTTCTGTTTCGGCGCTTTCATCGAAGGCGCGGCGGGGTTTGGCGCTCCCGTGGCAATCGCGGGCGCGTTCATGATCGGCCTCGGCTTCAAGCCGTTTCATGCCGCGGCTTTAAACCTGATCGCCAATACCGCGCCGGTCGCCTGGGGCGCGATTGGCACACCCGTCCACACACTCGCCGTAGTTACCGCCCTTCCTGAAAGCGACCTGAACGCCATGATCGGTCGCATCCTGCCGTTCACGGCGGTCATCGTCCCGTTCTGGCTGGTGCGTGCGATGGTCAGCTGGTCGGAAACCTTTGAAGTGCTGCCCGCGATTCTCGTTGTCGGCCTCTCCTTCGCCGGCATGCAGTTTTTCTGGTCCAACTATATGGACAGCAATCTGGTGGACATCGCCGCCGGCGTCACTTCCATGCTCGCGACCGTCGTCTTCCTCCGATTCTGGAAACCGAAACGCGTCTGGCGATTCGAGGACGAACGGGAAACTGATTCAGCGTTGAAAAACGCCGCCGCTCCCCTATCGCCCGCAAATCCGATCATCGCCGACCAGATGGATGAGGAATGGGACGTGCGCAAGCTGCAACAGACTGCGCCTGTCACGCGCCACACCGGCGCACAAATCGCCAAGGCCTGGCTGCCCTTCGCGATTCTTTCGGTCTTTGTACTCCTTTGGGGGCTTCCGACCATCAAGATTGCGATGGGGAAAGCAACCACTCCCGGTTTCAAGACCGGCGGCTGGGAAGTGCCCTACCTGCACAAAGCCGTTTTTCGCGCGCAACCCGTTGTCCTCAAGCCGACCGCGGAAAACGCTAAGTTCGATTTCAACTGGCTGACCGCCACCGGCACAGGTTGCTTCCTCGCGGCGATTTTCTCCGGCCTGATTCTCGGCGTGAAACCTGGAAAGCTCGTTCAGATTTTCGGCCATACGCTGTTCCGAATGCGCCACGCCATCGTCGCCATGTCGTTCATGCTCGGTTTGGGTTACGTAACACGATACTCAGGCATGGACGCCGTCTTGGGTTTAGCCTTCACGCGCACCGGCTGGCTCTTTCCATTTTTCGGCACCTATATTGGCTGGCTTGGTGTGGCCCTGACCGGCAGCGACACTTCCTCCAACGCTTTGTTTGGGGGCTTGCAGCGCATCACCGCGGAACAACTCAACCTGAGCCCCATCCTGATGTGCGCAACCAACAGCGCCGGGGGCGTGATGGGCAAAATGGTGGACGCGCAATCCATTTGCGTGGCCACCGCCGCCACCAACCAGGTCGGCAACGAAGGCATGATTTTCCGCTACGTTTTCTGGCACTCCGTGGCCCTGGCGGCCGTCGTCGGTGTGATCGTGATGCTCTATGCCTACGTTTTCCCGCAATTCATCCCCCACGGTTTGACGTTCGTGCACTGATGGGGCAATCTGCTCTGCGGGACCCCTGCCGCGGGGGATGAGTCTTCTTTCCCGGAAAGGCGACCGTGGACGCCCGCATTTTTCAGGAACTCCGCGCCATTGTTGGAGCACATGGCCTGGTTTCCTCGCCCGAAGAGCTTCATACCTATGAATGCGACGGCTTGACCAACTTTCGCGTCATGCCCCTGGCCGTGCTGCTGCCTGCGGACACCCAGCAGGTTCAGGCGATTGTGCGAGTGTGTCACCGGGAGCGCATTCCCTTCGTCGCGCGCGGCTCCGGCACTGGTCTGAGCGGCGGCGCGCTGCCGGTTAAAAACGGCGTGGTCATCAGCCTGGCGCGCATGAATCGCATTCTGGAAGTGGACCTGCCAAACGCGCGCGTAATCGTCGAACCCGGAGTGATCAATCTGGATGTGACCGCGCGCGTCCAGCCACACGCGTATTTCTACGCGCCGGACCCTTCGTCACAATCCGTTTGCAGCATCGGCGGCAACGTCGCGGAAAACTCCGGCGGCGCGCATTGCCTGAAATACGGTTTTACCACGACGCATGTTCTTGGTCTCGAAGTCGTTCTTCCCGACGGCTCGCTGGTGCATCTCGGCGGAAAGAGCCTGGACATGCCGGGGTACGACCTGATGGGCGTTTTCGTCGGCTCGGAAGGCACCCTCGGCATCGCCACGAAAGTGACTCTGCGGATCGTGAAGCGCCCGGAATGCATTCGCACGCTGCTCGCCGCGTTCCTCGGTACAAACGAAGCCGGCGCGGCGGTCAGCGACATCATCGCGGCCGGCATGTTGCCCGCGGCCATCGAAATGATGGACAACCTCGCCATCCAGGCTGCCGAAGCTGCCGTTCATCCGAACTATCCAGACTGCGGCGGGCTGCTGCTTGTCGAACTCGATGGCCCGGTCGCGGAAGTCGAAGCCCTGATGCGCGACGTCGACGAAATCTGCCGCAAAAACGGCGCTTGGGAAGTTCGTTTGGCCGAGACCGAGGCCGAACGCATGTTGGTCTGGAAGGGGCGCAAGGCCGCTTTCGCGGCGATGGGCCGCATTTCGCCGAATTACATTGTGCAGGACGGTGTGATTCCGCGAACCGCGCTACCGCGGGTGATGAGCGAGATCGCGCGCCTCAGCGAGGAAACCGGCATTCGCGTCGCCAACGTCTTCCACGCCGGCGACGGTAATCTGCATCCTTTAGTCTTGTACGACCGCCGCATCGTCGGCCAGGAGCAAGCCGCCGAAGCGCTTTCTTATCGGATCCTGGAGCTGTGCCTCGAGGCAGGCGGCTCCATCACCGGCGAGCACGGCGTCGGCGAAGAAAAGAAACGCATGATGTCGAAGATGTTCAGCGAACCCGACCTCGACACCATGCAGCGAGTCCGCTGCGCATTCGACCCGCTGCAGCTGTCGAATCCCACAAAGGTTTTTCCAACTCCACGCCTGTGCGGAGAAAAACCGGGGGAATACGTCGCCCATCCCTTGGAGACCGCCGGAATCGCCGAGCGCTACTGACGAGAAATGGTGCAACAGTTTCACGGCCATGCTGAAAACTAGCTCTTTCGAAGAAAAACTCCGCGCGGTGGTTGCCCCGGAAAACCTTCGCGCGGCCGCAACAGGTGACCGAGTCTCGGGAGCGCTCGCCCAGTGGGTCGCTGAGCCCGATGACGAACACCAGGCGGCTTCCGTGCTTTCCCTCGCGAACGAAGCTGGAATCGCCGTTGTCCCTCGCGGAGGCGCCACGAAACTCGATTGGGGAAATCCTCCCGAACGTGCGGAGCTGATCCTCTCGACTGCCCGGCTCAATCGAATTGTCGAACACGCCTGGGCGGATCTGACCGTGACCGTCGAGGCGGGATGCACTCTGCTAGCGCTCGAGAAAACCCTTGCGCTACACGGCCAGCGTCTGGCCTTCGACGCCTTGTGGCCCGAACGCGCCACCATTGGCGGCGTTCTGTCCACCAACGACAGCGGAGCTCTGCGCTTGCGCTTCGGTGCGCTTCGCGACCTCATCATTGGCGTCACCATCGCCCTTCCAGAAGGCACGCTCGCCAGCAGCGGCGGCAAAGTCGTGAAGAACGTCGCCGGCTACGACCTGCCAAAGCTGGTCACGGGCGCCTTCGGAACGCTCGGCGTCATCACCCGCGCCGTCTTTCGCCTGCATCCCCGCCCACGCGCCGCAAAAACCTTTTCCTTCACCGCGGAAACTTTCTCGGCAATTGAGCAGCACATCCTGGCCATTCAGGATTCCCATCTCGCTCACACCGCGCTGCAGATGCGCTGCGCCGCCGGCGATCTGCCTGCCGCTGACGTTCTGTTTGAAGCCACAGACGCCGGCATCGCCGCAGAAGAATCACAGCTGCGAAAACTTCTCGGCTCCGCCAGAGTTGAGCCATCATCGGAAAATATCTGGAATGCCAGGCAGGACCTGTGGAACCCGCCGTCCAATGACGCGTTGCTAGCCAAAATCAGCCTGCTGCCAACCGACATCGCAAAGACGCTCGACTCCCTCAAGGAGCTTTCGAACTCGAGAAAAATAAATTGGCAGATCGTTGTCCAAGCCACGGGAATCGGATCGCTTCGCCTGGATGCCGGAGCCGCTCAGCTGTCCGCAGCGGCAGAAGAGTTGCGCTCAAACCTGCAATCTCGCGGCGGCGCTCTCATCATTCTGCGCCGTCCTCAGGAATTGCATTCACTCGACGCTTGGGGAAATGCCGGCGACGCCGTTTCGTTGATGCGTGCCGTGAAGCACCACCTCGATCAAAAAAACACTTTGAATCCCGGCCGGTTCGCAGGGGGCATCTAGCCGTATGGCAAATGAGACCGAAAGAACAGGCTTAACAGGCGCATTTGACGCCCACAATCCGCCATCGCTCGAACTCATGGAAAAGTGCGTGCATTGCGGCTTCTGCCTGCCCGCATGTCCCACGTACTCGCTGTGGGGCCAGGAAATGGATTCACCGCGCGGCCGGATCTACCTGATGAAACTGGCTCTCGAAGGCAAAGCGGAAATGAACGAAAGGTGGGTCAGTCACTTCGATTCGTGCTTGGGCTGCGTGGCCTGCATGCCGGCCTGCCCCTCCGGCGTCGATTATGGAAAACTGATTGAAGCCACGCGCGCGCAGATCGAACGCAATTACCGTCGACCGGCCGCGGAAAAAATGCACCGACGGTTCCTCTTTGAAACCCTCACCAAGCCCGGACGTATGAAATTCCTGCGCTGGCCATTGCTCGCCTATCAGAAAAGCGGCTTGCAAGCCGCTCTGCGCTCGATGGGTACTTTCAGGCTGTTGCCGAAATCCGTTGGCGCGATGGATGCCCTGCTCCCAACTGCGTCGCCCGTCGAACCGGTGGCAGCCATCACCCCCGCACGGGGCGAAAAGCGCAAACGCGTTGGGCTGCTCCTCGGCTGCGTGCAGCGCACCTTTTTCTCGCATGTGAATGCCGCCACCACCCGCGTTCTTTCCGCAGAAGGCTGCGAAGTGGTTGCGCCCCCCGAACAGACCTGCTGCGGAGCGTTGTTCGTGCATGCCGGCGAGGAAGCACAGGCCGAGGAACTTGCGCGAAAAACCATCGATGTGTTTGAGGAGGCAAACGTCGAAACAATCGTAATCAACGCCGCCGGCTGCGGCTCCAACGTCAAGCAATACGGTCACCTGCTCCGCGATGATCCGAAATATGCCGAACGCGCCCGGCGGTTTGCCGCCAAGTGCAAGGACATCAGCGAAATTCTCGCCGTACTATCACCGCGCGCCGAGCGCAAGCCCATTCACGCTCGCGTGGCATTCCACGATTCCTGCCACCTGCAGCATGCGCAGGGCGTTCGCACGCAACCCAGGTCGCTGCTGCTCCAGATTCCGGGCACGCAACTGCTAGAAATTCCCGAATCGCCCATCTGCTGCGGATCCGCGGGAATCTACAATCTCGTCCAGCCGGAAGCCGCCACCGAACTCGGCGACCGCAAAGCCCGCCTTATCGCCCCGTTGCAGGCAGACGTTGTGGCTACGGGAAATCCCGGGTGCCTGCTGCAACTGCAGTCTGCGCTCAGAAAAGCCAACCACCGCATCCCGGTGGTGCACACCATCCAATTGCTGGATGCTTCGATTCGCGGCTTATCCTTAAACTCGCTACGCTAGTGCGATCCCTTTTGAGTGCGGGAGCGGAGCTCCCGAATTGTTTGCCGCAGGAACTCTGAAACCGCTGCGCTCTGATTGGAAGTCAAACGCTCGTCGAAGATCGCGCGGTCAGCGAAAACTGGATAGAGATGCTCTAGCTTTGGACGACGAACTAGAGTTTTGTGGGCCCCGGCACCCAATTTACCGGCCCAGCGCCTTCCCTTGTTCGAGGACAAATTGGGCTTGTGCTAGGGACCCTTCGGCAGGATACTAGCTGGCCGAACGCGGGTCGAAAGCACCGCGCAGGGAGGCAACTATGAATTCGGCTATTCGTCGGGTCACAACAAGAGGTCTTGTGTTGCTGGTCGTGATTGCGATTGCCATGGCGCCAACGGCCTCTTCAGCGACAGAGCAAGTGTTCATGCAGGTGCCGGGGATTCCGGGGAGTTCCATGGTCGCTGGCCATGTCGGCTGGATCGAGGTCCTATCGTTCGGGGGGAGCGCCTCCGCGCCGTCTTCTGGCACCACGGGGCTGCCTTGCCAAATGACGGTTCAGAAGCCGCTTGACATAGCTAGTCCGCATTTGTGGTTCGCAACGGTAACTGGAAAGGTTTTCACCACGATTGACATCCAGGTGGTGGCACCGACCACGACGACACCCTATGTGCTATACGACATTCTGCTCGCAAACGCGGAAATCACCAGCATCGCGGACTCTGGCTCAAACGCATTGCCGCTGGAGACCCTGACATTAAAAGCAACCAAGGTGACCTTGACGTTCAACACGCGGAATGCCGCCACCGGCGCGATTACCGCGACAACAAGCTCGTTTACGTGCTGACTGGTCTGAGGATGCAAAGAAAGTTCTCAGGATTGTATCCCTGTCGAAGACGAATGGCGGCGAGAGCCTAATCCAAAACACCGCTGCCGGGCCGCTCAACTTCCATGCAAGTCCCGAATGGTCCGGATTTTATCGCCGAAGTTCGTACTAGCCGCTACTTCTATGGGACTGGCGAAAGAATATGGCGGAGAGGGTGGGATTCGAAGTCTGTCCACCCGCTGAAAAGACGTAACTTCCACAAAGCAGAGAAACGTCGAAACCGTTCAAAACATCCCTTTTGACCCAGTTGGGTATAAAGCGGGTATAAGGGGCGGCCAAAGCGGCCCTTTATCCCCGCTCGGGGGCGGGGAAATGACGACGGCGGCGGATCACAAAATCAAGGCGATTTCAGCGGAGGACCTGGAATTTTTCTTCGGGCGCGGGCGAGGGATTCACGCGTGCCAGGCCGGAGCCGGGCATGGATGCCGCGCCCCACTCTTCCAAGAAGCCAGCTACACATTCGAGGCGCGTTACAACCAGCAACTGGCAGATTGATAGAGAGCCATCCCTTACTTGCCCTTGCCAATCCGCTTGGAATGTCTCTTGCCGCTCCCCGCTCTCGTTCTTTCAGTGAGATGTGTCATGGCTTGCCGTAGAAGCCAGTTCGCTTTGGTCTGGTAACCGCGACCATCGGCTTTGAGCCATTCGATGACATCGGAATCAAGACGCATCGTAACGGGCTTCTTCGTTGGTCGATAGAACTTGCCAATTTCGGCTCCGCTCCAATCGACAACCGCCGGAGCGTCCGAGAAATCAATGTCCTCGTCTCTTTTTGCGGCGATAGCTCGGATGTCTCGTTTCTGCTCCTTTGTGAGCTTCCTCATAGGCTCTCCTTTCGCGCGATCCGGCAGCGCGAGCCGAGATGACACGAATGACTTCTTCGTCGTGCTCCTCATAAAAGGTATGAACGACCAATAGAATCGAACCCGGCCCTATAGCTCCAACTGTTATCCAACGTTCCTCATCCTAGAAAGTGGCGTCGCGCTGCGTAATCGCGTAGGGATCGTCGAAAACGAGAACGGCCGTTTCGAAGCGAACATCGTGCTTGTGAAGGTTTTGCCGGTTCTTCTGTTCGTCCCATTCAAATCGCATGGCTCGCCACGGCTGGGAGAGAATACAGTCCTCGAGCGCGGTTATCAATACATTTGTATGTACATCCTGCTACGATCGGGGGGAGGAGTTTTTTGTGTGGGGGGAATGGTGGCGTTTGGAGGAAAAAGCCCTTGCAGCCATTAAGAAAAAAGAGTAGTTTTTTCTTAATCGAAGGGGCGCGGAAATCCATGCAAACGATGCAAAATCAGATACTTAGAAGGATCGAACGCCTTGAGGCCGGAAAAGCTTTCTCCGCGAAGGATTTCCTGGATATTGCCAGCCGTACGACGATCGATGTGACTCTCGCCCAGCTGGCGATTGAGGGGAAGATTCGCCGCATCCGGCGAGGTCTTTACGATACGCCAAAATTTAACCCGGCACTTGGCGGAAAACTAAGTCCCGACATCGACGAGGCGGCGCGCGCAATTGCGCGACGGCAACGTTGGACAATCGTGCCGCAAGGAGCCTGGGCAGCTAATCTCCTGGGTCTCTCGACGCAAGTGCCGTCCAAGATCAGTTATCTGACGGACGGTCCCACGAAGGAAATCCAGATTGGCCGTCGAAGCATTTATTTCAGGCATGCAGGGCCGAAAGTGATGGCAGGGCTCGAAGGCAAACAGGCCCTCGTGATTCAGGCGCTGCGGCATCTTGGGGAAGACAATGTGGGAACGCGGGAGATCGAGACATTGCGGTCCGCCCTTTCGCCGCGGGAAAGACGGCACTTTCTCAAGAACACGCGGTTCACTTTGGATTGGGTTCATGACGTGGCAAAACGAATCGCGGAGGCGCGCGGGTGAACAAAGTCGCGACAATGAACGCGCGCGAGCGCGCCGAACTCTTCGCGGAGACGGCCGCAAGGAAGAATGTGAGCGAAGCGATCATTGAGAAGGATTTCTGGGTCTGCTGGGTTCTGAAGCAGCTTTTTTCGAACAAGGCATTTGAGGGGCGGCTTCTCTTCAAGGGCGGAACATCGCTTTCGAAAATCTTTCACGCCATAAACCGCTTTTCGGAAGACATCGATCTCGCGGTGGACTACGTCGCGCTCGGTTTCACCGGCGATAAGGACCCGCGACAGGAAAATATTTCAAGGACGAAGCGGGATGCGATTCTAGACAAGATGATGGAGACATGCCGGAGCTATATCGCGGGGGAATTCCTCGGCACTTTCCGGCAGCACTGCGTGGAGCTCCTCAGAGCAGGGGACGCATGGGGCCTCGATGTAAGCAAGACCGATCCGAATGCCGTGGAATTCAAATATCCGGTTGCCAGCACGAAGGGCCTTGACTACGTCAACCCGCGAGTTGTGCTTGAATTGGGAACTCATGCGGGATTTGTGCCGCATGACCAATTCACCATACGTTCTTTCGCCGGTGAGGAATTTCCGGATGTCGTGAAGGATCACGATATTTCTGTGATGGCGCTGCTGGCAAAACGCACTTTCTGGGAAAAGGCCACGATACTGCACGCTGAATATCATCGGCCTGCCGAAAAACCGCTGCCTGACAGGTACTCGCGCCATTACTACGACGTGGCGATGATGGGCGAGGGGAAAATCAAAGACGAAGCCCTGGCTGACAAAGAGCTGCTGCCTCAAGTCGTAAAGCACAAGGAAACCTTCTACTCGTCGGGCTGGGCCCGTTACGATCTGGCGCGGCGCGGAAGCCTTCGACTTGCCCCGCCTGATAGCCGCGCCCCGGCCCTCGAACAGGACTACAAGAAAATGGGCGTGATGATTTTTGGTGAGCAGCCGGGGTTTGGCTGGGTTCTGGATCGGCTTGGCGTGATCGAGAAGGAAATAAACAAATAACGCGCGCCAGCGAGGTAGCGTGCGCTCATATGGCGTTCTGGATTAGTGGATTTAAATCATGGTAAAACCGCATCCACACAAGGCAACGTTAGGGCGCTGTTTTTATTCCGTGGCGTTGTAACGATGAGCCCGCTTCGAGGAGTTCGAACCCGTGGCAATCCATTCGCTATCGAAGCATTTTCAAAGTTTCTTAGGTCGCCTCAATCCGAGCCCTGCCTTCGAGAAAACGGCCGCTAGCCAACACAATACCATCCGGGGCCTGATCGAGGATGGAAGAGGCCCTGCTGCGGAATTGGCGCCGATTACATTTCTCCAAGGTTCCTACAAGCAACAAACCGCGATTTATACCATCAACGATGTCGATATCGTTGTGCTTTGCAAGTTGTGGTATCCGGGCGCTCCAGGTGGTTTCGGGAAGTCTTATGGCCGAGATGAAATCTTTCGGATTATTGCTGCGCCTTTGTTCGCGGATGGCCGGTACCGCGACAAAGTGAGGTTTGGGCCTCAGAGCATGTGTCGCCAATGGTCGGGAACCGGTATGAGCTGGATAATCGGAATGAAATCCCGTCGCTAAAGGGTCTAGGTGCTTCGGAAGCCCGTAAAGCTCTGCCATCACTGAAGCCAGTCTTTTTTGAAGAGACGGTCACCGAAGAGTTCACGCCATTCCGAACTTAGGCAGCGGGAGCGGCGGTACCGGGACATGGACGGTTTGCGCGTTAAGGACCCCATGCAATTTTTCTAGTTTCCGGCACCACGCATTTGCAATGCATCCAGGACCAACAAAATGGAGCAGAGCGCCAAGAAGCAGCCCAAAATCACTATCTTTCCCCAAAAACCGGCAGCGTCGCCCTCTCGGGTTGTCGAAACGCGCAGACTCCTGCTGAATGTCTTACCGGAAATGATTTGGTAGAACCAAAAACACCAAAAGAGGGCTAGGACGATGGACTTCATCAGCATGGCGTTCCTAAGATAACGCGTTCGGGTACTAGGAGCGACTTCTCCGGTAAGCGCTTAATCGGGACCTAGGCAGCTCCGTTTTGATTCTTCTAAGTCCTTCTCATATAATTGGTCGCTGAATGCAAAAAAACACTCTTCGATGCTTGGTCTTAATGCTTCTCGCAGCATTGACAAGTGGCGCTCTCTGCCTAGGCGCGGAAGAAAAAACCAACCCCGAATCTCTCCTGGCGCAAGCACGCAAATTACAGAATGTTTGGAGTGACGGAACACCCGCCGTCAAAGTCCGAACCGAAATCAAAATTTTGTATCCAGACGGCAAAGCTGCACCCGGACAATATGTGGTTACGTGGATATCGCCTTCGCGTTGGCGGGATGAACTCGAATTTTCGGACTACAAGCGGGTTCGGGTACACGATTCAAAAGGCTTTTGGCAGCAAAGCACGCTTGCTTATACGCCCGAAATCATTGTTGAACTAGATTCTATCCTGGATTTCATCCGCGTACTCAAGATTCAGCCCAAAGAAGCATTGGGCGAAGCGAAAACCCGCGATAAAAACGGAGTCCAGCAGAAGTGTGCTGAGGTAAAGAGGCCTGTGGGAACGGAGCGTGTTCTGTGTTTTGACGAAGCGAGTGGCGGTCTGCTTAGCGTTGAGTACCCAAGGTCTGCCAACCAGAATCCCCTGGAAATTTCGAGAGTTGAATTTAGTAGTCTTAACAAACTCGGTGACAAACTCATTCCCTATCAAGTCCACGCCTTCCGTGACCGAGCGCTGTTCGTGGTCGCGGAGGTCAAGGAGGTCGCGCCAATCACGGAGGACAACCCTGGGCTATTTGCCCCTCCGACAAACGCTGAGTTCTGGCCGACTTGCGATGACATACAGAGCGCAGTGCTGGTAAGGCCCGTGCAACCGATATATCCGCCAGGTGCGCGCTCCAATCACGAAGCAGGAACAGTAATGTTCTACGGAGTGATTGAAGCAGACGGAACGATTTCGCACCTAAGAGTGATTCAAGGCGCAACTCCCTCCTTGGATTCCGCTGCCGCCGATGCCGTTCGGCAGTGGCGCTACAAACCCGCTTCCTGTGGCTCAACGCCAATTCGCGTTCAATACTCGGTCCGGCTATATTTCCGCCTACATTAGAGTGCGCTTACGTTTGACGAATTGTATGAGCGTGCGCGATTCATAGTTGATCGCCAGACGTGACAAGGCTGGGTACGTTACGTAGAACTTGCGAACACCCTTGCGCGGCTGTGCCGATTTTCGATAGCATTTCTTTAGGAGCCGTTTATGGCCGTGGAGAATAATCTGGAATTTCCGACAGAGGACCAGGTCGAGAAGGCCACCCGCGAGGACCTGGCGCGTTGGTACCGATTCCTGCTTCCGAATGGTAAAGAGCAACAGGGCATACTTGACAAGATAGCTGACCGCTTCAAAAAGCTAGGCGGTATGACACCGGAAATTTCTAAGCGTATCGGCCACGGCGGGGCTTAGAACATCGGCTTGTTGATTTTGCTTTCGACTTCTGCCGCGTCTTGCACCCCTAAATACTTCTGAGTCGTCTTCAAGTCCGCATGGCCCAGGTAAGCCTGAATCGTCCTCAACGTAATATCGTGGGTGTGCCAGAATGTGGCGCGAGTTTTGCGAAGACGGTGCAGATAATGCAGGCTGCAACCTTCGCTATATGTTGCGCAGTTCTTCTCGACTTGAGTTTTGGTGAGACGGCCTTCACTCCTAGTTGTTTTGCAATTCCCGCAGTTCAGCCCGGCGCGGAACGCGATCTTCTTGAACTTCCGAAGGAAATGGCCCTCCGGGTCGCCCTGTTCATTTGGAAATATCCATTCGGACGTAGATTCCTTCTTGCACTTCTGGAGCATATCCACCAGTTCCCGAGTGATCGGAATCTCTCGGCGCTCGTGAGACTTCGGTGTGAATTCTCCTGCGCTTCCCTCGCTGTACTTGAACTTCTTAGCCTGCACTACGAAGTGAGGGATGTTGCCCTTCAGTACCAAGTCCGTCCACTTCGCATGCGCCACTTCATTTTCCCGGCATGCTGTCATCAGGAAGAATGTGTAACGGCAGGTTTCAGCTTCGTCCATTTCAGCAAACACCTTTTTCAGGTCCTTCTCAGAGTACGGCTCCGCGATCTCCTCTTCCACGGTTGGCAGCAAATCCTTCACGATTTTGTACGGGCTTCCGACTCCGGCTTCCTTCAGCATGAAAACTACAACCATCACCTTGTTGTTAATCGTCTTCGGCGCTGCGTTCTTTTCGTCTTCGAGCCAAGTAACGTATGCGTCTAGGACTTTGCGGTCTACCTGGTCGATGTATTTGGCACTGGTCTGCTGGAGGAATTCATTCAGGATGAAGGTGTAGTTCTCGACCGTGGACGGATTCTTGCGTTTCTTCAGGTCCAGGAAGCTGGCGATTGCATCCGCGATTAACACACGGCCACCGCCGTTCTCAGCCGGGAGGGATTGGCCGCGTGCCTTCTTATCGCGCTCTAGTTTCGCTTGGTCGAACGTAGCAGCGTCCAGAGCCACCCACGGCTGCGCTCCGTTGGCCTGGGTTGGCCGGATGTAGAACGGACCGTGTATGGAGGCTGTTTTGACGCCACGGGCCTCCTGGATGCGCCGATAACGCCACACGTGGCTGTTTCCACGGGGTTCTTTCAGGCGTTGGTATATGGCGCGTCCCGCCATAAAGCCTCCCTCAGGCTCTATCCAAATCGGCAAAATAACGTAGCAAGACGTAGCATACGTCTAAAATGGCTAATTTTTCAAGGAAAATGAATATGGCGGAGAGGGTGGGATTCGAACCCACGGTACGGTTTCCCGCACGCTCGCTTTCGAGGCGAGTACTTTCAACCGCTCAGTCACCTCTCCGCGGTGTTGTGGTTTATTTTATCAGAGAGGCTGCTGTTGGGGCTACGCTGGGTTATGCACAAAATGCGGCGCGTGCTTGGCTGGTTCTGGCGGCGCGCTCAGCGGCGGGCGGCAAAGAAGGATTGCAGAAGGGAAGTGGCGTCTTCAGAGAGTACGCCTGGCGTGACTTCAACTTGGTGATTGAGCTTGGGGCTGGTCAAGAGTTCGAAGCAGGTGCGGAAGGCGCCGCCTTTCGGATCATCGGCTCCGTAGACCATCCGGGGGACGCGGGCCTGGACGATTGCTCCGGCGCACATGGCGCACGGTTCCAGCGTTACGTACAGCGTCGCTTCAGCCAGCCGGTAATTTCCCAGCTTTTCTGCGGCTTCGCGCAAGACCACGATCTCTGCGTGCGCGGTTGGGTCGCAGTCGCGGATCGTGCGGTTTCCCCCGCGTGCCAGCACATCGTCCCGATACACCAGCACGGCGCCGATCGGGACTTCGCCGGCTTCGGCGCACGCCCGGGCTTCGTCGAGGGCCATCTGCATGAATTCTGGGTCGCTCATCGTTTCCAGCCTGAGAATATCACGCTCTCTGCGCTTCTGAACGGATCGCCGCGTTCGTCCGGGTAAGCCTGCGCCAAGAATCCTTGACATCCGGCGCTTGGCAAAAGAGACTGTGAACATGAAGGAACTGATTGCACGGCTCTTCCAGGTGGATGTGCTGAAAGCAATGGGTGTTACCTTCCGGACGCAGCATCCTGGCAATGTCTGTACAGAACAATATCCGCTGGAACGGCCGATGGTTGCAGAGAGGTATCGTGGCGCCCCGTGGCTGAACAACCATCCTGAGAGCGGCGAAACGCTCTGCATTTCCTGCAATCTTCGCGCCCTGGCCTGCTCAGAGAATTTGATCGTGGTGGGCTGGGAGCGCGACGAGCCCACGCGCCGAAAGGTCCTCACGACCTTTACTTATGACACGTCGCGATGCATGTTTTGCAGGTTTTGCGAAGATGCGTGCCCCACGGACGCGCTCGAACTGACGCAGGATTTCGAGATGGCTTACTACAGCCGCGAAGGCGCGATCTGGGATCGCCACCGGCTGGAGGAAGGGCCTACTCCGGCGCGCTATACGCGCTAGAAAACTCCATGGAAATTCGCAGAGATCCCGTCACACAGAGTTGGGTTGTATCCGGGCAGCGTGAGCGGCCTGAGGAAGGTGAGACCGGGTGTCCGTTCGATCCTCCGGCCATCGAGAACGCGAAGGTCATTTTGTCGTGGCCTTCAGAAGGGCCCTGGCAGGTCCGTGTGCTTCCCCATCCTGAACCGCTATATCGGGTTGAGATTGATCCCGGACGCGCGGCGGAGGGAATTTACGACAAGATGGGACCGCTGGGTGCTCACGAAGTGGTGGTGGAAACGCCGCAGCATGACAAGCGATTTTCGACATTCAGCGACGAGGAAATTGATTATGTCCTCAGTGTGTGGGGCTCGCGCATCGCGGACCTGAAGAAGGATGCGCGTTTCAAGTACGTCACGGTCTTTAAGAACCAGGGACCGCGAGCGGGGCAGGAATGGAGCCACGCCCACTCGCAGGTAACCGCCACGATTTTCGTTCCGCGGCGGATCAAATACGAACTGGCGTCCGCGCACGACTGGTTCAAAGATAAGGAACGCTGCGTGTTTTGCGATATCGTGCGCCAGGAAGAAAAACAGGGAAAGCGCATTGTGGACGTGCAGGGCGACTACTACGCCCTGTGTCCGTACGCTTCGCGCGTGCCGTTTGAAATCTGGATCCTGCACAGGCGCCACAATCACCTTTTCGAACAGCCACGGCCCGGCGCCAATCGCCGGCAATTGGCCGCGCTCGTTGGCCGGGTGCTTCGACGCCTGGAAAAAATCGCCACTTCTTTTCATCTGGTGGTTCACACGGCTCCGAACACGAGGAACAAAAAAGGGGAGCTCTCCGGCTACTGGAAGACGCTCTCTGAAGACTATCACTGGCACATCGAGATCATGCCCATCCTCGAAAAGCGCAGCAAGTCCTACAGCATCAAGGAAGTTTATTTCAACTCGTTGCTTCCGGAGCAGGCCGCCGAACAGCTCCGGTCCGTCGATCCGAACACATGAGTCCTTACGCCTGGCGCAACTCGGAACGGGGTGGCGCGCTGGCCAGCCTGATCATTCTTGTTGTTCTGGTTGTGATGTGCGCGATCCTGTATTGGGCGCGGCATCCGATCCTGCGATTTGCCGGGGAGTCCTGGGTGATTGATACGCCCGCTGCGCATGCCGACGCCTTGCTGCTTCTGGGCGACGATAATTTCTATGCGGATCGCGCGACACACGCGGCGGAGCTCATTCGTCACGGTGTGGCTCCTGTGGTGGTCGCCAGTGGACGCCGTTTGCGTCCGGGCGCGGGGATCGCGGAGCTAGAGGAACATGACCTGATCGAGCGCGGCGTTCCCAAAGATAAAATAATCCGGTTTCCGCACGATGCGGACGGCACGCTTGAGGAAGCTGTGGCGCTGGCCAGGTTCTGCTCGGATCGCCACTTTCATAGCGTGATCCTGGTGACCTCGAACTATCACGCCCGGCGTGCGCGACACATCTTTGACAAGGTCTTTCCGGCCACTATCGTTGTATCGGTCACAGGAGCCCATGATGGGGATTTCGACCCGGAGCACTGGTGGGAGAAGCGCAAGTCGCAGGAGCTGTTCCTGCACGAGATCGTGGGAATGATGGCAGCGTTTGGGGAGGACGGGGAGCCCCATCCAGGCGAAAAATAAGAGAAGGGAACTGGTTTTGCCTTTCGGACAGGGGACGCTCAATCTGTGGACCGCCAGGTCACATTCTTCAAGGAAGCAACTTGCATTCCGCTTTACACTGTTTAAGTCCTGTAATATGTTATTCTTTCTGAGTCGCAGTAAGCTCCCAGCCCTCGATGTGCGACTTTGGAGACTCTAACCTAACGTCGAGGTGTCTACATGTGGCGAAAAGAAGATGGACGGCCGCAGAATCCGAACGAAATTTCCACAGGTCCTATGAATCCCACTACTTCGCTTGCTCCCGGTCCTGCGAATTCAAAGCAGTTGTCGAGCGTTCCGACATCTTCAAATGCCGTTGCGTGCCTGAGCCAGGGCATACGGATCAAGGGCGAGATCACCGGAAGCGAAGATCTGTTCATTGATGGAAACGTGGAAGGGAAAGTGACTTTCCGCAATGCCGTCCTTACGGTTGGGCCGAATGCCAGCGTGAAGGGCGACATCGATGCGCGCGAAATTGTGGTTCGAGGCCGCGTAGAGGGAAAGCTCGACGGTTCAGAGCGCGTGCAGATATGGAACAGCGCGAAGGTGAATGGAGACATTCGCTCGCAGCGCATTGCCATTGAGGACGGGGCGGAGTTCCGCGGAAAGGTGGAAGCGGGGAAAGCACCCTCGCGGCCTGCCGACAATACGCCTGCAAAGAAAATGGAAAGCGCGAAACCCAAAGATGCAGATGGCAATCTGGAGAAGCCTGCGCCTGGTGCGGCGGTAGCGGGGGCGGACTGAGGACATGGGATTCCTGAACAAGCTGGGGATCGGGATTGGCGCACAGACCGCGCGCGAGCGCGCGCGGCCGCTGGCCGGGGAACGCGGCAATCACAAGGGGAACGGCGCGGTGATGGCGGTCGGGACGAATCGCCCGCCGGAGCCGCAGGAAACTGCACGAGCTTCCAACGGACTGAAGGAATTTCTGTGGAATCTGGATGGGCTGGGACGCGGTACCTTGCTCGATTTGGGCCCCGCGTGGCAGACCACGCTGACATTTTTCATTGAACGCGGGTTCCGTGTTACCTCCGACGACATTCTGCGCGACTGGTCGCAGTTTCTTGCCGAAGAGGATGCCAAAGCCAAGGCAAAAGTGAATGTCACGGCTGAAGACTATGCAGAACGGACTCCGGAGGCCCGAGCCAAGCGATTCCTGGAAGAAAATCTGCAATACCCGGCGTCGTCGTTTGACGCCCTGCTGCTCTGGGATGTGCTCGACTACATGGAGCCAGCGCTGGCCAAGCTGATCGTCGGGCAGCTGACGGACCTTTTGCGTCCGGGCGGCGTGGTCTTCGCGATGTTCCACAGCAAAAAGCCGGCTGGTTTCCAGCGGTATCGGGTGGCGGATACGACTACGCTGCAGGTTTTGTCGGCGAAAGCGATTTTCCCCGCGCAAAAGGTTTATCAAAACCGCGAGATTCAGGACCTTTTCGGGCGCTTCCGCACCATGAAGTCTTTCGTGGGCCGCGATCAGCTTCGGGAAACACTTTTTATCAAGTAATTTTGCCTTCTATTTCTTAACCGGGACCGCCTGAGAGATTGGGCGGTCCATTTTTTTGTGCAGGAAGAACGACCCAGGCAAGCACTTGCCCGTTGACCAGTGGAAGGGACAGGCAAGCCTCAGTGTCGCCACCCCACGACCCAGGTACCAAAAGTCGGAACCTCCGGCTCTCTACTTTCAGGCCGATTGTTGCAGGGATATCCTCACATCGGCTTCCATGTCGGCAAATTCAAACCCATGGGTAATTAGTCGGCTGAATTTCTGTTGCGATCCACTACAATGGTGTCCTGAATCACCCGATGTTGTTTTTGTCCCGGTGATTTTCCGAACTTTTGATGGATTCCTCCATTCCCAGTTGGCTCACCGAGCCAGCCGTTACGATTCTGCTTGCGCTCGCTTTTGGGCTGCCCGCGATCCTGTTCCCTCGGGGTTCGGAGCGAATCCTCGGGCGTATCGAGAGCAGATTCTCCCGCTTTGCAGCGAATAAATTTCTCACGGTTGCCCTGTTGTTTGTTTGCGTAATCGCAGTGCGCCTCGCGCTCCTCGGCCAGCTTCCCGTTCCCAATCCGGGCATTCACGACGAGTTCAGTTACCTCCTGATGGGCGACACGTTTGTCCACGGCCGCCTGGCGAATCCGCCTCACCCGCTCTGGAGAAGTTTCGAAACTTTCCATGTCCTGTGGTTTCCCACTTACGCATCAAAATATCCTCCCGCACAGGGGCTTGTGCTGGCGCTCGGCCAATTGCTCGGCAATCCTTGGATTGGCGTGCTGTTGAGCGCCGCGGCGATGTCCGCGGCTTTTGTCTGGATGCTGCAAGCGTGGATGCCGGCAAGATGGGCCTTTCTCGCGGGAATTCTCGCCGCGTTCAGGCTGTGCGTCGCTTCCTACTGGATGAACAGTTATTGGGGGGGCGCGGTGGCTGCCGTTGGAGGAGCGCTTGTCCTCGGGGCGTTCGGACGAATGAAACGGCGTCCTTCGCCGGGCGCGGGAATTTTGCTCGGTGTGGGCGTCGCGATCCTTTTCAACAGCCGCCCGTACGAGAGTGTCTTTTTCTGCCTTCCCGTCGCGGGCGCTGTACTCATCTGGCTTTGGCGCGAATGCAAAGACCTGGCGCCGCGCCGCGCTGCCCTGCGCCTGGTTGTGATTCCCGCGAGCGTCATCCTGCTCCTTACCGGTGGCCTGATGGCCCGCTATAATTGGCGCGTCACCGGCCATGCGACGCTGCCTCCCTACGCCTATGACGCGCGGCTCCACGATCGCGCCGCCATGTTCGTCTGGCAAACGCCGAAACCTGCCATTCATTACGACAACGCGGAGATGGAAAATTTCTACAATCAGTATGAACGCCTCGCCTACGATCGTCGCTGGACCACATTCAAATCAGTTTTCCAGGACAAGTGGGAGCACTGCTCGCTCGCCTTCCTCTGGCCGGCATGCTGGCTGCTCGTTCCCGGCGTTTTCTTTCTCTACCGCGATGCGCGTTTCCGCCTGCTCCTTTTCACCTTTTTGGCCGTCCTTTTCGGCTATTGCCTGGTAGTGTGGCCGGGCCCTCACTACCTCGCCCCGGCGGCCGCCATGATTTTCGCGGTTCTCGTCCAATCGATTCGCCACTTGCGCACCATTCGCATTTCTGGACGCCCCATTGGCGCCGCGCTATCCCGCGTGATCCTCCTCGCTCTCGCTCTGGACGTCACACAGTTGGTGGTGCAGCGGCTCGGCGATTCGCAAGGCTGGGGCGGTTGGGGACTCTCCGACCGCGCCGATCTTTTGCACGAGCTCGAATCCACGCCGGGAAAACACGTGGTAGTCGTCCGCTATGGCCCCGATCACAGCGTTCATGAGGAGTGGGTCTTCAACGCCGCCGATATTGATGCCTCCAGAGTGATCTGGGCGCGCGATCTCCCGGGCCAGCGCAACGACCAGCTTCTAGGGTACTATCCCGACCGCACCATCTGGCTGGCCACGCCGGATACCGGCGAAGTTTCCGTGTTCCGGCCGCCGCTCAATTCGCACTAAGTCCGCGCACCCGGCGCCAGGAGGGTTGCTCGGAATGCGCCGACTTGTCGCGAGCTCGGCCTGCGCCCTATACTCACTCTTACCTCGCGGCTCAGGAGAAATGCCTTGCTCAATCGTTTGTCCCACCTCGCCTTAGCTTTCGCACTTCTCTCCGCGGGCACCGCCGCGCAGAAAAAGCTCGCCGAGCAGAACGACCGGATCGTCCTCGAGCAGATCCTCACGCAGACCTACCAGCCATCGCAGGTGGGCAAGCAGTTGATGGGAATTGGCGGAGAGACCGACATACGCCGCGCAGGCACGATCGTCGTGATTCAGCGCCCGGGCCTGTTCGGTTCGCTTCTGCACACCGAGCCTGCCTCAAGCGCGATTGACGGAATTCAGTACAAGCTGTTTCGCGGGCACCAGGATTACGAAGTGCCCGCCGGCGAACGCTACTACGTCACCGCCATCGCCGTTGGTTCGGACACAATCCTTGTTGCCCTGATTTCGGCCCGCAGCATTTCGACGCAAGCCGGAACGGGCCGCATGTGGACCACCCTCTCTTTCAAGTTTCCGGCCAACGTTCTTGCCGCCGCCGACAAGGAAGCAGTCTTCCGGGAATTCGACCAGTGGCTCATGCCCGAGGGCCGCGCGACTCCCGCCGCTTCTGCAGCGCCGCCCGCTGCGCCAGTGCTCACAGCTTCTCCCGCTGCTGCCCCTGTCGCAGTGGCTGCGGCGCAACCGGTTGCCGCGCCCAGCCCGGCGGCGCCGCGGGATTCCAGCCTGACTCCAGGCATGACCCGGGAACAGATCCTGCAGGCGCTCGGAACCCCAGTGCGTGAAATCCACTTTGATCAACGAGAATGGATGATCTATCCGGGATTTGTGGCCGCGCTCAAAGACAACAAACTCGAGTCGTTTGAGACTTCAGTGACGGGCGGCGCGAAAGTAGCCGTTCAATCGGATCCCACAGGCGCCGAAATTTATCTCGATGAACAACTCGTGGGCTCCACCCCTTCGGTCCTGTCAGTAGCTCCGGGAAAACACGCGTTTCGACTTCACGCCGCCGGACGCGCCGACTGGTCGCGCCAGGTCAACGTGCTCACGGGCAGCGATATTACCCTCGCTGCAACCCTCGACAAAAACTGATCAAGCTTCTCCCGCGGACTTGTTCCGCTTTCCTTCAGGGTCGCGGAACGCCATACTGGCAGCACCGGCTATGAGCGGACATCATCGCTTCTCCGATTTGCGTGAATTGCTCGCGAAGGCAAACGAAGAAAAATCCGGCGATCAACTTGCCGGAATTGCCGCCGCTACCGAACGCGAGCGCGTGGCCGCTAAAAGTGCCCTCGCCGACCTGCCGCTGATTGAGCTGCTCAACAATCCGCTGATTCCTCCTGAAACCGACGAAGTCTCCCGCCTCATTCTCGATTCTCACGATTCCTCGGCGTTTGCGCCGCTCCGCAGCATGACCGTCGGCCAGTTTCGTGAATTTCTCCTCGATAACGAGACCAGAGAGGCTGATTTGAAGCCCCTCGCATGGGGCATCACACCGGAAATGGCCGCAGCCGCCGCAAAACTGATGAGCAACAAGGATCTGGTCCTCGCCGCGGCAAAGATTCGCAACATCACGCACTGCCGAAACACCATGGGCGAGCGCGGCGTCCTCGGCATTCGCTTGCAGCCCAACCACCCCTCCGACGACGTGGGAGGGATTTTGCTGGCGGCGTTTGATGGCCTTATGTATGGCTGCGGAGACGCCGTTATCGGAGTGAATCCCGCCACCGATTTCGTCGAGGGCGTCAGTTTGATCCTGAAAGCGCTCGATCGCCTGATTACGGCGTTTGCTATCCCGACGCAAGCCTGTTGCCTCGCGCACATCACCACCCAGCTGGCCTGTCTGGATCGCGGCGCACCCGTTGATCTGCTCTTCCAGTCGGTTGCGGGCACCCAGTTGGCCAATACCAGTTTTGGGATCAGTCTTTCCATGTTGCGGGAGGGCCGCGAACGCGTTCTGGAGCATCACCGTTCGCGCAATGTCCCCTGGGCTGGCGACAACGTGATGTATTTCGAAACCGGGCAGGGGAGCGCTCTGTCGGCCGACGCGCACCACGGCGTGGACCAACTGACGCTGGAAGCGCGCGCTTACGGCGTAGCTCGTGCTTTCGATCCTTTCCTGGTCAACACCGTCGTCGGCTTCATCGGCCCCGAATACCTTTACGACGAGCGCCAGATCATTCGCGCCGGCCTGGAAGATCATTTCATGGGCAAATTGCTGGGGCTGCCGATGGGCTGCGACGTCTGCTACACCAACCACGCCGTCGCCGATCAGAACTCCGCCGACAACCTCATGCTTCTTCTCGCCGCCGCCGGCTGTAATTATTTTATGGGAGTGCCCGGCGCGGACGACGTCATGCTCAACTACCAGTCCACCAGTTTTCACGATGCGCTGGCAGTTCGCAAGATTTTCGGCCTCCGTCCCGCGCCGGAATTTCTCGCCTGGCTCCAGCAGAATGGGATCTACCGCGATGGCGAACCGGTCGCACTCGATTCCGGCAAGAGGCAAAAACTCTTGAGCGGTCTCCTAGCCTGAATTATTCATGATTTTGCTAGCAAAAAAAGAAAAGGTGCTCTAAAAGATTGATGAACACTGGGTTTTAGCAGAACCCGGCATTCTCTTTCGGAGCACCCAGAGATGACACCTTGT